>FWPV01002498.1_pt1 | contig 44972 bp, 55 predicted proteins | sample 2228371 | NCBI WGS metagenome assembly FWPV01 (sample SAMEA103939776, study PRJEB20133) | metagenome
AATTGACAATTGACCCTCACAAAAAAAGGTTTGATCCAAATACAGAACCGCACCATCACCTGATCTGTATCAAGTGTAAAAGGATAGTTGATATACATGGTGACTTTAATCTAAGCATACCTGATAGTGAAGGGACAGGCTTTGAGATCGTTGGTAACCATATCGAGTTTTACGGAATATGTGCAGTGTGTAAAAAAAGTGATTAGTGATTAATATGTGGTCAGGAATATAGGCATACCGATACCTGACTTTAAACAAGGAGGTGATATAGTGGCGGTCTTTAAATGCACTAAATGCGGCACTACAAAGGAGGGCAGATGCAAGCCCCAGAAGTGTCCAAAATGTGGAGAAAAAGGGACAATGCAAAAGTCTTAAAAAATTGCGATATTTAATTATTTATATCTTATTGAGGAGGTACAGATATGACAGAAATTTGTTGTGGATTACAGGTAGGACAGGCAGTGCCTGATTTTGAGATCGAAACCTTTAACCCTGGTACAGGGAAATTTGGCAAATTCAGCCTTAGCGAGGCAAAGAAGGACAAAAAATGGACAATACTGATCTTTTATCCAGCAGACTTTACCTTTATCTGCCCGACCGAACTGGCTGATGTAGCAGATAAATATGAAGAGCTAAAGAAACTCGGTGCAGAGGTTGTCTCTGTCAGTACAGATACAAAATTTGTCCATTATGGCTGGTATCAACAGGAAAAGGCTATCCAGAATGTGAAATATCCCATGGGAGCTGATCCCAAAGGTACCGTTTCAAGGCTATTTGGGGTCTATGATGAAGGCACAGGCCTTGCATTTAGGGGCACATTTATAATTAATCCCGAGGGTGTCCTCGTCTCATCAGAGGTCAATTACTACAATGTTGGAAGAAATGCAGATGAGCTTCTCAGGAAGATTGAGGCATTCACTTATGTGTGGGATAAGCCAGAAGAGGTTTGCCCGGCAAAGTGGAAACCGGGCGAAAAGACACTCAAGCCATCAGAGGAATTGGTAGGAAAAGTTTATGAGGCAATAAAATAAACAATTGTGGAAGGGTGAAACAGGATGTTTCACCCTTCATAAATGGGAGGAGTAAATTATGTGTATGGCTTATGAAACAAATTGTCTTTGTGGCAGGGGCATGGCTGGCTTTAATTTCAAAGACGAAATCATGACCTATGAGGTTATAAAAGGACTTTATTGCCCTTCTTGTTCAACCAATATCAAATTAGAGCCGGATTCAATGATTGCTGACAATGGCTGGATAATTGAATATGACATGGATATAGCAAGGTTTCAGGCTCAAAAGATAAAAAAATCCTCTGACGAAATAACCCCAGAATTTATATTCGATGATGGCTATTGCACATGGAGGGGCATATATCCAACAGACCACATTGACAGTGTGAGAGAAAGGGAGGAGATAGTGAAGCTCTCAAAGGTAGATCCCAAAAAATACCTTGAAGAGATAAAGGATTGGGCAAGAAGAAGGATGGAGAGACTCAACGAGGAAGGTTGGAGGAAGGCAAATGCAAAAGAAAGGGTCGGAGTTTAAGGATAAGAGCCCTTGTTCCGTGAAGTACACTCCGATACCAGAATTTATTACCTGCCCAAAATGCGGTGAGAATGTAGAGTTATGGACAGATGAGGAAGAGACAGAGTGCATGGAATGCGGGCAAAGAATATCCAGAAAATAAAATATATGGAGGTTTGAATAAATGCAAACAACTGAACAAAAACTGAAGGAATATGTGTGTCAACAGTGTGGATATATTTACAACCCAGCAAAGGGGGATAAGAAAAACAAGGTTCCACCTGGAATAGCTTTTGAAGATTTACCGGATGATTACAAATGCCCACTTTGTGGAGCACCAAAGTCGAGATTTTCACCCATGCTCGATTAAAAAATATTGTTGACAATGTATGAGTTATTTAATATGATGATTGATATAGCTAAATTTACAGATTTACTTTTTGCTGAAACAACATGCCCTGTTTGTGGTTTTGAAGTTTCTTTATGGTCTTATGAAGAAGAAACAAAATGCCGCATTTGCGGCTACAGAATCTTTCTTAAAGAAAGAATAATACATTAGGAGGGAATTATGCCTAACAAAAAACTCATGGAAAAGTTGAATGACGCAATCGCAAGGGAGATTCAGGTCAGTATTCAGTACATGTGGCAGCATGTCATGATCAGGGGCATCAATGCAGAATCTGTTGGAGGAATTTTTAAAAAGATCGCCATTACGGAAATGAAGCATGCCGAGGCAATAGCAGAGAGGCTCGATTATCTTGGTGGCATACCAACGACAAAACCTACCCCCATAGAGATCGGTAAAGACGCGAAGGAAATGCTCAAGATAAACAAAAAGGCAGAAGAGGAAGCAATCGCTCTTTATAAAGAGATTATTGCTATTGCAGAAAAAGAAGGCGATTTTACAACTGCAAAGCTTTTTACAGATATCCTTGCCGAAGAAGAGGAGCATCACAATCAGTTCACAACATTGCTTGAAGACTGATTAGTTTGGTCGTTATCTTTCTGAAACTCCATCGGGGAGGCATAATAAATATGCTTCCCTTTTACAAACATGAGGAGGGATATAATGACAAAGACAGGACAGAAGTATAAATGCAACATCTGTGGCAATGAGGTTGTAGTCACAAATGCCGGAGCAGGACAGCTTGTGTGCTGCGGACAGCCAATGAATCTAATTGGAGAAGGATTTGAATGTAAATAATATTTTCGCTGCTTTAAACTAAATGAGGAGGCATTATGAAGGCTGTTGAACTCAAAAATGGAATATACTGGGTAGGTGCTATAGATTGGGCAGTAAGGGACTTTCATGGCTATGAAACCCCAAGAGGCACAACATACAACAATTATCTGATAATGGACGATGAAATAACCCTCTTGGATACTGTGAAGTATGACTTTGCTGATATAACGATAAAGAATATTCGGTCAGTTGTGGAGCCTTCAAAAATAAAACATGTTGTCATAAATCATATCGAAAATGACCATGCAACAAGCCTTGATAAAATAATGGAATTGGCACCTGATGCCACTATATATATCACAGAAAAAGGTAAGAAAGGTCTTTCAAGATTTTTTGATATATCGCGGTGGAACATAAAGGTCGTAAAAACAGGAGATACCCTTAACATAGGCAAAAGAACCCTTCTCTTTATAGAAACACCAATGCTTCACTGGCCTGATTCAATGATGACTTATATAAAAGAAGACAGGATTCTCATAAGTCAGGATGCATTCGGTCAGCATCTCGCATCTGCCGTCAGATTCGATGACGAGTTTATAACCTGTCAGTCAATGTCTGAGCTTGAAGATGCGGTCATAGATTATTATGCAAATATCCTTATGCCATTTGGTCAACTTATAAAGACAAAGATTGCAGATATCCAGAAATTAGGACTGGAAATAGAGATGATCGCCCCTGACCACGGTGTAATCTGGAGGGCTGATCCTCAGAAGGTTTTGCAAATGTATCTTGACATGGCAAGCGGAAAGGCTAATTTATCGGTCTCGATTATCTATGACACCATGTGGCATAGCACTGAACAAATGACCCTGCCTATTATGCAGGGGATAAAAGATGCTGGTGTTGAATGCAGGGTCATTAAATTAAGGGCAACTCCGATGAGTATAGCCATAAAGGAGTTCTGGAAATCCAGAGCCTGTCTAATAGGCACACCAACTCTGAACAATATCATGTATCCTACTGTCGCCGAGTTTCTTACCCATTTAAGGGGTCTAAGACCCAAAAACCGTATGGTCGCAGCATTCGGAAGTTATGGATGGGGCGGTGGCGCGGTAAAAGAGGCTTATGAAGAGTTCAAAAAAATGGGACTCGAGATTTTTGAACCAGGATTACAGATACTTTATAAGCCTTCTTTTGAAGATGAAACAAAGTGTTATGAATTCGGAAGGGAGTTTGCAAAAAAGGTAAAAGAGTATCATCAGAAATTCTAAGGAGGTACATCGTGAGTAAAGTTGAAAAGGATCTATTGGAGGCGTTTGCCGGGGAATCCCAGGCAAACAGGAAATACCTTGCCTTTGCTAAAAAGGCTGAAGAAGAGGGCTATCATCAGGTTGCTAAACTCTTCAGGGCTGCTGCAGAGGCAGAGACCATTCACGCACATAATCATCTTAGAGAGCTTGGAGGAATAAAATCTACAAGGGAAAATCTTGAAGAGGCAATCAATGGAGAATCATATGAGTTTCAAAAGATGTATCCACAGATGATCGAGGACGCAAAGGCAGAGGGCAATAATTCAGCCCTCAGGAGCTTTAACTATGCAAATGAGGTAGAAAAGATTCATGCAGGGCTTTACAAAAAAGCCCTTGAGAACATCGGTAAGAATGAAGAGGTCGATTACTATGTCTGCCAGGTCTGCGGAAATACAGTAGAAAATGAGCCTCCTGATGAATGTCCGATCTGCGGAGCCAAGAAAAAGGCATTTAAGAAAATTGATTAGCGACAATTATTCTGAAAGGAGGTAAGTAAAAATGGTCATGATTAGATTATTGTCTTTAATTTGCGCATTTTTGCTCACATTATCAACCGTATCATTTGCAAAAAAGAAAGAAGGTAGGGATATTTTGCCTAAAATAAGCCCTGAGACAGAGGCATGCATTGGTTGCCATAAGATTTATACACCCGGAATTGTTGAGGATTGGCTAAGAAGCCTGCACTCAAAAACAACTCCATCTTCTGCGTTAACAAAACCAGCGATAGAAAGGAGAATATCAGCAAGGACCTTATCAGATAAACTTAAAGATGTGGCAGTAGGATGTTACGAATGCCACGGGCTCAATACTGATAAACACAAAGACAGCTTTGAACATATGGGATACAAGATCAATGTAGTAGTCTCTCCAAATGACTGCTCCACCTGTCATCCTGTTGAGGTTGAACAATTTTCAGATAGCAAAAAGGCACATGCGGTAGGAAACCTGAAGAAAAATCCAGTCTATCATGCCCTTGTGCAGACTATTATAAGCAAAAAGGAGGTTAAGGAAGGTAGCATAAACCAGCTAAGCGTCTCCAGTTTTACCGAGATGGATACCTGCTTTTCCTGTCACGGGACAGAAGTGAAGATAGAAGGAATGAAAAAGGTAAATACAAAAATTGGGGAGATATCAGTGCCGAATCTCAAAAACTGGCCCAATCAGGGTGTTGGAAGGATAAACCCGGATGGAAGCATGGGTGCATGCACGGCATGCCATCCAAGACATAGTTTTTCTATAGAGATAGCAAGGAAGCCAGACACATGTGGTCAGTGCCATCTCGAGCCTGATGTTCCAGCATACAATGTATACAAAGAGAGTTCTCATGGAAAGGTTTATGAATCAAAAAACACAGATTGGGACTTCAATGCAGTTCCATGGAAGGCTGGAAGGGATTTTCAGACGCCAACCTGCTCAACATGCCACAACAGCCTCGTAACAGCACCTGATGGGAAGACTGTTATTGCTGAAAGGACGCACGATTTTGGAGCAAGACTCTGGGTAAGGCTTTTCGGTCTGATATATTCACATCCGCAACCAAAACATGGAGATACATCTGTTATAAAAAATAAAGATGGTCTGCCCCTACCAACAACATTTACAGGTGAACCAGCATCAGAATATTTAATAAGCAATGACGAACAAACAAAGAGAAAAAACATTATGAAAGGCGTTTGCAACTCCTGCCATGGAATGTCATGGACAGATAATCACTTTGAAAAATTGGACAATACTATCCATGAAGTTGATAGCATGGCTCTTGCTTCAACACTGCTTTTACTTGAGGCATGGAAACATAATCTGGCAGAGGGACTTCCACATGGTAAAAATCCATTTGACGAGGCAATTGAACAGATGTGGATAAGACAGTGGCTATTTTATGGGAATTCTATAAAATATGCCTCTGCAATGACAGGTGCCCCTGACTATGCAGCCTTCAAAAATGGATGGTGGAATCTTACTGAAAACCTCCAGCATATGAAAGACTGGATCGAACTAAAGAAAAAGGCTAAAGGTATAGAGACAAAATGAAGATAGTCGCATTTCATGGCAGTCCGAGAATTGAAGGGAATACAGATATCCTTCTGAAAGAAACATTGAAGCCAATACATGAGGCAGGACATGATGTGAGGCTTTTCAAGCTAAATTATATGAATATAAAGCCATGTCAGGACTGTGGTGGATGCGATAAAACAGGCATGTGCATAATAAAAGATGATATGGATGAGATATATGATGCGATAAGGGAGGCAGACAGGATAATACTTGCCTCCCCAATCTTCTTTTTTGGAGTTAGTGCTCAAGCAAAGATAATGATTGATAGGTGCCAGTCCTTCTGGTGTGAGAAATATATCTTAAAAAAACCTATCCCTGAAGGAAAATACGGCAGAAAAGGGCTTCTCCTGCTTGTTGGTGGCATGAAAAAAGAGGTGGGTATCAAATGTGCAGAGGAAACGGCGAGGGCATTTTTCAGGACAATAAGCGTTCCAGAACATATCACATTAAGCTTTATGGGTGTTGATGCAAAAGGAGCTATACTTGAACACCCTTCGGCATTAAGAGAAGCCTATGAGGCTGGTAAAAACTTTATAAACTAATGGAGGATGTTAATATGCAAAAATTACCCCAACAGTATCAAAACCTGAAAAAGAGATTCAAGGGCTATATGAAGGCAGTTGACAATCTCGGCAAGGCTGTAAAAGAGGCTGGTCCCATTGATGAGAAGACTTCTCATCTTATACAACTTGCTGCTGCTACTGCAATAAGGTCTGAAGGTGCTGTGCATTCACATGCAAGAAGGGCATTAGAGGCAGGTGCGACAATTGAAGAGATAAATCATGCTATCATCTTGCTTACAAGCACCATTGGATTTCCAAATGTCTCTGCTGCACTCAGCTGGGTAGACGATATAATAAAGTCTAAAGAAGGTTAATAAGGATAAGAGAAATTATAGATACAAATACCATTGAGAATGCTAATATAGCCTTAAGTCTGCCATACTTACCCCTATCAATAAAGGGTATAGAGATTAACATAATGATAAAGAACAAAGGAATAACAAAAGTTCCTATGAATATAATTTTGCCATGAAAATATTTGACAAGCTCATATAGCCAGAGAAAATACCATTCTGGCTTGGGCTGAAAAGGTCTCGAAAAATCAATCTGTCTGCCGATGGATGGATAATAAAGCAAAGCCAATATAATCAATATCTCAAAGGCTATTGCCACAGAGAAAATAATCTCAGAAAGGTAATCAGGATAAAAGACCTTTTTTTGATTATTCATAAAATTAACCTCAATCTTGAAGCTCTTGACAAATTCTCAAAGCGGTAAATAAGCCTTAGGGTTCAAATCCATACTAACTAAATTACCTGCCCTATAATGGTGATAACCAGCAGCTGCTATCATCGCAGCATTGTCAGTACACAATGAGACAGAAGGAAGGAACAATTCTATTTCTCTTTCTTCTGCCATCCTTTTCATCCTTTCCCTGAGCTCGCTGTTTGCAGCAACCCCACCTGATAACACAACCCTCTTTATACCTGTTTTTATTATTGCCCACTCGACCTTTCTGACAAGAACATCTATAACCGCAGCCTGAAAAGAGGCAGAAATGTCAGGAACAAAAAGGGCTAATGAGTCAGGGGTTCGAGAAATTATTCTCTCAACTTCCATTTTTACCGCAGTCTTTAACCCGCTAAAGCTAAAATCAAACGATTCAGGCACATAAGCCCTCGGGAAATTAAATACACTGGCATCTCCACTCTTAGAAAGCCTGTCTATTACAGGGCCACCAGGATAACCGAGACCGAGTAACTTTGAAACCTTGTCGAATGCCTCTCCAGCGGCATCATCCCTTGTCCTGCCGAGTTCAATGTATTGATTAAATCCTTTGACAATATAAAGACTCGTATGTCCACCAGACACAATGAGAGACAGAAAGGGAAAGGCAGGTCTGTTTTCAAGAAACACAGAAAATATATGACCTTCAAGGTGATTGACTGCAACAATAGGCTTTTTTCTTGCATAAGCAATCGATTTAGCAAAACCGCATCCAATTAGCAGTGAGCCTATCAATCCAGGCCCGTGACAGACAGCAATAGCATCTATCTCATTAAGGTCTGTGCCCGACAGCTTTATAGCCTCATCAACAACAGGTACTATCATCTCTATATGCCTTCTGGAAGCGAGCTCAGGGACAATGCCACCATATTTTTTATGAATATCTGACTGGGATGAAATGACATTAGAAAGGATCTCTATACCATCCCTGACAACAGATGCAGATGTATCATCACACGATGTATCAATACCCAAAATCAGCAATGTTTGATACATTATTCTGCTTTAATGAGGAATTTCGAGCATCATTGCGACTGCCTTTACTGGCTTCCGTATGCATGCAGACCACTTAACAGGAGATTGACTCCGAGATAAGTGAATATAGTGCAAATAAATCCTATCGCTGCCACTATAGCTATCTTGTGCCCTCTCCAGCCCCTTAAAAATCTTGCATGAAGATAGAATGCATATACAAACCATAGTATCAACGACCATGTCTCCTTCGGATCCCAACTCCAGTACCTTCCCCATGCCTGATCTGCCCAAATAGCACCAAATATAAGTCCTCCGAGCGTGAATATCGGGAAGCCAACAGCTATGCTTTTATATGTGAGTTCATCAAGCATGTCAGGAGATATTGCAAAGGACTCTATGATCCTTTTTATAACAAAACCATATCTCCACAATATAAACACAACAAATGCAGATGCTAAATAGCTCAACGCCACAATAGCACCAGACTCGTTCCTGAATGTTGCCTTGAACAGATAGCTCTTTATGAATGCCTCTGGGGTCTTGGATACAACCTTAAATGCAAGGAAATCTATACCCATTGCTATAAGAATTGAAAAGAATATTCCCAATGTAATTGTCCAGAATATATATGCGCCACTCTTTCTATTATCGGTCGTAATAGCAAGATACATTATGGCTGTTGCAAAGGATATGGCAAATGTAGAATAAGAAATAAAGCTCATAATTACATGCACCAAGAGCCAGTTGCTCTGAAGAGCTGGCACAAGGGGCTGAATGTCTTTTGTCATACCTGAAATGTCGATAAATGCAAGCGCCATCCCAGCTATCGGTGTTACAAATGCCCCAAAAGAACGGTTTTTGTATTTCCATTCAATTATTAAGTATCCAAGTATAAGACACCAGACAAAGAATATTAACGATTCGTATAAGTTAGTAATTGGAATAGCCCTTATCCATCCCATTTGTTGAAGGTCATGAAACTCTTTCCATCTCATAAAAAAGGCAATTGTGTGAGAGAAAAAACCGATAGATGTTATTGTTGTTGCAACTATTCCTATGGTTGAATTTTTAAAGACCAGATAAGAGATATAAGCGATCATTGCGAGTATGTAAGCTACACTTGAGATGCCAAAAAATTGAGAACTTTCCATTTAACCCTCCATTTTAATGACTCAATAACTTAACCATTTTTTCTATCTTCTGCTCAAAGGATACCTTATTTTTATTTGTCGTTGCAGCAACTGATATCCTTGTGCTGTTTTTTTCCTCCTTGAGTCTGATCCATATCCTATTATGGCTCATGAAAAATGCTGCATACAAACCTACCGCCATTACAATACAGCCCAGATATACAATCCATACACCAGGGTCTTTCCTTACCTGCAAACCCGTGTACTGAGCACCCCAGAGGTCTCTAAATTCGATCATAACCCCATCGGTTACTCTCCATGTTTGAGGATACCTCTTAAGTATCCACTGTTTTTTTATTAATCTGCCATTTTCTGTGAACTCGACAAGCGCTGCAGGATTGTTCATCATCTCTGCATATGTGAATGCCTCGCCCATTTCATTGATTCCTAAGGCAGGACTAAAATCAACAACCTTGCCTACTATTTTTGTACCAGGGATAGAAAATGATTCATCGAATTTAACTTCTATATCTGTCCTCCCACCCTGTGAAGAGACACTGAATTTAAATAAAGAGTTCGGTCTTGGATTATATCCATAACTTGCCTGATAAAATGTGATTCCCTTATACTTGAGTGGTACATTAACTTCTATCTGCTTTCTCATCACAACGCGTCCATTTTCCAATACAGTTAGCCAACTCTTAAACTCTTTTGGCATATCAGTTCCTTCGTAAAACTCTACATCAAAGTCATCGACCGCAACAGTAAACCCGAGTGGAATCTGCCTATCTCCTCGTCCTAAATAGACTACCTGAGTTGCCCCTCCCTCGGGTATATTAACACCACCATTAAATCCAAAAAATATTCCCACTATGGCTCCGATAAATATCAAAAGTATGCTGAAATGAGTCACATATACGCCGAGCCTGCTGTATCTGCCTTTCTCAGCATAAATTTGCAATCCATTTTCTTCAGGATAAATGCTCGCCTTAAATCCTATTTTTTTCATGGCAGATTCTGCTAAATCTTTTGCTAAATTGATCTTGCCCTTAAAATTGATCTCCCTCTTTATAGGCATTGTATTGAAGATCTCTGATGTGAGCGGCTTTATTGGCTCTTTTGTAACCTTCCATATCCTTGGAAGCCTGTCGATTGAGCATACTATAAGATTTGCTGAGAACATAAACAAAAGCGAGATAAACCACCATGAACGATACATATCCATAAAACCGAGTGCATCAAGAATGCTATAAACCTGAGGGGCAGCACTACCAAAGATTTTTGAAAGAAGCATTATATTTTTTGCAGGCTCAGCCTGTTGCTCTAATATCGTGCCCACAATAGATAGTATCGCTATCAGAGAGAATGTGATAATTGCAAGTTTTATTGAAGCAAACAGGTTCCATATCTTGTCTATAATATTTTGCTCGTCGGTCTTCTTTTCTTTACCCACAATAGACTCCTTCTTAAGATATAATTATTTTGTGAAACATTTAATATTGTAACAAAAACAGAAAAAAAAATCTTTAAAATTAAAAGGGTATCAAAACTTTGATTACAACTCCCTTTCTGGGAATATTCTCTATATATATTCTCCCTCCAAGAGACTCAGAAAGGGTCTTTGCAATAGTAATATTTGAGGATGTTAACGAGGAGGATTTGACGCTTATCTCTTTTAATATGTCATCTGAAAGTTGGGAGGCAAATTCACCCATTCCATCGATACCATGACCCGTATCGGCAATAAAGAACTCCAAATATTTAATATTTTCTGTATTTATCAAAGAAGATAAGAGGGTAATTGTCCCTGAATCTGTCGATCTTATGGCATTATTCATAAGGCTTGTCAATATCTGCTTAATGAGCAAGCCTGAATGTACTGACATTTCCTTAATAGTATTATCAATTTCAACAACAACCTCCACATTTTCAGAAACGAGTCCTTTAGCATAATTTTCGATCTCTGAGATCATATCAGAAATATTTACAATTACTGATATCTTGTTTATTCTCTTCATTACACCCTCAAATGCATCCTTCAAATCCGATAACTCACTGATAAATCTGCCTCCGATGTCAGGCTTCGTGTTGCCATTCGCAACTAATTCCATTGCGTTCGTCAATTTCCTTAAAGGGTTTATGATAAGTCTTTTTGCACTTATCTTCTGAAACATCACCACAGCAAAAATAAAAAATAAATAAGACAAATATATCGGAATAGCTGCATTTAAAGGATCTTCAACCACCTCCCTGTCCACTACTACTGCAAGACGATATGGTGTGTTTTTTATCTCATCAAAATGATAATAAAATCTGTCACTGTTAATATCTAATAATTTACTTTCCTCTGAAAAGATACCATGCCTTGTAAATAAAATCCTGTTTCCTTCATCAACAATATAAAAATTATCCATCCTGTAAAAACCATCCAAGAGCTCAGAGAGCTTATCAACACTAATGACAAAATACAAAACTGCGTTTAATTGTCCGCTCTTGTCAATTACAGGGGACAAAAAGACCATACCACTTTCAATATCTTTATTTTCAGTAAATCCTGTAAACTCTGTCTTTTGCAAACCATCGACCTTTCTAAAAAATTCCCTCTCTGACCAATCCTCTCCTATGGCATCTTCTCTGTTACTGTGGAGAACAATCCCACTCAGTGATATAAGTGCAAACATCCTTTGATCTGTCATTAGAAGCATTTCATTAATAAAATTAGATAGCCTCTCTTTTGCATCAGCCAATTTTTTAGAGGCTGGATTGGTGGAATTAATAATTGTTTTTACATCATCTCTTATATTCTCATTGTCAGCAATAAATGATAAAGCCTTTCTATAGTGATCCAAAAGAATATTAATGGCAGCATTTTTTTCTTTTAAGACACTTACCATCTGGAGTCTATAAAAATCCTTTGCAGGATATGGATAATTAAAATAATAGGCAGCTACTCCAATGCACAGGTAAAGTACCAATAAGATAATAAAAGGAATAATAAACAATCTTGTATTAATACCTTTTAAGATATTATTTCCCATCTACTGCCCCAAGGGTGTTTATTAAGGCCTCTGCCTTCTTTAATGTCTCGTAATATTCTCTTTCAGGGTCTGAGTCCGCAACAATACCAGCTCCTGCCTGAACATATGCAATACCGTCTTTAATAACAAATGTCCTTATAATAATATTCATATCCATATTGCCATTAAAACCTAAATAACCAACGGAGCCTGTATACGGTCCTCTACATACAGGTTCGAGCTCATCTATTATTTCCATGCATCTTACCTTGGGTACACCAGTAATAGTCCCACCAGGGAAGACCGCCTTTATTACATCAAAAGCGTCTTTATCCTTTCTGAGTATTCCTCTAATATTGGAAACAATATGTATAACATGAGAGTAATCCTCTGTAATCATCAATTCATCAACATAAACGCTTCCGTATTCACAGACCCTGCCTAAATCATTTCTTTCGAGATCAATGAGCATTATATGTTCAGCCCTCTCTTTTTCATTTAACAACAATTCAACTCTCATTGCATCATCCTCTTTTATATCCCTGCCTCTCGGTCTTGTCCCGGCAATAGGCCTTGTTTCAAGGATACCGTTTTTAAGCCTGATTAATCTCTCAGGAGAAGAACTGACGATCTTAAAATCTCTGAAATCTGCATAGAATGCAAATGGAGAAGGATTGATAGCTCTAAGCACCTTATAAATATCCCATGTATTTTTATTACCTATATATGCAGAAATACGCTGTGATAGATTAGCCTGAAAAATATCACCTGCAGATATATATTCCTTTGCCTTTCTGACAATATCCATATATCGCTCTTTTGGCATTTCATAATTCAGTTCAATTTTTCCTGGTCTCAAAATCTCAGGAGATTCCATAAATGAAGTCTCCTTAAATTCTTTCTTCCGAACTTCCAAACCTTCATAACCATGAGCTATTTCAACCGCTTCTTCATAAGCACTATCCCAATCAATAAACGAAAAGTCCTTATAGCCAAGTCCTATATCCCGTGCACCCGGACAAACAATTATCCACGCCTTTTTCAGCATATGGTCAAATGCTATGACTTTATCAACCATTAAGAAATAGGCTTCTGGAATGTTGAGGTCATCTGCAGCATTTTTAGGAATTTTTTCTATATACCTGACAAAGTCATAGCTAAATAAGCCTATAGCACCTCCCTGAAATGGAGGGAGTTCGGAAACAGATTTCTGGGGATAAGATTTTACAATCTCTCTCAATCTTTCAAGAGGAGGCCTTAAAGAAATAGAACATATACCAGAACCTTTTTTATTCTGATGGCTTAATTCTATCTTTACCTCACTGTTTTTAACACTAAATATAAGATACGGGTCAAAGGCAATAAAGGAGTATCGGGCTATCTTGTACGGACCTTTTACGCTTTCAAGAACAATAGAGTTGCTACCGCAGCCAAGAGATTCATAAACATCATAAGGTTGATTAAATGGAATTTCCATATAAACGACTGGAACAAAACCACCTTCGATCGCTTTTAAAAAATCCTTTTTTGAAGTATTTAAAGGCATTATGCTGTAAGAATCTCTAATGAGATAAGCTCAAGCGCCCTCACCGGGTCTTCCTGCTTCAGTATCCCTCTGCCCATAACTATATAGTCAGCACCGTTTTTTAAGGCCTCTTTTGGGGTCGCCGTTCTTTTCTGGTCATCAGGAGCAACCCATGATGGCCTTATGCCTGGCGTAACAACAAGGAAGTCATCTCCGCAATGTTTCTTTATCATCGATATCTCCTGAGGTGATGCCACAACTCCATCAAGACCAGCCTTTTTTGCAAGGGAAGCAAGATGTCTTACCTGTGATTTTACCCCGTGGGAGACGAAAAGCTCATTTTTCAATATATTGTCATCGATGCTTGTTAGAACCGTAACACCTATTATCTTTGGTTTCACAATATTTTCCTTCACACAAATATCAGAAACTGCCTCAGCACAACCTTTCATCATATCTAAACCACCTGACGCATGAACATTAAACATATAAACGCCAAGCCTTGCTGCTGCAATTGCAACCCTATTTACTGTATTCGGAATATCATGAAATTTTAAGTCAAGAAAGACCTTTTTACCTCTCTTCTGGATGTCATCAACAATCTTCGGACCTGCAGAAACAAAGAGTTCAAAACCGACCTTGAATACACTTGAGAAATCGCTTAGCCTGTCAACAATATCAATTGCCTCTTTTGGATTAGAGACATCAAGGGCAATTATTAATTTTTCTTTCCATGGCATCTCACATCCTCGGAAGTGTTATGCCTTTCTGTGCCTGATATTTTCCTGCCTTATCCTTATAAGAAACCTCGCAAACCTCAGCAGCCTGTAAAAATAAAAGCTGTGCTATCCCTTCGTTTGCGTAGATCTTTGCAGGAAGTGGTGTAGTATTAGAGATTTCTATTGTTACATGCCCCTCCCATTCTGGCTCAAGAGGGGTCACATTAACAACGATTCCACACCTTGCATATGTCGATTTACCCAGACATATCACTATAACATCCCTCGGAATCCTGAAATATTCCAATGAGCTCGCTAAGGCAAAAGAATTTGGAGGAATTATACAAACATCACCTTTAAAATCAATAAAACTCTTGGGGTCAAAATTTTTTGGATCAACTACTGTATTGTTTATATTGGTAAATATCTTAAACTCATCACCTATTCTCATATCATAACCATATGAACTCACACCATAAGAAATTACACCCTTTCTGACCTGTTTTGCATTAAATGGCTCTATCATACCCTTCTTCGCCATCTCTCTAATCCATCTGTCATTTTTGACCATAACCCCTCCTAAACAATTAGCACTAAAATAGCATAAAGTCTTTAATACAGGCAAGAACACTGTCCTTCCCAATAATTTAGCAAAAAGAATCGAGGCATCGAAAAGGGGTAAAAATCCTTGTAAATAACTCTATTTGTTTCTTAAGGGTAATTTTTTGTTTTAAAAATTGAAAAATATTTAAATTTATGACTGATCCATCAACTCGGCAATCTCTCTGATAAGATTCAGTGCATCCTGAGCAGCCTCTTGGTCTATCTTTTGAATTGCAAATCCTGCATGTACAAGCACATAATCACCGATATTAGCCTCTTCAGGAAGAAGAATAAGGCTTATCTCTTTTCTTGCTCCATAGACATCAACTGTGGCAAGAAGGTTGTTTATCTCTATGATCCTTGAAGGGACAGCAAGGCACATTCAACACCCCATTGTTTGAGTCTTTCTAACACAATTTCTATCAATGCATTTATTTTCTTATTAATTGTATCTGTCATGTCAAGCCCAGCATCCAGTGATTCAGGCTGTATTCCTACAAGAAAAATCTCTGATGGAAGTATATTCATTAATTTAGATGCATAAATGACATCTGTAAGGTTTATGTGATGGACAGAGAGCTTGGAGTTGAGCACAGAAGGAATATTTTCATTTTCTATAACTCCTATATGACCAGGCTCCTTTTGAAAATCGACCGCATCAATAATCAAAACCCTATCTCTTCCCTCAAAAACAGGTAATAAGTCAAGGCCCATGGTTCCGCCATCGATAATCTCCACTTCAGGAGTAAAGGTATACCTTTGTTTAATGGCATTTGCTACATGGACCCCGACTCCCTCATCCCTTAAAAGTATATTCCCAAGACCTATAACAGCTATCTCTTTAATCGGTGTTTCTTCGCCCCACATTTTACCTTTGTAGTCTATTCTTTATTTACTTTCTTCTTCTACTGTCTTATATCCGCTGAAGATTGAACTCATCACACCACACTTCTCCTGTCTATCTAAAAACCAACCGAGATATACATGTGCAATTGCAAAGGCAATTATAAGCCACATTATAAGGTGGTGATATAAGGTAAGGGTCTGGGGGCTGAAAAAGATTAGCATCCAGCCTCCCATGAGCTTCCAGAAAACACCAACATGGCTCTGAGAATACAGAGCAAATCCAATGAGTATCTGCACAATAAATAAAATAAACAGCCCGAGATATACATAGGTTGCCAAGGCAGTGTGTCCCTTTATCCTCGGGGGTTCCTTCTTCAAAAAGAGATAAAACTTTATTGTTTCAACCAATTCACTGAATTTGCCAGCCTTAAAAGGATTGAAGACCCGCCAGTTGGAATATTCATTGCCAGCAATCATCCAGTATATCCTTACAAACATGCTCGCCGTAAAGAGGTATGCTGCAACAAAGTGTAGAAATCTGAACCATCCCATTATATATTGTTCTGTATAAACAGCATGGATAAAGGGATTGCCTATGTAATATCCTGTGAATGACAAAACAGCTACACTCAGAACATTGAGCCAATGGGTCAGCCTTACCGGGAATTCCCAGACATAAACCCTCTTTAACATAGCTGCCTCCTTAAATAACCTTTATCCTTGTTATTTCTCTGCCTCCGGCATCTACCACATGTACAGCACATGCCATACAGGGATCAAAGGAATGAACCGTCCTTAATATCTCAACAGGTCTGTTAGGGTCTGTAACAGGTGTGCCTATTAATGCTGCCTCATAAGGTCCTCTCTGACCCTTTGCATCCCTTGGCGAGCCATTCCAAGTACTCGGCACAACACATTGATAATTAGCTATCTTTCCGTCCTTTATCAATATCCAGTGCCCGAGTGCCCCTCTCGGAGCTTCGTATAATCCATAACCCTTCGCCTCCTTTGGCCATGAAGATGGTTCCCATTTGGATGAATTGTGTATCCTGTAATCACCTTTTTTCATATTCATAGCAAGCTGCTCTATCCATACAGGGAGCATCTCAGCAGTAACAAGCGTCTCAATGCCTCTTGCTGCAACCCGTCCGAGGGTTGAAAATAAAACCTCAGGACCAACTCCGAGGGTCTTAAGGACACTGTCAACTACTTCCTTCACCCTCTTATGGCCAGATGCATATGCAACTAACATTCGGGCGAGTGGTCCAACCTCCATTGGCATTTCTTCATATCTTGGAGCCTTGAGCCAGCTATATTTTTTGTTTGTATCAAGAAACTCATAAGGCGGTTTTGGTCCGGTATATTTGTAATTCGTCTCTCCTTCCCATGGATGTTTTGATTTTGAGTCTCCCTCTTTGTATTCATACCAGGAATGAGTAACATATTCTGCTATCTTCATGTGGTCAACGGGATGCACCTTACTTAAATCCCTGTTTTTAATAATTCCCCTCGGAAGCCAGGTATTGGCTGTATTGCTTTCGTTGTCCATCGGGAATTGACCATAAGACAGGAAATTTCCGACGCCAGCACCATAATTTGCCCATTCCTTATAGAAAGATGCTACCGCAAGCAGATCTGGTATATAAACCTTTTCTACAAACTCAAGTGCCTTTTTTGCTGCCTCATTCATAAATGCAATACTGCCAGCGTTGAGTGCATTCTGACTATTGGGATCTACAGGGATAGACATTCCTCCAACCAGATATGTCTGCGCATGTGGATTCTTTGCACCTAAAAGAGCCTGCATCTTGATTACATCCCTTTGCCAGTCCAGAGCCTCAAGATAATGAGCAACCGCCATTAAATTTGCCTCTGGCGGCAATTTATAAGCTGGATGTCCCCAGTATGCATTTGCAAAAATGCCGAGTTGTCCACTATCAACAAGAGCCTTAACTTTGCTCTGTATCCCTTTGAAATATGACGCAGATGATTTTGGCCAGTCTGATATGGACTGTGCCAGAGAAGATGTCTTTGCAGGGTCAGCTTTAAGGGCGCTCACAATATCTACCCAGTCAAGGGCATGAAGATGATAGAAGTGTATTACATGATCCTGGACATATTGTATGCCCGAGATAAGGTTTCTTATTATCCTTGCATTGTCAGGTATTACGATTCCTAATGCATTTTCTACCGCTCTCACGGAGCTGGTGGCGTGAACCGTTGTTCAAACACCTCATATTCGCTGGGTAAATGCCCAGGCGTCTCTTGGATCCCTTCCCTTAAGTATAATCTCTATACCTCTGAACATAGTGCTTGAAGACCATGCATCTACAACCTTTCCGCCCTCGATCTGAGCCTCGATCCTTAAATGGCCTTCAATCCTTGTTATAGGGTCAATAGCTATCTTTGGCATAATTCCTACCTCCTTTATTCTTCAGCCTTTTCTTTCTTCTTTGCCGCACTCACAATAGCATGTGCTGCAACGCCTGCTGCTGCAGCCGCAGCTATCCCAAGCCCGATCTTATCAGCAGTCGTTTCAACTCCAAAGCCAGGAACCTTAGGCAGTCTTCTGTAAAATGGAGACATCTTATCCCAGTTATTATCTGCTGCACATGCAATACATCCATGACCTGCCTGTACAGGCCAGCTTGTGCCCTCATTCCACCTTATCGATGGACAATTGAAATATGCCTCTGGTCCTTTACATCCCATCTCATACAGACACCAGCCAAGCCTGTGTCCTTCATCTCCCCATCTCCTAACAAACTGTCCTGCATCAAAATGGGCACGTCTTTCACAGTTATCGTGTATTCTTTTGCCATACGCAAATAATGGACGATTACGGCTGTCAAGGGGTGGCAAGGTGCCAAAGGTTAAATAATGAACTATTGTAGCTGTAACATTCTCTACATTCATGGGACAGCCGGGCAGATTTACCACCGTTATCCCGGGAACCGCCTCTTTTACGCTCACAGCTCCTGTGGGATTCGGACTCGCACTTGGAATTCCTCCCCAGCTTGAGCAAGAACCAACTGCAAGAGTCACAAGGGCACTTCCACAGACCTCTCTTGCAATATCGAGAGCGGTCCTGCCACCTATTGTACAGTAAATGCCATCATCTTTTAAGGGTATGGCACCTTCAACTATAGCGAAATATTTGCCTTTTTGGTTTTTTACTACATCCATAAGGGATTTTTCAGCCATTTTCCCTGATGGAGCCATAATAGTCTCGTGATATTCGAGCGAAAGCACATCGAGGACTATCTCCGCAATGGTTGGTTTAGATGCCCTGAGCATAGACTCTGTATCTCCAGCGCAATCCTGAAACTCGAGCCAGACCGCATATGGTTTTTGTTTCTTCTCAAGGGCTTCTGCTATCTGTGAAACAAAACTCGAAGGCAGAGCAAGAGTTGCTGCCATTGCAGTGCAGAACTTCATGAAATCCCTTCTTGATACCCCTCGTCGGGTAAGACCTTCAAAAAGACTATCCTCTTGCATAACTCCTCCTATAAGGAATTTTTATTTACTTATAAGATTATTACAAAATAGAACTCATGTCAAGAAAAAAATTTTATGCATCAACTCCGAATATTTTACAAAGATTCCCCTTATGCATAAGTAGAATTAAGAATATCAAAAAGACTTAGTTTTCATTTAGAGCCGTGCAACAATGTATCACTCATCCAGAGCAAGGAACTTTATGATATTTTCTTTAATAACTCCTTTATAATATCCTCTTCTTTATGAAGGGAAGTTGTGTCCCGTTTAGTTGCTGCAATTTCGAGCCTCAACTCCGAAAGGTAAGACTCGAGTATCTTCTTCAAAATTTCTTGCTCACCAGGGCTTATTTCGAGCAACATGGTATTTTCCTCCTTCTTGTTGTTTTATCTAAAAACAATTATATCAGAAAAGTATATGGAGTCAAGACTTGATAATCAGCAGAAAATCTAAAAGTACTATAAATTCTCATGTGCTGAGTTCCCCTGTTGTGCTGATGTAAGACTTGTTAAGGAAGGCTGGGATTATTAAAGACTCAAACTGGTAAATATGTACATACCAAGTGCTGACGTGGAGCGCCAATAATTATTGTCTCTATTTAATTATATTTTAAATTTAAAAACCTTCTCTATCTCGTTGCCAGGCGGCAACGCCTTAGCTAACCCATGCGAATGAATCGTAGTGTAACGAGCATCGGCATTGAGGTTTTTCTATTATTTTCTTTAAGGTATTGCTACTTCCTTTTCTTTTATAAGACTGGAAAGAGTATTGAGAATGAAGTCTTTTGCATCAAGTATTTCAAGAAGAACAGGCTCGCCGTCTTTTGAAAAATGGATAATCATTTGCCCTTCTTCCTCAGCATAGTCTATTTTTTTATCTGAAAGCTCAATAAGAAGAGCATCTACATCCTTGCTGTATTTAATCTTTCTCATATCTTATCCTCCTTCCCGGATAAACGGTTATGATATACAATTTGTCAGGCAGTGTTTCGTAAACTACTCTTAAAACGTGAGTTTCATCAAAAATCTTTTGGGCGATTAATCTGTCCTTATAGCCTAAATCTATTTTATCAGGGTTTCTGACAACGTTTTCGACAATCTCTTTTGAGACATCAACGCCGTGGGACTTCAATATCTCAATTTTCAGTAATGAATGAAGACTGAATTCAATCAACATGGATTTTCCAGCTTCTCGCTCATGTCTGGTCAAATAGTAGTTATAAACGATTACAATCAGAAACTCCTATTACCTTAACCTGTAAACTCGCATCCTCAGAAATTCAGGATACCCTGTTTGGCTTTAAAAATATGAGCCTTTCTTTTTGCAAATTTTTGAATCTTCCTGTTCTTTTTCTAAAGTTTTATCAATATTCCTGAATGCTTCGAGAACTCCCATTATATGGTTTTTAAAATCATTGCTAATAAGGCAATTATAGAGCTAAACCACTTCCCATTGTCAAGACAAAAGGAATGAACGGTTTAACCCATTATATGAAACTAAGAAAATCTAAAAGTACTATAAATTCTCATATGCTTAGTTCCCTGTTGTGCTGATGTAAGACTTGTTAAGGAAGGCTGGGATTATTAAAGACTCAAACTGGTAAATATGTACATACCAAGTGCCTTGTTAATCAGCTATAATACTGCCGGAGATCCCCTCTCTTGTTATAATGTATTATGGAAATTGCTCCTGAACAACAATGGGAAAAATTGATAGATAAACTTATACAATATAAAGGAATCGCTATTATAATCGGCGCTACCGACTCTGGCAAATCAACCCTCGCAAGATATCTTATAAGTGCTTTAGTATCAAAAAAAATCACAACATCACTTGTTGATTCTGATGTAGGACAATCTTCCCTCGGACTGCCAGGGACAATAAGCATTAAGACATTCAAAAGCCAAAAGGATATCAAAGATTTTTACCCTGATAAAATGTTTTTCGTGGGAGCTACTAACCCGGCATCAAAATTTTATCTAATGATTCATGGTACGAAAAAAATGTCAGAAATCTGTAAAAAGAAATCAGAAGTTGTAATAATAGACACAACAGGCCTTATCTCGGGTGAAATCGGGAGGGCATTAAAGATCGGAAAGATAAACGCTATTAAACCAGAACACATAATTGCAGTCCAGCGTAGTGACGAGCTCGAGCATATACTGGATATGATTCATAACACACTAATACATCGAATAAAGGCATCAAAAATGGCAAAGGTCAGAAGCAGGGAGTATCGTATTAGATACAGAAAAAAGAAGTTTGCCGATTATTTCAAAAAAGTTTCAGAGTTTTCGCTGAACTCAACAGATGCGGATTTCTTTCATAACAACAAACCATTTAAGCTCAGAGAAAAAGATTTCGTGGAAGGCACATTAATTGGTTTGAATCGTAACGATGATACCATTGCTTTAGGGATTCTGACCGAAATAATAAATAATAAAATAATATTCAGGTCACCAATAAAAACGCTAAAAGGAATCAACAGGGTGGTTTTTGGAGATATAAAGATAGACTTGATATAAATCTTCATTGTCCAGCGATCACTGCTTCCCTAACAAGATATGCCTGACCTAAAGATATGCATGCATCATTGCAGGGGACATTTTCATTGATATAGACATCAAATCCAAGTAATAAGAGCTTATTTAAAATGCCCTTCAGAAGATACTCATTCTGAAAAACTCCACCGCTTAATGCAACCTTCTTTATGCCACTTTTTTCGCTTATACGAATAACGACTTCTATCATCGCATTAATCAAGGTGTTGTGGAATCTTTCTGAAATCAGGCTTTTATCTTCTTTACGCCTTACATCCTCAAGTATCTGTAAGATCATCTTTGAAAAATCTATGATCATAGGCTTAAGTCCTAAGATTTCAAATGGGTATGCATTATCATAACTCAACAATTCAAAGTTTAAATCTGATACTTCAATGATGCTTTCCAATGACATTGCAGCCTCACCTTCAAAGGTATTTACATCGCAAAGCCCTGCAATCGCAGACACTGCATCAAAAAGCCTTCCAGCACCTGATGATAGAGGGGAAAATCGCTTATTGTCAATAATTTTCAATATGTTTTCGATCCTTTCACTACCGTATCTTTCAGTAAAACCAATAAACTCAAGCCAATTCCTTGCACTCTCTACCCCTGACCCCTGGCTGATGACAGATTTTACAATATAACCTATTGCTGTCCTCCAGCATTCCTTTATAGCCCTGCCACCACCTGGCAGAGGTATATATCTGAAATGGGCAACCCTGTCAAAACCTTTTAAATCGCAGACCATAAATTCACTCCCCCAGAGGTTTCCATCTGTTCCATAACCTGTGCCATCAAATGCAATTCCTATAACCTTTTCCCTGAGTCCATGTTCAGCCATAACAGCAGCTACATGAGCATAATGGTGCTGAACACCATAAAATACTAGTGAAGAGTCAACCCCTATCTTCTGTTTTAATGCCCACTGAGTGGATAAATAATTTGGATGAAGGTCATATGCAATTGCAACAGGATTTGCCCTGAAAACCTGTCTAAGATTATTCAGTGTTTGTTCAAAAAAGTTAAGGGTATCGAGATTTTCCATATCACCTATATGCTGACTAACAATGGCATAATTACCCCTTGTTATCGTGAATGTGTTTTTTATATCAGCACCACATCCCAAAACATCAGGACCACCATCACTTAATTGTATTGGCTCGGGCGCATAACCTCTTGCACGACGAATAAAGGATATTTTAGGTATAAAATGTTTTTGTTTTTGCTTTCCTACTGACTTCTGCTCATTACCTCCTGCCCTAACAACAGAATCGTCCACCCTCATGAAGATGTCTCTATTATGCAACAAAAAGGCATCTGCAATACCAGAGAGTTTTGATAAGGCCTCTTCATTGCTTATAACTATTGGTTCTTCAGAAATATTGCCGCTTGTCATAACAAGGGCATCAAAATTACGATTGATGGGCGCGCAATAACCGGTCAATGGATAATAAAATAAAAGATAATGAATTGCAGTATATGGTAGCATGAATCCGAGATATCTATTATTGGGAGCAATCCCCTCTAAAAGCCTCTCGCCTATTGCCTCCTGCACGTTGACTCTCTTTTTAAGAAGCACTATCGGCCTTCTTTTGTCATTTAATAAGACATCTTCTTCATCAGAAACTTCACAAAATTTTCTAATAGTTTCAATATCAGGAGACATCAGGGCAAAGGGTTTATTGCCCCGCCTTTTCCTCTCTCTTAATCTAATTACAGCATCTTTATTGTAAGCATCGCAACATAGATGAAAACCACCGATACCTTTTATTGCTATAATTGCTCCCTGTTTCAACAATTCTATGGCAGCAATAATCGGCTCAGAGGTCTTTTCAATATGAAATCTAAAATTCGAAACTCTAAATTCGAGTCTTGGTCCACATTCATGACATGCATTCGGCTGTGCATGGAATCTCCTATTAATAGGATCGCTGTATTCTTGTAGGCATTCAGGACACATCTCAAAAACAGACATTGTCGTGTTTGGCCTGTCATATGGAACTCTCTGAGTTATGGAATATCTCGGACCGCAGTTTGTGCAGTTTATAAATGGATAAAGATATCGCCTGTTTGAAGGATCAAACAATTCTTCCAGACAATCACTACAAATCGAGATATCAGGTGAGATAAGGGTAAAGCTTCCGTCATCATCGCTTTCAATAATTATAAAATCCTTATAACCATTAATAGGCAATGCCTTTACATCTATGCTATCGATTCGGGCAAGGGGAGGGCATCCGTTCTGAATGGATTGAAAAAAACCGTTTAAATATTCCCCTTCAGCATCAATGATGACGCCGTCTGGTGTATTTTTTACATAACCCTTTATATCAAGACCCCTTGCAAGATTATAAATAAATGGCCTGAAGCCCACTCCCTGAACAATACCTTTTATATTTATCAAAACTCGCTCCATACTATTAAGTTATCACAACGACATCTGATTTGCCTATATTTTATGATATATAATAAATAGTATGGAAAGACTGTCACGCAATCAGGTAATAGAACTATCTCGCACAACTGGTGACATCTCTGGTTTTGATTTATCAGGTATCAACCTCAGTAACCTTGATATGGAATGTGTTTGTTTTAAAGGTTCGTTACTTAAAGGAGCAAACCTTAGCAAATCTAATTTTACGATGTCTAACTTTGAAGGTGTTGATATTTCGGGTGCAAAAATGGATAGTTCTAATTTCATAGGCTCTAATTTTAAAAAGGCAAATCTTGAAAACTCAGACTTAAATTTTTCTGTATTTTTATTAACAGATTTTACCTCTGCCAACCTCAAAAAAACTAATTTTACAAACGCAAAGATATCTACAAGTATATTCATAGAGGCTGATCTATCAGAAGCAAATCTTCAGATGGTCGATGCTTCACTTGTAAAGTTCTCAGGTGCAAATCTTTATAAAACTAATTTCTATGCGGCAAATCTTGCAGGATCTGATTTATCCATGGCAGATATGAGACGATCTAACCTCTATCTGGTAGATTTGAGCTGTACAAATCTTACAGACGCCGATCTGTCTGATACGCAGATAATAAGATGCAGTTTCAGAGGGGCAAAGCTCGTCAATACAAATATCAAAAATGCAATATTTGAAAACAATGATCTGCTCAGGTCAGACCTAACAGGATTGATAAAATAAAAAATCTAATCATCCAAACTTAAAAGTTGGATGATTAGGTAACCTTTTTAACAAAAATCTCTCTTGCAAGTTCTGGATCTATGGCTATTGTGGTTTCATCAACCTGAAGGACTATCGATGGTCTTTTTTGAAGAAGCTTCACAATGGTTCCAGGAATGATTCCAATAGAACTTAATCTTCCTATCCTTGCTGCATCAGACGGTGTTATAAACAGTATTTTCCCATTTTGTCCGACCTCAAATTCTGTCAATCTTACGACAACTGGCTGAACATCTACTCTATATTTCTTACAGCACTCACCCCTTGGAATAGGCTTACCGTGCGGGCATGTTGGAGGATGTCCCAAAAATGTGCATACACTATCTGTAAGTTCTTCACTAAGTATATGCTCCATCTTGCAAGCGTCTTCATGTACAATATCCCCGGAAAGATCAAACACATCAGTAAAAAGCCTTTCTGCCAACCTATGCCTTCTTATTAAGCCTCTTGCGATTTCATATCCTTTTGGTGTGAGTTTTATTGTGTCTTTATCAACAGCCGTCATGCCTCTATTAATTAATTCTTCAATTAATTCTTCAGTATTAGAATCATCAGAACTCAATCTAAATCTCTTTATATCAGAGTAACCCTCTTCACTTAATTCCCAGAGAACCTCTAATGCCTCGTCTATTCTCTCTTGCTCCATGCAGCCTCCTATTACTTGAAAGGCAAAATTAAATCCATTACCTTCTTAAAACTCTTTCTGTGTATAGGACAGATGCCATGCCTTTCTATTTTATCAAGATGAGCCTTTGTCGCATATCCCTTATGTTTATTAAATTCATAATCAGGATAAATAGCGTGATACTTTAACATGATGCCATCCCTTATTACTTTAGCAATAATTGATGCAGCAGCAATTGATGCACTTTTTGCATCACCCTTTATTATTGGAAACTGTTTTATCTTTATCGAGGGAATGCTAACAGCATCTACCAATATTGCATCAGGATCGATTTTCAAATCAACAATGGCATCATGCATCGCCTTCCTCGTAGCTTGGAGTATATTGATCCTGTCAATCTCCTGTGAATCGACAATTCCTATACCTATATCAATTGCATTAAGCAATATAGCCCAGAATAGTTTTTCCCTCTCCTTTTCCGGGATTTTTTTCGAATCCTTTAATCCATCTATTTCAATGTCTTCAGGCAGGATTACAGCAGATGCTACTACAGGTCCCGCAATTGGTCCCCTGCCCGCCTCATCAACTCCAGCGATTAAAGTGAATCCCTTTCTTTTAAATGCCTCATCATATTCATAAGGATTCACCATAAAAAGAAGACATCTTAATTAGTTTGAAGAATCTCTCTTGTCTTCTCTTTAATCTTTGCCTCCTTACCCTTTTTGCCCCTCAAATAATAAAGTTTTGCCCTTCTCACATCCCCCTGCCTTAGTACCTCTATTTTATCAATCACAGGAGAATGGACGGGGAATATCCTTTCAACTCCAACACCAAAAGATATCTTTCTTACTATGAATGTCTCTTTTAACCCCTGCCCCCTGCGCGAGATTACAATACCCTCAAAAGGCTGAATCCTTTCTTTGTCTCCTTCTATAACCTTCACATATACCCTGATGTTATCACCTATATTAAATTTAGGTATCTCTCTTTTGTATCTCTCTTCTATGGTATTGATCATGTTCATGGCATCCTCCTTTGCTAAAGCCACTCACCTGTTGAAATAGCAATGAATGGCTTTTATTTAGTATATTCTGAGCAAAGCTCAATTAATATTTCTCTATCTTCTTCTGTTAACTCAGCAATTTGTAAAAGGTCTGGTCTTCTCCTCATTGTTCTTTTTATAGCCTCTCTCCTCCTCCACCTCCATATCTCTTTATGATTGCCAGAAAGTAATATATCCGGCACCTTCATTCCCATAAACTCAGGCGGCCTCGTATAATGAGGATAATCTAAAAGCCCCCACGAAAAGGACTCTTCTTTAACAGAATCCTCATCACCGAGAACGCCAGGAATCAATCGTGAGACGCTGTCTATTATAACCAAAGCAGCAAGTTCTCCGCCAGTCAATACATAATCTCCAATGGATATCTCTTCATCAACAAGGGATTCTATCACCCTTTCATCCACGCCCTCATATCTTCCACAAATAAAGACTATCCGCTTTTTTTGTTTTATGATATCTTCAGCCATCCTTTGATTAAAAATCCTACCCTGTGGACTGAGCATTATCGTCAGCCTTTCCACCCCATCGTTCTTTATCGTCTTTAATGCATTGTATATGGGTTCTATTTTCATAACCATTCCAGGTCCACCACCATAAGGATAATCATCAACAGTCTTATGTTTGTCAGTTGCGAAGTCTCTTAGATTATAGACCTTTACATCGATAAGTTCTCTCTGAATTGCTTTTTTGAGTATGCTCTCACCTAAATATGCATCGAATATCTCAGGAAAAATTGTGATCACATCAAAGCCAATACCCTTCATACCTCTACTTCTTCCATTAACTTAACAATAACCCTTTTTGTATCTAAATCTATCTTCTTGACGACATCCTTTACTGCTGGAATAAGATGCTCAATTTCACCATCCTTTACAACATACACATCATTACTTCCTGTTTCGATTATATCTACTACCTTACCAATATAATCACCTTCTACAGTGTAAACATCTAATCCAACAATCTGGTAATAATAATAAACACCTTCTGGAAGTTTAGGGCTTTCAGACATTCTAATTTTTATCAATGCCCCACGGTACTTACTTGCTTCCTCGGGTGTCTCACAGCCGTGAAAAGCTAACAAGAAATTTCCTTTGTATGGTCTTACTGACTTTATCTTCTTACATTCGACCTTATCATCAATCTGCAATGCCACCTCTTTAAGACTCAGTAACCTTTCAGGCGCATAGGTTAATGAAAACACCACGACCTCTCCTTTCAAACCCCACTCCCTTATGACACGTCCCACTGTAACTGTATATTCTTCGTCCATTTGTTAAAAATAAAGGGCGTTTAATCTTAAACGCCCTTTATACAAAAAATTTTAGATTCCCTTTTATTCCAATATCTCAAGCACGCAGCGTTTGCCAAGCTTTGTGCCTGCTGCACCAAGAATGGTTCTCATTGCACGAGCGGTCTTTCCTTCTTTTCCGATAACCTTTCCGAGATCTCCTGAAGATACCCTTAACTCGTAAACTGTTGTCTTCTCACCTTCCACCTCCACGACCTTTACCTCCTCAGGTCTGTCAACAAGTGCCTTAGCCATCATTTCAATCAATTCCTTCATAGTTTTATCCTCCCATTTGAAAATGTGTTGAGTTATAAGCCTAACTTACAATCTACAAGGTAATTCCTGTCCTTTGTAATAGAGCCTTAACAGTTTCGGTTGGTTGAGCTCCACGTTCAAGCCAAAACTTTGCCCTTTCAGAATTAACATTTATCTCAGATGGTTCCTTCTTTGGATCATATGTCCCTATTATTTCTATGAAAGGACCATCCCTTCTTGCACGTGAGTCTGCAACTATAATCCTGTAAAATGGCCTTTTATGAGCTCCCATTCTCGTTAGTCTGATTTTTACCAAATAATCACCTCCCACTTAAATTAAAAAAGTAATGAAATTTTAATATATTTACTTCAAATTAGGCAATAGCTAAACAAATGCAGAATTAAAAAGGCATGATATTTGGAAGCCGAAAACCCTTTTTGCCTTTACCACCTTTAAACATCTTCATCATCTTTTTCATCTCTAAATACTGCTTTATAAGCCTGTTTACATCAGCAACTGTCGTGCCGCTTCCCATAGCTATTCTTTTTCTTCTGCTGCCATTTAATATGTTATGATTTCTCCTTTCATCAGGTGTCATTGAGTTAATAATAGCCTCTATTTTAACAAACTCCCTCTCATCAACCTTGATATCCTTTAATGCCTTGTTAATACCAGGAATCATATTCAAAATATTTTCGAGCGGTCCCATATTCCTGATCTTTCTGAGCTGATCTCTTAAATCCTCAAAAGAAAAGCTATCCTCCATAATGCTCTTGCGGAGCCTTTCTGCCTCTTTCTGATCAAAGGTCTTCTGCGCCTGCTCAATAAGTGTCAACACATCTCCCATGCCGAGTATCCTGTTAGCAATCCTATCAGGATAAAATGGCTCAAGCATGTCTATCTTTTCACCAATACCTATAAACTTTATAGGCTTGCCTGTCACATACCTTATAGATAGTGCTGCACCACCTCTTGCATCTCCATCCATCTTTGTAAAGATGACGCCGTCTATGCCTATCTGTTCATCAAAACTCTTTGCCATATTAACAGCATCCTGACCTGTCATGGCATCTGCGACAAGCAAGACCTCTTTTGGATTGACCTTTTCCTTTATTCGTTTCAACTCTGACATAAGGGCTTCGTCAATATGTAGCCTGCCTGCTGTATCTAATATCAATATATCTCTGCCATCAAGTCTTGCCCTTTTTAAAGCATCTTCGCAAAGCAAGGCGGGATCCCTGACATCCTTAGAATAAAAAACAGGTATATCTATTTGTTTTCCGAGTGTTATAAGCTGTTCAATTGCAGCAGGCCTTTGCAGGTCAGCTGCAACAAGCATTGGCCTTCTGCCCTCCTTCTTAAAAAAACGCGCGAGCTTTGCAGAAGTGGTTGTCTTTCCAGATCCCTGTAGACCAACCATCATTATTACGGTGGGAGGATTTGGTGACAGTTGTATCCTGGTATTTGTATCGCCTAAGAGTCTACATAGTTCATCGTGGACAATCTTTACAACCTGCTGTCCTGGTGATAGGCTTTCCAGAACCTCCTTGCCAACAGCCCTCTCCCTGACATGCTGGATGAAGTCCTTTACAACCTTAAAATTGACATCTGCCTCAAGAAGGGCTATCCTTATCTCTTTGAGGGCAACATCAACATCTTCTTCCTTAAGAAGACCTCTACCCTTTAATTTATTAAATATTGCATCAAGCTTTTCGCTTAAACTATCAAACATTACTATACGCCTACTTAGCTATTTTATAATTAACTACCGAGCAGGGCATCTATTTTTGCCTTTAATTGCTGTTTTGGCACAGCTCCAACTACCTGCTCGACTTTTTGTCCATCTTTAAAGAACATAATGGTCGGAATTCCCATTATCTTGTATTTACTCGCAATATCAGAGTTTTCATCTGTATTCAATTTACAAACCTTCACCTTGCCAGCATATTCCTTAGCAAGCTCTTCGATAGTGGGAGCTATAATCCTGCATGGACCACACCATACAGCCCAGAAATCTACCATAACCAAACCTTTTGACTGCAAAACCTCGTTGTCCCAATTAGCACTTGTTAGCTCTAAAACACCTTCTGCCATAAAATCCTCCTTAATTTAACCTGCTTTACCCATTTGACAGAAAAATCAGGTTTTTTGTTAAAAAGAAGTGAATCGAAAATTTTTAAATTATAATTTTTGCATAAATATTTTGTCAATTTTAGGTTTTCGCGTGAATTGACAAAAATTGTCAGTAGGTTTAATATTTAAATAAATGTATCAGACAGCCCTATTTAATTATTATAAGATTGGTCGATTTCTCATTACCATAACCCTCTTAATATCCCTTCAACTTGCAGGCACACCTTATGCCATCCCTAATTTAATCACCATACTCGGAATTTATTGTTTTGTCACATTTATAAGACTCCTGATAAAGGCAACAAAAATCATTTACTTTGACTTTCTTCTGGATATTGTTGTTGTGACCGCAATGGTCTTTGTAACCTTTGATATTCATTCATATCTTACCCTTTTTTATCTGTTTCCGATATTCTTTTCATCTGTCTTAATAAAAACAAGACTCAACATCTCTTTGCCAATTATAGCAGCCACTCTTTACGCCTTTGTATACTATCTTAACGGTGAGCTATTGTACCGTGAAAGCATTGTTAATGTTATGCTCCATGTCCTTTCATTTTTTCTGATTACACTCGCTGGCAATAATTTAAATGAGAGGTTAAAAAGACAGGAGTCATATATAAAAAGGCTTGAAGATGAAAAAATAAAGATGCAGGGATTAGAAAGGCTTTATAGAGTGAGCGCTGATTTAGCCCATGAACTTCGTAATCCATTGGCTTCCATTACTGCGGCAGTACAGTTTTTAAAAGAGGGAAGGTATGACAAGGAGTTTATCGATATGCTTAGCTTCGAAACAGAGAGGCTTGCTAATCTTGTAAAAGACTTTCTACTTTTTTCTCGTCCAACAGATGCTCCAAAAGAAGATATTAACATTGGTGAGATACTCGAGACCTTGATTGCTAATTATAAAGATGATAAACAAATCATATTCCATAATGAGTCCAGTTTTTTGATTAGGGCAAACAGTGTATTTCTAAATGCGGCACTGGGTAATATCATCAAAAATGCAGTTGAGGTTGCAAACTCAAGGGTCATAGTATCATTGAAAAAAAATGGGTCTGAAAATAAGGCTATTATAGAAATAGAGGATGACGGTACCGGTATCGATGAAGAGATAAAAAACAGACTATTTGAGCCATTTGTAACAACAAAGTCTCAGGGTACAGGTCTGGGGCTTGCAATTGCTAACAGAATAATAACAGGCTATGGTGGTAGTATATCTGCTGACAGATCCGAGCTTGGTGGCGCAAAGTTCAGGATCGAGCTTCCTGCTGAAAAGTTATAATCAAAAAAGTACGGAGGCATAAATGCGTATCATAATTGTTGATGACGAAAAAAATATCAGAAAGGTTCTGAGATCCATTGCTTCTGAAAAAAACTATGAGGTATTTGAAGCCGAAAACATAAAGGATGCAACTGAACTGATCAAAAAACTTTACTTCGATGTTGCCATAGTTGACATTCGTCTTCCAGATGGTTCGGGTATAGATTTTCTAAAGTCTATAAAGGAACAAAATCAGGAAACCATCGCATTGATAATTACTGCCTTTGCATCCGCTGATACAGCAGTTACTGCAATGAAATCAGGGGCGTATGATTACATTACAAAGCCATTTAACATAGATGAGATAAGGATTGTCCTGGATCATATAAGCGAGCAAATCTCTCTTAAAAAGAAGATCAGGGAACTTCAGCATTATGCCGATGAATACCAGTTTATTGTAGGCAAGTCAGAGGCTATGAAAAGGGTCTTTAGCATGATAGATAAAATAGCGCCCTTTGATACAAATGTTTTGATAATAGGAGAGAGTGGAACAGGAAAGGAGCTTGTCGCAAAGGCTATACACGAAAAAAGCCTCAGGAAGTCAAAACCATTCATTGCTATAAACTGTGCAAGTCTCCCATCAGAACTTCTCGAAAGCGAACTTTTTGGCTATACCAAGGGGGCATTCACAGGCGCATATGCTACCAAAAGGGGTTTGATAGAAGAAGCAAATAAAGGCACATTATTTTTGGATGAGATAGGGGAGATGCCTCTTGCCCTGCAGGCAAAGATGCTGCGTTTTCTGGAGGAAAAGAAGATAAGGCCTGTTGGAAGCACGAGCGAAATCGAGGTTGATGTAAGGATAATAGCTGCAACAAATAAGAATCTCAAAGAACTCTCATTGAGCGGTGGTTTCAGGGATGACCTTTTTTACAGGCTCGCAACTTTCGAGATAATGCTACCATCCCTCAGGGAAAGGAAAGAGGATATACCCCTTTTAATAAATCATTTTGTAAGATTTTTTTCTGAGAAGTTCCAAAAAAAAATAGTCAGGATTGATCCTGCTTTTATAGACTACATAATGAATCAGGAACTGAAAGGCAATGTCAGAGAACTGAAAAATATAATTGAAAGAGAGATCATCCTTGCTGAAAATGGAAATCTCGGATGTACAATCTGCCCCAAACCTTCTAAAAGTAGTGTATTACCAGCAGAACTCTCAGAAGAAGGCATCAATCTCAATGAGTATCTTTCAGACATAGAAAAGAATCTGCTTTTCAAAGCCCTCGAAAAGGCAAATGGTGTCAAAACAAAGGCTGCAGAGATTTTAGGAATAAGCTTCAGGGAGTTCAGATACAGGCTCTCAAAATATACCAATAAATAGTAAGTTCCTATTTCCCTACAACTTCTCCCATCTTGAATATAGGCAGATAGAGAGATACTATAATAAACCCTATCGATGTACCCAATATTACCATCATCATCGGTTCAAGCATCTGGGTTAGGTTAGCAACTGCGTTGTCAACTTCATCGTCATAAAAATCAGCTATCTTTGTCAGCATCTGGTCAAGTGCCCCTGTTGACTCTCCAACATTTATCATGGAAACAACCATCTGAGGGAAAATAGTAGTCTTAGAAAGTGGCTCTGCGAGTGGTTTACCTGTTGAAACATCATTTTTCACATTTTGGATTATCTCCTCCACAACCTTATTACCTGAGGATCGAGAGCATATATCAAGACCATCAAGGATTGGTACTCCACTGCTAATGAGTGTTCCGAGTGTCCTTGTAAACCTTGCAACAGCAACCTTTCTCAAAATATCTCCCAGCAGAGGTGCTTTTAATAGAATAGCATCTGTCTTTTTCCTCCCGCTTTCTGTTTTCCTGTATTTTCTTAATCCGAAAATTGCAGATGCTAAAATAATAAGTATTGATAAACCGCCCTTTCCTGCAAGGAAGTTACTTATAGCAATAACAAGTCTTGTAGGTCCTGGAAGTGCAACACCCATTTCTCCAAATATCTTCGAAAATATCGGAATGACCCACACCATTATAACCCCTATAACAAGTGCTGCTACCGAAAGAACTATAGTAGGATATACCATTGCACTCTTGACCTTTTTCTTTAACTTCATGCTCTTTTCGATATAGCCAGAAAGCCTTAAAAGAACTGTATCAAGGACACCACCTGCCTCTCCCGCGGCAACAAGGTTTGCATAAAGGTCATCAAATACATTGGGGAATCTTCTGAGTGCATCGGCAAGGGGAGAGCCTGTCTCAACATCATTTTTTATCTGGGACAGGATTTCCCTGAAGGTTGTATTTTCTACCTGATTTGCGAGTATATCAAGTGCCTGAACAATTGGTATTCCAGCAGTAAACATTGTAGAAAACTGGCGGGTAAATACAATTAGATCCTTTTCTGTTATCTTCTTCTTTCTCTTCCTTACTGCCTTTTTTGTAGGTATTATCTCGCTAATACTTGTAGGGATAATGCTTTGCCTTCTAAGTAGCGCAATTACAGCCTCTCTGCTTTCGGCAGCAATCTCTCCTGTCTGAATTGCGCCACTCGTTGTCCTGCCTGTCCATTTAAATGTCTTAGCCATAAAACCTTCAAGAATTATTTATCAGCAAAAGGTATTAAGTCAATAGTGTTTTAAAACCTCTACTTATAATAGCCCTGCCCTTTGCATAATAATCGGAATCCTGTCCTGCATTCCGACTGCTATTATGTGAACACCGTCACAAACATCTTCCTCTTTAAGCCGTCTGATAAGCCTTGAAGCAATATTCATTCCTGCTTCAAGGGCATTTTCCCTTCCAGCTGATTTTAATTCGTATATCAGATTACCTGGCACCCTTATACCCGGTATATTATTATTTATAAAATTTGCCATTGCAGCGCTTTTTAACACAACGATTCCAGCCAGTATCTTCACAGGAAATTTCCTTGCATATCTCATAAAAACCTTAAATCTTTCTATGTCATAAATTGCCTGCGTCTGAAAAAACTTAGCCCCTGCCCTGACTTTCTTTTCGAATTTTATGAGTTGAGGCTCTAATGGATTTGCCTCTGGAGTCACAACGGCGCCTTGAAGAAAGTCTGTCTTACCCTTCAGACAATTGCCAGCCATATCCCTTCCATTATTTAGCGAGTCAACTATTCCAAGAAGTTGCACAGACTCAACATCATAGACGGGTTTTGCCTGCTTATGATCTCCTGCAAGCACATGGTCACCTGTCATGCAAAGAATATTCTTAATTCCCAATATATAAGCACCCAATAGGTCTGATTGTAAGGCTATCCTGTTTCTGTCTCTGCATGTCATTTGTAATATAGGCTCAACACCCTGTTCAAGGACTATTTTGCACAGGGCAATAGGGCAAGCCCTCATAACAGCAGATTGGTTATCGGTGATATTCAGTGCATCTATTTTGCCTTTAAGAAGCCTTATAAAATTAATGATCTCTTTTATATCTGTGCCTTTAGGAGGGGCAATCTCAGCAGTTACAACAAACTTTCCCGAATACAATATATCCTTAAAACCCATCTTATGGCAGCTAACTTTCCACCTTTTATATCTCTATTGTTCCCAATCTTCTGTAACAAGGATTCGAGGTTTTATGCCTGCTGACCAGTCCTTTGCATCAATTGTCATATCACGGAATTCCTGAAGCCTGTCAAGCCTCTTCATCCTTTCATAAATCCTTACCCACGCGCACTTTATATCCGGTCTGACTTCGCATCTTCCATCCCTGCATCCACCACATGGACCATTAAGGATCCCCTTCGGGCAAGCTGTAATCGGGCATATTCCCCCTGTCTTATCAAGCAGGCATTTCCCGCACAAAGAGCATCTCTCATCAAACATCTGAAACCTCGTCATATTGCCAACAAACATGCTATCATTTGTGGAGTAAACCGGCTTGTCTTCATAAAGTTCAACAGCTGTCTGTGTGCCTGCTCCACAGGACATCACGAGTATGCAGTCTGCCCTGTTAATAAAGTCTTTAAATGGTTTTAATTCTACTTTTGTTCCTAAAACCTGACATCCTGTCTTTGCCACAAATTTACCAGTCACATCTTTGCCATTTGCCTTAAGGAGCCCTTCCATTTCATCAAGTTGACCCTGCCCACCTGTGCTACAAAGGGTTGCACACCCTGAACAACCAAGCAGAAAAAAGCTTTTATAGTCTTTTATATTTTCGATTAAATCCTGAAAGTCCCTTTTTTTTGTTACTATCATTACTCTATTTCTAAAAATCTAAAGACATCCCTCTCTGCATCTTGGCAGCCAAAACAGTGTTATACATGAGCATAGCTATCGTCATTGGACCTGCCCCTCCCGGTACAGGCGTTATATATGCTGCCCTCTCTTTTGCTGCATCAAAATCCACATCCCCAACTATTTTTCCATCAGGTGTAACATTTATACCAATGTCAATAACTGCTGCTCCCTCCTTGACCATGTCTCCTGTAATCATCTTTGCCTTCCCAATAGCAACACACAATATGTCTGCCTTCAGGCATTCCTCTTTTAAGTTTGGAGTTTTACTGTGGCAGATTGTTACGGTGGCATTTTTCCTTAAAAGGAGAAGGGCAAGCGGCTTTCCGACGATGACGCTTCTTCCAACCACTACTGCATGTTTTCCTGCAGGGTCAATGTTATATGCCTCAAGCATCTTTATTGCTCCGTGAGGTGTGCAGGGAATAAATCCGGGCTCATCAAGAACAAGCTTGCCGAGCGCATCAGGTCCAAATCCATCTACATCTTTTTCTGGCGAAATCCTGTTCATAATCTCTTTTTCATTGAGACCCTTTGGCAGGGGAAGTTGAACGAGTATACCGTTCACTTTTGGATCTGCATTAAGTCTATCTATCAGTTCGATTAACTCCTTTTGACTTGTGTTCTCAGGAAGTTTGTAACCAAAACTATTAATTCCTATCTCCTGACATGTCTTCTCTTTTGAAGCTACATACTTCTTAGAGGCTGGATTTTCACCTACAAGAACAACAGCAAGTCCAGGCTCGATACCATTTGATTTTAGATTTTCGATCTCTTTCTTGAGTCTCTCCCTGATGTCTGAAGCTACCTTTTTGCCGTCAATTAAAACTGCTGACATATCTCCTCCTACTTTTGTTATTATTTATGGGACTTTATTAATTCAAGCATCTCTTCCCTTGTGCTTCTCTTTGTCCTGAATATACCCCTAACTGCTGATGTTACTGTTCTTGAACCCGGTTTTTTTATTCCCCTCATGCTCATACATAGATGCTCCGCGTCTATTACCACCATACAGCCCTTAGGAGAGAGTCTTTCCATTATCATATCCGCAAGCTGTGCCGTCAGCCTTTCCTGCACCTGGGGTCTCTTTGCCAGATACTCAAGTGCCTTTACGAGTTCGCTCAGTCCTGTAATTTTGCCCTCCGGGATATAGGCTACATGAGCCTTTCCGATAAATGGAAGAAGGTGGTGTTCACACATAGAATAAAATGGGATGTCCTTCAGCAACACCATTTCATCATGAGTCTCTCCCTCAATGTGTTTAAGCAATTCTTCTTCCGGTGGCTTGAGTCCTGAAAATATCTCTGCAAACATCTTTGCCAATCTCTTCGGCGTATCTTTCAATCCAGGCCTATTCCTGTCTTCCCCTATCCCTTCAAGTATTAATTCAACACCTTTTTCTATTTTTTTAGTGTCCATGGCACTCTATAATCCTCTTATCTGTTATAATCTTGCGAATTTTTATATCATGTTTATCAGATGGTATAAATTTAACTACCTGCTCATCATAAGCAACGCCAATAAATTTAATTTCAGCTTCACGATTCCTTACCCCTGACAAAAGCTTATCATAAAAGCCCTTTCCATATCCAAGCCTGTTGCAGTCTTCATCAAATGCTACACCAGGCACTATTATTAAATCCATATCATTTAGATGCATAAACCTATCCTCAGAGACATCTGGCTCAGGGATTCCCATGTATCCTGGAGAAAGTTCTGAGATGTCCTTTATCTCATAAATTTTCAGGCTCATACTCTCCTCTTCAACCTTTGGAAGTGCTACTTTCTTATGACAAGAAAGGCAGTATCTCATCAATTCAAATGTATCTACTTCGCCTCTAAAAGACGCATAAAATAAAATCTTTTCTGCATTTTTGAACTCAGAAGTTTTTATAAGTGCCTCCCTTATCTTTTCGTCTTTTTCAGCTTTATCGCTGATGGAATCCCTTAATCTTAAAATCTGCTTCCTTATAGATTTTTTATCTATCAGCAATACTAATCCTTAATCAATCTTAAAGTATTCTTCTAATTTTTCCTTAATCTCGATAATCTCTCTAACAGTATCTGAAGAAGAATTGTATGGTGAGATACCTCTGACATCTGCATCCATAATAGATTGGTTGAATTTTATCGAACCAAGGAATACTATATCTTTAATATTCTCTTTTAAAAAAGATAGGTCTTGCTCGTCCCTTATCTTGTTAGCAACAACAAATACCCTTTTTACACCGAGTTCCTTTGCCATTTGTTTGACCGTATTTGCTGTCTGTATGCTTCTCTGCCCCGGCTCAACAACCACTATGAATGCATCAACCGCCTCGGCAGTCCCTCTTGTTAAATGTTCGATTCCAGCTTCCATATCAACAATAACGACCTCGTCCCTTTCAACGACAAGGTGTTTTAAGAGCCTTCTCAGAAAGACATTTTCGGGGCAGTAACATCCTGATGCTGCTGCCTTTGATTTGCCAGCTATTAGCAATGTAATTCCATTGAATTTATATCCGATACCTTCGGGCAGGTCATCAACCCTCGGATTCAACTTGAATATACCGCCCATGGTACCAACCTTTGCACCTGTTCTCTCTTCTATGATTTCTGTCATCTCAGAAATTGGCTTTAACTTCGAAATCTCTGATTGAGCAATACCGAGTGCCTGTGCCAGGTTTGCATCAGGGTCTGCATCAAATGCTATCACCCTTTTGCCTTCTGATGCAAAAATGTGGCATAAGATGGCAGAAAGGGTCGTCTTTCCCACACCGCCCTTACCTGTGATTGCTATTTTCTTCAAAAAATTACCTCTTAAATAAATTTAGATAGGTTTTAAATTATATCATATCTTTTAACCGATTTGTGTTTTATGGTATCATCATCTATGGAAACAAAAAAGAGTTCTAAGGAAATCATTGAAGAATCAGCCCGCTATTTGATGAACACATATAATCGCCAGCCTGTGGTCTTAAGAAAAGGGCGTGGTATCAGGGTCTGGAGTGCAGAGGGGAAAGAATATCTCGATTTCGTTGGCGGGATAGCCGTTAATGTTCTTGGTCATTGTCATCCTCGTATCGTTATAGCGATACAAAAGCAGGCACAAAGGCTACTACATGTATCAAATCTTTATCACATAGAGCCGCAGATAAGGCTTGCAAAACTACTCTGTTCAAATTCATTCGCAGATAAGGTATTCTTCTGCAATTCGGGCGCTGAGGCAAATGAGGCTGCAATAAAACTCGCAAGAAAATATGCAAAAGAAAATTTCGGTAATCACAAATATGAGATTATAACAGCATTGAATTCCTTTCATGGCAGGACACTTGCAACCATTACAGCTACAGGGCAAGAAAAATTTCAGAAAGGCTTTGAGCCCCTGGTGCCAGGGTTCAAATATGTTCAATTCAACAATATAGATGACCTCAAAAGTGCTGTAAATCAAAATACATGTGCCATCATGCTCGAACCTATTCAGGGCGAAGGCGGAGTCAAAATTCCTTCTGATGATTATTTAAAAAAGGTCAGAGAGATTTGTGACGAAAACAAAATTCTATTGATACTTGATGAGGTCCAAACAGGTATTGGAAGGACAGGGAAATTGTTCGCATATGAACATTATGGCATCAAGCCCGACATAATGACACTTGCAAAGGGACTTGGTGGAGGCTTTCCAATAGGTGCGATGCTCGCAGAAGACAGGGTTGCATCTGCGTTTCAGCCGGGCAGCCATGCGTCAACCTTTGGCGGTAATCCACTTGCATGTGCTGCTGCTATAGCAACAGTGGAAACAATACTGGAAGACGGTTTTATCCTTGACAACTGCATCAGAATGGGAAACTATTTCTTGAAGAAACTTCAATACCTAAAGGATTCTTATCCAGAGAAAATATTAGATGTCAGAGGAAAGGGGCTTTTACTGGCAATGGAGATAAATGCTGATGGTGCATCAGTTGTAAAGGCATGTCTTAATAACGGAGCCCTTATTAACTGCACTTCGGGCAATGTATTGAGATTCATGCCTCCGCTGACAGTAGAGGAAGGAGATATAGATCTGTTAGTGGATATACTTGAGGAGGTATTAAGTAAATGAAAAAAGATTTTCTTACTATTAACGATCTTCCGGCTGAAGAAATAGAGGGTTTGATAAAAAGGGCAATCGAGCTCAAATCTGGCGTTGATAAAAATAAATGTCCACTTATTGGCAAAAGCATAGGTCTGTTATTTGAGAAGCCATCAACAAGGACAAGGGTCTCATTCGAAGTCGCTATATATCAACTTGGAGGGCAATCTATTTATTTAAGCCCTAAGGAATTACAGCTACATAGAGGAGAGAAGATATCTGACACAGCAAGAGTCCTGTCGAGATATTTAAATGCAATAATATTAAGGACATATTATCACAACACTCAGGAAGAGTTTGCTAAATATGCCTCCATACCTGTTATCAACGGATTATCAGAACTCCACCATCCATGTCAGGTACTTGCTGATATTATGACAATAAAAGAGAAAAAGGGAACCCTGAAGGGGATTCGTATGGCATACATCGGAGACGGTAACAATGTTGCAAATTCATTAGTAGAGGCGGCCTTAAAGATCGGGATTGAACTTGTAATCGCCTGTCCTGAAGGATATGAGCCTAATCCAGAAATCCTTGACACAGCAAGAACAACTTCTCATACTGGAGGAGATGTAATAATATTAAGAAATCCAAAAGAGGCGGCTGCAAGGGCAGATGTCATTTATACCGATACATGGGTCAGCATGGGTCAGGAATCAGAGGCAGAAAAGAAAAAGGTCAAGTTCAGGGGTTATCAGATAAATAGTGATTTATTAAAGTGTGCAAAAAGAGATGTAATCATCATGCATTGCCTGCCAGCTCATCGTGGAGAAGAGATAACAGATGATGTTATGGATGGTCCAAACAGCGTTGTATTCGATCAAGCAGAAAATAGGCTTCACACCGAAAAGGCACTGCTGGAGTTTTTGGTTTAGCCGATATATACACATTGACCATAGGAATATCTTCAGCCCGAAAATTGCTGCCTCAACTCGCTCATAAATCAATGATAAAAAAACTGTTTATAATTGCTATTTCCATCTTTATTTTAACAATCGGATATTCCTTTGTCTTCCCCGATATTTCAAGACTCAAAAAAGAAAATCCTCAAAAAACATCTTTTATGAAATACCGCGAAAATGAATGGAAGAGAAAGGGCAAAAAAATAAAAATCAGACAAACATGGGTCAAGCTCTCTCAGATTTCACCATATCTCATAAAGGCAGTCCTTATTGCAGAAGATGACAAGTTCTGGCACCACGAGGGCTTTGATTTTGAAGCGATAGAAAAGGCAATTGAAAAAAATATTCAGGCAGGAAGCTTTAAGGCTGGAGGAAGCACATTAACTCAGCAGCTTGCGAAAAATCTTTATCTTACACCAGCAAAAAACCCTGTAAGGAAAATCAGAGAGGCGATCCTGACATGGCGAATTGAGAAGACCCTTTCCAAAAAAAGGATACTCGAGTTATACCTTAATATAGTTGAATGGGGAGAAGGAATATTCGGAATCGAATCTGCATCCCGTTACTACTATAATAAAAGCTCATCTGACTTGACCCCTGATGAGGCTTCAAGGCTTGCAGCAGTACTCCCTAATCCAAGAAAGTATAGCCCAATAGGCACATCAAGATATGTAACAAACCGTTCAAGGATAATTTACAACATAATGGTCAAAAGGGGTATAGTAATACCCGAATTCGATAATATAACAGAAGACAACTCAGAAGGCATGCCTAATTATTGATCAACAAAACAAAAGATTTATTTGCAATCCCTTTATAATTAATGTTTTCTTGCACTCCCTGTTTTATGGGCAACTTCCGATACCCTGGCAGACACCTCAACAACCACTCTTTTATCAAATATGCTCGGCACAATGTAATCTTCACTCAAGTCCTTTTCATCAACCAGAGAGGCAATTGCCATTGCAGCAGCAAGTTTTATTTCGTCATTAACCTCCTTTGCCATAGAATCTAAAAGGCCTCTGAAAAGCCCCGGGAAACAGAGCATATTATTTATCTGGTTAGGATAATCTGACCTCCCCGTTGCAAATATCTTCACATAAGGCAATGCATCTTCAGGTGGGATCTCTGGCTCAGGATTTGCGAGTGCAAACACTATCGGGTCTGAAGACATCCTCTTTATATCATCAGGCGTAATGAGATTTGGAGCAGAAACACCTACAAATACATCAGCACCTACCATTGAGTCAGAAAGGCTTCCTTTAATCTTCCTTGGATTTGTATTTTCGGAAATCCAGATTTTTATGGGATTCATGTGCTCTTTTCTTCCTTTATAAATTGCTCCTGCCTTATCACAAACAATTATATCTCTAATGCCTATTTTCAAAAACATCTTACAGGTAGCAGTCCCAGCAGCACCTGCACCAGATATTACGACCTTCACATCCTGTAGATCTTTTTTAACGACCTTTGAGGCATTAATAAGGGCTGCCAGTATTACTATTGCAGTGCCATGCTGGTCATCATGAAATACCGGGATATCGAGCTCTCTCTTTAATCTATCCTCAATCTCGAAACATCTGGGGGCAGATATATCCTCAAGATTTATACCTCCAAATGCTGGTGAGATATATTTTACGACCTTTATTATCTCCTCGGTATCCTTTGTCAAAAGGGCTATAGGGAAGGCATCAATATCAGCAAATTCCTTAAATAACATCGCCTTTCCTTCCATCACCGGCATTGCTGCCTCAGGTCCTATGTCACCAAGACCAAGCACAGCGCTTCCGTCAGTAACGATTGCAACAGAGTTTTTCTTTATCGTAAATCTATAAGCATTTTCTTTATCTCTGTGTATGGCATTACATACCCGCGCAACACCGGGTGTATAAACCATCGAGAGGTCATTTCTGTTTTTTATAGGGACTTTGTTATGTATCTCAATCTTGCCACCGTGATGTCTCAAAAATGTCATATCAGTTGCATGTATGACCTTTACCCCTTCTACTTTTTTTACTCTTTCGACTATCTGTCTTTCGTGATTCTCATCTTTTGCATTTATGGTAATATCTCTGATGATTTTTCCCTCCTCAACGCTCACAATATCAACTGCGCCAATATCGCCTTCGACCTCGCCTATGGCAGTTGCAATTTTTCCAAACATGCCAGGTTTGTTTATTATCTCTAACCTTAATGTTATGCTATAACTCGGGCCTGGTAATTTCATGGCATTAATTATATAGATAGTGGAGGCATATTGCAATGCACCCACGGCAATTTCTTAATCATTGCTAACCAACACCGTCTCAGAATCTCCCCATATTTATTCAACGTTTTGCCTTTTATTACACCCCCAAACAAACATTTCCTATTATGCGTGCAGATGGTAACAAAATACGCACCCGATTGGGAATAATCATAATTCTTTAACCTGATAGAACGGTGGCGGTGTTTATTGGTGTCGAACTTCATTTTTAATCGTTCAGCAGGCGCAAAAATTTTTCATAAATCACCCTTATCTTTTGACAACTCCAGAAGACCAAAAAATTCGATTACTGATGCAATCTGGATTTTTTCAGCTGACAATTTTTTATTCAATTTTTCAGCAAGTCTTTTGTTTTCTTCTGTTAACGGATATATCTCGATAATTTTTTTCAAAAAATCGCATAATCTTTGTTCGCTGTCAGATTCATATATAACAATGAAAAAAGGAACCATGATATTAAAGAACATATCAAGTTTTCTTGATTCTCCCAAGCCATTAAAAGACATAATTTTATTTACTACACCTTTAACATTCCTCAATGTCAGCTCATTACAAAAGGCAGTCTCTATTTTGTCTTTGAAATAGAGAAAAATCCCTTTTTCTATGCTTTCAGCAAGTAGATATGAAATCTGGCTGATCCTTTTTTCAGGAAAGTTTGCAGGACGAGTTCCTTTATATGTCCAGACATCCCTTGACATTCTCAAGGAAAAGTCAAAGAAGTCAGGGATAGCTGATTTATCATCAATAAATCCTGCACGATACAGCATCGCCTTTTCTATAATCTCCCTTTTCCCGAGTTTTCTTACTTCAGAGAACGGCAGAAGTGTTGCAAGCTCTAAAAAAGGTAGTTTGTTGTGTTTATAACCGAGGGAAAGCATAATCTCTCTATATAGTGCCTCATCAGGCAGGGCAATCTTTAATAAATTTCGCATCCTCTGCTTTTTGTTTTCAAGACGCTGAAGACCGAGAGCAAAGAGATTGATATTTTGGTTACTCATCTTTTGTCTCTTAAGCCTTTTCTTAATCTATACATCCTTTCAGTAAAACCGCCCTCATTCAGAAACTGCTCTTCAAGGCTTCTTTTTTGCTGGTCTAAGAGATAATTTGTCTGGTGAATCAGGCATATAATGGTGTTGGCTGCTGTTTCAGGCGAAGAGTCTTCGATGTAGGTCTGATAGCTCTTATAAGACCTATCTTTCCTCCGCCCAATCTGTCTTATTTCAAGAACTCTTGGGTCATCTTTTTGCCAGAGTCTAAGATTATTTTGCCTTATATAGTCCTCGAAGTCCTGCAGTAACTCTTCAAGGCTTGCCCTTGCAATGCCAATGAGTTTTATCTCTGTCTTTTTTGATGTGCCTGATGCCATGCTT
>FWPV01002499.1_pt1 | contig 44951 bp, 41 predicted proteins | sample 2228371 | NCBI WGS metagenome assembly FWPV01 (sample SAMEA103939776, study PRJEB20133) | metagenome
AGTGACTACCGGCGCACCCCCGGATACGAAAATATCGCCCGGCGCGGGTTTTAAACCCGCGCCGGGTGCGCAGGCAAGCTGACACGTGAAGCGTGCGCCACGGCTATTTATAAAGGAGGGACCCATGCCCCGCATTCTGGTCGTAGACGACGACATCAAGATCGTGCGGCTGGTGCGGGCCTACCTGGAGCAGGCGGGCTACCAGGTGCTCACGGCCCATGACGGCAACGCCGCCATGTTGCTCATCCGCCAGGAGCGCCCGGACCTGGTAGTGCTGGACCTGATGATGCCCGGCCGCGATGGGTGGGACGTGACCCGCATCGTGCGCGGCGACGAGAGCCTGGCCGCCATCCCCATCATCATGCTCACGGCTCGCGTGGAAGACACGGACAAGATCCTGGGCCTGGAACTGGGCGCCGACGATTACATCACCAAGCCGTTTAACCCCCGGGAAGTGGTGGCCCGGGTGCGGGCTGTGCTGCGCCGGACCAGCGGTGGCCCCTTGCCGTCCCGCGTGCTCCAACACGGCAACCTCATCGTGGATGTGGACCGCCATGAGGTGTTGGTGGATGGCCGACCAGTGGACCTCACCCACACCGAGTTCGAGCTGCTGCGGGCCTTTGTGGCCAATCCCGGTCGAGCTTTCACCCGCCTGGAGCTGATCGAGGAAGGGCTGGGCTACTCCTACGAGGGCCTGGAGCGCACCATTGATAGCCACATCAAGAACCTGCGGCGCAAGATCGAGCCAGACCCCAGCAACCCCACGTACATCCAGACCGTCTACGGCGTGGGCTATCGCCTGGGGGACCAGACCTGACCGGCGCGGCGCGTGGAAATCGGGCGGGTCTGAGCATAGGAGAACCACATGAACAAACTTTCGGTGCAACTGATTCTGGCCTTTGTGCTGGTCACGTTGGTGACGGTGAGCACCGTGGCCCTGTTGGCCAACCTGAGCGCGGCCACGCAATTCCGTTACTACCTGGATCGGCGCGACGAACTAGAACAGAGCGAGTGGTATGGGTGGCTGGTGGCGTATTATGAGAGCACCGGCAGTTGGGATGGCGTGCGCAATCTGATCCGCCCCCCGGCCGGGTTTCGCGCCCGCAATTGGTTCATGCCCTTCATACTGGCCGATACACAGGGGGTGATCATTTTCGATGCCCGGGGGCAGCCGCTCAACCCGATCCTGAGTCCCCAGGAGCGCGAGCGCGCCGTGCCGGTGGTGGTGGACGGCCGAACGGTGGGCCTGGTGGTATCCCTGGGCCCGGAACACCGCCCGGACCAGATGATGTTTCGCGCCATCGAGCAGGCCTTCATGGATCGCATGAACCAGTTTCTGCTCCTGGCCGGTCTCCTGGCCTGCGGGATGGGCATCCTGCTGGGGTTGGCCTTCAGCCGCCAGCTCACCGCGCCCCTGGCCCGGCTCACCGCCGCCGCATACCGCATCGCCCAGGGCGACTTGAGCCAGCGCGTGCCGGAGACCGGCAGCGCGGAGGTGGCCGAGCTGGGCCGGGCCTTCAACCGCATGGCCGCCGACCTGGCCGAGGCCGAGCGGCTGCGCCGCAACATGGTGGCCGATGTGGCTCATGAGCTGCGCACCCCCCTGAGCGTGATCCAGGGCAACCTCCGCGCCATCCTGGACGACGTCTACCCCCTGGACCAGGCCGAGATCGCCTCGCTGTACGACGAAACGCGCATCTTGAGCCGCCTGGTGGATGACCTGCACGAGCTGGCCCTGGTCGAGGCCGGCCAATTGCCCCTGTACGTGCAGCCCATCGCCCCCGCCGACGTCATCCAGACCACGGCCGACAACATGGCCGTGGTGGCCGAGGCCGGGGAGGTGCGCCTGATCGTGGACCTGCCGAATGATCTGCCTCTGGTCCGGGCCGACCCCGACCGTCTGGCTCAGGTGCTGCGCAATCTCGTGACCAACGCCGTGCGTCATACCCCGGCCGGGGGCCAGATCACGGTGAGCGCGCGCGTATCGCCAGCGGAGCCAGGCTTTGTCCAGATCACCGTCACAGACACCGGCGAGGGCATTGCGCCGGAGGATTTGCCCCATGTCTTTGATCGCTTCTGGCGCGCGGACCGTTCCCGCAGCCGGGATATGGTGGGCGCGGGCGCCGGCCTGGGGTTGACCATCGCCCGGCAGTTGGTGGAGGCCCACGGGGGACGCATCGAGGCCGCCAGCGCGCCCGGGCAGGGGTCCCGGTTCACGTTCACCCTGCCGGTGGCGGAATCGTGAAGCGAGATCGATTAAAAGTGCCCGTCACTTTCCCAAGTGACGGGCACCGACCAGCGAAAAAAGCGGTCAAGGTCAGGGATAATTCTTTCCCCTACGGGGACTGACGCAACACGAGGGGCAGGAACACCGTGTAGAGGCGGAACTTGACGGCATCGGCAGAAACCTGGCGGGTGTACATTGGTTCGCCAGTATAGTCTGTCAACTCCACCATGCTATTGCCCCAACGGGTAAAGTAATACGTGCCCAGGTAGACCCATTCTTCGGGGTGATGAAGCTGGCTGACAGAGCGCGTCGTCTCACCATTGGCGTGGTAGATAGTATAGCGAGCATCAGCGGTGGCGCTGACCCGATAGGGGATGAAGGCGTAGACCTGGTACCAACCCGCGTAGGTGAATTCGGGATTCCACTGCACCCAGCACAAGCCGCCGGGCGGGCTGTTCACATTCGCCGTCCAGATCATGTGCGCGCCGTGGCCCTTGGTGTCTTCAGTCCAGCCCATGCTGTAATAAAAGTCCTGACCAAAGTCCTCGACGATGGTATCGGCGCAGGAAATGATGTCTTCATCTCGGCTGCGCCACAGGCACCGGCTGGTTTCGCCAGACCAACCGACCAGGGGATCTTGGCCTGCCCCGCGCCAGCCAAAGGGATCGGTGGCATAGCCCTGATGAAATATACTGAAGTGCAAGTGCGCACCTGTGGAATGTCCGGTATTCCCACTGGCACCTATGGGAGTGCCGGCTTGTACCTGGGTATTCACCGCTACATAAATGCTGCTCAGATGACCGTAGAGAGTTTCGTAACCATTGGTATGGCGTATCCTCACCATGAGGCCGTATCCATCGTCGTGATGCGCTGGATCTTGCCAACCAGCATATATTACCGTTCCATCCGCAGCAGATAGAATCGAAGTACCTGTAATCATGCTCCAATCATATCCATTATGCCCGTCATAGCAATAGATACCCCCAGCGTCACAATCAACATCGTCTTCCCCAGTATAGATCACAATGTGGCTGTAGGTTGTATTGGGCCATTGTCCATATGTGGGGTATCGGTGGTCGAAGTACGAAGTCAATCGCTTCGTCCCGTCAAAAGGAGGGCGTAGAAAGATAGCATTCTCGGCTCTCGCCGGGGTGGGACTGCTGAGCCAACCGCATCCTACCAGGGCCGCAATGCAGCAGAGGGTCACAATCGTCGCTCTGTGTTGTAGTCTCGTTGTGTTCATCTTCTGGCTCCTTATGGCAACCAAACCAACGGGGTATCCCCCCGCGCATTTCCAGCGACAGGGTATGAAGTTCCTGTTGCCAGATCGACCAGCCAAACCTCGCCGTGCCCGGCATCATTAAGAGAGAAGGCGATCCGTTTACCGTCTGGAGACCAGGCTAGATTGGCGATCTTGCGACTTTGTCTGTCAGTCACCGATTGACTCCGGCTCGTCTGTAGAACAGCGACAGTGATGAACCCGGTTGAACGGCCTTCTTCGCGCGCTACAAAAGCCAGATTTCCGTTGGGAGACCAGGCCAGGTGGAACCCCTGTTCCATGTCCACCGCATCAAATCGCTGCCGCACGTTTCCATCCAGGTCTACAATCCATATCCGGCCGGCCGTAGGTGCCTGGTGTGTCCCGTCATCCCAGTTTGCCACGGCTAGAATATCGCCGGAGGAAGCCCAACTGACTCGGGCGAGGACAAGGTGGGGATGTCCTTGGATCAGTGGCTTGTTGCCCGAGCCGTCCGCGTTCATGATCCAAAGTTGACACTCTGGGATTTGCATATTCTGAAGTAGATAAGCTACGTTTTTCCCATCGGGGGAGAATAAAATAGCATAAACCATTGGATTACCAAAGGCATCGCGCGGGAAGTCGAGTTCTTTGTAGCTTTGGTCGTGGATATTGACGTGCCATATCCCGCTGAAACGGGGAGCAAACGCGGGATCGGTTCTGAACAAAACAGCTTGGCTATCCGGTGTCCAGGTCAGAAATTGCCCCAAGCCTCTTTCATCAGCCAGCAAAGGTTTCGCTGCACCGGATGCCAGATCGATAATCCAGGTCGAGTTGCTTTCGCCATAGGCGCAATCCGCAGCCAGGTAGCGACCATCTGGCGAGGGGTATAGATTTTGGAGTATCGGGCCGGGGAACCGAGGTCGCAGTTTCAGATCCGCCACCGGACCGGTGTCGCCCCAGCGCACGCCGTTGGCGTCCACCAAGACCCGGCGCAGTTCCGGGTCGCCGCCGGTCTCGGCCACGTAGTAGATGGATTGCAGGTCCGGCGGTCGGGGACCCGTGGGAGTGGGCGGCAGGGCCGGCGTGGGGTACGGCGTGGGCGTGGGCGTGGGGGGCGGGGTGGGCTTGGGCACATCGCGCGGACGAGGGGTGAGTGTGGGCTGGGGAGTGTTGGTTAGCTGTGTCGGCGCCGGTGTGGCCGGCGGTGGGTATGGTTGCAGCGCGGGGGTGCTGGTCAGGGACACGCTGCGCGCGGCCGTCGGTGAAGGAGTGCTCACCGGATAGGCCCCGGGCGCGCCGCCGAACTGCGCGCCAAAGAGCACTGTCAAAACCATTCCCAGGAACATCAGGGCTATTACGGCCGCAGCGCCAGTCAAGATCGCACGTAGACGGGTCATGGCGATACCTCCAACATCTACAAGACGAACAGCTATCGGTTTCGTTCGACAGTACTATTGTAACACATGTAGGAACGTCTGTCAATACCAATTTTTTTTTCACTCAATTACACCACATCTCCATTAGCTCTCCATCACATCTCCATAGTCATGTGCTATGATCCACGTGAAATCTGACGAACAGGGAGGGTCTTATGCGTTCACTATGGCGTAGCAAACGTCGTCTGGTCATCGTGATCCTGGTGGTCGTCGCGCTCCTGGCCGTGGGGGGCGGCTACGTCGGCTATCAGTATTACACTCACGCGCAGACCGCCGCAGCCCAGGCCCCTACCATGCAAACAGCCACCGTGACCCGGGGCAACATCCGCATCACGGCCTCCGGCAGCGGCGACCTGTTGGCGGCCAAAGAGGTGGCGGTGGGCTTTGCCAGTGGCGGAACGCTCGTGGAACTGCTGGTTCAGGTGGGTGACCGGGTGGAGGCCGGCCAGGTGCTGGCACGCCTGGATAGTACCACAGCCCAGGCCCAGGTCACCCAGGCCAAGATCGCTCTGGAGCAGGCCGAGCTGAGCCTGGCCGAGTTGACAGCCCCGCCCTCAGAAGCCGAGCTGACCGTGGCCCGCGAGAACCTCAACGCAGCGCAACTGGAGCTCAACAAGCTGCAAAAAGGCGCCACGGCCGACGCCCAGATCATCGCCTGGGCGAACCTGGAAGCAGCCCGCATCGCCCTGCAAAAGGCCCAGGCCGCTTATGACCGCATCTCTTACCGGCCCGACGCCGCCGGCTCATCGGAGGCCGGGGCCTTGCAGACCGCCACGCTGGATTACCAGAAGGCCGAGGCCAACTACCGGCAGAGCGTAGGCGTGGACCCGCAGCAGGTGGCCTCGGCCAAAGCGAAGGTGGCTCAGGCCCAGATCACCCTGGCGAACCTGGAGAACGGCCCCACCCAGACGGAGCTGCGCAAGGCCCAGTTGTCCGTGGAGAAGGCCCGCCTGGACCTGGCCGCGGCCGAACGGACCCTGGCCGCCACGACGTTAAAAGCCCCGATGAAGGGGACGGTGCTCGCCATCAATGGCGATGTGGGCGAGACTGTGGGTTCCGGCAACTTCATCACCCTGGCTGACGTAGAGGCCCCCGTGGTGCGCTTCTGGGTGGAGGAATCCGATATGGCGAACGTGGCCGAGGGCTACCCGGTGCAGATCACCTTTGAGGCCCTGCCAGACTACGTGTTCAAGGGCCAGATCACCCGCGTGGAGCCGGCCCTGGTGACGGTGAACAACAACCAGGCCCTCCAGGTGTGGGCCAGCATTGACCTGACCGCGCAGCCGGTGAAGCTCCGCCCCGGCATGACCGCCAGCGTGGAGGTCGTGGCCGGCGAGGCCAACAACGTGCTCGTCGTGCCGGTGCAGGCGTTGCGGGAGACCGCCCCAGGCCAATATGCTGTCTTTGTCGTCCTGTCCGACGGCTCGCTGGAGATTCGCCCGGTGGAGGTGGGGCTGAAGGACGCCATCAATGCCGAGATTCGCGCCGGCCTGCAAGAAGGAGAGATCGTCCGCGTCAGCACGACGACCCGATCATCTGCCAGCACGTCCACCAATACCGGCTTCGGGCAAGGGGGGCCGCCGCCGGAGGGGGGCTTTTTCTTCGGAGGCCGACCATGACGGAACCGCTCAGCTCAACCAACGGCGCGTTGATTGACATCCGGGGCCTGACCAAAATCTACGGCATGGCCGATGTGGCGGTGCGCGCGCTGCAAGGGGTAGATTTGCGGGTTCAGCGCGGCGAGTTCGTCGCCATCATGGGGCCGTCTGGCTCCGGCAAGTCCACCCTCATGAACATCCTGGGCTGTCTGGACCGGCCCACGGAAGGCACCTACGTGTTGGATGGCGAGGATGTGAGCCAGTTGGACAAGAATGCGCTGGCCCGGGTGCGCAACCGCAAGATCGGCTTTGTCTTCCAGTCGTACAACCTGCTGCCCCGGCTCACCGCGCTCAAGAACGTGATCTTGCCCCTGATGTACAACAGCGCGGAACGCCTGACCGAGGAGCAGCGCCGCGAGCGCGCCGTGGCCGCCCTGGAAGCCGTGGGGCTGAGCGACCGGATGCACCACCGGCCCAACGAGCTGTCCGGCGGCCAGCAGCAGCGCGTCGCCATCGCCCGGGCGCTGGTCAACCGGCCGGCCATCATCCTGGCCGACGAGCCGACCGGCAACCTGGACACCCGCTCCAGCGTGGAGATCATGGAGCTGCTGAGCGCACTGCACCGTCAGGGGGCCACCATCGTCATGGTGACGCACGAGCCGGACATCTCCACCTACGCCGACCGGGTCATCCACCTCCGGGACGGGCAGATCGCCTCGGACGAGCTGAACGGGCATAGGCGTTCAGACTACCAAGCGGTGCACAACCCCGACGGTCCGGTGGAGGGACCGACAATGTCATCCAGTTGATTCATCACGAATCACACGAATCTGGCGAATTACACGAATGTTTTTCACACGATCCAGAGCAATTCGTGTCATTCGTCCATTCGTGCCATTCGTGATGGAGAGGTGCCCGGTGTGAAAACGACATCGGTATTGGAGGAACTGACATGAGTCTCTGGCAAACCGTCCAAGTCGCCTGGGAGGGCGTGACGCTGAACAAGGTCCGCTCGTTCCTGACCACGCTGGGCGTCATCATCGGCGTGGCGGCGGTGATCATCATGCTGGCCGTCAGCGCCGGCGCCGAGGCCGACATCGCCGACCAGATCAACGCCCTGGGGGCGAACCTGATCATGATCTCGCCGCAGTTCACCCAGTCGGGCTTTCGGCCGGGCCGGATGCCGGGCCTGCCTTACGAGGATATCGAGGCGATTGCCCAGAACGTCACCGGCATCAACGGCGTCTCGGCCGAGCAAAACACCACTCAAAAGGTGAGCGGGGGCGGGACCACCCTGGAGAGCATCTCCATCATCGGCACCACGCCCGATTTCCCGGCCGTGCGCGGGTTCACCCTGGGCAGCGGCCGCTTTCTCACCCTCAACGATCTGGACCGCAAGAGCCGGGTAGCCGTGTTGGGCTACGGCATCGCCCAGGACTTGTTCGGCGACGCCAACCCCATCGGCCAGCAGATCAAGATCGGCTCTTATGCCTTCGCCGTGGTCGGCGTGATGGCCCGGCAGGGCGTGATGGGCAACACCGACTATGATGCGCGGGTCTACATCCCCCTCACGGTGGTGTTCCAGCGGTTCAACCGCGCTCGGTTCGGCGACACGGTGAACTCCATCTCGGTCTCGGCCAGGAGCAAAGACGACATGCAGAACGTCATGGACCAGATCACAGCCTTGTTGGTCCAACGGCACAACGTGGACCCGCTGATGCCGGACTTTCGGATGATCACCCAGGACACCATCATCCAGGCCCGGGCCTCCACCACGGAGACCTTCCGCAACCTGCTGGCCTGGGTGGCCGGCGTTTCGCTCATCGTCGGCGGCATCGGCATCATGAACATCATGCTGGTGAGCGTCACCGAACGGACCCGGGAGATCGGCCTGCGACAGGCGTTGGGGGCGCGCCCCCGTGACGTGCAGCTTCAGTTCCTCCTGGAGGCGGTGATGCTGAGCCTGGTGGGTGGGCTGGTGGGCGCGGCGGCCGGGATCGGCGGCTCCTGGCTCTTTAACGTCCTGGGAGCCATGCGGGCCGAGCTGGTGCCGCTGTCCATCCCGCTGGCCTTTATGGCCGCGGCAGCGGTGGGCATCTTCTTCGGCTACTACCCGGCCCGGCGGGCGGCGCAGTTGGACCCCATTGAGGCGCTGCGGAGAGAATAGGCGAATCTACGAATCTACGAATTGACGAATGACGAATGACGAATGACGTTTGACGGATGGAGGCGACATGAAGCTACTCTATGCGGGCCTGCTGGTGTGGATACTGCTGGCTGTGCTGTTGGCCGGGTGCGACGCGAATGTGCCCACGGCTGCCACGTCCGCGAACACCGGCAGCGCCGGGAGCTATGCCAGCAAGTACTTGAGCACGTCGTACTCCGGGGCTTTGTCGGTGATGAACCAGCTCATGCTGGGCACGTTGAAGCTGGAGGGGACGGCGAACGCGGTGACGCCGGAGCAGGCCAAGACCTTGCTTCCGCTCTGGCAGTTGTTCCAGGGCAGCGCGCTGCGAGACAACGCAGAGCGGAACGCGGCCCTGGCGGCCATCGAGAAGGCCATGACCCCGGCGCAGTTGCAGGCCATCGCCGCCATGCAGCTCACCGACGACGATCTGCGGGCCTGGGCGCAGGAACAGGGATTGGGTTTCGGGGCGCCGGGCGGGGTGCCGGGGACGCCGCCAGCGGCCTTGGCCACCCGGCCGGCCGGCGGCGGCGATGTGGACCCAACCGCGCGCGCGGCCCTGCGCGCCACCATGCAGGCTGGCGGGGGCTTCCCCGGCGGCCAGGGCGGCTTTCAAGGCGCCCGTGGCACCCGAACCGCCGGCAGCAGCGGTGTGGGAACCGGCGGCGTGCTGTTGAATCCGCTCATCGCCTTGTTGACCCAGCGCGCTGGCGGATCGGCGAACGCCACCCGCACGCGCGTCACGCCCACGGCCACCCCGTCTCCGACGGCGCCCATTCCGACTCTAACACCCACCAACGAGCCAACGCCGACGGCCACGCCGACGCCCACAGCCACTACGCTCCCCAAGGCCACGCCGGCCGCGTCCAGCGCCCTGACCGGCAAGCTGGCGATCCGGGCCGCAGATGGGACCATCTATGTGGTCAACGTGGATGGCACCGGCCTGCACGCGGTCACCGCCGGCATAGACCCCACCTGGTCGCCCGACGGCCAAAAGATCGCCTTCGTGCGGTGGGCGGAGCCGTGGGGACTGTTCACCATCAACGTGGACGGCACCGGCGAGCGACAGCTCATCTCAGACAAAGACCTGCGCCAGCCGGATTGGTCGCCGGATGGACAAGTCATCGTCGTGGTCAAGGGGACGCTGGAGACCGTCTCCGCCCGGCCGGGGCCACGCGGAGGGGGGGAAATGCAATTGTGGGCCGGCGTCCTCAAGGGCGTGAACCCCGACACCGGGGCCTACTACGACGGCGATTACCCGGCCCACAAATACGTGCAGTCGCCGTCCTGGGCGCCCGACAGCCAGCACCTGGCCTTTGAGAACGAGCGCGGCATCAACACCACCGCCAAGGGCGAAGACCCGCGCCTGCTGACGCCCACCCTGCCCGAGCTGACGTACTCTACGCCGGCCTGGTCTCCGGCGGGCGACCGCATCGCCTACACGCGCGAGATGCACGGCTACTGGGAGATCTGGAGCATGCGGACGGATGGCTCCGATCGGTGGCAGTTGACGCCGGTGAGCGTCCCTGATGCGCCGGCGTATAACAACGTGTGTCCAACCTGGTCCCCGGACGGTCAGCACATCGCCTTCCTCACGGATCGCAGCGGCAAATGGGAGGTGTGGGTCATGCGCGCCGACGGGACGGGCCAGCGCCGGCTCCTGGACCTGCCGGTGCCCCTGGCCTATGGGTTCAATGGGGATCGGATACTGGACTGGGGGCGGTAGCCCCAAGAGGTGTTCACTGATGCGCAACCGGTTGAGTTGTCTATCTCTGAGCCTGGTCATCGTGGTGAGCCTGGTGGCCGGGAGTTGCGCTGGCAGCGGTTTTGGCGCGCTGGCGACGCTGACGTTGCTCCAATTCCACTCGCCAGGGGGCACTCCTGTCTCGATCACGCCATACGCCTGGCCTACGCCTGTTTTGGCAACCCCGGCAGCCGCCACCGGGACTATCACCGTGACCGAGGAATCGGCGACTGTGGAAGCGGTGGCCCGGGTGACCCCGGCCGTGGTCACGGTGATCAACACCTTGCCACCGCAACGGGCCTTTCGGTGGGTGATCGAGCAACCAGAGGCCATTGGCTCCGGCGTCATCATTGACCCTGAAGGCTACATCGTCACCAATAACCACGTGGTAGAGAACGCCCAAGACCTGAGCGTGATCCTGCAAGACGGCACCAAGCTGCCCGCCCGGTTGGTGGGCACCGATCAGTACACCGACCTGGCGGTCATCAAGGTGGACCAGGCAGGCTTGCCTGCCGCATCGCTGGGGGATTCGGATGCCCTGCGGCCCGGCGAGCATGTGGTCGCCATCGGCAGCGCACTCGGCGACTTTCGCAACACCGTCACCACCGGCGTGGTCAGCGCCCTGGGCCGGAACCTGGACACCGGCGCGGGCTACCAGCTAGAGGGCCTCATCCAGACGGACGCGGCCATCAACCACGGCAATTCGGGCGGCCCCCTGTTGAACTTGCAAGGCCAGGTCATTGGCATCAACACGGCCATCATTCGCGGCGGGACGACGTCGTCCAGCATCGCCGAGGGACTGGGGTTCGCCATCCCCAGCAACACGGTGCGCCAGGTCGTGCCGCAGCTCATCGAGAGAGGCTACGTGTCCCGGCCGGATTTGGGCATCAGCCACCGGCCCATCACCCCGCAACTCGCCAGCTATTATGGCCTGTCAGCCAGGTGGGGCGAATTGGTCATCGAGGTGCCCGCCGGCACCGCCGCAGCCCAGGCCGGGCTGCAACGCGGCGACATCATCATCGCCATCAATGGTCAGGCCATAGATGGGGATCACCCCTTCATCAATCTCCTTTTGCGCCACCAGCCCGGCGACACGGTGTCGCTCACCATCCACCGGGATGGCCGGGAACTGACCCTCTCCGTCACCCTGAGCGAGCAGCCGCGCTAGAGTTTCTGTTTGCCCCACGGGTGCGGGAGCCGCCGCACCCAACCCCACCCGCCCAATCCAGCCGGTGCTGGTTCCGTGCCGATCACGGCTCCCGCTATCGCCACCTTGACAAAACCGGGCCATTCCGGTATAATAGTTAGTGAACGTTCACTAACTTTTCTGGGCTTGCTGTGACCGAAGAGGAACTGACCAAAGGCGAACGCACCCGGGCGGCCCTGATCGAGGCGGCGGCCCAGCAGTTCGCTGCGCAGGGCTACCACGGGACCTCCGTGCGCCAGATCGCGGAGGCCGTGGGGCTGACGGTGGCCGGCGTCTATCGGCACTTCCCCAGCAAGGAAGAGTTGTTCCAGGCCGCGCTCCGCGAGAAACACCCGTTCAGCACTATCCTGCCCACGTTGACCCAACTGGAAGGCGATACCTTTGACCAGTTGCTGCGCGCCGCCGCCCACCGGTTCATCGGCGCGCTGGAACAAGACCCCCAGTCGCTCAACCCCGTGTTCAACCTCATGTTCATCGAGCTGGTCGAGTTCGAGGGCCGTCACCTGCCTGAACTCGTCGCGGCGTTCGCGCCCCACATGTTTGCCTTCGCCGACCGGCTGATGGCGGCCGGGGGCCGGTTGCGCCCCCTGTCGCCGGTGATCCTGCTCCGCTCGTTCATCGGCCTGATCTTCACACACTATCTCTTCAACCGCCTCATGGCGCATACGCCGGTGGCCCTGGACGAGCCGGGCAGCCTGGATACGCTCGTGGACGTCCTGCTCTATGGTCTGGTGGAGCCGGGGGGCCGCTAGGACGCAGATTCACGCAGATACACGCAGATTGGCACTGATTTTCTCCATGTATCTGCGTTCATCTGCGCGACATCTGCGAAATCTGCGTCCTGTTCCTCTATGCCGGGTAGTTAACCGGGGGGATAGCATGTTCAAACGACTCTGGGCCATCACGCACAAGGAGTTCCTGCACATCATCCGGGACCCGCGCACCCTGGGGATCATCTTCCTCATGCCCATCGTCCAGCTCACGCTGCTGGGCTACGCCGTCACCTCCGACATCAAGTCGCTGCCCATCGCGGTGCTGGACTGGGACCACACGGCGCAGAGCCGGGGGCTGGTGGAGGCGTACCGGGCCTCCGGGTATTTCGACATCGCGCGCTGGGCGGAGAACGAGGCGCAACTGGCCGGCTGGATCGAGGGCGGGCAGGTGCGGGCCGGGCTGATCGTCCCGGCCGGCTTCGAGCGCGACCTGCTCAAGACCGGCCGCGCCGAGGTGGCCGTCGTCATTGACGGCTCGGATCCGGCCGTGGCGACCTCGGCGTACCAGGCGGCGCTGGGCGTGGGGCAGACCCAGTCGGCCCGGCTCATCGAATCGCGGCTGGGGATGAACGCGGACAACGCGCCGGGCATTGACGTGCGGCCCCGGGTCTGGTACAACCCGGATATGAAGAGCACCAACTTTATGATCCCGGGGCTGATCGGCATGGTGCTCCAGTTCTTCACCACGCTGTTCACGTCGCTGGCGATCGTGCGCGAGCGGGAGCAGAACACCATCGAGCAACTGCTGGTGACGCCCATCCGCAACTTTGAGTTGATCGTGGGCAAGACGTTGCCCTACGTGGTCGTGGCCTTTGGCGTGGTGCTGGAGGTCCTGGCGATCGGGGTCTGGTGGTTCGGCATCCCGATCCGGGGCAGCGTGCCGTTGCTCCTGGCCCTGTGCGCGCTGTTCCTGCTGACCTCGCTGGGCATCGGCATCCTCATCTCCACGGTGAGCAAGACGCAACAGGAGGCCATGTTCCTGACGTTCCTGACCGTCTTTCCGTCCATCTTCCTGGGCGGGTTCATCTTTCCCATTGAAGCCTGGCCCTGGTGGCTGCAAGCGGTCAGCTACGTCATCCCGTTGCGCTACCTGCTGATCATCATCCGGGGGATCATCTTGAAGGGCGTGGGCCTGCCGGCGATCTGGGATTCCGTCGTGCTGCTGGCGATCCTGGGGCCGGCCGTGCTGGCGCTGGCCTCGGTGCGGTTTGCGAAGCGGCTTGAGTGAAGGATGAAGGCGGAAGGATGAAGGATGATAGGGCGGATGCGGTGATCCAGGCGGAAGGATTGACCAAGATCTTTCGGCGCCGGCCGCATGGGGCGACGGTGACGGCGGTGGATGGCCTGAGCCTGACCGTGAGCCGGGGCGAGGTCTTGGGCCTGGTGGGGCCGGACGGGGCCGGCAAGACCACCACGCTGCGCCTGCTGACGGCCCTCCTGCGGCCGACTTCGGGCACGGCCCGCGTGGCCGGCCTGGACACGGTGCGCGAGGCGGGGGCCATCAAGCAGCGCATCGGCTACATGCCCCAGGCGTTCAGCCTCTACCGCGACCTGAGCGTGGCCGAAAACCTGGGCTTTTTCGCCGACGTGTTCCAGTTGAGCGGGGCCGTGCGACAGGAGCGCATGGACCGGCTGCTAGGCTTTGCGCGGCTGGAGGAGTTTCGGGCGCGCCGGGCCGCCCAGCTCTCCGGCGGCATGCAGAAGAAGCTGGCCCTGGCCTGCGCGCTCCTGCACCAGCCGGAGATCGTCTTCCTGGACGAGCCGACGACCGGCGTGGACCCGGTGTCGCGCCGCGAGTTTTGGGACATCCTGCTGGAACTGCACCTGCAAGGGGTGACGGTGGTGGTGAGCACGCCGTACATGGACGAGGCGGAGCGCTGCACGCGGGTGGGGCTGATGTACCGGGGCCGGCTCATGGTCTGCGACACGCCGGCCGCCATCAAGGGCCTGGTGGAGGGCGAGTTGGTGGCGCTGCGCCCGGCCGACGTGCGCGCGGCGGAGGCCATCATCCAGGCCGCGCCGGGCGTGCGGGAGGTGCAGACCTACGGCGAGCTGCTCCACGTTTTCGTGGAGAACGCGGCCGAGGCGCTGCCCCGGCTGGTGGCCGAACTGGAGGGGGCTGGCATCGCCGTGCACGACGCCCGGCCGGCCCGGCCGCGCATGGAGGAGGCGTTCATCTCGTTGGTGCGGCCGCGTGGCGTGGAGACGGAAAGGGGCGTGGAGGAGCAAAGGGGCAAGGGAGCAGAGGGGCGGGGGGCAAGCCAGGTCAGCCGGTGACGAACTGCCGATGCGCCCAGAGCAGGATGTCGCGCAAGGGCGTGTTTCGGAGAGGCGTATCCACCACGTCGAAGCGCATTACCAGGAAGGGGGCTAATGTCGGGTCGTCCAGGTCGCCATCCAACAGGCTGAAATAGTGCACCTCGAAGCCGACGATGCGTTGGGGATCGTCCCGATCAAAGCAGACAAAGAAATCCTCGGCGACCTCTTGCAGGCGTGCCGGCCGGTCTGGAAGAAGGCGCAAATAGAGAATATCCTTGGCCCGGTAGTAATCCATATCCACGACCTGCGCTGCGATGGGATGCTCCGCTGGTGCCAAGACCTCAGAGCGCTGGGGGATGGCTGATACTACTTTTGTTCTAACGGCCATATCTGCTCACCTCTGGCAAGCTGAGCCAGTTCTCCCTCTGGGTCGTGGGCTGAATACCAGGTTCGCAAGCGCAACTGACCAGAGGGCAGTAACTCCGTTCCCAAGACGAACAGCTCCGGCGGGGCCATTTCATCCGGGCGTATCCATTTCACGTAGGTTTGCTGGCGAACGTTGCGTTGTCGCTTGCCCGGCTTGCGGGACAGGCGACGCCAGACCCTGGCTGGCTCCTGGGCTGTCGGAGCCAGCCAGGAGATGCGCTGGATGCGGTCCTCATCCCGGATCACGTGGGTATAGTCGCCGAAATCAACTTCGATCCGCTGGCCGGCAAAGTCTGGCAAGCCCTGCGCAACGTACCTGGCGAATACCTGGAAAGCGTCGCTCATTCGCAACGGGGAGATGATCGGGATCGGGTCCAACGCATACGCCTCCTGCGTGCGCCGGTTCTATTATACCGAGTTTTGTTGACTTTGGCAAGGCAGCGAGCGACGCCCGGCCGGCCCGGCCGTGCATGGAGGAGGCGTTCTTCGTGCAAGGATGCTCCGCCAACTATGACGATCCCCTCCGGGCCGAGTTGTACGACCGGTCGGGGATGTACACGGATGACGTGACGCTGATCCGCAAGCTGATAGCCCTTGTCACTCACCATAAAGCGCGCGATCTTGCGCGGAAGGAGCCAATCGAATGACTGCATTCTCGTTCTGGCAGCGGTGGCTGCTCGTCGTGAGCCTCATCATCATCGCCTTCGGAGTCGCGCTGGCGCTGCTCAACGGGACGGTGGTATTCGCCCTGTTCAACAGCCAGATCGATCCCGTGTTCTGGGGCGCGGCCGGCATCCCGGCCGACACCGCCCGGTTCCAGCAGTGGATCTATGGCGTGCTAGGCGCGATGATGGCCGGCTGGGGCGTGTTCCTGGCCTTCATCGCCCACTATCCCTTCAAAATGAAGGAGAAGTGGGCGCGGAACTGCATGGCGGCCGGGCTGCTCCTCTGGTACGTGCTCGACACAGGCATCTCCCTGTACTTCGGCGTCTACTTTAACGCCCTGTTCAACACCGTGCTGCTGGTCCTGGGACTGGTCCCGCTGCTGTTCACCTGGAAGCAATTCAAGCGATGAACGCACGCGAGGTCGTATGGTGAACCAAAACGACTACGCCGTGGTCACGGAGGGCCTGACCAGGCGCTTCGGCGAGTTCACGGCGGTGGACCACGTGGACCTGGCCGTGCCCCGGGGCGTCATCTTTGGCTTCCTGGGGCCGAACGGCTCCGGCAAGACCACCACCATCCGCATGTTGTTGGGCCTGCTGGCCCCCACGGAGGGCACGGCCCACGTGCTGGGGTTCGACGTCCGGCGCGGCGCGCCGCCAGCCCTGAAGCACCGCCTGGGCTACATGAGCCAGAAGTTCACGCTGTATGGCGACCTGACGGTGGACGAGAACCTGAACTTTTACGGCCGGACCTACGGTCTGAGCAACGACCGGCTGCGGGCGCGCAAGCGGGCCATCGTGGAGCTGGCCGGGCTGGCCGGCCGCGAGCGCGAGCTGACCCGCAACCTGGCCGGGGGCTGGAAGCAGCGACTGGCCCTGGGCGCGGCCATCGTCCACGAGCCGGAGCTGCTGTTCCTGGACGAGCCGACGGCCGGCGTGGACCCGGTGAGCCGCCGCGCCTTCTGGAACCTGCTCTATCGCCTGGCCGACGCGGGCGTGACCGTCTTTGTCACCACGCACTACATGGACGAGGCGGAGCACTGCCAGCGATTGGCCTTCATCCACAACGGGCGCATCGTGGCCCAGGGTTCCCCGGCCGACATCAAGGCCACGAACATGCAGGGGCAGGTGTTGGAGGTGGATTGCGCCGCGCCCGATCGTGCCATCGCCGTCTTGCGCCGGCTGCGCGACGACGGCCTGCCCCTCATCGAGATCGCGCTCTACGGCGCGCAGGTCCACGTCGTCGCCGAGGGCGTCGGCGGCCTGATCCCGGCCATCGAGGCAGCGTTCCAGTCGGCCGGCATCCCGGTCTACAGCCTGGCCGTCATCCCGCCATCGTTGGAGGACGTGTTCATCTCCAGCGTGAGCCGGGGAGCAGGGGAGCGGAGGAGCCGGGGGGCAGGGGAGCGGAGGAGCCGAGGTGCAGAGGAGCACGCAATACGCAACACACCTGACGTTTGACGCCTGACGTTTGACGTTTGACGCATCACGTGGCGAGGTGAACCATGAAACATCGCATCGTCCCGGTCATCATCGTGCTGGTGCTGCTGGCCGCCTGCGTTTGCGGGGGCGGCTGGTGGGCTGCCCATCAGAACCCCACGGAGGCCGCGGCCGTGCTGAACCGGCTGGGCCTGGGCGACCTGGCCCCGGCCGTCACGCAGGGGTTGACCGCATCCGGCGTCATCGAAGCCGAAGAGGTCTCCATCACGGCCCTGGTGGGCGGGCGCATCCAGGAACTCGCCGCCGACGAGGGCGACGAGGTCAAACGGGGCCAGGTGCTCGTCCGCCTGGATGACAGCCTCATCGCCGCGCAGATCCGGCAGGGCGAGGCGGCCGTGGGGACGGCGCAGGCCGCGCTGGCCCGGGTGCAGGCCGGGGCGCGGCCGGAGCAGATCCGCCAGGCCGCGGCCGCGCTGACCCTGGCACAGGCCGGCCGCGACGGGGCCAAACGCGCCTGGGAGAACGCCGTCGCCGTGCGCGACAATCCCCAGGAACTCGATTTGCGGATCAACCAGGCGAGCACAGAGCTGGAGCGCGCCGGGCATCGCGTGAAGCAAGCCGAGGCGAACCGGAACGCGCTCAAGGCCCAGGTGGACATGTACGAACGCCTGGCGGAAACCCGGGGCACGCTGGACGTCAAGACCCAGTACGCCGTCTATAGCAGCCAGTACTGGGCTGCCGAAGAGGCCCTGCTGGAAGCCGAGGTCGCACGCAAGGGAGCCGAGGCCAACCTGAAGCTCCTCCAGGCCATGAAGGCCAACCCGCTGACGATGAACGCCCAGGTGGACGCGGCCAAAGCGCAATACGAGGTCGCTGAGGCCCAGGTGAAGCAGGCCGAGGCCGCGTTGGAGCTGGTGCAGGCCGGCCCCGCCAAAGAAGACGTGGACGTAGCGAAGGCCCAGGTGACCCAGGCCCAGGCCGCCGTGGACGCCCTCAAGGTCCAGCGCGACCAGATGACGCTGACCTCACCTCTGGACGGGCTGGTGACGAGCCGGCAGGTACACGTGGGCGAGATGGCCGCGCCCGGCGCGTCCCTGCTGACCGTGGCGAACCTCGACATCGTGAAACTCACCGTCTACATCCCGGAGAATGCCTACGGCAAGGTGAAAGTGGGCCAGGAAGTGGCCGTGACGGTGGACAGCTTTCCCGGCGAGACGTTCCTGGGCACGGTGATCCACATCGCCAGCCGGGCCGAGTTCGCGCCCCGGAACGTGCAGACGAAAGAGGAGCGGACGAGCACGGTCTACGCGATCAAGATTCGCGTGCCCAACCCGGATCACAAGCTCAAGCCGGGGATGCCCGCTGATGCGCTCATCGCGGCGCGATAACCACATTGACGGCGGCAAAGGAATCTGGTAGAATGGGAGGCGGCACGGCAACCCCAACCGGAGGATGACGATGAAAACCCCTACCCCTACCCTGGAGGAATATCGCCAGCTCTACGAGGCCGCCCTCGCTTTCAAAGAAGAGGCTCCCTGGGAGTGGATGACCGAGGACCAGGTCTTTGGCGTCCGCGACCCGGAGACGGGAGAGATCGGCTATGCCAGCATCATGGGCATGCTTGGCGAGCACCTGGCATTGGCTCTATATTTGGGTTCCGCCGCGTTGGAGGGATTCTGGCGCGTGGCGCGCGGCCTGGAACAGGACAACCCGGACTTTTTGCTAGAGATCCCCCAACTGCAAGCCTCTTTCGAGGACCGGGAGGTCTTGCGCGATGAGGACCGCCAGGTGATCAAGGCCCTGGGGCTTAGATTTCGCGGGCGCAAGGCCTGGCCCCTGTTCCGCTCCTACGTGCCCGGCTATTTCCCCTGGTACGTGACGCCGGCGGAGGCCCGCTTCCTGACCGTGAGCCTGGAACAGACGCTCGTCGTGACCCGCCGGTTGAAGGAAGACCGGGCCTTGCTCGCGCCGCTGCGCCAGAACCGCTACCTGGTCCGCACGCAGACCCCCCAGGGCTGGATGGACGAGTGGCTGACTCCGCCGCCAGCCCCGGCGCGGCCCCGGCCCACCGTGGACGAGAAGCGGCTGGCCGCCCTGCGCCAGCTCCCTCGCCAGCCGTTCACCCTGCAAGTGGACCTGTTCGTCATGCCCGGCTACGTCCAGGAGCAAGACGATCCCCGGCCCTACCTGGGCTATAACCTGATGGTGGTGGAGGCTCAATCGGGGATGATCCTGGGAGCGGACCTGCTGACTCCCAAGCCGACCCTGGATGCCGTGTGGGACCAGGCCCCCACGCGGTTCACGAACATCCTGGCCCGCCTGCGGCAACTGCCCGGCCGGGTCGCCGTCCGCACCGAGCGGATCCGGGACCTGCTGGAGCCGGTCATGGCCGCCCTGGACATCCCGGTGAAGGTATCTCGCCGGCTGCCGGCCCTGGACGAGGCCCGGGCGTTCCTGGAGGCGCGGTTCCGGTAACGCGCGGCCCGGGCCATTGAGGATAGGCACCGGCTCCTGTGCCATGCCGATGGCTGGCGAGGAAACACGAGATGGCTGAAAAACAAATCGCCTTGAACAACCTGCCACCACTGCCTGAACCCGGGTTCGTCGGCCGGGAAAAGGAAGTGGACGAGATCGTTGCCGCACTGCTGGACCCGGACATCCCCATTGTGACGCTGGTAGGATCGGGTGGCATCGGCAAGACAGCGCTGGCCCTGGCCGTTGCCCACCGTCTGCGGGAGCGAGGCGAGTTTCCTGGCGGGATCGTCTGGCTTAACTTCGCCGCGATCCAGTCCCTTGAAAAAGTGTGGGAAACGATCCGGGAGACGCTTGGCCTGCCAGGCCCCCAGGCGGCCCGGCGACACCTGCGCGCACAACCCACCCTGTTGATCCTTGACGGTCTGGATGAGACGGCCCAGGACATGGAGATGCTGGCTTTCCTCGACCGCCTGCCCCGGCCCAGCAAGGCGCTGGTGACGAGCCAGGAGCCGGTGGGACTGATAGGGAAGGAACTCATTGTCAGAGAAGGAGACCTTGTTGGACGGAATATCATCGTGCAGATTCCCTTTGAAAAGGATACCTATTTATCACTGGCGCAAGCTCTTGCTCTTGCTTTGGCGCGTGAAAGCAGTGATCATCAGGCTGCTATCCAGGCATATTCTAAAGCCCTTGAACAGTTTGATCCTATCGAATTGACTGAAAATGAACAGCGGCTCTACGCTGAGATCAGCCATCGCCTGGGCATCTGCCTGCGCCTGGACGGGCAATGGGGACCGGCCGTCAGGCAACAGGAGGAGACCTTTCAGCAGTTCAAAAAGCTGCGCGATTTCCAGGGCCAGGGCCGGGCTTACCTGGAGATCGCCCGTGCGTACCAGGCCATGAACAGCTATGACCTGGCCGTGCTCTACTACCGTGACGCCTACCGGCTCTTCCAACGGGCCGGTGACGTTACACTGGCCGCCACGGCCCGAGAAGAAGTTGGTAACCTGGAATACTACTTGCGCGTCCTGGAACCGGCGGTGGCCGATTGGGAGGAAGCCGCCCGTCTCTACGACCGGGCTAACCGACCCGGCAAGGCCACCCTCGTTCGCCAGAACCTGGCACAAGTCCAGGCCGGATAAATGCTCATGCGGAGACCCTTGGAGAAGATGCCATGCCTGAAGGAAACGAACTGCTCAAATTCGCCGCCGCAAAGGAACGCTGGGGCTGGAAAGAGATGCCCCCTTTCCGGGTCGAGCCGCCCATTGATGACGCCCGGCAACTGGCCCGCCTCTTTACCGGCCGCCAGGCCGAGTTGAGCCGCGTCATCTTGCCCCTCTACAACGGGCGTAACATCCTGGTACGCGGGATGCTGGGCATAGGCAAGAGCGCGTTTATCCTGCGCGTATTGCATGAACTGGATGCCCAGGCCAAAGCGGCCCGAGAAAAGATCCTCCCTATCTACATCTACCACTTCTATGGCGGTAGCACCGATGATTTCTACCGCCTCATTCTATACGCCCTGTCCGGTGTCTTGGCTGACCAGGACGACGAAGCCAAAGGCCTCCAAGATGCCCTGCGGGGCCTGAAAGTGACCGCGGGTCGCTCCAAAGGAGCCAGCGGTAAAGTCGGCGTGCACATCTTCCAGGTGGCGGAAGCGGAAGTGGGCGTCGAGATGGGACGAGAGACCAGCCGCGAATTTACCCTGGAGAACCCGCACTATTTCGTAGACGAGTTTTTGAAACGGGCCACCCGGCGCTTCGGTCGTCTGGTCATCGCTGTGGACGACCTGGACAAGGCTCGACCGGAGAACCTGCGCCTGGTACAGACGATGCTCCAGGGAGCGCTGCCGCTGCTGCGCTCCGACAAATGCGCCTTCATCCTGACCGGTCTCACACTGCCATTGGCGCACATGGCTGCCTTTGACCTCTATGGCTCGATGCTGGGCCTGTTCGACGAGGCCATCCAACTCAACATCCTCTCCCCTGATGAGCTGCGGACCATCGCCATCAAGACGCTGAATCTGGCCCGACGGCAGGAGCGGAACGACCCGTATCCTTTCGATGAAGAAGCTATGGCCGAGGCTGCTACCCGCTCCCACGGTATCCCCCGGCTGTTCAATGTCATCTGCGCCCGCGTGTTGGAACAGGCTGCCTTGCGAGAAATCGAGGTTATTGACAAGGAGGCGTTTGCCGCTTGCTACGAAGCCGTCCAGATCGGCGTCAGTGCCGAGGTTACCCCTCAGATGCGCTCTGTGTTGGCCATCGCTTCCCGCGCGCCGGGTGGCTTCTCACCGGAGATGCCCGATGAGATACTGGACGAACTGGGCTTCACCACTTTTGTCGAACTGATGCCCCTGGCCGAGTATCTGGTGGCCAACGACCTGATGATCCGCCAGGAATACGAAGGCGGTGTGCGTTACATCGTCGCAGACCTGGCCTCCCGGGCAGCAGCCAGGGGAATCATCTTGTCAGAAAGCCCAGATCGGTAATGGACAGTAGGCGTTTGCGCCACCAGCGCTCCACACTCCCTGCAAACGCAACCAGGTCGCCCCATCACGGGAGCGGCCTGGTTACGCAATGCGCAATACGCACTACGCCCCGCTACGGCGTCAGCACCAACACTCCCTCTTTGTTCGCCTCCACGTCCGCCCGCTCGTACAACATCGGGTGATAGTCCACCGCCAGCCACAGGGGGATGAAATCGGCATAGTGCGGGCTGCCGGGGTGGCCGGACTGCCCGGTGGTGTGCACGGACACGCATTGGCCCCAATCGCTCAGATCAATGATCTGACGATAGGAGGGCACCGTGCGCTGACGGTACTGGCTGTCGTAGCCGGTGTTGTTCACGGTGAACCCGTCGCCGCCGTTGGGGAATGGCCCCTTGTTGAAGATCAGGTCGAGGGGCTGGACCCCGCCCAACTGGTGGGCAAAGGTGGCCGTGTGGAGCCGGCCCCAGTGCCAGCCCCGCACGTCGCCCCCCCAACGTTCCTGGAGGAACTTGACCGCCTCGTCCAGGCTGCGCAGCGCGATGTCGTTCCACGTCTCCTTGCCCGTTGTGGTCACGTCGTCGAACCAGGGCGAATCGGGCGTCTCCACCAGGCCCACCAACATGCGGACCCCGGCGCGGCCCGAATACGAATCGGCCAGGTCGCCCAGCTCGTCGCCGAAGGTGTGGCGCGCCAGGCGATTCAGCCAGACCTCGTAGATGGCGGCCGGCACGCTGTCCGTCGTGAGGCGATAGTCCCAACCGCGCAGCGCGTCCATCGCCCGGCGTTGGTCATCGGACTGAGGCTGGAGCTTGAGCAAGGCCGGCACCAGCGTGCGGGCCGGCACCGAGGTCACGTCGGCATGCAGGGCGCGAAAGTCGTCCGCCGAGAGCCGGGCCTTGCTCTCCAGCACCTCTACGATGCGCGTGGCCCGGTAGCCCGGGTCCCACTCGGCGGAGATAAAGTACGGATACTCGTCGCCGATGACGCGATGGTTCGCCGTGGCGACGTAGCCCTGGGCGGGGTTGTAGACCCGGGGCAACTCGTCGTAGGGGATGTAGCCGGTCCATTCGTACTCGCCGGTCCAGCCGGGCACCGGCACCAGGCCCTGCCCCGTGGCCCGGATGGGGATGAGCGACGGCATCTGGTAGCCGATGTTCCCGTCCACGTCGGCGTAGACAAAGTTCTGCGACGGCACCGTCCAGTAGGCCAGGGCCGCGCGGAACTCTTCCCAGTTGCTGGCCTGGTCGAGCAGCAGCACGCTCTGGGAGATCGTGCCCGGCTCCAGGGCCGTCCAGCGCAGGGCCAGGGGCTGTTGGCCTTGGGCCTGGGCGAGCACATCGTTGACGATGGGGCCGTGGCGGGTGATGCGCACCTCCAGGGTTTTGGTCTCGCCGCCCTTGATCGTGATCACCTCTTGGACGACCTGGACGTCTTCCCACTGCCCCTGGTACTCCACCTGGTACGGGTTGGCCGGGTTGAACTTTTCCAGGTACAAGTCCTGCACGTCCGGCCCCACGTTGGTGACGCCCCAGGCGATGCGCTGGTTGTGGCCGATGACCACGCCGGGCACGCCGGGGAACGCGGCCCCGATCACGTCGAACCGGCCACCCACCAGGTGCACCTCCCACCAGATGGAGGGCATCTGGATGCCCAGGTGGGGGTCGTTCGCCAGGAGCGGTCGGCCGGTGGTCGTTTTGGCTCCCGCCACCACCCAGTTATTGGAGCCGATCCCCGGCGCATCCACACTCCACAGCGCCTGTACCTGCTGAAGCTGGGCCAGCAATTCCTCGGCCCCGGTATCGCGGTAGCTGACGCCCGGTGGCACGATCACCGGCGCGTCTTGGGCATATGGCGGCGTCAATTCCCGTGCCCGTTCCTCCCCCAGCCGCTCGATGAGGGCCGCCCGGAGCAACTCGCTGCCATAGTTGCCGCTCAGGCTCAGGGCCATCACCTTGCCCCAGACCAGGCTATCGGCCGGGGTCCAGGGTTCCGGGACGTAGCCCAGGATGGTGAACTCCACGGGGAGGTTGTCCCGGTGCGTCTCGATGAAGGCATTGACGCCCCGGGCATAAGCTTCCAGGGCCGCCTGCGTCGGTGGGTCGGCGCTCAAGCGGGCCGCCTCGACCTCGGCCACGCGCCGCAAGCCCAGGGTGCGCATGAACTCGTCGGTGCTCAGGCCGGGTTTGCCCACCACCTCCGCCAGCCGGCCGGACCCGATGCGCCGGCTGAGATCCATCTGAAAAAGGCGATCCTGGGCGCACACGTACCCCTGGGCGAAGAACAGATCCGCCTCGCCGCCACGGTGGGCGTAGATGTGGGGCACACCCCACCGGTCGCGGATCACCTCCACGCGGGCCTGGAGGCCGGTCACCTGCAGCGTGCCATCTATCTGCGGCTGGGGTCGCACGAGCAGGTAGTAATAGCCGCCTCCGCCCACGGCGGCGAGCAGGCACGCGCTCACCACGAGCACGATGACCATGATCAGTCCAATGGCCTTCACAACCTTGCGCATGATCTGCCTCCCGGTTCTGAGAATGTACCGTCCATATAACGTCCACGGCAACACCAGTATAGTAGATCGCGCTCGCGCTGTCAAGACGCGGAACGGTGGAGTTTTCCGCCGCTTTCTGGTATAATATGAAGTAGCCACATGTTTGTGGTATCGGCTATCAGGAGGCAACAGGAGTGGCTAGGAACACTTTTGTGTGGTTGATCCTGGCCCTGGCCATAGCGGCTTTGCTTTTCACGTTCAACCCCTTCAGCAATGGCCCGACGGAGGTGCCCATCAGCGAGGTGTTGAGCGTGATCGCCAGGGACGTGCGGGAGGGCAAAGACCCGCCCCCCAAGATCATCATCATCGGCAATTCTATCCAGGCGGAGACCAGCCAGGGCACGCTTCACACCAGCAAGGAGGAAGGCTCCGATTTCCTGCGGATGCTGCACGAGCGGGGTATTCGGGACGATCAGATCACGGTCCAGGTGCAGCGACCCAATGATTTGTTGCACTGGATCGAGATCCTCTCCCCCTGGCTCATCACGCTGATCATGCTGGGGGGCTTGCTCTTCCTGATTCGCCAGGCGCAAAGCGGCAACAGCCAGGCCATGATGTTCGGCAAGAGCCGGGCCCGGATGTTCAGCGGAGACAAGCCCACCGTCACCTTTGCGGATGTGGCCGGGGTGGAGGAGGCCAAGCACGAGCTGGAAGAGATCGTCGAGTTCTTGAAAGAGCCAACCAAGTTCACCGCCCTGGGCGCGCGCATCCCGCGCGGGGTGTTGGTGATGGGGCCACCGGGCACCGGCAAGACGCTGCTGGCCCGGGCCGTGGCCGGCGAGGCCGGCGTCCCCTTCTTCAGTATCTCCGGCTCCGAGTTCGTGGAGATGTTTGTAGGTGTGGGAGCTAGCCGGGTCCGGGATCTTTTCGACCAGGCCAAGCGCAATGCACCATGCATTGTCTTTGTGGACGAGATTGACGCCGTGGGCCGGCAGCGCGGCGCCGGCCTGGGCGGCAGCCACGACGAGCGCGAGCAGACCCTCAACCAGATCCTGGTGGAGATGGACGGGTTCGACACCAATACCAATGTGATCGTCGTGGCGGCGACGAACCGCCCGGATATTTTGGACCCGGCCCTGCTGCGGCCCGGTCGCTTTGACCGGCGCGTGGTCTTGGACCGGCCAGATATGAACGGTCGCCGGGCGATCTTTGAGGTCCACGTGCGCGGCAAGCCGCTGGCCGACAACGTAGACCTGCTGCGCCTGGCCCAGCAGACCCCCGGCCTGTCCGGGGCGGACATCGCCAACGTGGTGAACGAGGCGGCCATCCTGGCCGCGCGGCAGAACAAGAAAAGCATCAATATGGACGATTTTCTGGAGGCGGTGGAAAAGGTCATTGCCGGCCCGGAGCGGCGCAGCCGGCTGATCAGCGACGAGGAAAAGCGCATCATCGCCTATCACGAGGGGGGGCACGCCCTGGTGGCGCACATGTTGCCTCTGGCCGACCCGGTGCGCAAGATCAGCATCGTCTCCCGGGGCATGGCCCTGGGCTACACCATGAGCCTGCCGGAAGAAGACCGCTACCTCACCAGCCGCAACAAGTTCCGCGATGACCTGGCGGCCCTGTTGGGCGGTCACGCCGCCGAGAAACTGGTGTTTGGCGATGTCACCACCGGCCCTTCCAGCGACCTGGAACGCGCCACCAAGCTGGCTCGCCAGATGGTGACCCAGTTCGGCATGAGCGAACGGCTCGGCCCGATGACCTTCGGCCAGAAGGAGGAACTCATCTTTCTGGGCCGCGAGATCGCTGAGCAACGCGACTATAGCGAAAAGGTGGCCCAGGAGATTGACCACGAGGTCCAGCAACTGGTGCGCGAGGCCTACGACCGGGCCACGGAGATCCTGGTCACCCACCGTGACAAGCTGGACCTCATCGCCCAGCAACTCATCGAACGGGAAACGCTGGACGAGCCGGATTTCCTGGCCCTGTTCGGCGAATCCGCCTAAAGTCACCTCCCCCATCGTGGTGTCTCACAGCCGGCTTGAGCGACGGGCCGCCTGCCGCCACACCGGTTCGCAGATTGCCTCACCACGAGGGATGGCCATACGGGCAGCGTGATTGCTCACCCCCTCTCGGAGGACGAACATGATCGGCATCGTTTCCTATGGCGGCTACATTCCCCGCCTGCGCCTGAACCGCGCGAGCATCTACCAGCACATCGGCTGGCTGGCGCCAGGCGTGGTCACGGCCGCCCGGGGCGAACGCTCGTTCTGCAACTGGGACGAGGATAGCCTGACGATGGCCGTGGCTGCGGCCCGGGATAGCCTGGCGGGTCAAGACAAACAGGGCGTGGATGCCCTCTACCTGGCCTCGACCACGCTGCCCTTTGCGGACCGGCTCAATGCCGGCGTCGTGGCGACGGCCCTGAACCTGCGCCCAGCCATCATCACCGCCGATTTCACCTCAGCCCTCAAGGCGGGCACCACGGCGCTCATCGCGGCCCTGGATGCCGTCCAGGCCGGCAAGACGACCCTGGTGGTCGCTGCGGACCGGCGCGAGGCCCGGGCCGCCTCCTTTTACGAGATGTGGTTCGGTGATGGGGCAGCGGCCTTGCTCCTGGGCCGCGAGCACGTCATCGCCGAGTTCCAGGGCGCGCATTCGGTCTCTTACGATTTCGTGGACCATTACCGGGCGGCCGGTCGCCGCTTTGACTATACCTGGGAGGAGCGCTGGGTCCGCGACGAGGGCTATGCCCGGATCATCCCAGAGGCCATCACCGGCCTGCTGGACAGGCTGGGCCTGACCATCGGCCAGGTGGACCGCCTCATCTACCCGTGCGTATTTGAACGAGAACATGCCGGGATCGCCCGGGCCATCGGCGCCAGGCCGGATCAGGTGGCCGACAACCTGCACGCGGTCTGCGGCGAGACCGGGGCGGCACACCCCCTGGTCATGCTCGTCCGCGCCCTGCAGGAGGCCCGGCCCGGCGAACGCCTGGTGGTGGCCGGCTTTGGGCAGGGCTGCGATGCCCTCTGCTTCCAGGTGACCGAGCACATCACCCGGCTCCCGCCCCGGGCCGGCATCATCGGGTCGCTGGCGCACAAACAAACCACCGACAACTATGTCCAGTTCCTCAAGTTCCGGGACCTCATCGAGACCGAGGCCGGCATTCGCGCCGAGGCTCCGGACCAGACGGCCCTGACCACCCTCTGGCGCAAGCGCAAGATGATCCTGGGATTGGTGGGGGGGCGCTGTACCGTCTGCGGCACGCCCCAGTACCCCCAGGCCGACATCTGCGTGAACCCGGCCTGCGGCGCCTGGCACTCCCAGGAGGATTACGAGTTCGCCGACGTGCCCGCCACCATCAAGAGCTTCACCGGCGACATGCTGGCCGTCTCCGTGAACCCGCCGGCCATCTATGGCATCGTGCAGTTCGAGGGGGGCGGCCGCCTGATGGCCGACTTGACCGATTGCACGCTGGATGATCTGCGGGTCGGGATGCCGGTCCAGATGGCCTTTCGCCGCCATTACGTGGACGAGCGGCGCGGCTTCACCGGATACTTTTGGAAAGCTATCCCTGTCCCCGTCAAGGAGAGACCTGGCTCGGACACCTAAAACGTAATGCGTAGTGCGTAAAACGTAGTGCGTGGATGGGTTACGTTTCACGTCTTACACCTGTTGCAAGAGGAGACTAGATGGCCACCGGAATCCGCGACAAGGTCGCCATTATCGGCATGGGTTGTACCCGCTTCGGGGAACGTTGGGACGTGGGGGCCGAGGAGCTGATGATCGAGGCGTTCAAGGAGGCCCTGGCGGATGCGGGCATTGGCCGGGAGGAGATCCAGGCTGCCTGGCTGGGCACGTGCATGGAGGAGATCAGCGTGGGCAAGAGCGCCCTGCCGCTGTCGCTGACGTTGCGCCTGCCCCAGATCCCGGTGACCCGGGTGGAGAACTATTGCGCCACCGGCACGGAGGCGTTTCGCGGGGCCTGCTATGCCGTGGCCGCCGGCGCATACGACATTGTCCTGGCCCTGGGCGTGGAAAAGCTCAAGGACATCGGCTACGGTGGTCTGCCCAACTGGGGCGCCGCCGCCGGCACCTGGGCCTGGCAATGGTCTGCCAACATCACCGCGCCGGGGCTATTCGCCCAGCTCGCGAACGCCTACGCCGCCAAATACGGCATCCCCCTGGCAGACCTGAAACACGCGATGGCCCACGTCTCGGTCAAGAGCCACGCCAACGCCGTCGGCAACCCCAAGGCCCACCTGCGCCGGGCCATCACCGAGGAGCAGGTGTTGGCGGCCCCCATCGTCGCCTATCCGCTGGGGCTGTTCGACTGCTGTGGCGTCAGCGATGGGGCCGCCTGTGCCATCATCGCCACGCCGGACATCGCCCGGGGGCTGGGCAAATCCGAGATCGTGACCGTCAAGGCCCTCCAGGTGGCCCTCTCGAGCGGTGAGGAGATGGGCTACCACACCTGGGACGTGGACCACCTGATGACGACCGCCAAGTGCAGCGCCGAGGCGTACAAAGAGGCCGGCATCACCGATCCCCGCCGGGAGATCAGCATGATGGAGGTCCACGATTGCTTCTCCATCACCGAACTGGTGACGATGGAAGACCTGCACATCTCCGAACGTGGCGGCGCGGTGAAGGACATCATGGCGGGGTTCTTTGACCTGGGCGGGCCGATCCCGTGCCAGCCGGACGGCGGCCTCAAATGCTTCGGCCATCCCATCGGCGCCTCCGGGCTGCGAATGCTGTACGAGATGTACCAGCAGCTCCTGGGCCGGGCCGGCGCGCGCCAGATCCCCAATCCCCGTTACGGCCTCACCCACAACCTGGGCGGGATGCCACACATGAACGTGAGCAGTGTGACCATCGTGGGGCGGTATGACGAGTAGGTGTCGGAGTGTGGGAGTACGGGTGTGGAGTATGTTCACCGGGTCTTGAACCAGGAAGTGACAGCCATCGGCGGGCGGTACGTGCTGGTGAAGGAGACACGGCTGCCATTTCAGGGCCGGGAGGTCCTGTACCTGGTGGGGCACGCGGCCTTTACCACGTGCTGCGGGGCGGGCGGCTGTGCTTATGCCCTGGTGCCGGGGTTCATCGTGAGCTGGAAAGGCGCCACAAACCCGGATGGCCTGGACGTGTCCCAGGTGGAGCCGATCTACGACCCGGACACCCAGGCCCAGGTGCGGCGCTGGATCGGCGAGCACGAGCTGGTCCAGCAGGTCCGGTTTCTGCCAGGCTGACCGCCGCTGCTCCCGGAGAGGGTCGTCCACGCGAAAGGGCGACGCAGCCAAGCACCTGCGTCGCCCTTTGTTTTGCAGGCCCACGCTACCGGACCACGACTGGCCCCCACTCCACCGGCCCCAGGGCGTGCCCATCCCCGGCCACCAATGCCACGGCCAGGCGATATGTCCCCGGCGCCACGCCCGCAAACGCCAGCCGGTGCTGGTCGCGCACGGCGTCGCCGGCCTGCCAGGAAGTGGTTGGCGCGTGGCCCTCGGCCGGGGCCACCTCCCGCGAGAGAACAGCCTTCCCCGCGCCATCCAGCAGTTGCACCCGCACGCGATAGTCGGTGCCGGGCTGCCGGGTCGCGCGCCAGAACAGGGTGAGCAGGGCCACTTCGCCAGGGGCGAACTCGGTGCGCTCGTCGCCCTCGCCCCAGCGCGTCAGGCTGTAGCCCAGGAGCCGGATGCCGTCGCCCAGGTCGCGTTCCGGCGGGAGCGGGTGGGGGATGAGCAACGCCTCCGTGGGCGGGGGTGTGGCCGGCCGCGTCACGGTCAGCGGGCCGAGCAACGCCCGGTCGCCCGGGGCCGCGCCGGTCACACCGGTGATCGACAGGCGCACGCCGTCCTCCAGGCCGTACATCCCCACCGCCACGTGGTACGTCCCCGGCGGCGTGCCGGGCAGCACCAGGAGGCCATAGGTGTCGGTGATGGTCTCGCCGGGCTGCCAGGTGTTCGTGGGCCGGGCGTTGCCGGCCGGCTCCGCGTCTCGCTGACCCCACAGGTAGTCGTGGTCGTCTATCACGTGGGCAAAGACTTTGTAGCGGCGATCCACCGGCCCCAACGCCTGCCAGAACAGCGTCAGCGGCGCGACCTCGCCGGCCCGGACCGCTGCGGGCAGGCGATAGCCCCGCAGCAAGATGGCCTCGCCCAGACGCAACTCCAACGGCCGCTCCGCGCCCCCGGCCTCGCTCGCCGCCTGGTAGAGCACCAGCCGCACGTTCCCGTACCACCGCTCCAGCGTCTTGAAGGCGTGGGCGTCCAGCCAGCCCTCGATGAAGCGGCCGGGGTCGCTCTCCTCCACCGCCCACAGCACCAGCCAGACCCGGTCGTACTTTGCGGCGACAGCCTCCAGGTCGGACCGGGTGATGTTCTCGTCAATCGGCCGCTGGCGGGGCAGGGGATAGCGCGGGGCCGGGCCGTGATAGTACAGCTCGAATATCTCGATCTGCCCCGGCGCGTTCAGGATGATGGCGTCGCCCGGTCGCTCCGAAGCCGTGACGAAGGCCGCCAGGCCCCGGTAATCGTCGCGGGCATACTTGGGGTTGTGGTAATAGGCGTTCAGCGCGCGGCCGGTGAAGAACGTCAGCCCGGCCAATATCAGGCAGGCAAAGCCCAAGCCCCAAGCCCCAAACCCCAAGCCCCAAGCCCCAAAGCCCAATTTACCAAGCGCCCAATTCACCAGTCTGCCAGCCCCGGCGATGCCCAGGCCCAGGAAGAGGCAATAGGCTGGCGCAGCGGCCAGGATTTGCTTGAGGAAATCCGGCTTGTCCATGGGCCGGCCTTGCGAGAGCACATAGACGACGGCGATGGGGACGAACAGGTATAGCGCGATGAAGGCCAAATTGGGAGTGTGCGAGTGTGGGAGTGTGGGAGATCGGGGGTGGCGCCATTCGTGGACGAGGGTCCAGATCAGGGTGAGGAGGGATAGGGCCACCAACGCCCACAGGGCCAGTTCCGCCTTGCCAGTGAGGGTCTCCGGGGCGGCCGGGCCAAAGGTAAAGCCAACGAAGACCCGGCGCAGCAGGTCTGGCAGCGTGAACGGCTCGCCAAAGCTGGGCCAGCCGGCCAGTTGGTCCTTCACGCGCAGCGCCCAGGGCAGGAACAGGGCCGCGATGATGGCCTGGGACGCGAGCCAGGAGATCGTGTTGCGTATTGCGTATTGCGTATTGCGTGATGCGTAAAACGTAAAACGTAAAACGTGATAGAGGGCGTAGAGATTCTGCCAGAGGAGGACGGTGAAGAAAAAGTATTGGGTGTACAGACCCAGCGTGGCTACCAGGATGTACCCCAACCAGAGACCGAGGCCGTAAAACGTAAAACGTGAAACGTGAGACCTGAGACTTGAGACCGACAATCCACAATCCGCAATCCGCAATCGGCAATCGGCAATCGGCAATCGGCAATCCGCAATCCGCAATAGGAGCCAGGCCGACAGCGCGCCCCACAGCGCCATCAGCTCGTACATGCGGGCCTCTTGGGAGTAGTGGATGAGCAGGGGTGAGATGGCGCAGAGGAACGCGCCGGCGAGCGCAGCCCCGGTCCCCACGGTGCGCCGGCCGATCGCGAACGTCAGCGCCACCAGCAGCGTCCCGGCCAGCGCCGACAGTGACCGTGTGGCAAACTCCCCCGGCCCAAACAACCGCACCCAGCCCCACAGCAAGTAGTAATAGAGCGGCGGGTGGATGTCGGCGGCGGATTTGGGGGCGATGTCCGCCAGCGGTCCCAGGGCCAACGTCACGCTGGCGCCCTCGTCGCTCCAGTAGCTCTGCCCGTCCAGGCGATAGAGCCGCAGGCCCAGGCCCAGCAGCACCAGGGCCAGGACGAGCAGGGCCAGGATCACCCGGGTTCGTACCAAGTCCGTCACGGCCGCACCTCACGCCAGGCCCAGTTTTTGGCGGATAAAAGCGCGCACTGTCCGCATGGCTTTTACCGCCGCGCGCGCTTTATCTTTCGTTGCCGTAGCGCCTGGGTAGCGAAAGTCTACAGCATAGTCATTGAGTAACAGCAACAAATCGCGAATCAGTTCAAATTCAGGATGCCTGGGCGTGATCAATCCCAGTAGCACTTCGAGATCGTGAATCGGACGAAAAGCGACCTGGCAGTGAACGAGAACTGCCTTCAGGTACTTCTCAGCACATTGCTGGGAATGAAAACAGGCAGCGTCATAGTTGGGGTATTTACGCGCTCGCAGTTCCCGCTCTGCACTGTAAAAGTCGCCCTCGGCTTTCTCGACCCATTCACGGGCGATGTCGTTCATAGATGACCTTGCCTTGAGTAGTGATCTCGCGCAGGAAGGGATCGCCCAGCGCAAGGCGTTCTTCCAACTGTTGAGGTGTGCGTATGATAATGTCCATTGGGAACGGGCGCGGCGACAACGCGCGAGAGATTTCTAGCCGCTGTTGCCATTCACGCAGCGACGTGTCCATCACCACCAACAGATCCACGTCGCTCTCCGGCCGGGGCTGGCCGTAGGCGTAGGAGCCAAAGAGGATGATTTTCTCCGGGTGAAACCGCTCCGCGATCCGCTGCGCCACGGCCCGGATGGAATGCATGGGGATGCGCTGGTATTCGTTGACGTTGGGGGCTTGAGCTGTGGCCATTGTTTCTCTCCGGGAAATGCCGCCTCAAACCAACCTGGCCCGTTGCAGGCGGTCGCGCAAGGCCGGCCGGTTGGCATAGCGCGCCTGCAGGTCGGTCACCCGCGTCTGGAAATCGGCCTGGCGGCCCTGGTAGTGGGCCAGGTCGCGCAGCTTGATGAGCAGGGCGATGGCTTTGTCGTAGGAGGTGGGTTTCTTCTCCTCGATAAGCGACATCACGTCGCGCCAGGCTTCGGCCTCGCGCGGCGCGAAGGCCTGTAGATCGGCGATGCGTTTGGCCTCGGCGGCTTGGGCGGCGCGGCGATTGGCCTCCCGCCGTAGCCGGTCTGCGGTCGCCTGCAACTCGCCCCACGTGCGCCGGGGCGCGCCAGCGGCCGGCGGGGCCACGCCGGTCAACTCTTGTAGGCGGCGGTTGAGCGCCAACGACAGATGGGCCTCGCCGCGCGCCAGGCGCACCAGGAACGCATCGCGTTCGGCCGGCGAGAGGCGCGCGATGGCCTCTTCCGGCGAGATGGCGGGCGTCTGTGGGCGCGGCCGGCTGGCTGCGGCTGCGGCCTGGATGAGGTACTCGTCCAGGTCAAAAAGCTCGACAAAGCTCGTCAGGGACGGGGAGAGCGCGCTCAGGCCGGGCGGGACGGGCGGCTCCAGCTCCGCATCTTCGGCGCCCTGTAGCTCGGCGGCGCGCAGCCAGGCCAGGTACAGCGCCCGATAGTCCCCTTGCAGCAGGTCATCGCGCAGCCGGCTCAACGAGGAGAGCCAACCTTCGCCCTCGATCCACTCCCCGCCGCCTTCCTCATCCAGCGAGATGTCCAGGATCAGGCAGTCGCCCACCGGCTTTAGCTCGATGCAATACTCCCACAGGTACGGCTCGACCTGTTTGGCATCCAGCAGGCCCGGGGGGAAGCGAAACGCCAGCCGCTGGCTGCCCCAGTTCGCCAGGTAGATGAAGGCGTCGAAATAGCGCGCCAGCACCTGGATGGGGTCGTGCTTAAAGTCGCCCCAACTGTAGGTGACGATGGCCTGGGACGACGTGACGTCAATGTGGCTGGACAACCGGCTCACCGCCGTCCGTTCTTCCGGCGTGAGCGGCCGGTCCAGGGTTTGCCATTCGTAGTATTGGTATTCGCTCATGGGCAACTCCTCCTATCAAGGCGCACGTCTCGTATCGGCCTGGATCAGCGATCCGATCCAGGCAAGCTGGCATAGTCCACTCCTATCCTGTGCCGCGCAGGATCCCTGCCGAATCGCCGGGGGCCTCTTCCGACGTTCGACCAGTTCACGCCGCTATTCTACCACAGAATCGCGCCCTTGAACAGACGCTCTCAACCAAAATGGCAGACAGAGCAGTCGGCTCTGCCTGCCACATGGCAATGTGCACATAGAGGTGGACCCGGTTAGCTCTGGATAGCCAGAAGCCGCTTCTCAGCCCGTTCTACCGTCTGACGTAACTCCTCCGGTTCCAGGAAGTCAATAGCTTCGAGCAAGGCCCACAAGGGCACGCGCACGGGCACTGCCCGTTCCCTCCGCCGTTGGCGGAACAACGCTCGCAGCCGCGCTACGTCCTGAATGGCGTCTTCGGCACTGAGCAATTCTGCTTCTGGTTCATGCACAGACCCCACGTTGGCCATCATCTCTCATCCCTCCTTTGCTGCCTTGTACACCTGCTCGATGAAAGCAGCACTGTAGTGCGTTCCTTGCTGCTGGCAGCGATTCAGCTTCTCCTGCACCTCGTCGGCCGTGAGCAGACCTTCATCCACCGCTAGAAGCAGCACACCCGCAAACCCAGATATATCCAAGCCGATCTCCGTAGCTACTGCTCGGGCAGCCAACTCGTCCAGTAACAGTACGGCTCCGTCAAAGTCTGGACGTTGCGCCAATATCATGACCTCAGCCTCGCCCATATGATGATCTGGCTCTGGGTCTCTCGACTTTGGATGTGTGGCGATGCGCCGGGCCAGCTCTGCCGCTTGCTCTTTTTCGGAGTCTGTCACCATATGCGTGACAATGCGTGAACCGAACTGCACCAACGCCTCGCCCCAACCATGTCCAATCAATTCGTCTCGGCAGGTCCCAGAAATGTGAACCGTGCCAAACAGTGCCGTGATCAAGTCCAGGCTGTCTGACTGAAACGCTGATACCAAGGGGCCGGTATTGCTCACGATGACGAGCAGCCCCTCGTCTCCAGCTATCATGGTCTGTACTCCTCATTCGTTCTGTTATCGCCCACGCCGCTATTCTACCACAGAATCGCCGCCTTGACCAGACGCAGGATGCGCGATCAAATAATGAGGGGCGACCGCAAAGGTCGCCCCTGCCATTGCTATCCGGCCACCAGCCGCAGGAACCGCCGCTTGCCCACCCGGAGCACCGCCTCCTGGGCCGGCACGGTGAAATCGGCGCTCTCCACGCGCTCGTCGCCCAGCCGCACGCCCCCCTGAGCGATGAGCCGGCGGGCCTCGTTCCGGCTGGGCGCCAGCCCGGCCGCCACCAGCAACTCCACCACGTTCAGCGGCGCAGCCATCACGAACGTGGGCATGTCGGTGGGCAGGTCGCGCTGCTGGAAGACGCGCACGAACTCGGCCTCGGCCTCCCGCGCGGCCTCCGCGCTGTGGAACTGGGTCACCAGCTCCCGGGCCAGGCGCATCTTGGCGTCGCGGGGGTTCATGGCCCCGCTTTTCATGGCCTGCGCCATCTCGGCCAGCTCAGCATCCGGGATGTCCGTCAGGCAGACCAGGTAATCCATCAACACCTCGTCGGCCAGGGACATGGTCTTGCCGTACATCTCGTTGGGAGGGTCTTCCAGGTCAATGGTGTTGCCAAAGCTCTTGCTCATCTTGCGGCCGTCGGTGCCGGGGAGCAAGGGCACCAGGAACACATCTTGCGGCGGCTGCCCAAAGATGGGCTGCATCTCGCGGCCGGCCAGGATGTTGAACTTTTGGTCCATGCCCCCAAACTCCACGTCGGCCTGGATGGCCACCGAGTCGTAGGCCTGAAGCAGGGGGTACAGCAGTTCCATGAGGGTGAGAGGCCGGCCCTGCTCCACGCGGTTGCGGAACGTCTCGTGGGCCATCATCTGGGCAAAGGTGAAATGGCTGGTCAGCTTGAACACGTCGGCCAGGGTGAACTGGCCGAACCATTCGCTCTGCCAGCGGACCTCCGTGCGGCCCCGGTCCACAACGTGGAAGAACTGGCGCATGTAGGTCTCGGCGTTCTCCAGCACCTCCTCGCGGGACATGACGGTGCGGCTCTCGTCGCGGCCGGACGGGTCGCCGATCTGGGCCGTCCAGTCGCCCACGATGAGGATCACCTGATGGCCCAGTTCCTGGAACTGGCGTAGCTTGCGCAACGTGGCGGCGTGGCCCACGTGCAGGTGGGGTTTGGACGGATCGAAGCCTTCCTTCAAGCGGAGCTTGCGGCCGGCGGCCAGTTTTTGACGCAACTCGTCTTCCACGATCACTTCGGCCACGCCCCGACGCAGCAGGGTATCAAGGTCTATGGTCGTCATGGGAACCTCCAGGGATAGCAGATTCAGGAAGCAGGGGCAAAGAAAAGGCCACGGGCGGGGGAGGCGTGCCCGTGGCCTGGGGGCAACCGGACGCCGCGCGTCACGGGGTTGCACCCCGCCCACGAGCACGCCGGGGGTAGATGTACTGGCGAACTCTGATGCTGACCCGCTGGGGGGAAATGGTCCTGCTCACGGTATAAACTCCTGGCGGGATGATTCATACCGCCGATATGATAACATAGTTGGGCCAGAGTTGTCAAGATCCCTGATCGTCGCCGAACTCGGCCTGGCGATCCGGCGGGATGGGCAATCGGACCTGGAACCGGGCCTCGTAATCGCGGATGGCGTTGGTGAGGATGAGGGCCAGCATCTTGGCGTGCTGGGGACTCATGCGCACCACGCACACCGGCCGCTCCAGCGGCGGCTGACCGGGGGCCACGGGCGGCACCTGGACCCGGAATTGGAGCGTCACGTCATAGATGTTGGTGGCCAGGGCCACGCTGCTGGTATAGTACTCGGGAATCTCGCTGGTGGTCTCGATGGTCATGGCTGTCCCTCCTGAACTGGCCTGGCGCAGGATCTCGTGGACGATCCATTGCCGCTGAATCTCATCGTGTTCGCTCATATATCCATCCCCCTGCTATCGCCGCACGTGGATGATCGTGTCATCCAGCGACCGAAACTGATCGGCCGCTTCCTTGAGCATCGTGGCCGTGGTCTCCCGAAAGGCCATCACCTCCACACGCACCCCCCGGGCCTGCAGGAATCGCACCAGGTCCACAAAGTCGCCGTCGCCGCTGACCAGGACGATGACATCCAATTTTTCGGCCAGGGCGATGGTGTCCATGGCGATGCCCATGTCCCAATCGGCCTTGCGGCTGCCATCGGGGAGGAGGCGCGCCGGCTTGGCCCGGATCTCAAAGCCCAGCCGCCGCAGCACGTCGAAAAAGCCGCTCTGGTCCACCCCCTCGATGTCAATCACGTAGGCGATGGCGCGGATCAGGCTGCGGCCGGCCACCGCCGATTCTAACAAGGCCCGGTAGTCCACCATCGCCTCCGGGTCATAGATGCTCTTGGCGGAATGATACAGGTTCTGGGCATCCACAAAGACGCCCACCCGCTGGGCAAATCGGGCCATGTCGTTCCTCGGCGTTTGATGCAGATCAGTAGTAGATGGAAAATGCGGCTCAGGGCGGGTCCGCGACCCGCGTCTCGGATCGCAGTATACCACGCGCGCCCTTTCCCGTCAAATCGGCCGGGGCGGGACGGCGCGCCCGGCGTTCCGCTTTCTATTGCGATAGCGTGCCCGATCTGGTATAATGTTCCCGAATCGTTCATCTCCCGGGGCGTGACCTGGAGGACAAGCGACGTGGCCCGCTACGAACCCATTGACGAGGCGGAACTGGCCCGGCTGGCGGCCCGGTATGGCGAGCCGATCCGGATGACGCCGGACATCGAGGGCGACGAATACCTCTTTTTCTCGCGGCTCTCCCGCACTCGGGACCGGCGCGGCGAGGTGGTCATGGCCGTGGAACGGCCCGGCGGTCGCGTGCTCCTGCACCGCAAGAGCTGGTATGAGCCAGACGTGTACCGCCTGCTGTCCGGCGGCATCGGCTGGGACGAGGGGGTGGACGAGGCCCTGGCCCGCGAGCTGCGTGAGGAGACCGGCCTGCCCCTGGTCGCTGCGCGGTTGCTGGGCGTCCAGGATTGCCGCATCCGTCACGCCGGGCACGTCCTCCCCTTTGTCTCTTACGTCTTTCATTTGGCGGAGACCAGCGACCCGCTCTGCCCGGCCGATGGCGAGATCGAGCGGTTTCGCGAGGTGCCCATCGCCGGGCTGCTCGCCGTCATCGCGCACCTGCGCACACTGCCATCGCCGCGCGCCGGTTGGGGCCGGTGGCGTGCCCTGGCCCACGAGCTGGTTTATCACACGTTGCAGGATTGATCGAGTAGAGTTATCTTGGGAAGGAACATCGCTTATGACACGATACAAGTTGGCACTTCAGATCGAACCGCTGCCGGAAGGCGGGTACCTGGTAACTAGCCCCGAGGTGCCGGGCCTGCTGACCGAGGGAGACCTTCACGCGCCCCGGCGCACCCCCGCTTCGCGGCACGAAAATCGGCCGGGCGCGGCAGGCCCCCTCTCCCTAGTAGGGAGAGGGCCGGGGTGAGGGTGGGAACCGCCGGGCACAGGCAAACTAACACGCGAAGCGTGCCCCACGGTTATTTTCGAGATACAGTCGAGGAGGCGCTGTCCAACGTGCCTGATGCTATCCAGACACTCATCCAGGCCATGCGATTCAAGGGAGTTCCCTTTTTTGAGCGAACGTAGCCGCATGGAAATCGAAGCCAAGTTCGCCGTTCCAGATACAGACACCTTCCGGCGCCTCCTGACCACCGAGGCGCTGGCCGGGATGCGCCTGGTCCCCGGTCCCACCCAGGAGATCCACGACTGCTATCTGGACACCCCCCGGCAAGATGTCCGCCGGAGCGGCTATGCCTGTCGGCTGCGCTGGCGCGCCGGGAAGCGGCTGATCACCTTCAAGGGCCTGGGCGGAGCCGAAGGGGCCATCCACCAGCGGGCCGAGCACGAGGTGATCCTGCCGCCCGGCGCCACACTGGCCCCCGCCTCCTGGCCCCACGGCCCGGCCCGCGCCCTGGCCGAGAAGCTCTGTCAAGACCAACCCCTGGAGATCCTCTTTGACCTCCGCCAGACCCGGCACGTTCGGAGGCTGACCGAGGGGGAGCGAACCGTCGCCGAGTTCAGCCTGGATGAGGTACGGGCGGGCGGGGCTTCCTACCTTGAATTGGAGATCGAGCTGACGTTGGGCGGGACCATGGAAGACTTGCGCCGGCTCGTCCATGAGCTGATCACCCATTGGCGGCTGACGCCGGAACCCCGTAGCAAGTTCGAGCGGGCGCTGGCCGTCCTGGACGAGCGGATCACCCCAGCGAGGGCTGCATGAGCACGCAGGAACGCCGTCTGACCCCCGCCGAGCGCGCCGGGATCGAGCGCATTGCCGCGCAGGCCGCGCCCGTCTACGCCCGGCGCGCCCGCATCCTCCTGGCCTGGGATGATGGGGCCTCGCGCCGCGAGACGGCCGCCCGGGCGGGCGTCTCGACACGCACGGTGCGCCATTGGCTGGCCGCCGCGCGCAGGGAAGAGCGCGGGCCGGCCGGCCTCTTCCCGGCCCACGTGTGGGAAACCCACGCGCCAGAGCCGCCGGCCGGGCCGGCCCACACCGAACCGCCGCTGACCATCCACGAGCTGTGCCAACGCTACCACGTGGACATGGCCCATGCCCATCGGGTGGCCGATCTCGCCGTGCAGCTCTTTGACCTGACGGAGGACGTGCATGACCTGGCCCCGGAGCAGCGCGGCCTGGTGTACACGGCCGGCCTGTTGCACAACGTCGGGCTGGCCACCGACCCCGCAACCCACCACAAGGCTGGCCGCGACATCCTGCTGCGTCATCCGCTGGTGGACCTGGACGACCTGGAGCGTCAGATGGTGGCCTGCGTCGCCCGGTTCCATCGCAAACAGGTCCGGCCGGAAAAGGAGGCCGCCTTCCAGGAGCTGTCGGCGCAGGAGCAGGAGGACACGTTGACCATCGCGGCCCTGGTGCGCATGGCCGACGGCCTGGATTATAGCCAGGGCCAGACCAGCCACCTGGACGAGCCGATCACCTTTGATGGCGGGCTGACCATCCCGGTGCGGGGGCCTTGCGCGGGGGAAGACGCGGCCCGCGCTCAGGAGAAAGCCGACCTCTGGCATCGGCTCTTTGACTTCCAGTTGCGCTTCGTCGCCCAGGACGACGCGCGGGGCCAGCGGTTGGGAGCCGCCATCGGCGACGGGTCCCCGGCCGAGGCCCCGGAGATCCGGCCCGGCGACCTCATGGGCGAGGCCGGGCGCAAAGTGCTGCGCTTCCACTTTCGCCGGATGCTCCAGCACGAGCCGGGGACCCGGCTGGGTCAGGACATCGAGGCGCTGCACGACATGCGGGTGGCGACCCGGCGTATGCGCGCCGCCGCCCGCATCTTTGGGGACTTTTTCGATCCCCAGCGTTTCCAGCCGCTCGTCAAGGGCCTGCGCCGCACCGGTCGGGCCTTGGGCGCCGTGCGCGATCTGGACGTGCTGCTGCACAAAACCCAGCGGTACGCCGATGACCTACCGCCGGACCAGCGGGCCGGCCTGGACCCGCTGCTGGCTGCCTGGCGCGCGCAACGCGAGGCGGCCCGGCAACGCATGATCCAATACCTGGACAGCCCACGCTACGCGGATTTCGTGGATGCGCTGGGGATGTTCGTGGCCGCCGAGGGGATCGGCGTGCGGGAACCGCTGGCGGGGACAGAGCCGGCGCCCAGCCGGGTTTGCGACGTGGTGCCACTGGCGGTCTATGAGCGGCTGGCGGCCGTCCGGGCCTATGAACCGTTCCTGCCCCACGCCGATGTCCCCACCCTTCACGCCTTGCGGATCGCCTTCAAGCGTCTCCGTTACACGCTCGAGTTCTTCCAGGAGGTGCTGGGGCCGGAAGCCCCGGAGATCATTCGGGAGACCGTGATCATGCAAGATCACCTGGGGGATTTGAACGACGCGAACGTGGCCTGCGGCCTCATCGTCGCCTTCCTGGGCCACTGGCATCAAGAACAACCCGCGGGCGTCCGCATCGAGGGCGTGACGAACTACCTGGCGGTCAAACAAGCCGAGATGATCCACCTGGTGGAGACGTTCCCGGCAGCCTGGGCGCGCTTCAACGACCCGGCGTTGCGCCGCAAGCTGGCCCTGGCCGTGGGGGTGCTGTGATGTGAAACGTAAAACGTGAAACGTAATATTGAGAGCAAGAGATTACGTTTTACGCATTACGTGAGGAGGAATCATGCTTGAAAAGATCGACCTGACCAAGAGCCTGCCCAAGAAAGCGTACAAGAAACTGCTGCCGCGCGTCCAACGCCGCCTCTACGACCTGGAGCGTGCCGCCTATGAGGCCAGGTTGCCCACCGTGATCCTCTTTGAGGGCTGGGACGCGGCCGGCAAGGGCACCAGCATCAACAAGCTCATGGAGCGACTGGACCCACGCGGCTTCAAGCTCTACCCCATCCAGGCCCCCCGCACCTACGAACTGAACCACCCCTGGCTGTGGCGGTTCTGGCTCAAGCTGCCCAACTATGGCGAGATGGCGATCTTTGACCGCAGTTGGTATGGCCGGGTGCTGGTGGAGCGCGTGGAGGGGCTGACCCCGGAGAGCGAGTGGAGCAAGGCCTACCGGGACATCGTGGATTTCGAGCGGACGATCACCGACGATGGCTACCGGCTCGTCAAGTTCTGGCTGCACATCAGCAAGGAGGAACAACGACGACGGTTCCGGCTCCTGGAAAAGGACCCCCTCAAGTGCTGGCACGTGCAGCCGGAGGACTGGGAACACCATCGCAAGTACGACCAATACCTGCTGGCGGTGGAGGAGATGCTGGAGCGCACCGAGACCGAGTGGGGACCATGGACCATCATCGAGGCCACAGATCGGTATTTCGCCCGCATCAAGATCTTTAACACCGTCATCCGGGCCATGGAAGAGGCCCTGGGGCTGCCCTTCACGGTGCCCCCGGAGCCGTCCGAGGCCCAACTTGCCGGCGGCGACTATGACGCGGCCGACGAGGAGGACACCGACGAGCTGGAAGCCAAGGTCGAGGGGGAGATAGCCGAAGACGAGTAGCAGATTGCAGATTGCAGATTGCAGATTGCAAATTGCAGAATTCGGATCGGCAATCCGCAATCCGCAACCGGCAATCCGCAATCGGCAATCCGCAATCCGCAACCGGCAATCCGCAACCGGCAATCCGCAACCGGCAATCGGCAATCCGCAACCGGCAATCGGCAATCGGCAATCGGCAATCCGCAATCCGCAGTCCGCAATCCGCAATCCGCAATCCGCAATCCGAAATCCGCCATCGGGGGAGGTTCTGATGTTAGAGACCATTGACCTGAGCTTGAAACTTGACCGCAAGACGTACCTGCGAGACCTCGTCACGTACCAGGTGCGATTGCGGGAGTTGGGCTACCAGGTCTATGTGCAGAAGCGGCCGGTGGTTATGGTCTTTGAGGGATGGGATGCGGCCGGCAAGGGTGGGTGCATCAAGCGCGTCACGGAAAAGCTGGACCCGCGCGGCTACGTGGTCTATCCCATCGCCGCGCCGGCCGGCGAGGACAAGACCCATCATTACATGTGGCGATTCTGGCGCCGGCTCCCCGAGCGCGGCCAGATCGCCATCTTTGACCGCTCCTGGTACGGCCGGGTCATGGTGGAGCGCATCGAGGGCTTTTGCACCGAGGAGGAGTGGAAACGCGCCTACCGCGAGATCAACCAGTTCGAGCGGCAACTGGTGGACTATGGCACGATCCTGTTCAAGTTCTGGCTCCACATCAGCAAGGAAGAGCAACTGGCGCGGTTCCAGACGCGCGAGGCCACGCCCTACAAAGCCTGGAAACTAACCGCTGAGGACTGGCGCAACCGGGATAAATGGGACCAATATCAGGAGGCCGTGGAGGAGATGTTGGTCAAGACCAGCACCCTCACCGCCCCGTGGACGGTGGTGGAAGGCAACGACAAATGGTATGCCCGCGTGAAGGTCCTGCGCACCATCGTGGAGGGGCTGGAGCGAGAACTGCGGCCCGCCGATGAACCCCCCGCCAAAAGCAAGAAGCCAAAGAAAAAGTGAAACGTCAAAACGTCAAACGTCAAAACGTCAAACGTCAAAACGTCAAAACGTCAAAACGTCAAACGTCAAACGTCAAACGTCAAAACGTCAAACGTCAAACGTCAAAATGTGAAACATCATATCGCACGCCTGACGCATGACGCCTGACGCATGACGTTTGACGCACGACGCATGACGCATGACGTTTGCCGCCCGCTTGCATTCCCGGCCCATCGGTGGTAAACTACCCGCTGGCGAAACGCGATCCGGGGGGCACATGGCCTGGCAGGCACTCTATCGCAAATGGCGCAGCCGCGATTTCGACGAGCTGGTGGGGCAGGAGCACGTGGTTACCACACTGCGTAACGCCCTGCGCACCGGCCGGGTGTCCCATGCGTACCTGTTCTGTGGCCCCAGGGGTACGGGCAAGACCACCGTGGCCCGCATCCTGGCCAAGGCCGTCAACTGCCTGGCTCCCCTGGATGAACGTCCCTGCAACGAGTGCGCCATCTGCCAGAGCATCAACGAGGGCCGGGCGATGGACCTCATCGAGATTGATGCCGCCAGCAACCGGGGCATTGACGAGATCCGCGACCTGCGCGAGAAGGTGCACTATGCCCCCACCGAGATGCGCACCAAGTTCTACGTCGTGGACGAGAGCCACATGCTCACCAACGAGGCCTTTAACGCCCTGCTCAAGACGTTGGAAGAGCCTCCGCCCCACGTGATCTTTGTCCTGGCGACTACCGAACCCCACAAGATCCCCCCCACCGTCCTCTCCCGCTGCCAACGCTTTGATTTCCGGCGCATTCCCCTCCAGCAGATCCTCGGCCACCTGGAGACGATCTGCCGGGCCGAGGGGTTTGACGTGGAGCCGGCCGCCCTGGAGTTCATCGGCCGGGCGGCCACCGGCTCCCTGCGTGACGCCATCAGCCTGCTGGATCAGGTGGCCCAGACCGGCGAGACGGTCACGCTAGAGCAAGCCCGCCACGTCCTGGGCGCCGTGGGCAGCGAAGCTGTGAGCCAGTTGGTGGACCATTGGCTGGCCGGGGCCGCCGCCGAGGGCCTGCGCCTCCTGGGACAGGTCTGCGACGAAGGGGCCGATCTGCGCCAGTTCAACCACCAGGTGGTGGAGCACTTGCGCGGCGTCCTGCTCTTGAAGGCGGCCGGCGATGGTGCAGAATTGCTGAACGTCACCCCCGACGTGCGCGCCACGATGCACGCCCAGGCCAGCCGCACCACCATCCCCGCCCTGGTGCGGGCCATCCGGCTCTTCCAGGAGGCCGATCGGGACCTGCGCGCCAGCACCCGGGGCGAGCCACTGCTGCCGTTGGAGCTGGCCTTCGTGGAGGCGACGTTGCCGCCAGAGACATCCGTTGCCACCACACTCCCTGAGGTGGTCAGGTCCACGCCGGCCAGCCCGGCGCCGGCCCCCCCGCCGCCCTCCGGCCGGCCGGCCGCCAGCCCGGCGCCGGCCCCCCC
>FWPV01002500.1_pt1 | contig 44940 bp, 40 predicted proteins | sample 2228371 | NCBI WGS metagenome assembly FWPV01 (sample SAMEA103939776, study PRJEB20133) | metagenome
AAGAAACGTAATTATTAGATGATTGCACTAATAACATCGTTAACTGATTTCTAATGCTCAGGAATCTAATAACATCGCTAACTAAATTAAGTCTTTCTCTTTGTAACTGGAAGCAAAGGAGCAATGATATGGCCCTTAACGGGGAAAGAGAAAGACTTGATAATCCTATTTTCTTGTTTAACAACCAATCTCTTTCTATGAGTGAAAATAGTAGCAATAACATATTGCCCCTCGAGTTTCCTTCTGATGAAGTAAGTAGCACCATTGACCTCAATTTTACCATGAGGGTCAACTTTTCTAATAAAAGAGACTTTCCCCTTTGCAATAGGGAGATTAAGGTGACCATTGGTATCCATGTATTTATCAAGGTTGAATCTCTTTGGCAGATGCCTAAAGGATTTCCAGAGGTGGTCTCTGAGCATTCCCGGCAATCTTGTGCCATTTTCTTTTTGGGTAAGCCCTCTATGTGGTTTCTCATAATGATAATACCGCAGAAAGCGTTCACTGGTTTTTCTGAGGACAGTAAGGGTAGGACAATTATGTCTTCTAAGCACCCTTTCCTGCCAGAGTCCATTAAAACTCTCAACAGCGGCATTTCTACCTGGCTCTCCCTGTGGGATAAATACCAGATGGACACCCAGAAGCAAGTGAAGTCGGATAACTTGGGAGATGCTATAGGGATATCGTCCTCCTCCCGTGGCAGCCATCTCGTTATCCATTTGGGATACCACAGGTACTCCCATAAACCGCCATGTCTTAACCAGATGTTTGCACAGGGAAACGGTCTGCTTATCGGAGAACTGACTTGTAAAAGCCGTATGGCCTGCCACATCCACAGTATTGAAGGAATAGAATCTGGTAACCCCTCTTGGGCCTCTAAGATATCTTGGCCCAACAAGATCTGTCTGATGGAGGTCTCCGATCTTCTCTGCCTTAATGTAAGGATAAGGCTGATTGTTGCTATTTCTTTTGGGCTTAACTTTACCAGTCTTTCCATAACGAGAGAGGATATTAGCAATGGTAGAGATAGCAGGAACTTTACGAATCTTTCTTTGTGTAAGCTCCCAATGGATAACCTCGGCTCCAATGCCAGAAAAAGCAGAGCGACGACTCCTGTGAGATTCCAACTCCTCTCTGATGGAGAGAATCTTTTTAACCAGATACTCAGGGGTTTTTCTCCATATCTTCTTTGGAGCACGACTTCGATCTTTAAGACCTTTAATTCCATGCTCTTTATATCGTTTAAGCCATTTGGAGAGCCAGACTCCACTTCGTTCAACCATCTGAAGTATTTTATTAAAGCCGAATCCTTTTTCATAAAGTTGTATTGCCTTACAGCGTTTCTCATATTCATTCTGATTTTTCATCGCCCTTTTCCCCTCCAAAAGTTTTTTGGAAGGAGTTTAGGCGATTTAGAATTTAGTTAACGATGTTATTAGATTTTTTTAGTTAGCGATGTTATTGTATAAACCCATTAATTCATAGTACTCTATATCGTGAAACCCATAAGCTTTACGTTTGATAACCTTAATCTTATTATTAATCCCTTCCATACGACTTGTATGAATAGGAAATTTGCAATGGTTGATAATTCCATAGGCATATTTCTTCAGGGTGTTGGCAAAGGCTATAACAGGCCTTATAGCACTTTCTTTAGCGATAGAACACCAGTGCTTCAGAAAGCTCTCTGCACATTTCGGATAGCGATACCGCCACAGCTTTTTCAGATAATCTTTCAGAATATACACTGTCGTAAGGGCTTCATTCAGCTTAAGAAGAGCTTTCAGTTTTGGTCTTTCTTCTGGGAGAGGATTAGTCTTATTCTTCAGAAGAAGATATTTGCTCCCCTTCATAAGCTCTTTACCCTCTTTGTTTGCCCTTTTGTATTCCATATTGCGAACCTTATCGATTACCTGACTAAAGGCTTTGACTACATGAAATTGATCAAATACAATAGCAGCCTCAGGGCAGCATTCCTTCACTGCCTTGATATAAGGATCCCACATGTCCATTGCAATCGCCTGTATCGATTTCCTTTGTTCATCAGAAAGGGAATCAAAGAACTCTTTCAGCGTTTCGTATTTTCTGCCTTCACCAACCCACAGCACTCTGCCAACTTCCCAGTCGATAATCACCGTGAGATAATGATGCCGTTTCTTCAGAGAAATTTCATCGACCGCAAGGAGTCGTGGATGTCCGATATCCTCATGGGCAAACTTCTCTTTCAGATGCTCTTTATTAATCTCCTTGACTGTCTTCCAGTCAAGGCCCAAATGTTGCGCTACCTCTGTAATCGTCATGTATTTACAGAGATCAAGAATATAAGCTGCGAGCCTTCTGGTAACCCTTTTGCAGGGATCCATCAGTCCCAGATCTTCTACCACATTGCCACAGCTCTGACATTTGACCGTTCTATAGATGACGAAGAGAAATGTTTTCGCATCGAAGATATTCAGATCTCTCACCATTCTCTCGTTATAGGAATGTATTTCCTTTACTCTTTTCTTACATCCATGACATATAGGGTGATACCGTTCATCTGGTTGTATCTTTATGGTTACCATCTTATTCAGAATATCAGCTACCTGTTTTATAACCTTTACTCGACAAAATTTGAAAAAAGCTTTAATCTGTATCTTAGACATCGTCTATCCTCCTCTGGATTTTGTTTGCTCGACAACATAACTTATCCAGAAAAGATAGCGATGTCTACTATTTATGCCACTTCTCCATCAACTTTTTTGGAGAAGAACCTTTTTTTTAAATTGCAATATTTGGTTCAATTGTTCAGAAAATAAAAAGGGCAGGATAATAACTCCTGCCCTTTTATTCTTTGAAAGGCCGGTTTACTGAAGGAGTTTTCCAAACGGGTTAACGAAGATGAGAATAAGAACTACAACGAGAGCATAAATTGCGAGAGACTCAATCATTGCAAGACCGATAATTAATGTTGTGGTGATCTTACCAGATGCACCGGGATTTCTTGCAACGCCTTCGCAGGCTCCGGATAAACCGATACCCTGACCGATACCTGTGCCGAGTGCTGCAAACCCGATACCAAGTCCGCAACCGAGAGCTGCCATTGCATAATAGAAAATATTCGATGTGCCCTTGGTTGTAGCTGCGGCAGCTTCTTCAGCAAAGGCTAAAGGAGCCATCAAGAATAGAGCTGTTAGTACGAGAAGAATTACTGCTGTTTTCTTCATTCCAAAAATCCTCCTTTCCTGAAACTTAGAAATTAATGTGCATGTTCAACTGCACCAGCTAAATACAATGTTGCAAGTAATGCAAAGACGAATGCTTGAACAACACTAACAAGAACACCGAGTCCGAGAATAACAGCAGGAGCAAGAAAAGGAGCAATTACGCCAAGAACTATTAAGATAATATGTTTACCTGTCATATTTCCAAAAAGTCTGACGGTTAATGTTAAGGGTCTTGCAATATGTCCAATTACTTCGACGAAGAACATAAGAAGCATTAATATTATTGCGGCAGGTTTACGGATTGGACCTAAAAAATGATTTATGTAATGTAAACCATGTACTCTTATCCCGTAGAAGTGTGTTGCAAGAAATACAGGGATAGCCATTGCTGCATTTGTGTTAACATTTGCAGTTGCTGCAGTAAATCCCGGAACTAAACCCATGAAGTTACAGAGAAGAATAAAAATGAAAATTGTCATAATGAACGGGAATAATTGCTTGCTCCAGTGGTGGCCTATATTCTCATCAACAAGTTTCCAGATGGCTTCTATCATGACCTCCATGAAGTTCTGGATACCTTTTGGAATAAGCTGAATTGAGCCTCTTACAACAAGAGCTAAAGCTATTAGTAATCCAGATGCTAAAAAAGCATGTGAAACATTATGGGGAATAATCTCTTTGTTCACAATCAAGTCCATCAAAAGTACTTCTTCCATATCAGACCTCCTCTTGAGATAAAAATCGCTGTTATATTACCTAACATTGTTTTAAAAAGTCAATACAAAATTAATCAAAATTAAGGTTGGTATCTTTTTCTCTTAATCTACGGGAAGGAATGCCTGGTGGGGCTATTTCTTTTGGTTCTGTTCCTTCTTTAAAGTATTCTTTAATACCGGAAGCTTCATCCCTTGCCAGTTTGCCAGAAGAAGGATCAATCAATACACTGACTATACCGTCTGGTACAGGAAATTCTGTAGATTCAAGGGAACTTACATAACTTTTCATAAAATTTACCCAGATGGGAGATGCTGCCCGTGCGCCAGTTTCCTGATGACCGAGTGATTTCATATCATCAAAACCTACCCACACGGCTGTAGTAATACTACTAGTGTAACCAACAAACCATGCATCTCTATATTCATTTGTAGTACCTGTTTTCCCGGCAACAGGAACACCAAGTGCTTTTGCTCTCCAGCCGGTCCCGTATTTGACAACGTCTTGCATCATTGAAGTTATTAAAAAAGCTGTTTGCTGACTTATTACTTCTTCTGATTCAGGTTCATTACTTTCAAGTACTCTTCCCCGTGCATCAGTGATATATTTGATGGCAATAGGTTTTATTCTCTCACCGCCGTTTGCAAATACGCAATAACAGAGTGCAAGATCTAATGGTGTGATTGACAGAGAACCGAGAGCTATTGTCAGGTCATGAGGCATATCACTTTCAATCCCTATAGTTCTGGCAAAATCTATGACTTTTTCGATTCCCATCTGTTCAACCAGCCTGATAGTAACAATATTGCGTGAATATGCAAGCCCCTCTCTCAACATGGTAGGGCCATAAAATTTATGATCAGCGTTTTCAGGTTTCCATTCACCCTTTGGACCACCCGGATAGGTTACAGGTTCATCATTTATTATAGTGGCCGGTGTAAATCCATTATCCATTGCTGCAGCATATATTACTGGTTTGAATGCAGAACCTGGCTGTCTTCTGGCAAGGATTGCTCTGTTATAATCGCTTTTTATGAAATCATATCCACCAATTAATGCTCTTATAAAACCTGTTTCCTGCTCTATTGCAATAAGAGCACCTTCTACCTGGGGATCCTGTTCGAGATTTAGAAAAATATTATTTCCTTTTAAACTTTTTATACTAACTTTTACAACATCCCCGGGTTTGAGGACCTGTTTTAATGTGAATTTACTGAGTGTTTTGACACTCCCCTTTGAATCAATTATTTTTGAAGCCCACATTGCATCCTGAAGAAGGAGTTTTCCGATTATTCCTCTTGTTTTTATAATAGCTTCATTATCCGAGACTGAGAGAACCAGACCTGATGAGATTTCTCCAGTATTTGATATAGAAACAGGCGCTTTTTCCTGTAAACGCATTTCCTTTTCTATGTCAATATCTTCTTTATGTTCAACAGGACCTCGCCAGCCACGTCTTTTATCAAGATCTCTGAGTCCTTCCTGAATTGCTCTTGCTGCAAGAGACTGTGCTCTTCGATCAAGTGTGGTGTAAACTCTTAAGCTGCCTTTATATACAGTATTTATTCCATATGTTTCTTCAAGATATTTTCTTATGTACTCGATGAAATAATTATTTGCCTCAATCCCTTTTCTTTCTGTAGAAAGATTAAGGTGCTGGCGTTGTGCATGTTCCCTTTCCTCTTTTTTAATATATCCCTCTTCCTCCATTCTCATCAATACAATCTGCTGACGTTCCTTTGCCTTTGTAATATCATTAAAAGGAGAGTAGGTTGCAGGAGCTTTCACAAGTCCTGCCAGCAGCGCAGCTTCTGAAAGAGTTATGTTTCTTACTGATTTTCCAAAATATATTTTTGACGCCATTTCAACTCCATACGCTCCATGTCCAAAGTAAACTTTATTTAGATAAAGTTCGAGGATCTCATTTTTATCGAGATTTTTCTCTAACCTGACCGCAAGAATGGCTTCCTTAAGTTTTCTCTTCAGGGTCTTTTCAGGTGTAAGGAACATAACTTTTGTGAGCTGCTGTGTTATAGTGCTGCCACCTTCTTTAAACCCTACATGAATAATATCTTTAATAATTGCTCTCAAGATAGCCCAGTAGTCAATACCTTTATGTTTCCAGAATCTTGAATCTTCAACAGCAACAAGAGCTTGTATCATATGCTCGGGAATTTGTTTTATTGGAACAAAAATTCCTTTTTCAGCCTTAAGCTCTCCAATTAATACATCGTCATCGGAATATATTTTAGTGCCTGATTCAGGTTTGTAATTCTTTATTTCTTCAATTGAAGGAATATCCTGAAGCACTGCAAGATAAGTACCGGTAGCTATACCTCCGAGAATTGAAAATAAAGCAAGTATAAATATTAATTTCCATTTCATTTTTGAATTATAACTTTGAGGTCAGAGGTATGTCAAAAATTTACTGGACAAAAAATAGAAATTGAAAGATTTTATTATTACCTTATTCCCAATAAGGTTAAATATTACCTTCAACAGCCTGGTTCACCTGGATGACCACAACAACTTTTCAATTTCGTTATTTTACTCAAATTATTTTTAAGAAACAGATATACTTTTCTTTTAATTGGAATAGGTTGTTTTAGATTATTCAATACTTTTTTTATGTCTGGACGCTCTTCCGCGCACATTTATCTAATCCTTTCTATTTTAAAAACATCCAATCATTATAATTATAATATATTAACCCAGATAATATAGACACTGCTCAGTAATTTATTTAATCCAGAATGCAATTAAAAAACTATCGAGCTTGCAGGCTGAGTTTACAGTTCTTTAAGATGTAGAAGTAGCTAAAAAGTTTATCTTTCAATATCACAACCCCTTTACCCCCTTTATTAATGGGGAATTTTTTCCCCTCTTGTATGTTTTCTACTCTCTAACAAGAGTGTAAGGGAAGTACCTGGCTCTTTTTTTAAATAATTTTTCTGGGTTATTATAAATGAAAATGATAGATAAAAGGCGTGTAAGGTTATTAAAAGACAGAGACTTGAGGAAAGGCCCGGTTATTTACTGGATGAGCAGGGATCAGAGAGTAAAAGATAACTGGGCTCTTCTTTTTGCTCAGGAAATGGCAATCAATCAGGGTAGGCCTCTGGCTGTTATATTCTGCCTGGTTCCTGAATTTCTCAATGCTACTATAAGGCAATATAGTTTTATGATTAAAGGATTGCAGGAAGTCGAGGAAAACCTGAGGAGAAAGAATATACCATTTTTTCTACTTAAAGGTAATATCTGTGAACAAATACCTGAGTTTATAAAAAGACATAAAATAGGAATTTTAGTATCTGATTTCAATCCCCTGCGTATAACTAAAGAATGGAAAGAGTCTATTAGCAAAAATATTGATATTCCTTTTTATGAAGTAGATACTCATAACATAATTCCGTGCTGGTTGGCTTCAAATAAACAGGAATATGGTGCCCGTACTTTAAGACCAAAAATTCATCTTTTATTGCCAGATTTTTTAAAGGATTACCCTCAGTTAAAAAGACATCCATATAGTTGGGAAGGAAACATTGAAAAAATATATTGGGAGGAAAGTTTGAATACACTCAATATTGACCGAGCAGTACCATCTGTAGAATGGATAAGACCAGGTGAGAGAGCAGCATTCAATGCTCTGAAAAAATTCATAAATTATAAACTCAATTATTACAGTGAACAAAGAAATAATCCTAACATTGATGGTCAGTCTGATTTATCACCCTATATTCACTTCGGGCATATTTCATCTCAGAGAATAGCTCTTGAAGTCTTAAAATCTCCTGCTGAAAATAATTCAAAGAGAACTTTTCTTGAAGAACTTATTGTGCGCAAAGAACTTTCTGATAATTTCTGCTTTTATAATAAAAATTATGATAATTTCGATGGTTTTCCAGAATGGGCAAAAAAAACTTTGAATGAACATCGTAAAGATAAAAGAGTTTATCTTTATACACTTGAACAATTTGAAAATGGACTGACTCACGATGCACTCTGGAACGCAGCACAAATGGAAATGGTAAAAAAAGGGAAGATGCATGGATATTTGAGAATGTACTGGGCAAAAAAGATACTTGAGTGGACAGAATTCCCTGAAAAGGCCATGGAGTACGCAATTTATTTAAATGATAAATATGAACTCGACGGAAGAGATCCAAATGGCTATACAGGTATTGCATGGAGCATTGGTGGTGTTCATGACAGGGCATGGAATGAACGTCCGGTATTTGGGAAAATACGTTATATGAGTTATAGTGGTTGCAGAGCAAAGTTCGATGTTAAAAAGTATATAGAACGTTGACTTAAAACTGTTAGTAAAGGTAATATTTTTATATGCATCAACATTCAGATTATGTCCCCCTCCATCTGCACACTGAATATAGCCTGCTTGATGGAGCAATCCGTATAAACGAGCTTATAGAACAGGCAATATTATACAAAATGCCTGCTGTTGCGATGACAGACCATGGTAATCTTTTTGGCGCTCTGGAATTTTATCGTCAGGCAACAAAAGCAGGAATAAAACCAGTTATTGGCTGTGAGGTTTATATTGCTCCGGGCAGCCGTTTTGATAAAAGACATGATAATGAAACGGATGAAGCATCCTTTCATCTCATACTTCTTGCAAAGGATAATAAAGGTTATAAAAATCTTGTTAACCTTGTAACAAGAGCATATACCGAGGGTTTCTATTATAAACCAAGAATCGATATCGACCTGCTTGAACAATTTAGCGGTGGACTGATTGCACTTACTTCGTGTCTTAAAGGAGAAGTCCCTTTTTATTTACAAAAAGGGATGCTTGATGTAGCAAGGCAGAAGGCACTCCATTATAAACATATTCTTGGCCCTGATAATTTCTATATAGAACTTCAGGACAATGGTTTGCCCGAACAGGATGAGGTTAATAAAAAGCTTTTTGAACTTGCAAAGGATCTGCATATTAACATAGTGGCTACGAATGATTGCCATTACTTAAAAAAAGGGGACGCAAGGGCACATGAAGTGCTTTTATGTATCCAGACAGGAACAACAATGTCTGATGCTAAAAGAATGAATTTTAGATCAGATGGTTTTTACTTTAAATCACCTGACGAAATGAAAATAGCTTTTAAAGATTTACCAGAAGCGATATTAAATTCCCGCGCAATAGCTGAGATGTGTAATGTTGAATTCGAATTCGGTAAAAGTCTTTTGCCCTTATATAGTCCTGAAAATGGTCAATCTCCTGATATATTTCTTGAGAAACTTGCATATGACGGCTTGATAAAAAGAATAGGTGCAAATCCTGATGAAATTTATACTGAAAGACTGAAAAGAGAGCTTGAAATTATAAAAAAAATGGGATATTCATCTTATTTTCTGATAGTCTGGGATTTTATAAGTTATGCAAAAAATAAAGGTATCCCTGTAGGTCCTGGAAGAGGCTCAGCAGCAGGGAGTCTCGTATCCTATTGCATAGGAATTACAGATATAAATCCTGTTAAATATAACTTGCTTTTTGAAAGGTTTCTTAATCCCGAAAGGATTAGCATGCCTGATATAGATGTAGATTTCTGTAAAGATAGGCGCGGGGAGGTAATTGATTATGTTTCATCCAAGTACGGAAAAGATCATGTTGCTCAGATTATAACATTCGGTACAATGGCTGCAAAGGCAGCTATAAGAGATGTTGGTAGAGCCCTTGATTTCCCATACAGTGAAGTTGATAAAATTGCAAAGCTTGTGCCCAATACTTTGAATATTACTATTCAGGAAGCGTTGAAGATAGAGCCTGAATTAAAAAAATTATACACAGAAAATCAGAAAATTAAAGAACTAATTGATATAGCAATGAGACTCGAAGGTCTCAGCAGGCATGCATCAACACATGCTGCAGGTGTGGTCATTTCTCCTTCCCCTTTGACAGATTTTACGCCACTTTATAAAAACCCTTCTGATGGAACTATAATGACTCAATTTGATATGAATTCTGTTGAGAAAATCGGGCTTCTTAAATTTGATTTTCTCGGTTTAAAGACACTGACGATAATTGAAAAAACAGTTCAATATATAAAGGAAAATGGTAAAGAATTCTCTTTGAGCGAGATTCCACTTGATGATAAAAAAACATACGAGCTTCTGAGTTCAGGTAATACCACAGGAATATTTCAGCTTGAAAGTACAGGGATGAGAGATGTTCTTGTTAAGATGACACCTGACAGATTTGAAGATCTTATCGCAATTGTCGCATTGTATCGTCCCGGACCTATTGGAAGCGGAATGATCGATGAATTTATAAAAAAGAAAAAAGGACTCATACCTGTTAAATATGACCTGCCGCAACTAAAAGATATTCTTGATGAATCATATGGGATTATTCTTTATCAGGAACAGGTAATGAGAATAGCGAATAAGCTTGCCAACTTTACGATGGGTCAGGCTGATATTTTAAGAAAAGCAATGGGTAAGAAAAAGCCTGAGGAGATGGAAAAGCTTAAAGAAGTTTTCATTCAGGGTGCTGTGGCAAACAGAATCCCTGAAAAGAAAGCAAAGAAAATTTTCGATCTTATGGAATATTTTGCACAATATGGTTTCAATAAATCACACTCTGCTGCCTATGCTTATATAGCTTTTCAGACTGCCTATCTTAAAGCTCATTATCCTGTAGAATTTATGGCTGCAACTTTAAGTGCTGATATGGACAATACTGACAAAATAGTCAAGACAATAACAGGATGCAGGGAAATGGGTATAGAAATACTTCCACCTGATATAAACCTGTCCGGTAAAGAATTTAAAGTTATTGGTAATTCTATAAGGTTCGGGCTCGAAGCAGTGAAGGGTGCAGGTTCTGCTGCGATTGAATCTATTATTGAGGCAAGAGAAAATGGTGGTCCATTTAAATCAATTAATGATTTTCTGCAGAGAGTTGATCAGAGAAAAGTAAATAAAAAAGTTGTAGAGAGTTTAATTAAGGCTGGCGCATTTGATTCACTTAATATTACAAGATTGAATGCCATGGAGATTGCAGCAAGCATAATTAATTGTTCATCAAGAGGACAGGCAAGTTTACTCGGACAACAGAGTTTTTTAGATGAGGATTTTGAAGAGTTTCAATCTGAAAATAAGGAATGGAGCAGGGAGGAGATATTAAGAAATGAAAAAGAATCATTGGGCTTCTATATATCAGGACATCCACTTGATAAATACGAAAAAATACTCAATAGAATGGGTGCTGTAAAATCATCTGAACTGGAATATATAGATGATAATTCGGATGTTACAGTAGCAGGAATATTAACAGCTATACGTAAAATACAAACAAGAACAAAATCAGAAATAATGGCTTATTGCACACTTGAGGACCCTGACGGTCATATTGAAGTTATAATATTTCCAGAACTCCTGAGAACAAATCTTAGTATAATTAAAAAGGACGAACCTTTAATTATTAAAGGCACTGTTGATAAAACTGAAAAGGGAATAAAAATAAAAGCAACTGAGATAAATAATCTGGATAGATTTAATGAAAAACTAATACGAAAAGTTGAAGTAAATTTGAGATTTCCTTTCAAGCATGAATCTGATATACTTTCTCTTAAGTCGATTCTTGAGTCAGAATCTGAAGGAAAGTATCCACTTTATATTCGTTTATTTTATAAGAATGCCGAGGTCCTTATAGAGACCGAATTCAGGATATCTTGTGAAGAATCTATATTAAAAAGAATTGAAGAAATTACTGGAAAAGGAGAAGTAATATTTAAGTGATACGTTATTATCTTGAATTTGAAAAACCTCTTGAAGAGCTCGAAACAAAAATCGATGAACTGAAGAGGATTTCAGACAGCAAAGATATAGATATATCCGATGACATAAAAAAGCTTGAGAAAAAAGTTCAGGATATGAGATCTGAAATTTTTTCTTCTTTAACACCGTGGCAAAAAACTCTCATAGCCAGGCATCCTGACAGACCTTATACACTTGACTATATAAAAATGATTACTGCAGATTTTATAGAAATACATGGTGATAGAAAATTTTCAGATGATCCTTCAATAGTTTCTGGAATAGCTAAAATTAATGGGATTTCTGTTGCAATTATCGGGCATCAGAAAGGAAGAGGAACAAAAGAAAGAATATACCGAAATTTTGGTCAGCCGCATCCTGAAGGTTATAGAAAAGCTTTAAGGGTAATGCAACTTGCTGAAAGATTCAAAAAGCCGGTAATTACTTTTATTGACACACCAGGCGCATTTCCTGGTATAGGTGCTGAAGAAAGAGGCCAGGCAGAGGCAATTGCAGTTAATCTTATGGAGATGTCAAGACTGAAAACACCCATAATTTCTATAGTTATTGGTGAGGGAGGCAGCGGCGGCGCTCTGGCTCTCGGGATAGCTGACAGACTTTTTATGCTCGAGCATTCATGCTATTCTGTTATTTCTCCGGAAGGTTGTGCTGCAATCCTATGGAAGAAAGAAAGTAATGAACTCAAGACAGGTGATTTTTCAAAAGCAGCCGAAGCTTTAAAGCTTACTTCTCAGGATTTGCTTAATTTTAAAATTATAGACGGAATAATTCCTGAACCCTCAGGAGGAGCTCATAGAGACCCAGAGTCAATGGCAAAATCTATCTTAGAAGTAATTATTTCTTCTCTTGAAGAACTGAAAGCTAAGTCAATAAATAAGCTTGTTGATGAAAGATATAAAAGGTTTAGAAAAATAGGTAGTTTTTTTGAGTCAAAGAAATAAACTATGTTGTGTTTATTACTGCAATATAATCATAATTACGCAGAAAAAAGTTTAAGCATTCTTTATCCCAGAAAACCATATATTTTTCACCTTCTGGATCAGGTGCCATCACATCGCCTTCAATAAGCTTTGCCGGGACAATATAAACACCATTTTTTTCTTTAACCGATATTTCTTTTTTCTGTCCCATTTTATTCTCCTGAAAATCATATAGCATAAAAAATGCCTGTTTAAAATAACCTTAAAATAATTTAAAAATGAATTAATTACAATAAGTTAAAAGATTTTCGATTAAAAGACCTGAAAATTGTAGATGTATTTGTTATGAAAATATGTTAAATTTAATCAAATATATGAAGAATATTACATACTTTTAAATTATATAAAAACCTGTTTCCGAAAAATCTTTCTGAAAGGAGGGTTTGATGGGAATTGTTTTCTTAGATACTACAGGGCTGAAATGTCCTCAGCCAATTCTAAAAATAGCTGCTAAATCTCCTGATATGCAGCCAGGTGATATACTTGAAGTGCTCGGTGACTGTCCTACATTTGAAAGAGATATAAAAGCTTGGTGCAAACGTCTGAAAAAAACTTTGTTATTCATTAGAGATGAAGGTTCTAATAAAAAGAGGTGCCAGATTAAGTTTTAGTTTCTTCTTTGAAACAGAATTCTCACTGTGAGACTGCTTGGTCAATAAATAATCTCTAAATTTAAATTAAACTCATTGATTTAATGAATTTTTAAACAATATGTGCATTTCCCGGGTGTAAATAATTATAAATTGAAAATCTGGCATCATAATTGCAAAATATTTATAGGAGGCATTTTAAGTGAGCTTGAAGCTACCGCTTAGCGACCTTGAGCGGATGAATTGAAAATCAAGGCTGAAAGGGAAGGTCTTTCGTAAGAGCTATCGTACAGATAGTGGTAAAAGGGCTTCAAGCTCACTTTATTAACCTCAAAATGCAATTAGAATAATACATAAGTTGCGAGAAAATTTATTTTTCGATACCTTAGTGTACGACTGAAGATGGAAATAAAAATCTCTGATATACCAAAGAATCCCGGCATCTATATGTTTAAGAATGTAAGGGAACAGGTGCTTTATGTTGGTAAGGCAAAAAATCTTAGAAACAGAATTAAAAGCTATTTCAATAAATCTTCATCATTAGATTCAAGAAAAGCTGCTCTGGTTAGAGAAACAAAAGATATAAGCTATATTATAACTGAAAACGAATTGGAAGCCTTTGTTCTTGAAGCTAATTTGATAAAGCAGCATAAACCAAAATTTAATATTATTCTCAGAGATGATAAGAACTATCCCTATATAAAGCTTACAATAAACGAAGAATGGCCCCGTCTTGAAGTTGTAAGGCGGTTTGTGAAAGATGGTGCTCTATATTTTGGTCCTTATGTTCCTGCCGGGGCTATGTGGGATACTATTGAATTTATAAGAAAGAACTTTCAAATAAGGGATTGCTCTATTGAATTTAAAGATAGAATGAAGCCATGTCTTCAATATCAGATCGGAAGATGTTCTGCGCCATGCGCAGGAATGATTACAAAGAATGAATATATGAAGACAATAAACAATGTTAAACTATTTCTGAATGGAGAACGAAAAAGCCTTATAAAAAATCTTAGGAAGAAAATGATCGAGCTTTCAGGGAATATGAGATTTGAAGAAGCAGCAATTATAAGGGATAAAATCAGTTCTATTGAGAAAACATGGCAATCCCAGAAAATTGTCTCGCCCGAGATGGAAGATAATGATATTATTGGCATATATAAGGCTGAAAAAGGCACAGCATTCAAAGTATTATTTCTTAGAAAAGGAATGATGATTGGTTCGAAAGATTATTTTATCAAAGGCTCAAAGAATATAAGCAATAAAGAATTAATTCAGTCATTTATTATTCAGTTTTATTCAAAAGATATTCTTCCATCAAAAGAAATAATAGTAGAGGTTCTGCCAGAAGATGTTAAATCAATCGAAAAATGGCTTGGCTCTAAAAGTGGAGAGAATGTAAAAATTATTATGCCTGATTCAGATAGGAAAAAAGAACTCTTAAATATGGCTACAGAGAATGCAAAATATCTTTATAATTCAAAATCAAGTTATAACATTGAACAGACATTGCAGGAATTAAAGAAAAGATTAAATATTTTTGAGGTGCCTGAATATATTGGTGCTTTTGATATATCAAATATTTCAGGAAATGAAGCAGTCGGTTCTTTTATTGTATGGTCTAAAGGTGAATTCAGAAAAGAAATGTATAGAAGGCTTAAGATAAAAACAGTTCATCAGGTCGATGATTATGCTATGATGAGAGAAGTGGTAGGAAGAATAATCAATAATCTTCAGGGCAATATGCCTGATTTAATAATAATAGACGGTGGTAGAGGTCATCTTGAGACAGCTTGCAAGGTTTTTGATGAACATCAGGATATTTTGAATAAAAAGCCGTTGATTATAAGTATAGCCAAGAAGCCCGATAGGATCTTTCAAATATCATCAGATGTTGTAATCAATCTCGAAGACAGAAGTCCATCTTCATTGCTTTTGAAAAGCATAAGAGATGAAGCGCACAGGTTTGCTATAAGCTATCATCGAAAACTTAGAGGAGAAGAGATGTTACGTTCTCCGCTTGAAAATATAAAAGGCATTGGTAAAAAAAGGAGACTTGAACTTTTAAGGGTTTTTGGTAGTATAAAAAGAATAAGAGATGCAAGGATTGAAGAGATAGCTAATTTAAGAGGGTTTAATAGAAAACTCGCTGAAGAAATTAAACAACAAATCGGGAGGACAGAATGAGAGAGATTATATCTGCCATAATGCTTCTTTTTATCCCTTCTTTTATTTTTGCGGATTATACTGTAATAATGAAAAATGGTACAGAACTTACAGGTATAAAATCTTACAGTGAAAAAGGTGATGAGGTGTATTTATATCTTGATACAGGCTATATGATTTTTCCTAAAAAAGACATCGCAGGTATTGAGGGAACTGAAGCAAACGAGAATGAAGAATCTGAGATAAAAACAGATTCAGAAAAAGCAGAAAGTCAGGATGCAGGATTTCCTCAAAGAGCCCCTGTAATTCAGGAAACATCGAAAAAAAAGACTGAAGAAATTGAAGAAGTAAAAAGGAACGAAATGGTGAATGAATATAAAAACATAATGTCTGACATTAGAGCACTCGAAGCAAGAGAAAATAGTCTTGTTAACCAGATCAATGAAAAAGCTGGTAAGCGTTTCAGCTATAATACAATCCAGCTTAAGCAGCTTGAAAAGGAAATAGAACCATTGAATAATGAATTAAAAGAAGTAAGGCAGAAGAAATCTGAACTCGTTGAACGAAAGAGGAATATAGAAAATGAATTGCAGGAGATAAAATGAAAATACTGGTTTCCGGTTCACTTGCATATGATAGAATAATGGATTTTCCCGGAAGATTTTCTGATTATATACTGCCAGATAAAATACACATATTGAATGTTTGTTTTAATGTAAATGGTCTAATTGAGAAATATGGCGGTACTGCCGGGAATATTTCTTATACACTTAAATTATTGGGAGAGGATCCCTTTATAATTGCTACAATTGGCAAGGATTATCAAAATTATTTTAATTGGTTGAATAGTAACGATATTTCATCTGATGGCATAAAAATTATCGAGAATGAATTTACTGCTGGAGCTTATATAACAACAGATATAGCAGATAATCAGATAACCGGGTTCAATCCCGGTGCAATGAAATATCCATCCGGATATATCATTAATAACAATTTAAAAAGTCCTCTAAGTATTATTGCTCCTGGAAATATAGAAGATATGATAGATTATGCAAATCAATGCAGAAATAAAGGCATCCCTTTTATATGTGACCCGGGACAATCACTTTCAAAGTGGGATTCAGAAAGCATAAAAGAATGGCTGAATGGTTCGCATATTCTTATAACAAACGATTATGAACTTGAGATAATAATGAAAATGACAGGGCTAAATAAAAGAGATTTATTGAATTTGACATCAATTATAATTACAACATACGGTGAAAAAGGTTCACATATTACAACAGAAGACTCTGAAATAGATATACCATCTGCAAAAGTTGAAAAGGTTGTTGACCCAACAGGTGCTGGTGATGCATATAGAGCAGGTCTAATAAAAGGAATTGTCTCGGGAAAAGACATCGAAACATCTGCTAAGATGGGAGCTGTAGCAGCTGTTTATGCCATAGAAAAATATGGCACTCAGGAACATTTTTTCGATTATAGTGATTTTATTGAACGTTACGAATCTAATTTCGGAAATTTATAAAAAATAAAAGTGGATTGCAGGCTATTCAAACAATAATGATTAATGAAGCCTCCATAAAATCCTATCTTAAAGAAAACTTCAAAGTAGTCCATGATATTAAAATACGTAAACTTGGTTCAGGAGTCCAGGGTTCTGGATTCCTGATTGAAATGGAGTTGCCAGAAGGTATGCAATCATATGTTATAAAAACCCTTAATCCTGAAGGGTTAGGACATGATTACCCCTCTGATAGAGCTTCCGTATTCTTGCTTGACCTTGATGAATTTAAAAATCTTCCCAAACATGTCAGAGCCCTCGATGTTCTTGCTGAAATGCCAGATGGTAGAATTAAATCCATTGGAGGTGGAAAAGAATATTATTTATTAATGGAATGTGCTGAAGGGATTGATTATTTCAATGATTTGAGAAAATATTCCGAAAAGAAAGAATTGACTGAAATAGATGTGGAAAAAATAAAGACAATGACAGAATACCTTGCTAATATTCACTCTGAAAAAAAAGAATCAAAGACACTGTACTGGAGAAAGCTCAGGGATACTGTGGGACACGGAGAATGTTTAATGGGAGTTCTTGATTCATATCCTGATGGAGTCTTAACCTATAATGAGATGTCTGATATTATCAAGAAAGCTGTTGATTGGATTGCAAAGCTTAAACCAAAATTTACAAGGCTTTCAAAGATACACGGAGATTTTCATCCAGGCAATATATGGTTTATTGATAAAAGCAATCAAATTTTTCAAAAAAACAGAGAGAATTATTCGAGTAAAAATAAGATTGACTTCATTTTGCTTGATAGAAGTAGAGGTCCATGGGGTGAACCTGCTGATGATGTGACAGCTCTGTCTATTAATTATATATTTTTTTCAATAATGAATCACAATGAAATTAAAGGAGCTTATTCCCAGGGATTAAAAATGTTTTTTGATGAATATATTAGAGTATCCGGGGATAAAGAAATAACCTCAGTAGTAGCTCTGTTCTTTGCATTCAGGGGTATTGTTGTTGCTAATCCTCTGTTTTATCCAGAACTTACATCAGAACAGAGAATGCTTCTCTTTAATTTTGTGCATAATATTCTTGATGATGAGAATTTTGACTATAGGCAAGCTCAGAAGTATTTAAATAAATAACTTATAATTTGGGTTAAACATTCATCTCGAATACTGTTTCGAAATGTTTAACTTTTTTCCTGAGTAATTCTTCACTTTTACGCAGCGCTTCGAAAGCCTGTTTTCTATCGGTTATGTCAAGGATAGATGCAACTCTTTTTTTGCCATCAGGAAGTAAATCAATCATTATAAGAATGTCTCTAATTTTTCCATCTTTATCATAAAACTGGGATTCATAACTTCTTGGAGCAATATCAGGCTCTATACTGCGCAATCTGTGGTATTCTTTCATCCTTTCGATTTCATGTTCAGGGACAAACTCAGTCCATTTCTTTTTATTTTCAATCTCATTTCTTGAGTATCCCGAAAGTTTTTCAGCTTCAGGGTTCATCAGACGAATTGTCATATCTTCATCTATAATAACTGTTGGTATTACCATTCTGTTAAAAATATCCCTGTAAAATTTGTAAGAATTATTCGGGTTTCTTTTAGTACGAGAGCTTTTTACTGTTTTACTTTTAATCTTTTTTGAGGATTCTATTTTTCTGGATTTTTTATTTTTTGTACTTGTTTTCATAAAAAACTCCATTTATTAGTTGCTTAATAATTTCTATTTAGTATAGAACAAAATTATAGAAAAGTTAACCCGGATGAAAACCTTTTTATAATTTGGTTCTTCTCCAATTTAGATGCTAAAAAGTATTCAAGGATTCCAGGATTCAAGGGTTCAAGTGCTTATTTGCTAAGGATTTTATTAGTGCCTTAGGCCTCTTTCTTCTTGATAGAACATCCTTAAAAAGCTTTATCCTCTACACTTTGAGGAGAAGGTTTTGTGGTTCTGAACATTCGTTATTTATCTTTGCTATTTAAACAGGTTATTTTGTTCCAGGAATAGAGTCATAGTTATCAAATTGAAGTATCGAAGAATAAAATTTTTCGCAAAGCCTACATTATTTGGGATAATATATTTAATAAATAATATAAGGAGGGAATTAAAATGAAAATCGAACTCGAGGGTTCTTTATTAAGGATGATTCCTGAAAATGAAAGAGAAAGGGAAGAATTAAATCAGCTATGGAATATTATTATAGATTGTGTTGCATATAATAAAAAACTCGTGCCTGTTGGACAATATATACCTGATATTAATGAAGTTGCAACTTTTAATATAGAATAATTCACACTAGAAATTATTGTCCTATTGCTTTAAATATTTCATTAAGAAAATCTGTTTCTGGAGGTGCTCCTGGTATGAAATGCTTTTTGTTGATAATAATGTAGGGAAAACTCTGCACATTATATTTTACTGCAAGATTGGGAAATTCAATAAGGTCAATCATATCTGAAACTATATTTTTATTTAACATCGCAAAGCGATGTGCTGTACGAACTGCAATAGCGCAATAAGGACAGGTAGGGGATGTTAGCACTTCAATATGTACGGGCTGGTCAACTTTTGAAAGGTTGTTCAGGACATTTTGCGGAAGAAGTGTTTTGCGTTTACTGACATCAATGATATCTTCAATCAAAGTTGTAAATTCATATCCTGCAGGAACACCAAAAAAGCGTATTCCATAATCACGATCTCCGAGAATCACAGTAGCAGGAATTTTATCAATATTATGTTTTTTTGCAATATCAGCATCTTTTAAGAAGTCATAAATTTCAATAGAGATTTTCTCTGAAAGTGCCTTAACTTCTTCAAGAAGTTCTCTATTCATTTTGCAGAACTGACATTCGAATTCCTGAGTGAAGGTAATTATTTTTACCTCGTGTTCTAAAGATTTGAATAAAGTCAGAATTTGATTTTTATCTTTTTCCTGTATCATTTTTCTAATTACATTTTCTGGGTTAATGTGAGAAATTCATAGGCAGATAAGGCTGCTTTTGCTCCTTCACCTGCTGATATTATTATCTGTTTATGGGGTATTGAAGTAACGTCTCCGGCAGCAAAAAATCCGGGCACATTTGTACGGCAAACACAATCTACCATCACCTCATCTTTTTCATTGAGATTCACAAGATTCCTGATAGATTCAGAATTTGGCAAATTTCCTATCTCAATAAAAATACCATCAAGCTGTATTGTTATTTCTTCATTAGTTATAAGATTTCTTAAAGTGGCAGACTCAACTTTATCTTTTCCATTTATTCTGATTAATTCGTGAAGATCAAGTAACTGAACTTTCCTGTAATTTTTCAGTCTTTCTATAAGGATTTCGTCTGCCTGCCATCCTTTTACAAGATTAACGAGGATAATTTCAGTGTTGCCTCTTGAAAGATCAAGCCCTGTTGTAAATGCAGAATTGCCACCTCCTACGACCATTACTTTTTTATTAACAAAAAGTGGTGCATCACATATTGAACAATATGAAACGCCTTTGCCTGTTAATTCTCTCTCTCCTGGTATAGCAAGCCTTTTATGGTGTTGACCTGTTGCAAAAATAACAGATTTCCCGGAAAAACTCTTTCCATCTTCCATAAGAACAGTGAAAATATTTTCTTTTTTTATGATTTCTTTGACAGCAACACCAGTATTAATCGGTAAATTAAAAGCTTTTACATGTTCTTCAAACCGTGAAATAAGTTCATTGGCATTTATATTTTGAAAACCCAAATAATTTTCTACTTCAGAAGTTTCTTTTACCTGACCGCCAAAATCTATTGTGATGATAGCAATATTGAGCATCTTTCTTGCAGCATATATTGCAGCACTCATGGCTGCTGGACCTCCTCCGATAATAAGAACGTCATATAGTGTTTGCTGATCAGGGGTCTTCAGTTCAGCGAATAAAGATGTATTAAGAAAAATTCCTGGAAATTCCATAGATAATTTTTAAATGCAAAAATAATTACGCATTTATATTATATCATTTTTTGGATAATGCAGATTTTTATTTCAGGTGTTAAAATTATAAAATGTATGATATGAATAAAAATAAATCAGGTTCATGTGGTGTTGGTTTTGTTTGTAATACAAAAGGTCTAAGAAGCCATCAGATTGTTAGATGGGCAATAGAGGCTGTAAAAAATCTTACTCACAGGGGAGCAGTTGGAGCTGATGGAAAGACAGGAGATGGCGCGGGTATTCTTTTTCAACTTCCCAAAAAGTTTTTTTTCAGAGAAATTGAGAAAGCCCGTGAAGAGATTCTAAATGCAAATGATATTGCTGTTGGGGTCTTCTTTTTAAAGGAAGAATGTGAGGAAAAGATTAAACAGATACTACAATCTCATATGATTAAACCTGTAATGTGGAGGTTCGTTCCCACTGATGACCATGCATTGGGAAAATCTGCCCTATCCACAAAACCTGTAATTAAGCATCTTATTCTTGATATGAAGGATGTTGAGCTTGAAAAAAGAGAGCGTATTCTTTATATCGCAAGAAAACACATAGAGAAGGAATTGGGTGAACGGGCTTACATCTGTTCTTTATCTTCAAAAATAATCGTGTACAAAGGAATGCTTGTGGCCACACATCTTGATGAGTTTTATCCTGACTTAAAGAATGAGGATATAGAATCTGCTTTCTGTTTGTTTCATCAAAGATTCTCTACCAATACATTTCCTGACTGGTCGCTTGCCCAGCCATTCAGAATTCTTGCACATAATGGTGAAATAAATACCATTCAGGGCAATAGAAACTGGATAAAAGCAATTGAACCTGATTTGAGGCATGATGTTTTTGGAGATGATAATGAATTGCTATCACCTGTTATATCAGATGAAGAAAGTGATTCTTCATCACTCGATAGAGTTATCGAATTACTCTTACATTCTGGTTATACAATAGAACACGCGATAAATCTTTGCATCCCTCCGGCATGGGAATGTTGTGAATTAGATAATTCAGATGAAAGAAAAAAGGCTGAAGCTTTTTTTTCTTTCCAATCATATCTAATGAAACCATGGGATGGACCTGCGGCAGTAGTACTTACTGATGGAGATAAAGTCTGTGCACATCTCGATAGAAATGGCTTGAGACCTATCAGATATTCATGCACAGAAGATAACATATTGATTCTGGGTTCTGAAGCAGGCATGATTGATTTAGGGGACAGAAAAATAATTAAAAGAGAAAGAATGTTTCCGGGTAGTACAATTTTAATTGATACTATAAAAGGTAAGATACTTGAGACAAATGAAATTATAAATTACCTTTCATCATCAAAGCCATATAAAAAATGGATAGAAGATTATTCAATTAAATCGGATAATATAGAGATAGATAAGCCTCAAGTAACTATTAATTTAAATAGATTCCTGGTGGCTTTCGGTTATAGTAAAGAAGAAAGAGATTTTCTTCTCAAGAATATGGCTTTAAAAGCTAAAGAACCTACCTATTCCATGGGTGATGATACGCCTTTACCTTCATTATCTGAAAAACCGCAATTGTTGTTTAGATATTTCAAACAAAGATTTTCTCAAGTTACAAATCCTCCGATAGATTATATTCGTGAAAAAATGGTTATGTCATTAAGAATGAATATCGGCTATAAAAGGAATTTTCTTATTGAAACACCTTTACATGCAAAAAGATACAGACTCGATAGTCCTGTATTACTGGAAGATGATTTTGAAAATATACTCAAACTCAAAGAAATGAATTCGGTTAAGATTTCAATTGTATTCCCGAAAAAAAATCCCGAAATAAAACTTGTTGATGCAGTAGATGAGATGCAAAAAAAGGTTGTCTCTGCAATTAAGAACGGAGCAGAAATAGTAATTCTCTCAGACAGAGATATTTCAAATAAAATGATAGCTATTCCAAGTCTTCTTGCTGTATCTGCTTCTTTTGAAGCAATGCTTTCAGAAGGGCTCGCTAATAGAGCAAGTTTGATAATAGAAACAGGAGAGGCAAGAGATTCACATCACATCGCAGCACTTATCAGTTATAATGCTTCCGCGGTTTATCCATATCTTGCTCTTGAAACTATAAGAGATATGTGCGAAAGAGGAGAAATAGGAATTACATATAAAGAGGCTTCAGAGAATTATCGGGAAGCACTTGAAGACGGATTATTAAGAGTAATTTCAAGATTGGGCATATCAACATTAAGTTCTTATTATGGTTCACATCTATTTGATACTGTCTGTCTTAATAAGGATTTTGTTGATAGATATTTCCCAAATACAAATATAACTCTCGAATCAGATGGTATCGAAGATATAGAAAAATCCCTCGTTTCAAGACATGACGCAGGTTTCGATGAAAATGAGCCTGTACTTGAAAATGAAGGTACTATAAAATTCAGAAAAGGAGGAGAAAAACATGCATGGTCTCCTCCATCTATAGTTCTGCTTCATAAATCTATTAAGAATAAAGACCCGTATATATATCGTGAATTTTCTAAATTAACAAATACAGAAACTTTATATATAAGACATCTTCTGGATTATAAAAAAGGTAACAGCATAAATATAGATGAAGTTGAAGCAGAAGAAAATATTTTGAAGAGAATTTTTTCAGGGGCCATGTCAATAGGTGCATTATCTCCTGAAGCTCATGAAACAATTGCTGAAGCATGTAATACACTTGGAATCAGAAGTAATAGCGGAGAAGGAGGGGAAGATCCCGCAAGATACAATACTATTAAGAACAGTTTGATCAAACAGATAGCTTCGGGAAGATTCGGTGTAACACCTGCTTATCTTGCTTCTGCCAGAGAACTTGAGATTAAGATGGCTCAGGGTGCAAAACCCGGTGAAGGAGGTCATCTTCCGCCTGAGAAGGTTACAGAATATATTGCAAAGCTCAGGTATTGTGTGCCTGGAATTGTATTAATTTCACCCCCTCCTCATCATGATATTTATTCCATAGAAGATCTTGCACAATTAATTAATGATCTGAAGGAGGCGAATCCTCAAGCAAGAATTTGTGTTAAGCTTGTTTCAGAAGTTGGTGTCGGTACGGTAGCTGCCGGTGTTGCAAAAGCTTATGCAGATATTATTCAAATAAGTGGATGCGATGGTGGAACAGGTGCTGCTTCAATTTCTTCAATAAAAAATGCTGGTAATTACTGGGAAGTAGGACTTGCCGAGACTCAGAAAGTTTTGATTGAAAATGGCTTGAGAGATAAGGTAACACTTCGTGTTGATGGAGGCATTAAGACAGGAAGAGATATTATTATTGCAGCTCTTCTTGGTGCAGAAGAATACGGATTTGGAACTGCTACAATGGTTTCTGCTGGTTGCATTATGGCAAGGCAGTGTCATTCGAATACCTGTCCTACCGGTATTGCAACACAGGAAGAAAGTCTCAGAAAGAGGTTTAAAGCAAAACCAGAGGATATTATTTATTATTTCAGATCAGTAGCAAACGAAGTTCGTGAAATTCTTGCTGATATGGGATTTGCGAAAATTGAAGACATTATAGGAAGAAACGACCTTCTGTTATGCAATTCTGAGGTTTATTTTAAAAAGAAGGAAAAATTATCCCGTATAAAAATTAATAGCTTGTGCGATAGCAGGATGGATAATCTTCCCAAAAAATGCGAGAACTTACGGAATGATAATCCTGCTAAATCAATGAATGAAGAAATATTAAATGATTTATTACCATTTATTGAAAGAGCCAGGCCTGTTGAAAGAGAATACATTATTAGAAATACAGATAGAAGTATTCCTGTAAGGCTCAATTATTATATATCCAGAAAATATGGCAATGATGGATTACCCGAGGATACTATCAGAATAATTTTCAGAGGGACAGCAGGGCAGAGTTTTGGAGCTTTCAATCATAAAGGAATGTATCTGACATTGATTGGAGAGGCAAATGATTATGCTGGTAAAGGCATGTATGGTGGAAGAATTGTAATTAAACCATATGAAAATAATGAACCACAAAAATATGTAATAGCTGGCAATACCCTGATTTATGGAGCTACAGGTGGAGAATTTTACGCCTCAGGCAGAGTGGGAGAAAGATTTGCTGTAAGAAATAGCGGAGCTGTAGCGGTTATCGAAGGTGCAGGCCAGCATCTATGTGAATATATGACCAGAGGGACTGTGGTTGTTCTTGGAGAAGTTGGACATAATGTTGGAGCTGGAATGTCAGGTGGTATTATTTATATCTATGATTTTCTCGAAAATCTATCATTTAAGATAAATCATTCATATGTACAGAGCATGCCTCTTGCAGGGGGAGAAGAAGCTTCAGAATTAAGAAGGCTTATTGAAGATCATTACAAATATACAAAAAGTCCATTAGCATATCGAATCCTGAATAATTTCAATAATGAATTGCAGTACTTTAAAAAAATAGTTCCGGAGTCTTCAGGTTAAAATGAAAAATAATTTTTAGGTTGAGTTAATGAATATCAGACAAATACCAAAACCAATATCAGGTGGTTTGATACTTTCATATAAGTGCTCTGCTGAATGCAGACATTGTATCTATGCATGTTCGCAGAGATGGCCTTCTGACTGGATTTCAGAAGATAATCTTGAGATAATACTCAAACAACTTTCAGGTAAAATACTTCCGGATGCCTATGGCCCCAATACAACAGGCCTGAATTCAGGGCTTCATTTTACAGGTGGAGAGCCATTTCTTAATTTTGAGCTTTTGTGCAGAGCAGTTGAGATTGCGAATAAATTGAATATACCTTCAATGTTTGTCGAGACAAATTGTTTCTGGGCTATTGATGATAAATCCACTAAAGAAAAATTAAAGATACTGAAGAGAAAGGGATTAAAAGGTATTATGATTTCTGTGAATCCTTTCTATCTCGAATATGTTCCTTTCGAACGCACTGACAGAGCAATAAGAATAAGTCTTGATATATTTGGAAGGAATGTTATGGTATATCAGTTTGAGTATTATAGAAAATTTAAGAATTGGGGACTTCATGATAAAGTTCCTTTTGAAGAATATTTAAAGCTTGAAAGAAAAGAAGATTTCCTGAGGGATGTAGAGTTTTTTACAACAGGAAGAGCTCCTTATAAATTGAAGAATATCTTAAGTGAAATATTCCCATTACATTCTGCTGAATATTTCTTTAAAGAAAAGTGTTTAACCCCGTTTCTACGTTCATGGCATAATCATTTTGATAATTACGGGAATTATATTCCTGGTTTCTGTGGTGGAATTTCACTTGGCGATTGCCGGGAACTTGATAGATTGTTAAAAGATGGTATAGATCTTGAAACTTTTCCTGTGCTGAGATTTCTTATTGAAAACGATATGAATGGTCTTTATAATTTTGCACAGGAAAAAGGTTTTAAAGATGTAGAAACTGGTTATTTTTCAAAATGTCATTTATGTATGGAATTGAGAAGATTTCTTTCTTTAAATCATGAATTTCAAGAATTAAGCCCAGAAGAATTTTATAACCATCTTGATTAACCCGAAAAATGCAGGCAGTCGTTATCCATTTATTCATTTTAGCCTAATGAACAGCATAAGCAGCAAAAGTATATCCCGAAGTGAAAGAAATAAGATTATTCCAGTCTGCTTGTGTACTTGTTACCCCGGTATTATCTTCGCCTTAAATAGCTTTCGATGTCCTTATAATAATTTTCATGTGGACCTATCATGATTAATTCCATATCCGGTTTAATCATTCTGTATGAAAGAAGATACTGAAAAGATTTAATTTTGAACTTATGGACATAAATGCCTCTGAGGTCTCCCTTCTTCTCTTCTCCGATCAAAGGATTATCCGCAATTTTTTTAATTTCTTCGTCAAGTATTTCTTTTTCTTGTTTTGATAATTTCTTAACTTTGTTTTCGAATGATCGTGACTGATAAATCTTCATTATTTATCCGAATGTATATTCCGACCTCTCTCCCTGTTCAAGTTCCTGCAGTCCGATAAGAATTTCTTTGATAAGACTGTATGTCAAATCTGGATTGTCTTCTGCGCATTTGCCGATCTTTGCCCAGTGCTCGATCTGGCCTGTTATAGAGCGATGGTCAACATGACTATACTTTTTAGCCTCTTTTAACAATTTTTCTGATATTCTTACAGCCGTTGCCATTTTCGTACCTACGTTAATTTTTAATTTATTATAATCACTGGCATAGCATATTGCAACTCATTGCATGCATATTAATTCATGAGGTAGTTATGCAAAAATATTATTTAATTTGCTTCTGTAATTCTGAGATAAAGTTCACCAGTTCATCATTATTTTGGGATATAAGAAATCCAGAACATAATTTTAAATCATTTTTAAACCATATAATTTTTAAAACTGGATATCCAAAACACCACTTTCCAGAGTGCCATTTACCTATTTTAAATTCTTTAATAAATTTAAATGGAATACTGATCGGTTCCTTTGTTAGATATCGAAGAAAATGGAAAGCTTGATCATCATACCAATATTTTCCATTACCACGAGCTAATAGTTTATCTTTTGTGTATCGCTTCCACCATTTTTCATCGATCTCAGTGCCTAAATACAAGCCAGTTTTTTCTTTTATATCTAATTTTAATTTCATAATTTTCCCTTATTAAATTATGCATAACATTCTCTTTTAAGTTTCTTAAACATCATGGTAAAGTTTAATGAATAAATATTTTAGTTCTTCTCCAATTTAGTTGCTAAAAAGGATTCAAGGATTTAGGGGTTCAAGTGCTTATTCCCCTTTTGTTATTTTGTAGATATCTAAACATAGTTGATAAGACCTTTGCCAAACTTTTAAGTCTTTGTAATTCTTAAGCATTTCCCTCGAATCCCTGACTCCCTTACCCCTCGAATCCTCATGATTTTACCAACTTATTTAGAGATGATCCTCAAATATTAATTTTTATATTACTGAATCATGGTATTTCATATTCTTAATGTTAGGGTCATTTAGAAACTTTTTATCATCTAAAGGCAGAGTAACCGATGTAGTGTTAATTATCATCTTGGTTTAATGTAAATAATATCCTTTATTTCTGCCGCAGGCCCTTCTTTTAATGGTCCGACAGCTGTAACTCTGTAATTTCTTTTTGTAGATGCCCTTTCTTTGTCTGTAAAAGTAGGCATTTTTGTCTCACCTATAAGAATAAATCCTTTTTTCTTATCTGTTTCACGATAAATTTTATAACCTGTAACAAATATTTCTGGAGGTCCTTCCCACACAAGAACAACAGAATCAGATAGAGTTACTGCCTGAAGATTAAATGGTTTGGATGGTATGAGTTCTTCTGGATCTATACATATTTCCTGTGATGGATTGCTTTCATAAATTACTTCATTACCAGATATGGTTCTCACAATATAACATGATATTTTATTAATATCTAAATTATCTATGAATGAATTCCCTTTTACAGGGGTTTTATTAATCTGTCCGGATTTATAACTTCCTCTAATATTTGATTTATAAATGTTATAAGAACTATCAGGTACTGTTTCCTGCCATGATAAAATCTGTTTATCGTTTTCAATTCTAAAAGATAATTGGACAGGTGGTTCAGGTAATTTAGTAGAAGAAACCATTATCACATTTGAATCATTACTTAATATATCTTTTAAGTTCTGTGAGATTATCTTGTACTTATATGAAATATTTTCCTTTATAGAAGTGTCAACATAATTTCTAATTTTTTTATCAGCAAAAGCTATTTTTTCAAAGTCTGCCCATTCTTCTTTGCCATCAGATGATGAATTAAGAGAAGATCTCAGTATATTAAAGCCCTTTATTGCTGGTTCTTTTTTTGCAGGAAAGTTCCAGTTAAGAATTATTTCATCTGTTCTTTTAAGTGCATATAAATTTGCAGGAACTTCAGGTTTTTCATAAGATTTGAGTGTGGGATCACCTTTTTTCCCGCAACCAAAGAATATTATAAATAGTAAAAAAATAAGGGTTAGATTAGTAAAACAACATTTTGAATAATATAAAAATTTATAATTAATTGTTTTAAATTCTGTCATATAAAACTTTTTCCTTTAATTTTTTTATTTGTTTTTTAACTTCAGATAAGGAAGTACTTCCAGAAGATTTTTTATTTTTAATAGATTCTTCGGGCTTAAGATATTTAAATATATCGCCATTAAATTTATCAGAAAAAGATTTTAATTCATCAAGAGATAATTCATAGATCTTTATTTCTTTATTAATACAGTGAAGAACTATTTTACCGGTAATTTCATGAGCATTTCTAAATGGTAGACCTTTTTTCACAAGATATTCGGCCACATCTGTTGCTGTTGAGAAGGCATCTCCTGCGGTCTCATTCATTCTTTTTGTATTGAATTTAATCCCCGGGAACATTTTATTCATAACAATCAGGCAAGCTTTTATTGTATCGACAGTATCAAAGACAGGTATCTTATCCTCCTGCATATCTCTGTTATAGGACATAGGAAGTCCTTTCATAATAGTCAGCAATGAAATGAGATTGCCGTAAATCCTTCCTGTTTTGCCGCGCACAAGTTCAGCGACATCAGGATTTTTCTTTTGTGGCATAATGCTTGAGCCGGTTGTGAAAGCATCGGGCATTTCTATGAATTTGAATTCTTCAGATGACCAGATAACTAATTCCTCTGCAAGTCTTGAAAGATGCATCGAAAGAATTGAGGAAACAGAAAGAAATTCAATAGCAAAATCTCTATCTGATACAGAGTCCATGCTATTTGAACTTACTCCATTAAATCCAAGTAATTTTGCCACGTAAGAACGATCTATCGGAAAAGTCGTTCCTGCCAATGCACAGGAACCTAATGGAAGAATATTTATTCTTTTCAGTGAATCATAGTATCTCTCAACATCTCTCTGGAGCATTTCAACATAGGAAAGTAAATGGTGTGATAAAAGAACAGGTTGTGCTCTTTGCATATGTGTATATCCAGGCATTATATCATTTAAATGACTTTCTGCTTTGTTAATAATGGATTTCTGAAAGGCTTTTATTAATAAAATAATTTCGTGTGTTTCAGCCCTTAGATAAAGTCTCAGGTCTAAAGCTATCTGGTCGTTTCTTGAACGGGCTGTATGTAATTTTTTGCCTGCATCACCTATCATTTCGGTAAGCACTGCCTCGATGTTCATATGAATGTCTTCGAGTTCTTCTTTGAATTTAAATTTGCCTTTTTCGATTTTTCTTGAAATTTCTTCGAGACCTTTTATAATTTTTGATGAATCTTCAGTGGTAATAATACCCTGTTTGGCAAGCATTTTTGCATGAGCTATGCTTCCCTGAATATCATGTTTCCATAAACGGTAATCAAAGGATATAGATTCAGTAAAAGACTCAACGATTTTTGAAGTTTTCTGGTTGAATCTACCACCCCATAGTTTTTTCATTGTTATTTGCCAATTCCTATTTTTTTTGCTTCAATTTCTCTGAAAACATTAAAAATAAGCTCAGATGTGTTTAATTTTATCGGACCTTTCATTACATAAGCTGGAATAATATCCTGGATGAATTCAAACCATCCCTCATTCCATGAAATAGCATCCTGCAGAAGAGATTTAGCATAGTTATAAATTATATTTGTTAAATCTTCAATTGTGAAATATTTTAATTCAATAAGACGCTGTGTGAATGGTATTTTCATAGTCTGGCTCTGTATTAGAGCACTCTTGATTATAGTAGCATCGAGTTTTGATTCCTTGAGAATAAATTCTCCGAGTCTCTCGCCTTCTTTATTTGAAGACACATATACAATCTTCCCTTCTTCAACATAGATCTTTTTTTCTGTGCCAAGATGAGAGATTGTTAAGGTTCCAGTTTTTCTTGATAAATCAATCCACTGCAGGATGTCAGGCAAAGGCATTACTGATAAATCACCTTTAATTGAAGCCATTAAATCTCCATTTCTGCAAATATATAGAGTTAATAATTATTTATTAATAATAAATATACTTTGTTTTACTGTCAACTCTTATATTTCAAATAACCTTAATAATGCGGTCTTTTCTCAGAATTTATTTAAGACAATTTACGATTTACTCTTTACGATTCACGATTTACTTTTTACAGAAAGGCTTGAAAGATTTATGGATAATTTTTTCAATTGTTATTTTTGGGGTTAATTCTGTTTTATGGGATGGTCATAGCTTTACTTATATCTTCAGGTATCCTCTGTGGTCTGCCTTCAGGATTAATGCATGCGAGTCTTATAAATGATTCGACTATAATTGTTTCATTTTTCTTAATAATATGCTTAATTTTTATTGTTACTTTTGTTATTTCGATAATATCCGTTGTGATTTCAATGATGTCCCCGAGTTTTGCCGGGTGTTTATAGTGTATTTCTGCATCAACAACAGCAAAAATAAAACCATTATTGTGATACTTTGAGACATCTATTCCTCTATCAGCAAGGTACTCAGTTCTTGCACGTTCCATAAATTTCAGATAATTGGCGTAATATACAACTCCACCAGCGTCAGTATCTTCATAATAGATTTTTATTTTGAGAGAATTATTGGTGTTCATAATCTGGTTTTTAATATTATATATGTAGCTCCAAGTCCACCATCACGGTCTTTTGCAGTAGAATATGCAATTACCCATTTGCTGAATTTCCCGTGTAACCATTTAATTAAAGATTCTTTTAACACAGGTCCTTTTGGGGATCTCAGACCTCTGCCATGAATCACTTTGACGCAACAGAGCCTTTTCTTGATGGCATTTTTCAGGAATTCACTTAAAGCTGTTTCAGCCTCATAAACTGTAAGTCCATGAAGATCTATAAAGTCCTGCACGGAAAAATGACCCTGATGGAGCTTTTGTGTAATATCTTTTCTAATATCAGAGTGTACCCATTCAATATATTCAGGTGTATCAGGTAGATTGATTTTTTGCTGGCCTGAAATTATTTTTTCCAATATTTTTAAAGTATCCTCTTTTTTTTCTGGAATGTTTTTTTTTGATTGTTGGGTTATATATGGAATTTCTGTAAATTCTTTGATTTGTTTAACATTTGCCATAGCTTCATGAAAAATCTCTTCATCAGATTTTTCAGTTTGAGGTTTATATTTTTGAGTCAATCTATTTTTTTTTTTAAAGTTATTTTCCCTGAGTAAATCGCCAAGATATTTAAATGGCATAAAACTCAGGCAGTCTTTTTTTAATTTATTGTGTTCAGAATATTTTTTCATTTTATCTATTTTTAATTATACTCAATTTGAGAGGTAAAACAATAATAAGAAAATAATTAGACTTTTGTTGCCAGAGAAAGAAAGGATTTTCTATCAGAAGAGAGCAAAATTATGCTTTTATTTTCAAAATCGTCGAGTATAAAATTTATTTTATTAACAGGCATGCCAATTTCGAGAGACAAAGATTCTATATTCTGGATTTTTTCTAACGCAGCCATGTATATATTTTTTTCGATACCGCTTAATCTGAAATTTGTTTTAATACCATCGCGACTTAATGTGATGAATAAATTATCTCCGCTATTATGATAATGCATATAATTATTTGCAGGACTCTTTTTCTTTATCGCTTCGCATGTTTCTCTAATTATCACTGACATCTTATATTGTTCCTCGTCATTATTAAAACTGTAAGGGAAAGGGTAATTTGAATACGATGACATCGGAAAATCTTCAAATAGCAATGCAAATATGTTTTCTTCACTCTTAGTTATTTCAAAATTCACGGGATTATCAAAAACAGGGCAGTCCGCTGGGAGATAAAATTCACCCGGAAATATTTGTATGTTTTCATATACAAGGAGATGTTGGATTGTCTGCATAACTTTTATATTTTCGATCAGATGTTCTTTTTTCATTCCAGGATAACATGTAAAAAGATTAAATTGAATAGGTACGCCGAGTTCTGCTGCTGATTTTATGACTTCAACATTTTTAATAACAGTTACACCTTTATTCATAAGTCTCAGAAGTCCTTCACTGAATGTCTCTATACCAATTTGAAAGTTTGATACCCATTTCCCAAAATGAAGAATTGCATTTAGAACATCTCTGTCCATTTTTTCAGCCCTGAATTCAGCATAGTGAAATGATAGGTTTTTATTACTGATGAATTCAGGTATTTCCTTGATTGTTTCTTTATTTTTGAGAGCATCTGAATCAAGGATAAAAAAATTGGTTAAATCTGTGGAGATATTTCTGTAATGCTCAAATTCTTCAGAAATCCTTTTTGCTGATTTTGCCTGGCATTTAATATTATATGACTCATCGGGACAGAATGTGCATCTTTTCCATGGACAACCTCTTCCAAACTCTACAGGAAGAATCAGCTCATTCAAAGGTAAGGGGAAATCATCAAAATCATATGTAGGAAACGGAAGATGTTCTAATGATATATTTGATTTTACAGGGGTTATTACTATTTGATCCTCTGTTTTATATATTAAGTTACATAAATTATTATTACCTTTATCAATATAATCAAGGAGATTTTCTATTGTTATTTCACATTCAGCAATACCCACATAATCTATACAATCCATATATTTGATAAGTTCGAAAGCAAATTTCCCGGAGCAATCCTTTCCCCCAAATATTATTGGAATATCGGGATATAATGATTTAATTTTTTTAGCCATTATTAGTGAACTGCTTAACTGATAATGTGAACAACTGAATCCAATTAATTTTGTGCCTGTAATATATGGCATTAATTTATTGAATTCTATTTCTATAAAGGTATCAGCTATCTGTCTCATATTTAAAAAATCAGTTAAGTTAAGGTTGATATAATTTAATCTTTCATTAATTAGTTTCTGCGATTTTATAAATTTGTCATTGAAAAGTAACGAAGCAAATATATAATCAAGCCCCATATATTCAATCCCTGATCGTTCGGTCTGAAAGAGAAATTTTTCCCATAAATTAGATTCGAATTTCTTTAAATAAGGAAGAAAATCAAGATGAAAATGGAAAGATTTTACTTTTTTGCCTTTCTGAGTTAACAGAGATTGTATTATCCCAAGATTAATGTTTGGTATATTTGCAAACCAGCTTGAAATAAATCTGGCATATGGCATCGAGATAAAAAGGAAGTCCAATTGTATGTTCTCCGAAATTATGTACTTTTTATTTTTTACACTTTTTATTATTCTAAATAAACTATATCAAACAATGAAAGATAAAAAATTAAAAAGAACAGGTTACATAAATCCGACAAGGGTAACTTTCCCCTATGATGAAAAACGATATTCATGGCTGCCCATGCTCTTAAACGCTTATTATGTAATTGATAAAGGTGTTTCAGAAGCACTTAAAGAAGAATTCAAAAAAGGAAAAAGATTAGCATGCAGAAAAGGCTGTTCTTACTGTTGTAAAACTCATGAAACAATTCCTGTTTATCCTCTGGAACTGGTGGGTCTTTCTTGGTATCTTACTGAAAAAATTAAGGGACAACACAGGGACATTCTTAAAAGACAATTAATAATATATAAGCAAGGTGATCCTTGTCCCTTTCTTATTGATGGTATTTGTTCAGTACATCCTGTCAGACCTGCTGCCTGCAGGCAATTCAATGTGTTCGGTAATCCGTGTGAGGAAGGTGAGGATCCTTATTATACAAGACCTGACGATGTGCTGAAGCCGATAAAAAAATATATTGACCGTGCTTTTTTTATCATGCTACCTTTTTATGGAATTACCGATGAGAATGAAAGAATTAGAGTAATTGAGACTGGTGGTGTGCATACTATAGTTAAACTTTTACAGAGCTTGAACTGGAAAAGTCTTGCAGAAAAGATGGATGAATTTGATTCAAAACCAGACTAAAAGAACATTAACCCGAATAATGGAGCCTTTGATCAAAAATTTATTTAAGAGCAAAGAGCGAAAAAGCCGTAAGCACGTGAAAAACCGTAAAGCGTAAGCACGTGACGCGTTAAAAAACTGTTCAACGTTCTATGTTCAATATTCATAAAAACTGTATTCCCATTCTTAATATGTTAAGATTTACTTTTTACGGAAAAATTGAAGAGTTTGGAGCGCAGAGAGTTATTGTGACAGAAATATTTTCGTAAAATCTGGATTATTCTAATTGCATTTTTCAGTTAAATATATAATGGATCTACATTAATCCATAATTTTGTTTTCCTATCATGTTTAAAGGCTTCAAAAAATAAATTTGCTGTTTCACGAAGGCTTTTTCGATCAGGGGATTTCAAAAGCATACCGAAGTTATTATCTTCTTTTCCTATCGTTGATTTGAACGGTCCTGAAATCTGGACTTTTTTATTTGATTTTTCAATAATATTCTCTATGTTATCTGAGATATTGTATTTAGATTTTAATTTTATTAGTATAATTTTTGAAAAAGGAGGATAATTCAATTCTTTGCGTCTTTTAAGTTCCTCTTTTAAAAAAGAAATATAATCATATCTTTTAAGATATTTATAAAGATAATTATGAGGTATCTGTGTCTGGACTAAAATTTCACCATCAGGTAATATTTTGTCTGCGATCGAAACAAATTCCTGGTAAGCTTTTTCAGAAGCTCTGAAGTCCGGAAAGTTTAAAAAGGCATCTGCATTCAGTATAATTGCTTTTGAAAATTCATTTGAACTTATAATTCTATTTGTCATTAGTTTTGTGCCAATTATTAACTTTATATCTTCAGTTGATACAGAACTTAAAAGGTTCTTCAATTTCTTTTTACCTGAAGCTATATCACTATCAATTCTGATAGTTTTTAATCCTGTTAAGGATTCTAAATCTTCCTGAATTCTCTGTGTTCCTGTGCCAAGCATACGGAGATTATAACCTCTGCATCTACCGCATTGCTCTGGTATCGGTGATAAAAAATAATTACAATATCGACATTTTAATGTTTGGGTATTTTTATTTATAGTTAGCGGGATACCGCAATTTGAACATTTTTGGATATATCCACAGTCATCGCAATGCATGATTGAAGCGTAACCTTTTTTATTGATTACAAACATTACTTTTTGTCCATTATTAATTGAATAAAGAGCAGATTCAATAACAGTCTTTGAGATGCCAGGCTTTAGAACAGAGTTATATCTTGTATCAACTATTTTAATTTTAGGCCTTTTCACTTTTACATCTGACTTCAGCAATTTATATTTACGGGAAAGGCAGTTATAGATAGATTCAATAGAAGGAGATATTGAGGACAGAAGGACTGCTGATTTTTCGTAATAACCTCTCATAACCGCTACATCTCTTACGTTATAAAATGGTATTTTATCTAATTTATAGAAACTACTATGTTCGTGAAGAACTGCGATAAGCGAGACTTTTTTGAATGGTGCAAAAACAGCATGTCTTGTTCCAATTACTATGTCAGATTTTCCAGAGACTATTTTTTCAATAGAAAGAATTTTTTGTGTTTTACTGAGTCCGCTATGATATTGACAGACACGTTCGCCAAAGGCTTTTTTGAACAGAGGGTAAAGAATATCAACAATTGATATTTCAGGACAGAGTATAATTATATTCCTGAAATTTTCTGTGATTCTAAGTATAAATGAATATTCTATATTTCTGGAATTTACATGCAATAGATAGCTTTGATAAGCATCTTTTTTAAGTGATTTAAAGAATAAATTAACAATTGGATTTATATCTAATTCGGGTAAATTATCAGAGTATTCAAAATCAGGCATGTTTGGTTTATTTTCATTAGATGAAAAAGATAGTTCAAAAAATTCCCCTGGAAGTATATTTTTCAAAATAATGCCTTGATTGGTCATATAATATTCAGACATCCATTTTAAGAGTTTAAGCATATTCTTACTGAAGACAGGTTCATGTCCATGAATTTGTTCGATGAATTTAATATCATCAGAATATTGTTTATTGACTATTTCAGTTACGATACCTTTCTTAAAACTGTTTTTGACAGGTGCAGTTACAAGCATTCCGGGTTTAATTAGAGAGACTATATCTTCTCTGCATTTATATATAAGAGGTTCAAGGTTTAACGGGAAAACAACACTAAAAAAGTTCATATGGAATTCTATCACATTGTTAACAAACTTATCTTTATGTCATAATTTATATTATGAAGAAAATAAGTGTTTTATTTTTAATATCAGGTTTCATTATCTTTTTTTGCAAAACTGCAGATCTTTCTGCCTTTGAGCCTAAAATAGATAACTCTAATTCCGATCTCTATTATTATTTGATTCTTGGATATGATGCTGAGAGGGAGGGCAGATGGGAAAATGCTATTGATTATTATAATAAAGCCTTAAGTTATGATACAACATCTTCACATATCAAAATGCTCTTGAGCTCTGTCTTATTAAGAACTGGAAATGTAGAAGAAGCTATCCTGCTTGCAGAAGATATTCTTAGAGATAATCCTAAATATATCCCTGCTCTAATGTTTCTTGGTGAATTGTATAACAGTCAGAAAAAAACAGTTGATGCTATTACAGTATATAAAAAAGTATTAAGAATAGAGCCTGATAATCAGGAGGCTTCACTTTTTCTTAGTCTTCTTTACGCATCTCGGAAAGAATACAATGAGGCTATTGAAATACTTAAAAAACTTGTTAAATCTTCTCCTGATAATTTAATGGCAATTTATTATCTCGGGATTCTTTTGAATGAAAAAGGAGATATGGATGAGGCTGTAAAATATTTCAATATGGCTTTAGAGCAGAGACCTAATTTTGATGCAGCATATTATAATCTTGGATTGATATTTGAGCAGAAAGGTGAAAATGAAAAAGCAATAGAAAATTATAATAAAGCTGTTTCGTTTAATCCACACAATCTTCAGGCAAGGGAACGTCTTGGACAGATATATTTCAAACAAAAAGAGACCGAAAAAGCAATTGAACAATATGAAGAAATAAGCAATCAAATTCCCATTAACATTGATATCCATATAAATCTTGGTGTTCTGTATTTTGAAGACAAACAATATGATAAAGCGGTGCAGGAATTTAGAATAGTTCTTCAGGATAGACCTGAGAATGTTTCAATCAGATATTACCTTGCACTTGCTCTTGAGGAGATGGAAAGGTATCCTGAAGCTATTTCTGAACTGAAAAGGATTATACAGGCAGATCCAAAACATCTTGGAGCATTCTTACATCTTGGGTTTATCTATAATAAAACGAATAAGGAAGATGAGGCTATAAAAGTTTATCAGGAGATTCTTAACTTTGAAAAAGAAAAACCTGAAATTTATTTATATCTGTCTTCCTCTTATATTAAAAAGAAGGATTATCAGAAAGCAGAAGAAGTTATCAGAAAAGCACTGGAGAAATTTGATAATAATGATGATTTATACTTTAATCTTGCTGTTGTGATGGAGAAAACTAACAGGTTTGACGAAATGGTTAAATATCTCAAAAAAACTATTGAGTTGAATCCAGAACATGCTGAAGCATTGAATTATATGGGTTATAGCTATGCTGAAAGAGGTATAAATCTTGATGAAGCGCTTGAACTTGTGAAAAAAGCCCTTGAAATTAAACCAGGAAGCGGATATATTCTTGACAGTCTTGGCTGGATATATTTTAAACTTGGCAGAAAGGAGGAAGCACTTGAGCTTCTTCTTAAAGCAGCAGAACTTACAAAAAATGACGCTGTTATAATGGAGCATATCGGAGATATTTATATTGTAATCGGGGATAAAGAAAAAGCTGTTGAATATTATATGAAGTCACTTGGTTCAGAGACAGAAAGTGAAGATGAAGATTTAAAAGATAGAGTAAACAAAAAAATTGAAAGTATAAAAAATAAATAAAAGCTAATATATCGTGTTCAGATTAGAAGCACCCGCAAAGATTAACTGGTTTCTTAAAATAACAGGCAGGAGAGAAGATGGTTATCATTCATTAATTACACTTATGCAGTGTATATCTCTTCATGATATTTTAAGATTTGAATCATCTGAGAAGATCGAGATAATTTCTAACTTAAATATTCCACCTGAAGAAAATTATATTTATAAGGCAGCAATGCTTCTTAAGAAAACATATTCAGTTAGAAATGGCATAAGGATTATTTTAGAAAAGAATATCCCAATGGCTGCAGGTCTCGGGGGTGGAAGTACTGATGCTGCCTGTACTCTAATTGGCTTAAACAGGGTATGGAGACTGGGTATTCCAGATAAAGAACTAATGGATTTATCATTTAAACTCGGCTCTGATGTGCCGTTTTTTTTGGCTGGAAATGCTGCATTGGTAGAGGGATTCGGGGAAAAAGTTACACCCGTTGAAATGAAAAAATCTTCAACATTGCTTATTGTAAAACCATCTATATCTGTTTCAACAGCATGGGCTTATTCTGCTTATGATAAAAATATGAAGTTGACAAAAAAAGATATTGATATTAAACTGTTTATTCAGGCTTTGAATGATAATAATTTTGCTAAATTAGCAACTTTGGCTGATAATGAACTTGAACCAGCGGTCATTTCAAGCTATCCTGTTATAAAGGAATTGAAGAAAAAGTTAATTGAATCAGGTGCGCTTTTTTCATCAATGACAGGCAGTGGTTCTGCTGTGTACGGAGTTTTTCATGATATTCAAAGAGCGAAAAAAGCTTCTGAAGTATTTAATTCTGAGTGGTGTAAAATTGTAAATACTCTGTGTTAAGAAATTGTAAGAATTTCATCAAATTATTATTATGCTTTATATCTTGATTTTTGCGCAGTGAAGAATTTTGGGGCGTCGACAAACGGCAAGTCAGGAGACTTTGGATCTCCCATCTGGAGGTTCGAATCCTCCCGCCCCAGCCAGAACGAAATTGTATGGTTAATCCGGGGTTAATCAGTTTAGAGTTCTTATTCAGGAGTTGATAAAGACTTAAAAGAGTTCAATTTGTTTTTCACTTTTTACCTTAAATTATTTTTGGAGGAGTAATGCCAGAGGGAATTAAGTTTTTTACAGGGAATGCACACAAAGAACTTGCTAAAGAAATATCAGCTTATCTTAATATACCTGTCTCAGATGCTTCGGTAACTGAGTTCAGTGATGGTGAAATCAGTGTTCATATTAATGAAAATGTTAGAGGAGCTGATGTATTTGTGCTTCAGCCAACATGTATGCCGGTTAATAAAAATCTAATGGAAATTTTATTAATGATTGATGCATTGAAAAGAGCATCCGCAAGACGAATAACTGCAGTAATACCATATTATGGATATGCAAGGCAGGATAGAAAAGTGCAGCCTCGTGTTCCTATTTCAGCAAAGCTTGTGGCAGACCTTATCACAGCTGCTGGAACAAGCAGAATTCTTACGATGGATCTTCATGCTGCTCAAATACAGGGTTTTTTTAATATTCCTGTTGATAACCTTTATGCTGCTCCAGTTCTTTTTGAATATGTAAAGAAGAAATATAATTCAAATGATCTGATTATAGTATCTCCTGATGCTGGCGGTGTTGAAAGAGCAAGAGCTTTTGCAAAAAAACTTGGTTGTTCAATCGCAATAATAGATAAGAGGCGTGAGGCAGCAAATGTTTCACAGATTATGAATGTCATTGGTGATGTGAAGGGCAAAGATACAATAATACTTGACGATATGGTTGATACAGGTGGAACTACAATTCAGGCTGCTACAGCTCTCATTGAGAAAGGTGCTAAGAATGTTGTTGCTGCATGTACACATGCTGTTCTTTCAGGTAATGCTGTAGATAAAGTTAATGATTCCATATTGCAGGAACTTATAGTAACAAACACAATCCCGATGAATAGTAAAACTGAAAAATGTAAAAAACTAACTGTGCTAAGTATAGCTCCACTCATCGGTGAAGCAATAAAAAGAATACATGAGGAAACATCAATAAGTTCGCTTTTTGTATAAAGGAGGATTAAATTATGGAGACAGTTACAATTAATGTTGATAGGAGAGATATAAAAGGTAAAGGAGCTGCAAGGTCTCTCAGAAGAAATAACATGATACCTGCTGTAATTTACAGAGGTGGGGATTCAATGCCAATAAAAATTCCAAAGGCTGAGATTACAAAGTTTATAAATACTACCGCTGGTGAGCAGGTTATGGTAAAACTTCAATTTTCTGATGGTGAGAATAAATTTGCTTTAATGAAGGATTTTCAGGTTGACCCTGTTAAGAGAGATTTACTTCATGCTGACTTTTTTGAAGTATCTCTAACTGAGAAAGTCAGAGTTAGTGTTCATGTTACAACAGTTGGGGAACCTATAGGTGTAAAAAGAGACGGTGGAGTTTTACAACATGTTTTAAGAGAAATTGAAGTTGAATGTCTTCCTGACAAAATTCCGGGACATATTAAAGTAGATATCTCGGAACTTGTGATTGGACAATCTTTTCATGTTTCTGATATAAAACTGGGGGATGATATAAAAATACTTACAGACCCTGATGGTGTTATTGCAAATGTTGTTGCTCCTGTCACAGAAGAAGTCGCTAAACCCGAGGAAGCTGCTGCTGCAGAAACAACTGCTGAACCAGAAGTAATTAAGAAAGGCAAGAAAGAAGAAGCAGAGGAAGAGAAAAAATAAAATTATGTAGGAGCAGGGTTGAAACCTGCTCCTACGGTAATTGTAAATGTGGCTGATTGCTGGTCTTGGAAATCCGGGGAGAAAATACTCAAAAACCCGACACAATATCGGGTTTATGGTTCTGGATGAATTTGCTGACAGATACAATATACAATTTACAGATAGAAAAGAATATCGTATTGGAAAAGGTTTAATTGAAGATAAACAAATTCTGATTGTTGAACCTCTCCTTTATATGAACCTTAGCGGTATTGCTATTAATAATATCTTTAAAAAATATCCTGTCCGAACTCAAGACATGATTGTTGTTCATGATGACCTTGACATGGAAACCGGTAAAATCAGAATCAGGAAAACAGGTTCTTCCGGAGGACATAAAGGTATCGAATCAATAATAAATAATACTGGCACAAAGGATTTTATTAGGATTAAGATTGGGATAGGAAGAGATCCGGACATGCCTGCTGAAAAATATGTTCTCTCAAAATTTAATAAAGATGAAATAACTATAATTAAAGATTCTATTAATAAAGCAGTCGATGCAATTGTAACAATAATTAATGAAGGTATTGATAGAGCAATGAACCGATTCAATTAAGAAGGTGACAAATGAAAGATATGCTTGGAAGAGAAGAACTTATAACAGTTGAAAAGGCTTTAAATCTTTTGTTTAATTACGCACCGTTTAAGATGCCAGCAGTAAAAAGAATTTCACTTGAAAAAGCATGTAATTTAGTAATTGCAAAAGACATTATATCCCCGGAAAATCTCCCTGCTTTTAACAGATCAACTGTTGATGGTTTTGCAGTAAACGCTAAAGACACTTTTGGAGCTACAGAAAGCATGCCTGCTTATCTGAACATTGTAGCTGAGATATTGATGGGAGAAGAACCACGATTTATTTTAAAAAAAGGAGAGGTTGCAAAAATTTCTACAGGTGGAATGTTGCCTTCTGGTGCAGATTCTGTAGTGATGTTTGAACATACTCAAAATATAGATGAAAAAACACTTGAAATATTGAAACCTGTTTCACCTGGAGAAAATGTAATACAGGCAGGTGAGGATACGAAAAAGGGAGAATTAATTTTTAAGAAAGGACACAGGTTAAGACCACAGGATATTGGAGCACTCATAGGTACCGGATTAACAGAAGTTGAAGTCTATCAAAAACCTGTTGTATCTATTATTTCTACTGGAGATGAAATAGTGCCTGCTGGAACACCTTTAAAACCCGGACAGGTGAGGGATATAAATACTTATACTCTTTCATGTCTTATTGAAGAATCAGGGGGCATTCCTCTAAAAAAAGGGATACTGAAAGATAATTATGAACTAATATATCAGGTTCTTAATGAATCTATTAAAGAATCTTCAATGGTACTTATTTCAGGAGGAAGTTCAGTTGGCACAAAAGATATGACCGAAGGAGTTATTAATGATATTGGAAAGCCAGGAGTACTTTTTCATGGAGTATCTTTAAAACCTGGTAAACCTACAATTGGAGGTGTTGTAGGAAATGTGCCAATTTTAGGACTTCCCGGACACCCTGGCGCAGTAATAATATGTTTTAATGTGTTTGTGAGACCTTTGATTTTAGAAATTTCAGGAGCAGGTAAAGGGGGAACTTTTAAAAGAAATAGGATAATAAAAGCAAAAATCAGCCGTAATATTTCTTCAAGTCCTGGCAGAGAGGAACATATTGCAGTTAAGCTTGAAGAAGTAAACGGAGAATTATATGCAATACCACTTCTTGCAAAATCCGGGATAATAACCACATTAACTCAAGCTGATGGAACAGTAGTTATACCTGTCTCTAAAACAGGGATAATCAAAGATGAAATTGTTGATGTCAAGCTTTTTTAGTTATACAAATGTATTCTGAAAACCATATAGAAGTTAAATATTATATAAAAACTCAAATAGAGATTGAAAAAGCAGCAGATATTATAGCTGCGCTTCAATCAATTGGTGTGTGGTCAGGAATTGGGGATCGCTTTAAATCAACTCTTTACAAATATTCAGCTAAAGTAATTGAAATCTCTAATGTAAAAAAAGAAAAGGAATCATCAGGATTTGTTAAGATTGCATACCCTTATATTAATTTTGGTTTTAATATTCCAAATCTTCTAAGCACTGTTGCCGGTGAGTTGTATGAGATGAATATTTTCAGTTCAATAAAATTACTTGATATTGAATTCCCACCTTCTTATCTAAATAATTTCATTGGTCCTAAATTCGGGATAAAAGGCTGCAGGGATATTTTAAAGATTTATGGAAGGCCAATAATTGGCGCTATTATAAAACCATGTGTTGGGCTTTCAGCAAAAGAATTATCAGACCTTGCTTATGAAGGATTTTCAGGCGGTATTGATTTTATAAAAGACGATGAATTACTCGCAGATGCTTCTTATAATACTGTTACTGAAAGGGTAAAAAGAGTAACTGAAAAAATAAAACAAATTGAGGATGAAACAGGAGAGAAAAAAATGTATGCCTTCAATATAACAGGGAGGCTTGATAGGCTCAGGGAACTTCATGATATTGTTGTTGAAAATGGCGGAAAATGTATAATGATTAATGCAGCAGCAGTTGGAATGGAAGCCTTGCGGGAATTAGCAGAATATTCAGAATTGCCAATTCATTGTCATAGAGTTTTTTCCGCGATATTAGTCAGAAATAATCTTTTTAATATGTCCTTTCCCTTGATTACAAAACTATTTAGACTATGTGGAGCAGATCAAATTCATTGCGGTGCTATACAGGGAAAGCTTTTTGAGAATGATGAACAAGTGCTATTAAATATGGGTGAATGCACAAAAGATCTCCAAAATATAAAACCAGCGATGCCTGTAAGTTCTGGTGGACAGTGGGCAGGCAAAGCACCTATCAATGCGAAAAAAATCGGGCATTATGATTTTATTCACCTTGCAGGTTCGGGAACTTATTCACATCCAGATGGTCCCTTTGCTGGTGCAAAGAGTATGAAACAGGCATGGGATGCAGTTATAAAAGGAATCAGTTTGGAAGAATATGCTAAAGAACATATTGAATTAAAAAAAGCAATTGAATTCTTTGGAATGAAGAAATAATAAAAATTTTTTAAAACAATCTTGACAAAATTTTAATATATAAGTTAACATAATTTCTCTTGAGTATTTGTTCTTTGAAAAATCTAAAAAAGTGCGTAGCATACCCTTAAGTCAGTTCAAACTTTGAATTTACAGGTTTTTAATTTTTAATGAGAGTTTGATCCTGGCTCAGAACGAACGCTGGCGGCGTGCCTAACACATGCAAGTCGGACGGAGTTAACAGCAGCACTCAGCAGTCAGAATTCAGCGGACAGTAGAAGGAGAGGAGTTTTACTTAATAGTTGATTAACTGAAAGCTGGGAGCTGCTGTTAACTTAGTGGCGGACGGGTGAGTAACACGTAGGTAACCTACCCTATGGAGGGGGACAACTCAGGGAAACTTGGGCTAATACCCCATAAGACCAC
>FWPV01000220.1_pt1 | contig 44939 bp, 45 predicted proteins | sample 2228371 | NCBI WGS metagenome assembly FWPV01 (sample SAMEA103939776, study PRJEB20133) | metagenome
TGCCTGCCGGAAGGCAGGGGAGGTTGGGAGGGTTTTTCAGCCAGAGGCTGATCCTCCTCGGGTGGATATGAAAGATTTTTCAAAGAACTAAAATGTAACATTATCCGTAAAATTCTATACCTTCATTTCCGTTACTTTTAACTTCCCTTTCTTCAGAGCCCTCTCCTTCATTATGGCGAAGATGACCGGCATGATGATGAGAACCTGAATGGTTGAAGTCACCAGACCACCAATGATGGGAGCAGCGATGGGCTTCATCACATCCGCGCCTACTCCTGTTGACCACATAATTGGAACAAGGCCAATCATTGTTGTCCCGACGGTCATCAACTTTGGCCGGAGCCGGAGCACAGAGCCTTCTACGGTGGCTTCGTAGATGTCCTGACGGGTCACTTCCCCTTTCATAAGACGTTGATTCAACGCCTCCTTCAGGTAAATGACCATCACCACCCCAGTTTCGACAGCCAAACCATAAAGGGCAATATAGCCAACCCAGACGGCTACACTGAAATTGTAACCGAGGAGATACTGAAGGATGAGCCCTCCAGTCATTGCATAGAGGACCGCAATCATGACCATGATCGATTCCGAAACAGAGTGAAACGTCATATAGAGGAGAATGAAGATCACAAAGAAGACGATGGGCAAAAGAATCTTCAATCTTTCCCTGGCTCGCAGTTGAAATTCATACTGCCCGCTCCAGGAGAGGGAGTATCCTGTTGGAAGTTTTAACTTCTCTTGGATTACCCTTTTGGCCTCCTCCACATACCCTCCGATATCCCTTCCGACCACATCGACATAAACGTAACCTGTAAGCATAGCATCCTCATCCCGGATCATCGCAGGTCCGGTGGTGTGACTGATCTCTGCCAGCTGGCCAAGGGGGACATGGAATACAGAAGGTGAAGAGCCACCCATCGATTGCATACCCGAAGCCGTTCCTCCTCTTACCGGAACCAGTATTCTTTTGATCCTCTCGAGATCGTCCCGCAGTTCCCGCGGGTAACGGATATTAACAGGATACCTCTCTCTTCCCTCAATCGTCCGCGTGATATTCATTCCACCCAAGGCGGATTGAATCACCTCCTGCACTTCGCCCACGGTCAGACCATACCGGGCAATGGCATCCCGATTGATCCTGATATCGGTGAAGTATCCGCCTGCCACCCTCTCCGCATAAACACTTCGTGTGCCCGGAACCCCTTTGAGGATCGTTTCAATGTGGATTCCTATTTCTTCAATCTTCTTCAAGTCTGGACCAGAAATCTTGATTCCCACCGGTGTTCGTATTCCTGTCGTCAGCATATCGATCCTGGCTCGGATGGGCATGGTCCAGGCATTCTGAAGCCCCGGAAATTGCATTTTGCGGTCCATCTCCTCCACCAGCTCTTCATAGGTGACCGTCCGATGGCTTCCAAGGACCTTTTCGGCAAGAGGCCTCATCCATCCGGGAAGCCAGGAATAATCCTTCTTCACCTTTCGCCACTCCGATTTCGGCTTGAGGTGGACGGTTGTCTCCATCATGCTAAAGGGCGCCGGGTCGGTCGATGTCTCAGCCCTTCCTGCCTTTCCAAAGACGGTATGCACTTCTGGAAAACTCTTGAGAATCTTATCCTGAACAGCAAGAAGCCTTCCTGCCTCAGTCACTGAAATTCCGGGGCTTGTAATGGGCATATAAAAGATTGTCCCCTCATAGAGGGCTGGCATAAATTCGCTTCCGATCTTAAAGAACAACGGGAGGCTCAGCGGGATGACAAGAAATGTGATCAAAAGGGCTGTTTTCTTCCATTTCAGGACCCAATGGATGATGGGTTCATAGAACCATCGGAAGAACCTCGATAGAGGATTTTCCGCTTCGACCCGTAGCCTTTTCCCTTTTAAAAATATCGTCAGCAGAACCGGAACAAGGGTGATGGCAAGAATCGATGAAGCAGCCATGGCAAAGGTCTTTGTGAAGGCAAGCGGCCGAAAGAGCCTCCCCTCCTGGGCCTCGAGCATGAAGACAGGAATAAAAGAGATAATGATAATCACTAAGGCAAAGAAGATGCCCCTTCCCACCTGCTGGCATGCCCGGATAATCGTGCGTGAACTATTCTTACGGTCCTCTTCGGTACCCTCGGAGAGGTGGCGATACCCATTCTCCACCATGACAATCGAGGCATCAACCATCACACCGATGGATAGGGCGATCCCTCCAAGGGACATGATGTTGGAAGTTAATTTTAGAAAATACATGGGGATAAAAGAGATGATCATGGCAATGGGAAGGGCAAAAATGGGGACAAGGGCAGACCGGAAATGAAGGAGAAAGGCAATGATCACCAGACTGACGACAATGATCTCGGTAAGGAGCGTCTTCTGAAGGTTTTCTATAGAGAGTCGAATTAATTCAGAGCGATCATAGGTGGGAACGATCTTCACTCCCTCAGGAAGTCCGGGGCTGATCTCTTTGATCTTCTCTTTGACGCGATCGATCACATTGAGGGCATTCTCTCCGAATCGCATGACAACGATTCCACCAACGACCTCACCCCGTCCGTCCATCTCCACGATTCCCCTGCGGATCTCTGGCCCAAGGCTTACATGGGCAATATCCCTGAGAAGAACCGGCGTTCCCCTTCGTCCACCCGCTACGATCTTCTGGATATCGTCGATCGATCGGATGTATCCACGGCCTCTGACCATATACTCCCTGCCGCCGAATTCAAGAAGCCTTCCCTCTACATCTGCATTCGACATCCGAACACGCTCCATAACCTCCCTGAGAGAGATGCCATAGGCAGACATCCGATTTGGATCGATACTGATCTGGTACTGTTTTACCAAACCTCCCACGCTTGCTACCTCAGCCACTCCTTCCACGCTGGCCAGGGAATAACGGAGATACCAGTCCTGGAGGGTGCGGAGATAGGCGAGATCATGCTTGCCGCTCTCGTCCACAAGCGCATAGGTGAAGACCCATCCTACACCTGTGGCATCTGGGCCAAGGGTGGGATTTGCTCCCTCTGGAAGCCTTCCTGTGATTTGCTGTAAATATTCCAGGACCCGTGACCTTGCCCAGTAGATATCCGTCCCATCCTCGAAGACCGCATAGACATAGGAGAATCCAAAATCAGAAAAGCCTCTCACGGTTTTCACCTTGGGTGCTGAGATCAAAGCGGAGACAATGGGATAGGTTATCTGATCTTCAACGAGATCCGGACTTCTTCCCTCCCAAGGGGTATAGACGATCACCTGCACATCTGAAATGTCTGGAATAGCATCGAGGGGAATATGCTTGATCGAATAGACTCCTCCCAGCATTACCAGAAGGACAACCGTGAAAACGAGGAACCGATTTTTTGCACAGACCTCGATAATCTTTTCGATCATTTTTATCTCCTCTTAACCACTTCTTTCGACTACCTTGTATCTTCTCCTTTGAATTTCATAACTCCCCTTCTCCCCTCTCTATATTAACCCCACCCATCCTCCCCTTAAATTAAGGGGAGGTGTGGAGGGGTTAATGCGAATGGCCCATTCCGCCTATTGCCTCTTTGAATTTCGATTCGGAGTCAATGAGGAAATTGGCGCTCGTTACGACTCTTTCTCCTGCTTTAAGTCCGCTTAAAACTTCATAATAATCATCTACTTTTGCCCCGACCTTCACCTCTCTCGGTTCGAAATAACCATTGCCTTTATCAATGATGACCATCTGTCTGAGACCGGTATCGATGATCGCTCCATCGGGAACAACCAACTTTCTTCCCAAATGAACTTTTATCTCCACATTGGCATACATCTCCGGTTTGAGTTTTCCATGAGGATTGGAAAACTCAAACCTCACCTTTACCGTCCGAGTTTCTGAATTTAATGAGGGATAGATATAGATCACCTTCCCTGTAAAGACTTCTCCAGGAAGGTAAGAAAGCTGGATAGAAGCCTGCTGTCCCAATCGGATGAACGGAAGTTCATACTCATAGATATCCGCATAAAGCCAGACCACTGAGAGGTCTGCTAATTTGAAGAGGGCCATTCCTGGCATCACATTCATCCCCTTGTAGGCCATCTTCTCCAAAACAAATCCGCTATAAGGAGCATAAAGGGTGAGTGTCTTTCGGGGTTGTCCGCTCTCTTCTAAGGCCTTAATCTGATCATCGCTGATATCCCAGAGTTTGAGCCTTCGCCTGGCAGATTCTGCAAGGGAATTTCCGCTTGCAGCTACCTCTGAGAACGGGCTTTTCATCAGGTCTTTTTTCGCCCGAAGTGCGATGAGATACTCCTCTTGAGTTGAGACCAGTTCAGGGCTGTAAATCGTGAGGAGGGGTTCCCCCTGTTTCACATATCTCCCTGTAAAATCGACATAGAGATCCTCGATCCAGCCACCGATCTTGGGTGAAACCGTGACCACTCTTCTTTCATCATAATCCACTCTTCCCACGGTGCGGATCACCTTTTCAAGAGGTCTGATTTCCACCGTACCAATCTTTACCCCGATCAATTGCTGCCGCTCTGGAGTGATTTGAACTGCACCTGGAGACACTTCCTGCATCTTTCCCTCCTTCTGGATCGACTCCATGGTCAGCCCTTTCATCTCCTCAAAAAGATCTTCTTTCTTTACCACCTCTGTTTTCTTTTCTTCGTGTTTTGTCTTCTCCTTAGGAGAAGTGAACTCTCTTCCCTTTTCACACCCAGCGATTAACAGGATGATAATGAGTAAATATATTAATCTTTTCATTTCCATCCCCCATTTTCTGAAAGTTGCCTTCCTACAATGGCTTCTAAGTTCGCCACATTTTTTTCATATTCCGTGAGGGCTTGATGAAATTCTAACTCATATTTATACAGGGTCACCTGACTATCCAGAAGGGTCATAAAATCTGCCTTACCCACTCTATAGGCAATCATGGCTGAACTTACCTGAAGGCTTGCTTGGGGAATAATCCCTGTCTTATAGAGTTCCAATTGTCTCTCCATTCGTTGGAGCATGGATGCTAAATCTATGATCATAAAATTAATCTCATTCTTCATGGATTGATATTGAGCCTCGAGTGTCTGGATATCCGCCTTTGTCTCTGCCACCTTCCGTTCCTGTTTTGACTTATAGAAGATTGGAATGTTGATCTCTACCATTGCGGAAAGCATATCTCTTCGTTTCATCTCTGGCCCATTATCTCTCTGCCCATAGGCAAATTTAAATGTAAGGTCGGGATAATACTCCCTTTTTGCAAGTTGGTAGGCCTTCTCTTTTGCTTCGATCATCTTCCTCATTGCTTGTAGGGTAGGATTAATATCCACTGCCATTTTTTGAAGTTCTTCAATAGAAAAGGGAATCTTTCTGAAACTCACCTCTTCAGGCCTACCGATTAAACTTTCAGGTGATCGATTTAAGAGGGCTACCAATTTGGCCTCAAGGGCCCTCTTTTTTTGATCCAGCATGATTAACTCATCGACCATCTTGGATACTTCAATATGGGCTTTGAGCACATCCTGTTGGATTCCCATACCAACGGAATATTGAGTCTCTGAAATCTTTGCGAAATTTTCAAGAATCTCCTTATTCCTCTTTGTGATTTCAATAGACCGATAGTTTAAAGAAAGTTCAAAATAGGATGATTTCACCTCTCGAATAATCTTATTAGCCTTTTCTTGAATTTCCTTAAAAACTGCTTCTGCCTCTTTTTCTGCCATTTCCCCCATAAGCCTCCTCTTCCCTGGAAAAGGAATCATCTGTGAAATGGATATTTCTTTCATCGTCATATCTTCATCCTTGAAGCTAAAATTGGTAGGAAGGCTTATAACTCCAAGGCCTAACATCGGATCAGGGAGTGATCGTGCTTGAGGAACCTTTTCTTTAAAGACTTCCCATTTCTTCTTCGCGGCAAGGATTTCCGGATTATTCTGGAGTGCCTCATCAATTAGAAGCTCCAATTTCACCACCTCTTTTTCTGTTTGAGCTAGGGAGGAATAGGGTATTAGAATGAAAAAACAAAAAATGATGATTTTTATTAAAATAGACCATCTGGCCATTATTTCACCTTCTTTCAATGGAAATTTTGGTTTTCTTCTTCCCCTGGAGATGAACAGAAAAGCTCTTGGCTCTGCATATAACCTTTAGGGGGGTGAAGGTTTTTGCAAATCGACCAAATATTGGGTCTTTAGCCAAGAGCTTTTCTGTTTTATTACCCTATACCCTTTATAGACCAATCTATTCCTAAGGTTCTTTGGGGTAAATAGGGTAGAGACTGTATTTTCTAATAGAAAAGACCTTAATTTTTGAAAACTTTTCCACTCCCCATCTAATCCCAATCATCTTACTCAAATTCTGGAGGATGAAAGATGGGACGTGAAATTAATTTCTGAGGCAGGGGATGATTTATTAAAACCACCTTTCCTTTTAAGGGAAGAAGGAAGTTCCCTAAGAAACTGGCATTTAAAATAAATGGACAGTGGAAGAGACTTCCACAATCTAAAATCATCCTTGCCGAATGGCCTGTGTCTGGACAGTCCTCCAGGGAAACCATAGGGGCATAGGAAAGAAGAATTCCAAAAATTATAAGACTTGCGATCATTCTCATGGATGTCCTTCCACCTTTATTTATGAGGGCTCTTGACCCAAATTGCTAAACCTTAGGGGGGCGAAGGCTTAGTTTATTTTTCCGGACCAAGAGCCCTTTCTTCAGATAGGTTGTTTATTGATCTTCCTCCTAACATTATTTAATAATTCTTCATGCCTTGGACAAAATTCATAGGCTCCGTCCAATTGAGCATGAATCATCTGTTCCTGCCAATGACTATTGAAGAGACGACAGTCAGGATCCTCGCAGAAAGGATCTCCTGTTAAATGAAAAAAAAGCGCCTGCATAACATATCCTTTTATTACCTCAGTCATCCTCTCATCCCCATGCTCCAAGAACTTACCTTTATATTCCTCTTTTAGAAATTCCACTGGTACGCCCATTTGCCTCTTCAGATAAAATTCTTGGGGTTTGGCCGGAGCCATAACCATTCCCGGGATGGAGATAATATGAGGGAAGCCATAAAGACTTGTTCGGATATGATATCGACAGTCATTTGAGTCCCAGGTACCGATCAATTGATTCGTAAAAAGAATCGTGCAGTTCTGTTCTTTTAAATTTCCTTCAAATACCAAGTTCCCCAAGAGTTGTTGGTAGTGAACTCCTTCGTAAAGAATTCCAAAGAACCTCCAGTTGGGATCTTTCAATCTTTCTTTTTCGTAGCCTACTTCTCCCTCAAGAACCTTTTTGGGCAATGGCCCTTCCCATGGATCTTTAATTCTTAATTGGGCCATTTTTCGAGCAATCGTCTCGATCTGATCCTCTGAAAGGTTCTTATAAATCTTTCCACAACGAGAAACCTTAATACACGTTTTCTCTTGGAGATATTCTTTTATTTCTTCCACCTTTAATCCATTAACGTCTCCTTCTTCATAGAGATTGAAGGAACGGGGAATCTGGTTAAATAATGACTTCACGTCGGTTTCGCTAATTTTTTTTCATCTTTTCCAAGATGATTTGAGCTCCCTTTCGACCTGAAAGCAACATTGCCCCAAAGGTTGGGCCCATTCTTGGAAGCCCATAAGTGGTTGCAACCGCCATTCCTGTTACAATCAACCCTGGATGGACCTCTCCTGTATGTTGAACGACAAGATCCTCTGATGCCTCTACCCACATAGCCCCATATCCAGAAGTTTTAAGAAGACCTCTTTCCTCCAGTTTTTTAACCACACAGGCATCATGGCCTGTTGAATCAACCACCACCTTAGCCTCGAGGGCAATGGGATCAACACAGGTAATTTCACGGGGAAGCGCCTGCACAGGAGTCCAGTTTACTACTGCTCCACAAACCCTATTTCCTTCTCTGAGGACAATATCATCAAAGATGGTCATATTAGCGAACTTTACCCCTGCATCGCAGGCGGCCGCAATCAACTTCGAACAGGCATGGGGACCGTCTGCAACATAGAGCCCTTTGGCTGCCTTCTCGAAAGGGATCCCTAACTCCTCGAGGATCTGTTGCCCGGGTTCCCTCACTGTAACCTTGTTCATCAGGTAGCCACCGATCCAGAAGCCTCCTCCAATATAGTTATTCCGTTCAACAAGGAGTGTTTTAACTCCCTTTAGTGCAATATCCCTTCCTGCCATTAGTCCGCTCGGACCTCCCCCGATAATCAGGCAATCACTCTCAACATATTCGATGAACTGCTTGGCAAACCCATCAATAATAGCCCGGGTAACCTCCTTTTCACTGACAGGTATGAAAATTTGCTTTTTTTCTGCCACTTCATTTGCCTCCTTTTTTAGTCATTTATTGAGTAAGAGGTAAGTTTGATATCTCTTTTTAATCGTTCCAAATCCTCAGGTCGATCCACATCCCACCGCTCTGGCAATTCTTTCCAGCACCATCCCAAACGACGAAGACTCTCTCTTGTCTGATCGAGCACACGTTCCGTTCCCCATGAAATTCCAGAAAATAACTCCTGAGCATAACGCCGAAGTCCAAGAAGCACATATCCACCATCTTCAGAGGGAACAATCACCGCATCATGGCCCTTCTCGAGTGCCTCCTTGGCCGCTCGAAGGTCCTCACTTGTCAGAGAAGGACAATCGCTTCCAATCAAAATGGCATAGGGGTTCCTCTTCAAGGCCTCTGAAAAGGCATAGGCCATTCTTTGACCAAGATCGCCTTCGATCTGTTCATAGAGTTTGACTTGGAATCTTTGGGCACATTCCAGAAAAAATGGATGGTCAGAAGAAGGGGTGCACCAGATCTCCACCGGGCCAATGCCAGAATCAATGGACGTGCGAATGCAGTGGAAGGCCATTTTTTCATACAATGTGGAAGCTCCTTCCATTCCAAGTGCCGGAATCAACCGGGTTTTTACCTCCCCTGAGACGGGACGCTTAACAAAGATAATTATTGGACACTCTCTTGATTCCATCTCTATCTTACCGGTCGATAACTCAAAGAAAGACGGTTTGGGTCCGCCCCTAAGAAATAGACCAACCTGAGATACCACATCTTTAAAATTGTTCGGAGAATGCCATTTTTCTCCCACCTTCGACTCGATGTAACGACCTTTTTTCTTAAACAGATGGGTCGACCCTTTTGCTTAAGAGATTTGCTCAAAGCCACATCTTCCATTAAATCAATGTCTGGGAAACCATGGACCGATTGAAAAAGTTCTCGTGATACGAAGATTGCCTGATCTCCAGTGGCAATGCCGGTGAGACGTGAACGGAGATTTACCAGATATTCGACGACTCTTAAGAGAGGATGTTTCCCAGATAGAGATATATCAAAACGTCCCCAGCCAATTCTTCCTTGAAGAGCCCCAAGGATTTCCCCATCTGCATCTTCAGGCAGGAAGGTATCGGCATGAAGAAAAAGGAGGATTTCCCCACTGGCAATCTTTGTTCCTTCATTCATCTGACGCGACCGACCCTTGTTGGTTATAATTACTCGGTCTGCAAAAGGTTTTGTACGCTCGACCGAATCGTCGCTACTTCCACCGTCAACGACGATTACCTCGTGTCCCCTGGCTCGTAAAGGCTGAAGGGTCTTAAGGGTCTTCTCGATCATTTCTTTCTCGTTTAAAACCGGAATGATAATGGAAATCGTTCTATTCAATCTCTCCCCTTTAATTCAAGGCCCCCTGACAGCTACTTCCCTGGCCTGAGGTGCAACCAAAACAATAATCGGAGACCTGGACTGGCACCCCCTTTAGATCAACTCTTTTAAGATCTTTCACCCGGAGAGGTTTCTTATCCCCGAGGTGAAGAGGAATGCCAAGGATCTGGTTAAAATCACAGTCGTAAATATATCCTCGCCAATCCACGCTGATGAGCGATCTACACATCACCTGAGCTAAATTTACCTCCCTATGGTTCACCTTAAGGAGAGTTCGATAGTTTTCGAGCTGGCCTTCAGACTCAAGCCACTTTTTAAAACGTCCTATGGGCATGTTCTGAAGGGTATAGAGGCGATTAAAAAAAATCCCGTAACGTTCTCTTAACTCCCTTCTGTAATCCTCTTCCAAGGATCTCTGAGAAGGTGAGAGGAAGGGACCTATTGGGTTATAAACTAAATTCAAGACGAGACCTGTCCCTTCTTTTCCATAGCCCAGTTGGTTGAGCCTCTGAAGGATTCGAATGCTTCGGTCAAAGGTTCCAGGGCCTCTCTGGTAATCTACATTCTCCTTTAAATAGCAGGGTAAGGAAGCAATGATTTCTACCTGATGATCTGCCAGAAACTCCATCATCCCTTCCTGTCTAGGTTCTTCCAGTATGGTAAGGTTACAACGATCTATAACATGAGTTCCCATCTCCCTTAAGGAATGAACTAGCATCTTAAAATATGGATTCCCTTCTGGGGCCCCTCCTGTCAAATCGACCGTTTGGATAAAAGAAGAAGAGACAAAATCGATGATTTGATTGACCACTGGTTGCTCCATCATCTCGACTCGATGGGGACCTGCTTCCACATGGCAGTGAAAACATTGCTGATTACAGCGATATCCTAAATTGACCTGGAGAGTTGTCAGCTCTGAACGTCTGATCTGAGGAAAATGAGTTGCCTCTTCAGAAGATACAAAACTATTCATCGTGAAAAAGCCTCTTTTCCTTTCAGGGAATAAATTTTCTTAATAATTACTGGAACCAATGCAAAGATTCCAAGAAGGACTAACGCTCCAAAGGTTTGAAATGAAATTAATCCCTCTACCGAATCGATCCGGGCAATCGATTGTCCTAAATTGGTGAAGACAAAACATCCTGGAGCAATTCCAATGGCTGTAGCAATGATGTAGGTTCGGGTCCTGATCGGAGTGAAGGCCGAAACCAGATTCACAAGCCAAAAGGGGAAAAGGGGGACCAATCTTAGGAAGAGCAGATAGTTAAAACTATTTGCCTGAAATCCATCCATGAGTTTTTGTCCTCTCTTTCCTATCCGTCTCTGTGCGATTTCTCCAAACACATAGCGTGCACCCAGGAAAACCAGTGTGGCTCCAAGTGTTGCAGAGATAAGAATAATTGCCATCCCCACCCGCAGGCCAAAAAGATAGCCAATCATAAGAGAAAGGCCGGAGGCCAGTGGAAGGCTCAAAGCCGTAACCGTGGTATAGATCAGTCCAGCTCCAATGGCCATGGTCCAATAGTGTTGATCAGTGTATTGAATCAATCTCTCCCTGTTCCCTTTTAGGTTATCGAAGCTTAAATATTGGTCCCCTCCAGAGGCAAAAAAAAGAATTAGCCCTCCTACAAAAATCAGAAGGATGATAATTTTCTTTGAAAACCGTTCAATCTGCATTAAGTTTCGACTCTCAGTTATTAAAGAAATGGCTCCCAGCCAAGCCGCTAATCCTTAGGGGGTGAAGGTTTTAGCATCTGTTTAATGGCTGAGAGCCGATCTTTATGTCTCTCACAATCTGGACAGTATTCCGGATACCTCGCGCCTCCATCGGGGAAAACAGTTACAATGACGCCTCTATCCAATGTCTCGGCCAATTTTAGACATGCCCAAAACGCTGCCCCTGAGGAAGGTCCCACCCATAATCCTTCCTCTCTGGCAAGGCGCTGGGCCATCTGGTAAGCCTCTTCTGTCTTTACAAAGAAAGTTCCATCTAAAATCTTTTCATCATAAATTCCTGGACGAATAGCGGTCTCTATATGTTTGAGACCTTCAATCCCATGGAAACCGCTATCAGGCTGAACACCAAAAAGTTTTATTCGTGGATTATATTCCCTCAACCTCCTCCCTGTTCCAATGAGTGTGCCACCTGTGCCAACCCCCGCTACAAAATGGGTTACACGGCCATTCGTCTGGGAAATGATTTCTTCCCCTGTCGTCTCGTAGTGGGCCTTCCAGTTTGAGGGGTTATTATATTGATCCGCCTTAAAATAGCGTTCTGGATTGGCTTCGTAAATCCTTTTCGCTTCAAGAAGCGCGCCATCCGATCCCAGTATTGGATCCGTGAAGATCAGTTTGACCCCATAAGCCTCCAGGGCTTTCATCCTTTCCTCACTAATATTGGCTGGCACAACCAGTTCCACTTTGTATCCTTTAATAGCACCGATCATGGCATAGGCGATTCCCGTGTTTCCAGAAGTGGAGTCGAGAATGATCTTGTTGGGCGTTAGAGCACCGGATTTTTCTCCATCTTCGATAATTCGCAAGGCGGCGCGGTCCTTGACCGAGCCTCCCGGATTAAGCCACTCAGCTTTCGCAAAGATCTCAACCCCTTTGAGATGATTTGCGATCTGGCGGATCCGGACCAGTGGAGTATTTCCAATTAAAGCCAGAAGGGAATGTGGGTCTCTTCTCCTCAGGGCTCGATGAACATCTATTTCAGGTCTAAGATGAATCGCTTCCATGTTTCCCTCTTTGTAGATCGAGGCGGTCTTTAAATTGATTTATCTCCATTCCATCAAGGGATGATCTCAATCTCTTCCGGGTAAATGGCATCCTCCCTGATCCTAAAGGCCTTCACCACCGGGACGTCTTCCTTTAAGGAGATAATGATCGATGCCACCTCCGGATAAAACGCCAATCTCACATCGGTCTCCGATGGAAATGGGATCGTATGAGTATGGGAGTGATAGACGGCTATCATATCGAGCGATTCCCTCTCCATCTCCTCGAAGACCTTTAATTGATCTTGTGGTGACATCGAATATCGAACAGGGCTTTTCTCTGCGTTGGGAACTTCATAGGCCTTTTCAATCGTCCCATTTTTTCCAGCAAGGATCCCACAACACTCCAGTGGCGCCTCTTTTCGTGCATGCTCAATTATTCTTTCAAGAATCGATTTTGGAATCCTTACCATAGAATTACTATTAAAGTTGGAGTACCGATAAACGTTGAACGTTACACTATGAAAGATGAACAGTTCCCCTCTTTTGTTCGTTGTCCATCGTTCATTGTCCTTTTAATGGTGGCCCTGTTTCGATGGGCTCATCGCTTCGGCTCCATTCGATCCAGGAACCGTCATAGTTTCTCAACTTCTCGAGTTGAAAACCGATCAGATAGAGACTCACCAAACTGTGAGTCGATCGCACCCCAGACTGTCAGTAAATGTAGACCTCTTTGTCAGGTGTCACCCCTATCTCCGCAAAGAGCCTCCTTATCTCCTCTGCGTGCTTCCAATACCCCTTGTAGGGTCCCTCTTTAACAAGAACCTCTTTCCATTCAACCCATTTCACTCCTGGGATGCGGCCGGGCCTTGTGGCTCCGGTAAGCGTCTTTTCTCCCAGGTATTCTTCTTTGGCTCGAACATCGAGAATTACTTTATTCGAATCTTTTAAAGCCCCTCTGACCTCTGGTAAAGAACAGAGAAGAGACTCTGTCGACCTCGTCCTTCCTGGCAAATGGAATTGGGTTGGGGTGACCTGAGGTGGAAGCATCTCAGTCGGATACCCCTTTGCTTTCCAGCCATCGGGACCCCCATCCAGGAGTTTCATCTGCTTAATGGGGAAGCCATAGTAAGCAAGGACCCACCATAGCCTTGCCCCATCAGGCCCATCGGAATAGATCACAAGGGTATGATGATTTTCTATTCCCAGTCTTCCCATCAGCGCTTCGACCTGGGATTGAGGTGCCATCATTCCAGGAATGGGATGATTTTTATCTACTATATCTGGTCTCCAGATATTGACTGCCCCTGGAATATGACCTGCAAGATATTTTATTTTTTCACGGACATCGATGATCCTAATATTAGGGTCCTTCCGTTCGACCAGAACTTTTAGTTCTTCGGGTTGAACCAAAAGTTCTGGCCGTGCATATCCACCATTGGGGATTCCCAGAGATGATTGCCTTGATACCATCGAAACGAAAAAAGAGAGGAGGGTGAAAATAAAAATGTGAGTGATTCTTTTTGGCCTATTTTTCTTTCTGAACATCTCTTTCTTCCTTTCTCCCCCTAAATTTAGAGTGTTGCTTGGCTTCGATTCCCCAGACCACACACCTCATGATAATCTGTCAACTCCTTGATCTTGGGTTTCTCGTTGCAGAGCGGACAGGATGGATTCTTCCTCACCTGGAAGACCTTGAAGTCCATCTCAAGCGAGTTGTAGACTAAATATTTTCCGATAAGAGGTTTCCCTTTCTTTAAAATGAGTTTGATCACCTCTGTGGCCTGGATCAGACCAACCTGCCCGGGTACAACTCCCAGGACACCTGCCTCGTTTCAGCTGGGAACCAGTCCGGGCGGAGGTGGCTCAGGAAAGAGGCAACGAAGACAGGGGCCTCCTTCTTTTGGAGCAAAGATGCTTGCCTGACCCTCAAATTGGAAAACCCCACCGTAGACAAAAGGCCTTCCCGTAAAGAAGGCGGCATCGTTCACCAGGTATTTTGTTGGAAAATTATCCGATCCGTCGACGATGATGTCATATTCTGGAAAAATTTTGAGCGCATTTTCAGAAGTGAGACGCTCAGAATAGGTGACTACCTTCACATCAGGGTTGATCCTTGCGATTGCCTCTTTTGCTGATTCAGTCTTTGGTTTTCCTACATTGGACATACTATGTAAAATTTGTCTTTGAAGATTGGTTAGATCTACATTGTCCGAATCGATAATGCCCAATGTTCCTACCCCAGCAGCAGCCAGATAAAGGGCAGCCGGACAGCCTAACCCTCCTGCCCCGACAAGCAGGACCTTTGCCTTAAGTAGCTGAAGCTGTCCTTCCGTACCAACCTCCTTCAGGAGTATGTGCCGGCTGTAGCGCGTGAGCTGTTCCGAGGTGAGTCCACTCCGGCTTGCTACCTCGTAGCCTGCTTTTTTCCACCCTTCGATTCCTTCTCTCATGGATACGACGTTGGTATACCCCATCTCCTTTAACGTTTTCGCCGCCAGGATGGACCGTACCCCTGCTGCACAGTAAACGACGATCGGGCTGTTCTTGTCAGGAAGGAGGCTTTCGGCCTTCTCTGGAAGACTGGCTCGAGGAATGAATACGGAATCCTCCAGGTACCCAAGGTCCAACTCCTCCTTCTCTCGAACATCAAGAAGGATTATTTTTTCTCCATTTTTAAGAAGACGATCCACCTCATGAATCGAGATTTCAGAAATATCTTTATATCTCTTTTTTAAACTCCGTCTTAACAAAGGACCTGCGACTTTCCAGAATATGTTTTTGACCCTTTCACTCATTCTTATTCTCCTTCCATCCTCCCCTATGGGAAATCGGGAATCTCAACCTAAAATTTAGGCAATCACATCCTTCTCTACCGGCTCAACCTTTACTCCAATTTCCTTTAAATAATCGAGTGCCTTAAGATACTCTTCCTCCTCCCCTTCAATCTCCAGGGTCACCCATCCCACATTCTCTGTAACATTGGCACTACGAATATTAGTAATGATTTTAAAGCGGTGACCCATATTGTAGATTACAGGCTCCTGAATTCTTTCTGGAGGAAAAATCAACGTAACCCTTCTCCTTTGGGAAGAACCTCCAGCAATGGCAGGAATGATGGAAATCTGATCGCCCTCTTTGACAGGAGTCTCGAGGTTCTGAATGAATCGGATATCCTCATCGTTCACATAGATATTAATGAAACGCCTCACCTCTCCCTTCTCATCCCTCAACCTCTCCCTAAGAGAGGGGTAAGTTTCGGTGAGCCATTGGATTACCTCTCCAACTGTATTTCCATTGGCTAATATGACCTCCTGTTCTCCAGTTAGTTTTCTTAAAGGTGTTGGAATCCTTACTTGGATGCTCATTTTCTTCTCCCTCCTATCTTAAATCGAAGCCTGTAAGATAGAATTTCTGTATTTTTTCTGCTTCGGTTCTACAATCTTCTCAAACTCCGAAAACTTCGCCTCAATGATCAGGGGGTGTCCAACCCTATCCTGAATTGCCTCCTGTGTCTTTAATCCATTCCCCGTAATGGAGATGAGAATGGATTCATCTCTCGGAATAACTCCATTTTCAATCAATCTTTTAGTCACTCCTACGGTCACTCCCCCTGCTGTTTCCGTGAAGATCCCTTCGGTTTGGGCCAAAAGTTTCATGGCTTCTACAATTTCATCATCCGATACATCCTCAGCCGACCCTCCAGATTCACGGATGGTTTTTAGGGCATAAAAACCATCTGCAGGGTTACCGATGGCTAATGATTTGGCGATGGTCTTAGGACGCTGAGGCTTAATCCAATCAATCCCTTCTTTAAAGGCAGAGACAATTGGGTTTGATCCTGAAGCCTGCGCCCCATGGATTTTGCTATCGACCTTATCGAGCAAACCGATTCTTTCCAACTCCTTAAACCCCTTCCAGATCTTAGTGATGAGTGATCCTCCAGCCATTGGAACAATAATATGTTTGGGAACCTTCCACCCCATCTGTTCAGCAATCTCATATCCATAGGTTTTTGAACCTTCGGCATAAAAGGGTCGAAGATTTATGTTGACAAATGCCCATTGATAATTTTCTGCAATCTCACTACAGAGTCGGTTGACCTCATCATAACTCCCTTTGACCCCAATCAGGTTTGTTCCATAGATCAAGGTACCAAGGATCTTGCCCTGTTCCAGATCGTGGGGGATAAAGATATAACTTTTCAGTCCTCCCTCAGCTGCTAAGGCTGAAACCGAGTTGGCAAGATTTCCTGTGGAAGCACAAGCAACCACTTCGAATCCAAATTCCTTTGCTTTTGATATGGCTACAGAAACTACCCTATCTTTAAAAGATAAGGTGGGATGGTTCACCGCATCGTTCTTTAAATAAAGTTCCTTGACTCCAAGCGCTTCTGATAGCCTTTCAGCCTTTATGAGCGGAGTGAATCCCACATTTCTTCCCACTGTGGGCTCTAATTCTATGGGGAGAAGCTCTCTATATCGCCACATTGTCTTAGGCCTACCTTCTATAATTGAACGAGTTAGAATCTTTCCAATCTTTTCATACTCGTAAAAAACCTCCAATGGACCAAAGCAAAACTCACAGACATGGAAAGGTTTAATTGGGAACTCTCTACCACACTCTCTGCATTTTAACCCTTTTATATAATTAATATTTTTCATATTCTTTCCTTTCAGACGCATATTTTTTAGAAAAAATTGTTTATCAAATTGATAAAGATTATTTTTAAAAGGAAAAGGAGTACCTCTTTAGTTCTCCTTTCCCTTTTACATTATCATAAAGTTAAGATTATTAATTAAAAACATATTTTCTATTTATGAACCCTTTGGGTAAAAAATTTTTGTTTATAAATTTAATCAAGATTATATTTAAAAAAATTAGATATAATATATATAATTTGAATTCATTTCTTTCTTTATACCCTTCATCTTTGCCATTTTACATAGATCATTGATTGTAATAGAATCGAAATACTCCCTTAACTTCTCACCTGCTTGGTCCCATACAATCTGGGTTATGCATTCACCAGACCTCTCGCAGGGTTTGCTCGAATCTTTGGGGCTTACACAAAGCACGGGTCTTATATCCCCTTCAGTAATACGAATAATATCACCAATGGTTATCTCTTCGGGTTTTCTAACCAAGTAGTATCCCCCTGTAGGCCCCCTTTTACTCCCAATAATTCCTCCTGTTTTTAACTTCTGGAATATCTGTTCAATATACCTTGGTGATATCCCTTCCCTACGTGATATATCTTTAACTTGAGTTTCTAACCCATTAGAATGATAGGCAATATCAAATATTGCCCTCACTCCATATCGACTTTTTGTGGATAACCTCATATTGCTACCAACCTCAATATAAATTAAATTAATATACTTAATTTTTTTTGTCAAGTATTTTTTTAAAATTTTTTACTTTTTAATGCAAGAATTTTATATAAATTTATGTTCATACTTCTCCATTTAAGTAATGATTTAAAATGATTGAAGAATTTACTTTTTAAAAAGGGAGCTAACCTTTTTGCGCACGTCTATTCTTCAAAATAACTTTATCGATGATCTCCCCGCAAAAGATGCACCGCCATCCAAAGAAATCTTCTGCCAACCCAAAAAATTTCTCATAAACCATGATCCCACCGCATCGAAGACATTTCATATTTCCTCCCATTCCTTTTTTGATTATCAGCCATGGATCAGCATAGGCAGAAAGGCCCATAGCCCATGCCTTTCTTCGCGACATAAGAGCAAACTCCCTAATGTTCCATTTTGTTACTCATGAACAATTCACCTTTTCTCCCCCGCCCTTCACTGCGGTTCCTCTCTCCTTCCTCTTAACTTTAATCTAAGATGGAAAATATTTCCTTGACCTAAATCAACTTTTAACTTTAAATCTTCTCCCCCACTCTCTTTTTGCTCTGGTTTTATGCCAAATAATGATAAAGAAGATCCAAGCGGCCATGTTTGATCATGTACATTCCAGAGAACTTCATGATCTCCCTAATTTTCTGCTTGTATTCCCCTTTGTAACACTGTGTTTCGCATTTCTTGCACATCGGTTTTGGGTCATGGGGGCATTTAAGCCTCATCGTCAATCCATACGCCAGAAGTTTCGTGCAGTCAGGGCATAGAGAGATATCTTTTTCCTCGATCTCTCGGATATCATATAACCTGAAGAAGAAAGGGGTTCTCAGTCCGTCGTGATTCTTTCTGCAGAAAATTTCTACAAACTTGATCAATGTCTTGATATCGGACTTCTCTTTTTCGGAGATAGACCTTTTCATCACCATAAGTCCACCCTCAAACTACTTTATTTTTTGAATAAAGATACCCCGTCCCAAGGTAACATTCTTTGACCTAAGTCAATAAATTTGAAAAAAAAGTTTAGGGATTTAATATTTCACAGATGGGAAAAGACGTTCTCGATCAATATGAGGAAGGTAGAGAGAGGCCATATACTCGTCAGCAAAAGGGGCAAACTTTGAAAGTTCAATATTGGTAATGGATTGAGAAATCGTGATCGCCTTTTCAAAGACATGGGAAGAAAGGAGGGCCATCCGAGCCCCCATCAAAGAGCTATTCCCCACAAATTCAATTTTTTCAACCGGGACATCTGGAAGGAGCCCGATGCCAATGGCTTTTCTTACATTGAGGTAATTCCCAAAGCCTCCAGCTACGTAAATCCTTTCAATTTGCTCAAAAGTAAACCCTGCATAGTCGATCAACGACTTGATGGCGGCAAAGATGGCCGCCTTTGAACGGAGTAGACTATCGATGTCCGTTTGCGAGATGGTAATGGCTTCCCCTTTTTCAGTTTCCTCAGGGAAGGCGACAATATACCCCATCTCTTGATTCTCCCGAATGAGTCGTTTGTCACTCAGAGACCGAGAAAATCTCCCGTCAATATCTACTATTTTGTTTCTTGCCAGTTCATAAATCAAGTCAATGAGACCCGACCCACAGATTCCCCTTGGTCTTTCTCCTCCGATGGTTTCATAAGAGACTTCACCATTTTCAATTTTTACTCCCTGGATGGCTCCGCGGGTTGCCCTCATCCCCCATTTTATATCCCCTCCTTCAAAAGCAGGACCAGCAGAGGCTGAACAGGAAAGAAGCCACTCATTGTTCCCAATCACAATCTCACCGTTGGTTCCAATATCAATGAGGCATGTAATTTCAGGCCGATCCGACATATTACAGGCCAATACCCCTGCAACCGTATCGCCTCCGATATAGCTTGCAATACAGGGCATAATTTGAAGGATCCCCTGGGGATGAATACGAATGCCTATTTCCCTGGCAAATAGGGAGGGGTAAAGATCAACTGTAGGAACGTAAGGGTCATCCCGAATGGAACATGGCATGAGACCAAAGAGAATATGGCTCATGGTGGTATTTCCAGCGGCCACGATGCAACTGATGTCCTCGATGGAAACCCCCTTCCTCCTGCATAGAGTATCGATAAGACTATTGATATTTTCGACTACCGCCCTTTGGAGAATTTCCAGGGACCCTTTACCGCAGACATAGGCAATTCTGGATAACACATCCTCCCCATATCGGGCTTGGAGATTATGATTTCCCTCAACCCCTACCACTTTACCGGTCGTAAGGTTAACCAACTGAGCTACCACGGTCGTTGTGCCCACATCCACGGCTACGCCATAATTCCTCTCTGCTGTATTCCCTTCTTCTATATCGAGAATTAGACCCATTTCCCCATGACGGGCAATCATGGCCGTGACCTTCCAATGGGAACGGCGTATCCTAACCGAGAGGGTTTTTAGACAAGAAGGATGGATCTCGTAGGAAGGAAATCTCAACCTATTTCTCAGCTCCCTTACAATCCGAGCCGAATCGGGGATATTGTCGTCAATAGTAGGAATAGGAAGTTCAAGATAGACCTTCAGGACGAGCGGATCAAAAAGAGTGGCAGGATCATAGGGCCTTTTGTGAAGCGAGATCCAGTCTGGTTTACTGTAATGGAGAGGAGGGCTTTCTATCCAATCCTTGTGCGCCTTTTCTACCGGTTCCTTCAGAATTTGTTCTTCTTCAAGGCGAGATTCAGGTGGAATCCAGATTTCCATGTCCTCTTCTACCAACGTTTGGCAGGCAAGGACATATCCCTTCTGAATCTCCTCTTTTGTAAAAAAGGGAACCGAGTTCTTATCCAGCTTTACTTTTCCCTTAATGACCTGAACCTTGCATTTTCCACAAACTCCTTCCCCACCGCAAAGACTGTTGAGATAAATACCTAGATTTTCACCTACCTGAAGTAAAGATGTTCCCTCGCTCACTTCTATTTCTTTTTTGTCTGGTAAAAAAATAACCCTTAAAAATTTCATTAAATTTTAATCCCCTGGCTTTTTAAAAAATTAATTAACACAAAAGCAATAAAAATTCTATTCCCTCCACTTGGGTTTCTCGGAGATAAAAATTCTTAAGGATGAAGACCAAATAACAAAATAATTTTGAGATTTGACTTAAGTCAAGGATATTTTTTTGGAAAAAAGTTATTAAAAATTTAGAGGAAGGAGGGATAGAAAATGAGATGTCCCGGCCAGGATCCAATGTTTTGGAAACCAGGTGATGTTTTCGAGATCCCATGTCCAAAATGTGGTTACAGGGTTGAATTTCTCAAATATGATGTAAAGAGAAGATGCCGCTGTGGACATGAGATCGTTAACCCAAAGATCGATTTTGGCTGTGCAGAATGGTGTCCTTATGGGGATAGTTGTATTGAAGGACTGCCTGAGGAGATGAAGGCAAAAACACGAGAGGAAAAGAATATTCGATTAAAGGAAAAAATTGCTCAAGAGATGAAAAAATATTTCGGCTCAGATACGAAACGTATTAATCATGCTCTTAAGGTGGCCCAGTATGCGGAAGAGATATTAAAGATTGAAGGAGGCCATCCCCTTGTTGTTCTCGGGGCGGCATACCTCCATGATATCGGAATTAAACAAGCTGAGGAAAAATACGGGAGCGCATCTGCAGAACATCAGGAGAGGTTAGGTCCAGACATTGCAAGAGACATCTTAAGTCGATTGAATGTCCAAAGGGAAATTGTGAATGAAATCTGCGATATCATTGGCCATCATCATCACCCAAGGGAGAAAGAAAGTCTTAATTTTCAAATCCTTTATGAGGCTGATTGGTTGGTCAATATCGAAGAGGATAAACTTAATGAGAAGCCCCACAAATTTGAGGAAATTGTCAGCAACGTCTTTCAAACAGTCACTGGGAAAAGATTAGCAAAAGAACTCCTTCTAAGTCTATGATGAGATGGAGGGCTGTAGAAATCGTTCGTGGATCCCTAATTCTGTTTCTTTAAAATAAAAATCCTACATTTTTATATTCAGGTATCCTATCTCCAAGGAAGTCACCAAAGTGGAGATCCTATGAAAATTTTTTGAATAAAATTTTTGACTTAAGTCAATGTTTTTGGATGAAAGGTTTGGTGAATTATATTCAATGATTCGATGAAGGTCATATAAAATCTAAAGTTATCAGGAGGTTTCTATGGAGAAGAAGACAGCTCGAAACCTATTCATCTGGGGAACGGTCATCTGCACCATTGTATTCATCTGGCTTACCATTGATACCCATTCAACCATTCCTAAAAGAACAAATACAAATAAACTCACGGATGAAGTCGTTCAGGGGAAAAGGGTCTGGCACAAGTATAATTGTAATGATTGCCATACGATCCTTGGGATCGGGGGTTACTATGCTCCAGACATGACGAAGGTCTATTCCCTCCGTGGGGAGGCATGGCTTTCGGCCTTTTTAAAGAATCCCGAAAGCCCTGACCCCCAGAGGCGAAAGATGCCTAATCAGGGTCTTTCTGATGATGAAATAAAGAAGCTTATTGCCTTTTTTAAATGGGTGGATGGAATTGATACTAATGAATGGCCTCCCAAGCCTGTGACTGCTACGAGAGTGACAAAAGCCACTATCGAAGAGCCCCCTCAGGTATTAAAAGGTAAAACGGTTTATAGTCAGAATCGTTGTGATCTCTGCCACCCAATAGGGGGAAAGGGTGGGGGTGTCGGTCCTGATCTCTCCCGAGTCGGAGCGAAAAGAGATGCCCAGTGGATTGCCCAATTGATTAGGGATCCAAAATCAGTCAACCCCAATTCCCGGATGCCTGCTTACCCACAACTTTCAGACGACGAGATTCAGGCTCTGGTTAGTTTTCTCGAAGGACTCAAATAAATGCGGATTTCGGAATTCTGAATTCGAAATCTAAATTTATGATGAAATGATTTTATTCCGCAATCCGCACTCCGAAATCTAAAATTGGAAAAGGAGGAAATTTATGACTTACGAATCTCAAAAAATTGCAACAAAATATTTTATCATCTCTGCGGTTTTTTTCGGTCTTCAAACTATCTTAGGTCTTCTCCTCATCCTTAAATATATATGGCCCGACCCTCTGATCGGGATTTTGCCCTTCAATACTGCCCGTGCAATCCATACCAATCTTCTGGTAGTTTGGATGATCTTTGGGTTTATGGGTGGAACTTACTTCGTCGTCCCTGAGGAATCTCAAACAGAAATATACAGTAAGAAACTTGCTAATCTGCAGTTCTGGCTTCTTTTGCTTGGAGGGCTCGTGGCTGTGGTGGGTTTCCTATTCGGCTGGACCGCTGGAAGACCACTTTTGGAACTTCCTGTGGAACTTAAGTGGGCCATCGTTCTGGTCGCTTTGATCTTTATCGTTAATGTGTTTTTAACCATGATTAAAACAAAGAAATGGACCGCGATCCAGGGACTCCTTCTGGGTGGAATTGTGATGCTTGCGGTTATGTGGCTTTTCGGCATCCCCTTCTTCAAGAACCTCACCCTTGACTATTACTATTGGTGGTGGGTGATCCACCTCTGGGTGGAGGGAGCATGGGAATTGATCGCCGCCTCCTTAATGGCCTTTATCCTACTTAAAATCACAGGAATTGATCGTCATGTGATTGAAAAATGGCTCTATATTGAGGTCGCCTTGGTTCTGATCACCGGGATTATTGGAACAGGTCACCATTATTATTGGATTGGAACCCCTGGTTACTGGCTCTGGTGGGGTGGGATCTTTAGTGCCCTTGAACCGGTTCCTATACTCTTTATGGTTTTTGATACATTAAACCATGTGAGGCACCGAAAGATCGACATCCCCAACCGGCTCGTCCTTTACTGGGCAGTAGGGTGTGCCATCTACCATTTTATCGGAGCAGGCGTATGGGGCATTGTTCATACACTCCCAGTAGTTAATCGCTGGACCCATGGGACTCAGGTGACTGCCTCTCATGGGCATATGGCATTCTTTGGTGCTTATGCTATGCTCATTATAACGATGATTTACTATGCCCTGCCAAAATTGAAAGGAGTTGAAAAATTTAACCAAAAAGTAGGGTTATGGTCCTTCTGGATCATGACCATCTCAATGACAGTAATGGGCCTTGCCTTCGGAGCTGCTGGAGTAGTACAATCCTATATGCAGAGAGGACTGGGAATGGATTTTCTAACCGTTCAGGGTTTTATGAGGCCCTGGTTTAAAGCAGTATTCTTCGGAGGCTTAGGGTTCTTTATAGGGGTTCTCATTTATATCTATGATGTCTTAAAATTGGCAGCCAAAAAAGAAGAATAGTGTGATCGCCCTATGGTCCATTCTGATAGCAAACCATTTGAAAAGGCTATATACAATGAGCTCTGTTATAGCTGAAACAATCGAGATTATTAAGGAGAAATCCCCTTACCCGCTCGAAGAAATAAGAGTAGATGATCTTGTCGTTGGTATTTTCTTTACAGGGGTAAAGGTCTCAACAGGTCATGGAGGTTGTGCCTTTACCCCTATAGGTGAAATCCCAGAGGCTGTGTGCTGTCCAACCTCTGCAGCCAGAATGCCACTGGCAGGAGCGCTTGAGGGGAAGGGAGTTTCGGAAATCTTAAACTATGCGCTCGATCCAAATGTTTTAAAAAGTGCTATCGGGGTGGCCACCCTTAATGCCTTAACCCAATTAATTATTGAATCTGAAAGCATTGGGGATTACCAGATTGTTAAGGATCAGGATGGATTTGATCTATTAAAGATTGAACCCTATGAAACAGTCTCACTGGTTGGTGCATTTGGCCCCTATATTCGTAGGCTCAAAATGATGGGAAACCCATTCTTTATTATTGAAAAAAATCCCCAAACGCTTAGACCTGATGAGATTAAATTTTTCAAACCCGAATCCGAGATGAGAAATGCCATTGAGAAATCGAGTATTTTGATTATTACAGGTACTGCCATTGTCAATCATACTATCGATTTTATCCTATCCCTGATCGGAAATGGGAAACGAACAGCCATTATCGGACCAACGGCAAGCCTTCTCCCCGATGCCTTTTTTAGAAAAGGGGTAAATATCATGGCAGGAGTAAGGATAACCGATCCTGACAAAATGATTAAAATTCTGAAACATGGGGGCTCTGCCTACCATCTCCTGAGGGAATGTTCCGAGAAGATTGCCTTCCTTCATTAGAAGGAGGATATGGGCTAAAAGGTGCCTAACTGGCAGGCACGAATTTTCAACCCCAGAGTTTCGCAGGCGGTCGAGACTGCTTTTCTCTCTATTCCAAGACGATCAGCAATTGCCCAAACCTCTTTGCATCTCACCCTGCCGTTTTGGACTACTTCCTCAAGAGCTTCCTCTACTTCCTTTGGAACAGAACCCCCTGCCCGAATGTCTTTCCCATGGTTTGGTTTATTTCCCCACCCAAAGAGACCCAGCTGACATTGTTTAATCTTGATCTCCAGTAAGTCAGCAGTAAGACCCACCTCGGAGAGAGGGACGTTGAGTTCTTTTGCTATTCTCTCAGCGGTTCCGCAGGCAATCTCCCCACTGGAAGATTTTTCCTGAACCCATCTTGCAATCTCTTCATTCGGTTTTGTCCCGGGTGGATGCTTCGATGTATATTTTCCAGAATATTCGTGAGTCATTTTTAAAACCTCCTTTAAGTCTCATAGTTTTTCAAACAAACCCTTTAAAATATATTAATTCAAACCAAAATTTAGATTTTCCTTGACTTAAGTCAAGGATTATGAAAAATCATCGTAGTAAAGATGAAAAAGAAAATTGGCCATTTGATCAAAAATAACCAAATTTAATTTATGAATCAATGAAAAAGGAGTGGAAAAATTTTATTGCCTTTTCGGACTCAATTGAATAAAAATATTTACTGTAGTTTAGCAAATTTTGTCATTCCTGCGGAGGCAGGAATCCAGAACCTGTTGATTTTACTGGGTTCACGCTTTCGCGGGAATGACAGAGTAGAGATATTAAAATGCATTGTATTTCAATAAGTTATAAATTTTTGTTAAACTACAGTAGAAATGTTTGTTATATTAGATACAACGAGGAAAGGAGGAGGCATTATGAGACGAATGACCTTTCAAATGATTCTTGTCCTTCTATTAAGTTTGATATTTGCCTCTACTGTGCTGGCCCAGGTCTGTGTGGAGTGCCATCAAAAGGTTACGCCTGGAATTGTCAATGACTGGAAATTGAGCAAGCACAGCAAGAACAAGATTGATTGTTCGGAATGTCATGGAAAAGAGCATAAGACCTCTAAGGATTTCGGAAAAGCAAAAATCCCAACCCCTGATACCTGCGCCACCTGCCATGATAAAAGGGTGAAGGAATTTAAGGCTGGAAAGCATGCCTTTGCCTGGGCGGCTATGAAGGCCATGCCTACGGCTCACTGGCAGCCTATGGCATTGATGGAGGGGATGAAGGGCTGTGGAGGATGCCATAAGATTGGCCTCAAATCCGAAGCAGAGATAAAAGAACTGAAAAAGAGTGGCCCGGGTTTTGGCATGGCTTCCTGCGATGCCTGCCATACCCGCCATACCTTCTCCGTCCAGGAGGCCAAACAACCCCAGGCCTGTCAGACCTGTCATATGGGATTCGATCATCCTCAGTGGGAAATGTATTCCGGCTCAAAACATGGGGTAAGATATCTATTGAAGCAGAACAGGACGCTTCCTGCAACTGCCTCTGCACCCACCTGCCAGACCTGCCACATGCAGGGAGGAAATCATGAGGTGCGAACTGCATGGGGGTTTCTCGCGGTCAGGCTTCCAATGCCTGAGGACAAACAATGGGCGGCTGATCGGGCAACCATTCTCCAGGGGCTTGGAGTGCTCGACCCCGATGGTAAACCTACTGCAAGACTCGATGTGGTCAAAGCCGCGGATGTGGCCCGTTTGACTCAGGAGGCCTGGCAGAAAGAGCGAGACAAGATGCTCAAGACCTGCAACCGATGCCATTCCGCTCACTTTGCAAAAGCCGAACTTGAAAAAGGTGATCAGATTATCAAAGAGGCCGATCGGCTCATGGCCGAGGCTATCCGCATCGTGGCTGATCTCTACAAGGATGGGATTTTACCAAAACCGAAGAATTATGTATATCCATTTCCCGATCTTCTGACCTTTCACGATGCTCCGACAACGATCGAACAGAAACTCTTTGTGATGTTCCTCGAGCATCGGATGAGGACCTTCCAGGGGACTTTCCACGCAAATCCGGATTATGCTCTCTGGTATGGATGGAGTGAGATGCAAAGAAGTTTAACCGAGATCAAAGAAAAAGCCGAAGAACTCCGTGAAAAACATAAAAAATGATCAATAGAAAATGTTCAATAAAATTAATCCACCCCCCTCACCCTTCCCTCTCCCTCCAGGGGAGAGGGAGGTTATTGGGGTAACTTAAAAAAATTTGTCACCCTTTATGGGGGAAAGAAAAAGGAAAGACCAAAATGTCTACTCCATCTTATCAAGAGCGTTTGCAAAGATGTGTTTCCTTGATGAAGGAGGCCGGCCTTAATGTCATTCTGCTCGCCAAGCCGGCCAATATATTCTATCTCACCGGAGATGGGCGATTATGCGCCTATGCCATGATCACTCAGGATGGGAAAGTGGCCATGGGAGTTCCTAAAACCGACGTTGAGGATGTTATACGGATTGCCCGTTTTGACCGCATCATTGGATTTGAAGATGAAGTGGGGATGATTCATTCCATTGCTCATCACTTCGAGCATTTTGGCATAAAAGAGGGAACAGTGGGTCTTGAATATACCTATCTCACCCAGTCCATGATGGCCATGTTGACACATCCCCATGCAAAGCCTGAGGGGATCTTTGCCAAAGATTGTACTCACATTCTATCCGAACTTCGTATGGTCAAAGAAGATGAAGAGATTAAACGAATCCGCAGAGCGGCAATAGTTGCTGAGAAGGGGATGGAAGCGGCGATCAAAGCAGTAAAGCCCGGTGTCACAGAAAGTCAGGTAGCGGCTAAAGCCGAATATGCCATGAGGCAGGCAGGCGCTGAGAAGTTCTGGCAGACCTATGTTTCTTCTGGTCCACGAACCAATGTCGCCCATGGACTTCCGACCCGGAGAAAAATTAAGAAGGGCGATTTAGTGATGATCGATCTCCATCCTATTGTCAATGGGTACAGTGCAGATATCTGCCGGACTGTATGTGCGGGTACACCCACGCCCGCACAGCAAGCCGCTTTTGATTTATACTTAAAAGCACAACAGGCAACCATTGCCAAAGTAAAGGCCGGAGTGGGGATGGTTGAACTGGAGCAGACCCTTCACGGAATTCTCAGAGAGGGAGGGTGTGGAAAATATATCTTCGGCCCCCCCATCCATGGGGTTGGCATCGAATTTGAGGAATCGCCCTTGCCTCCCGGTCATGCCTTCTTCCATGGAGAGAAGGAACCCCCTCCCCTCAAAACCAATGTAGTCATTGCAGTGGGGAATTGCGGCCTTTATAAAGGTCCCTGGGGAGTCCGTGTGGAGGATACAATAGTTGTCGGTCCTGATGGTCCGAGAGTATTGACGAAGTACCCAAGAGAATTGAAGAAACGGAAGATCTAAATTTCAAAACCCTACATGAGAACTTGGAAGACTGCAATTCATGAACTCAATTTGGGGATCGAAGTTTAATGATCTTTGTGGCCTCTCCGGTCCTGAAACTCTCCCTTCAGTTTACAAATTTTTATCAAAGGCTCTTCTTTAATAGATTCTTAATCATGTCAATAAGATATGGTTTTTCAATATATGCCCAGGCCCCCCGTTCTTTCGCAATTTTCCCTGTATCTTCTTTCCCATGGGCTGTGATAATGATGACCCGAGTTGAAGCCTGAGTCTTTTTAATTGCCTCTAAGAGATTCCATCCATCCAATTCTGGCATGATTAGGTCTGTGATGATAAAATCAAATTGCTTCTCCTTAAAAGCCTCTAAGGCCTTTTTCCCATCTTCGACAGCAGTAACTTCATAACCCTCTTGGGAAAGGGCCTCTGAAAGAGACCACCTTGTCAAGAAATCATCCTCAGCAATTAGGATTTTTTGGGATAAAATTTTTTCCCTCTGAGATTATTTGGATTTTACACCATTTTATAGAGTGCAACATCTATGCCTGATGGATATAAAATCCATTATACCTGTAACCATTTAATTATATTAGTAGAAATATGATTGCAAAATGGCATAAGTAACATGGATTCTTCTTATAGAGCGAAAGAGTTTTATGTAATTTTTCTCATCTCGATGTGTAATTTTACTCACTTTTAAAAATCTTATTGCCTTTTTTATTTTATATGTTTAAGATAAATAAATAAATGCAGAGGCTGAGCTTTTGAAAGACTTTTGGGAAGGAAAAGGGCCTTGCTGGATTATTTTAAATTGTTCGAAGTATGTCTATCCTGATTGTCTTGCCTATCAGAATCGAGAAAAACCCTGTTGGGAACATGACTACACCCAGTGTGAAAAATTGATTGGTGTTAAAGGGGAGTGTAAAGGGTGCAAGGTATTTAAGCTTTATAATAATCCCTTCTTCAAATTAAAACCTTAAAAATAACCCTTTGCTTTCAAAACAAGGATATTATAAAATGTCTTATAATTAGGGGGGTGAGATGATCTTAAAATTTGGTGGGTTAGATGATTTTCCCCTTCCGGCAACCCTCATTAATACTTAAAGTTATCTTCATCACAAGTCTAATATTAATCCTTGCCATTTCCCTCAGTGTGTGGCTTAACACCCAACTCCATGAGTCCAGTATAAAAAGACATACTTACGAAAAGACAAAAATTATATCAGAATTCATTGAGAAAAATGTTATTCGGTCAATGGAGAAGGGAAGGCATTTTGAGATCCATCAGATTTTAAAGAATTTTACCTATAAGGGAGTTTGGAAGATAACTCTATTTCGGCCTGATGGAGTGATCAGGGCTTCAACCCATGAAGAGGAGTTAAACAGAAAGGTTGGAGATGTAGAATACTTTTTAAAGAACCAATATTTCACTAAGGAAGAGATGGTCGAACGAGACAATGGAAGGAAGAAGTTGGAAAGGGTCTATTATCTTAGCAGTCCAATTTTGAATCACCCTGAGTGTTTCCAGTGCCACGGTTCAAAAGAGAAGATAGTGGGAATCTTGACCGTTACTCATACCCTGCAGGAAATGGATGAAGAAATTTCAAAAGTTAAACGAGATGCTGTGATTGTAGGAATCATTACCATTGTTTCCCTTTCGTTGGTCATTGGGCTTCTTTTTTTAAGAGTAATAAATATCCCGATCAAAAAGTTATCCATTACGATGAGAAAGGTAGAGGAGGGCGATCTTGATGCGAAAGTAGAGTTTAAGGGAAAAAATGAAATGGGGAGATTGGCTCAGAACCTAAACACAATGATTGAGAAACTAAGACTGGCAAAGATAGAGGCAGAGCAGTATCATCAGGAGTTGATCCAAAGGGCGGATAGGATGGCTGCTATTGGGGAGTTGGCCTCAGGGATTGCCCATGAGATAAGAAATCCACTGGCAGGGATTCAGGGAGCCATTCAAATATTGGCCAGGGGATTTCCGGCCGAAGACCCGCGAAGGGAAGTGACAGATGAAATCCAGAAACAGATCTATAAACTGGAACGTCTGGTGAAGGATTTACTTAACTATGCTAAACCTGTTCAGCCAAATTATTTGGAAACAGATATAAATCTATTGGTTGATAAAGTTCTTTCATTCTTTATAAATCAAAGGGGTGAACCGGATAATCTTAAGATAGTAAAGAAATTCTTCTCCCCTCTGCCAAAGGTGATGGGTGATTCCAACTCATTGGAGCAGGCCTTCTTAAATATTCTCCTTAACGCCCAGAATGCAATGGCAAAAAGTGGAACACTTACCATATCCACACGGCCATTGGTTATAGATGATATCCATGGGATTCAGATTGTTTTTGAGGATACGGGTATAGGAATCCCCGAAGCAAATCTTCCGAAGATCTTCAATCCCTTCTTTTCCACCAGGCCGAATGGCACAGGGTTGGGGTTATCCATTACAAAAAAAATTATAGACCAGCATGGGGGAAGGATAGAAGTAGAGAGCCAGGTCAATGTAGGAACAAAAGTAATTATTACCCTCCCAGCGATGAAAACAGGATAGGGCAGAGGGCAGAGAGCATAGAGCAAAGGGCGTAGGATAAAGGAAGGGGGTAAAAAGTGGTTAAATTTAGATTCCAAGACTTGAAGATATGGCAACTGGCAATTGAAATTGCGGATGAACTTTTTGATTTAGGGGATGTTCTTGAACAAAAAAAGTTTTACCGATTTGCCGAACAACTTAGAGGATCTGGTATGTCGATGTCCAATAACATTGCTGAAGGCTCAGGGTCTTCATCTAATAAAGAATTTAGACAATTTTTAAATATTGCCAGAAGATCCACTTTTGAAAACGCGAATGTTTTAATTTTACTCCAAAAGAGGAATCTTATAACTAAAGAATCCATGGAGAAACTCTTGAAGAAACTTGACTCTCTTTGCCGGCAAATAACAAGTTTTAAGAGTTCTTTAAAATAAATTACCCTATGCTCCATGCTCTATGCTCTGTTCGGCTTTGAGGTTTAAGGATGGCTGAACCAAGAATCTTAATAGTGGATGATGAATATCTCATCCGATGGACCCTTCAGCAAAACCTTGAGAAGGAGGGTTATGAGATCATCCTTTCTGAGAATGGTGAGGATGCCATTGATAAGGTGAAGAAAGAAGCGCCTGATATCGTTCTCCTTGATATAAAATTGCCGGGGGTGGATGGCTATGAGGTCCTTGAGAGGATATTTAAGATTGATCGGGATGTTATTGTCATCATGATCACGGCCTATGATGATGTGGAGAGGGTGGTAAGGGCAATGAAATTAGGTGCCTTTGATTACATTGCCAAGCCCTTCGATTTTAATAAGATATATTTATCCATTAAAAAGGCACTTGAGGCCTCTCAAATTAAGAGGGAAGTAAAATACCTGAGACAGGAGCAAAGGAATAAATACGGATCGGATAAGATTATAGCCGTAAGCCAGGAGATGGAGAAGATTTTCAAACTTGTAGACAGGCTTGCTCTAAGCGATACATCAACAGTTTTGATCCAGGGGGGGAGCGGGACAGGGAAGGAGTTGATCGCCCGTGCGATCCACTACCAGAGTAAAAGGGAGAACATGCCCTTTATTACAGTAAACTGTGCAGGGTTCCCCGAACATCTCCTCGAAAATGAACTCTGTGGACACGAGAAAGGGGCCTTTACAGATGCTAAAGAGGTGAAGAAAGGACTTTTCGAGGTTGCAGAGGGAGGAACATTGTTTTTGGACGAGATTGGAGATATGAATCAAGCCATGCAGGCGAAGCTCCTGAGATTGATTGAACAGAAGACATTTAGAAGGATGGGTGGGGTGAAGGAGATACAGGTGGATGTTCGAATCATTGCCGCAACAAATAGGGATTTGACAAAATTGAAAGAGGAGGGAAAATTCCGGGAAGATCTTTTTTACCGAATCAATGTGGTCTCTCTTAAAATTCCACCTTTAAGAGAACGAAGAGAAGATATTCTTCCCCTGACAAAATATTTCGTTCAAAAATATAATGAGGAATTTCATAAAAATGTCCAGAAGATTTCTAAGGGGGCTGAAGAGTTTCTTAAGAAATATGATTGGCCCGGGAATGTCCGTGAATTAAGGAACGTGATAGAGAGGGCCATGATACTGGTGGATGAAGATACCCTTCTTACAGAGCATCTGCCGGTGGAGATTCTTGGACAGGCATCGAAACAGGGAGGGGTGATTGAGGGGATTAGGATTCCTCCTGAGGGTATTTCATTGGAGAAGGTAGAGGAGGCCCTTGTAAGGCAGGCCCTTAAAATAACCAATGGAAACCAGACCCAGGCAGCCAGGCTCCTCGATATCAGCCGCGATGCTCTTCGTTATAGAATGCAGAAATTCGGAATCGAATTAGCATAATTATTCTAACTTTCTTTGGAACTTGAAATTGAGAATTCTTTTAACAGGATTAAAATACCTTCCTTCATTGTGGAATAATCCCCATAGGTGAGAGATATTCCACTATTTTGAAATCAATTTCACAAATTTTAACTGATGAAGCATCAATATAAAAAATAGAATCTTGTTAATATTTTGAATTTATTGGCTTTTTTCAAATTTAAAATTTTAATTAATCACGCATAAAATTAAAATCTTTGGAACAGAATTTGCTTTTTCTTTAAAAAAATTCTCAAAAATGAGAAAAGGGGATAATATAATGAGAAAAAAAATGTTGCCTACCACATTCACGCTAATTATTTTCGTAATAATAATTCTAAATTTCCCTCTCCACGCCCAGGAGAAAACCACTTACATAGGATCTGATGCTTGCAAGAGTTGTCATGAAGAAGCGTTTGGCAGTTATAAGAAGTCAATTCATGCAAAAAAACTCATCCCGGGCTCCCCTGCAAACTTAGAGGGGTGTGAATCCTGCCACGGTCCTGGAGCAAAGCATGCTGAAAAAGGTGGAGGGAAGAATGGGGATATTTTAGGCTTTGGTAAAAAAGTGAGCGCAAAAGAAAAGTCCTCCAAATGTCTTACCTGTCATGGAGAGTCAAAGCATGTTGCCATGTGGGATGTGAGTAAACACCGGTCAGTTAATCTTTCTTGTGATAATTGTCATTCAATTCATTCTGGAAAGGAGAAGAATTTGAAGGCGAAAGAGCCTGATCTTTGTTTCAGCTGTCACTTAGATATCAAAGTAAAGGCTAACAAACAATCCCGCCATCCTATTAAAGAAGGGAAAGTAAAGTGTAATGATTGTCATAACCCTCACGGCGATTTTGGTAAAAAGATGGTAAGAGCCGATTCTGTCAATGAACTCTGCTATAAATGTCACTCTGAAAAAAGAGGCCCCTTTTTGTGGGAACATCCACCTGTGGAAGAGAATTGCTTAAATTGCCATAATGTTCATGGAAGTAATCATTCAAAACTCCTGACTCGAAAAATGCCTCAACTCTGTCAGAGCTGTCATGACTGGAGTAGACATCCAGGGACCATCTACACTTCATTTGAAACCTTCAGAGGAACCGCTACCTCAGGAAAGAACAGGATGTTTGCAAGGTCCTGTTTAAATTGTCATCAAAACATTCATGGAAGCAATGGCCCTTCGTCCAGAGGGTTGAGATTTGTGAGATAGGAGGCAAAATAATGAAATCTAAGATCATCCTTTTAATCGGATTTTTAAGTATTCTTCTGGGATTCACTGCCTTTGCACAGGATAATGGACTTGAGGGAAGCATTACATTAAATGGCAGGATTACCAATATCGCTGGTGATGAGGCGAAGTTTAACAAATTCAGAGATATTCGGGATGGGTTTGGAGCTTATAGTGAGGTAAATCTCAATTTCAATAAGGAGAAATATTTTTTGGATTTTAAAATCGAAGACATAGGATATGATACCCAATCCTACCGGCTTGGAGGAGGACTGTGGGGGAAATTTAAGACTAATCTTTACTATTATGAAATTCCCCACAACCTCACTTTTGATGCCTTAACCTTTTATACAGGAGCTGGGTCGGATGTCCTCACATACCCCACACATCCCCCTAACACAAATATAATTACTTGGGATAGATTTGATTATTCCACAAAGAGGAAGAGATATGGTGGGGGTTTAGACTTGAGTTGGATAAAGCCATTCTATCTTGTTTTTTCATTCGAGAGGGAGGAAAAAGAAGGCATAAAACCTGCAGGGATTGCTGGAGGAACTCCTGGAAATATCTCTGTAGAAATTCCTGAACCTGTTGATTATATAACCGATACAATAAAAATTGAAGGAGGGTATTCTAAAAACCCCCTCTTTTTATCCCTCAGCCTTAATTACAGCCAATTCAATAATCGCGATAACACTCTTTTTTTTCGGAACCCCTTCAGCGCAAACACCGCATCAAGTATGGACTTTTTAACCCTTCCACCTGATAATGATTACTACAAAATCGCCTTTAAAGCAACTTACAGACTTCCTTTTCAAAGCAGATTTATGGTTAATCTTGCCACCTCCAGAGCGAAATCGGAGGAATCTCTTCTCCCCTTTAGAATTGCCGATGTAGTGGGTGGGAGAATTCCCATTACCTTGAGTGATCCAAAATTTGATGGGAAAGTAGATACCAGAAACTACTCCTTTATACTCACCTCCAATCCCCTCTCATTTATCGATGGCAAGATATATTTTAAACATTACAAAAAGAAAAACAGATCAGATGAGATTATAACAACCGATGGTGCCAACACCTATACTAATCACCTCTTTGATTATAAAAAGAACACAGTAGGGGGAGAGGTTGGGATTAGGCTTCCTGCAAAATTTTATCTAAGCGCAGGATACAATTTTATTAAAACGAAAAGGGAACGGGAAGATCTGCCTGAAAACAAGGATGATCTCGTTACGGTAGACCTGAGATGGAGCGGTCTCGATTTCATGGTGGCGAAAGTTGGATTTGAGGGGCTTTACAGGGATGCAAAATTCCGTGCATCTACCGATCCCAACAATATTGAGACTTATGTGAGGCGCTTCGATGCAGGAGCAAAGCACAGAAATACCTATAAAGCCTCTGTGGATATCTCTCCAATGGAAAGTCTCAATTTTAGTCTCGGATATCAGTTTAAGAAGACCGATTATAAAGATGTCACGCTCGGGCTTCAGGGTGAAAAGAGCAACCAATTTCTCTTCGATGGAGACTATACCCTTGGTAGATGGATGAAGATATTTGGCTATCTGGCCTTGGAATATATTAAGTCAAACCAATTCCAAAGACAATTTATAACTGTGCCCAATCCATATCTTTCTCCAACTGCTAATGACTTCAACTGGGGGGTCAAACAAAAGGATAGGGAGTTTGACTATGGAATCGGCGCAGAAATTTACATCATTCCTCAGAAGTTGACTTTGACCCTCCAACATGATTATGTAAGATCTAATGGCTCTATGGATTTCACTTACTATTTAGGCACATTGCCTGGTGGAAGAACCCAGGATAACATTGATATCTCAGACTGGGACGACTATCGGCTGAGATCCTATATGGCAAAATTAACATACAATCTGACAAAAAGGCTCTCTTTTACATTGGGAGGAGCCTACGAGAAATATAGGTATAAGGATGCCCAGGTAGATGGATATCAGTATTTTATTCCAGGGACCGGAACTAATTCAGGCTATCTGACCGGAGCATATCGAGCTCCTTCCTATAGCGGCAGTACTATCTTCTTAGGAGCAAGTTACAAGTTTTAGGACTTCACCCTATTTCTTAACCCGTTTTATAGTTTAAAGAATCAAGATATAGATTCGCCCTTATCTAAAATTTCAAAAGACCCCAGGTCTGGGTACCATACCCTCTGTTTAAAGAGTCAAGAGGTTCATTTTCCACCTTCTTCTTTGGGATTGCCTTCTCAAAAAACTTTACCCCATCCACAGAGGTCTGAATCGATTCAGGGTCTCCTCTTTAAAGAAATTGACTTTGTCTTTACATTCTCTTAGTATTTTTAAACAAAAGGCATGAGGTCTGGATACCAAAAAACAGGATTTCCACACCATGGGGGGCGGCTATCAAAGGAAACTATTCCACGATTCCAGAACATTTCAGAAGGGGTAACTTTGACACCTTACAGAATGGGGGTAGATTAATGAGAAGAAAACAAACTTTCCCCTTTTTTCTTTCCTTTATTATCTTTACCCTTTTTTCTTATAGCATTTCGCATGGGGAGACAAAACCTGTTGGGTTTGCGATTGCTTTCCCGGACTTAACATTTAACCATAGACTTTCTAAAAGTGAACGGACCTATCTTGGAATTACGGATAAACAGAATTTCTCCCTTCGAGAAATACGTGGTTCTCTCCTTCTGATTGAATTCCTGAGCACCTATTGTATCAATTGCCAGAAGCACACCCCGATTCTCAATGATATTTTTACATTAAAGTGGTTTTCCTGCTGAAGAATGTCAGAGCGTAACCATCCTTTCTAAAGATGGTATCACTTCTGATGCCCTTTCAACGGCCGTCTTTGTCCTTGGGCCTGAAAGGGGATATTCACTCTGTCAAAAGGTTAAAAGTGCGGATTGCCTTATTGTTGATAAGGATGGAGAGATTATTTTATCTCCTAAATTGAAAGAAAAGATTTTATTTATGCCCAGGTGAATCAAGTACCTCACGCACTTTTCGTGCCAATCCATCGATCGTAAAGGGCTTCTGGATGAAATCCACACCTTTCTCCAGAACGCCGTGGCGAACAATGGAATTGTCAGTATAACCTGACATATAAAGAACCTTAACCTCCACACAGACCTCCCTGAGTCTTTCTGCCAATTGACGCCCACTCATTTCGGGCATCACCACATCGGTCAGAACCAGGTGAATCGGTCTCTTCAACTCCTGGCAGATCCTTAAGGCCTCGGTTGGGCTTCCTGCCTCCAATACCTCATATCCATGCATCCTCAGGACCTTCACGGCCAGCTCTCGAACCTTCTCATCATCCTCCACAAGAAGAATGGTTTCGCTCCCTCGAGGAATCTCTTCATATTCAATCTTTTTTCTTAACTCCTCGGCAGGTTCATCCACCCTCGGAAGATAGATCTTAAAAGTGGTCCCCTGGCCCGGTTCACTGTAAACCAAGATATTTCCTCCGCTCTGCTTTACAATCCCATAAACTGTCGAAAGCCCCAACCCCGTCCCTCTTCCTTTCTCCTTGGTCGTAAAAAAGGGCTCAAAGATTCGTTCTTTAATTTCAGGCCTCATACCCACACCTGTATCGCTTACCGAAAGCATCACATAACGGCCCGGGGTCACTCCGATGTGACTTCGAGCATACTCTTCATCCAACTCCACATTGGCGGTCTCAATGGTCAGTTTTCCTCCTCCTGGCATCGCATCTTTGGCGTTGACCGCAAGGTTCATGATCACCTGCTCAATCTGACCAGGATCAGACATCACCCTCCCAAGATTTTCAGACAACAAACTGATCAATTCAATCTCCTCACCGATAATCCGGCGAAGCATCTTTTCGAGATCCCTTATGACTAGGTTCAGATCAAGGACCTTCATCTCCATGGGCTGACGACGGCTGAATGCCAGAATCTGACGTGTGAGATTGGCTGCTTTCTCTGAGGCCTTCTTAATCTCTTCGATATTGTCCCTCAATGGGTCACCCTCCTTGAGTTCGAAAAGGGAGAGCTGACAGTATCCCTTGATAACTGTTAGCAGATTATTGAAATCATGGGCGATGCCTCCGGCTAACTGGCCAATGGCCTCCATCTTCTGGGATTGTCGAAGCTGGTCCTGAAGGGCTGCCATCTCTTCTTCTTTCTTCTTTAGCAGTGTAATATCTCTGCCGGTGGATATAAAGTGTGTAATATTTCCCTGGGGATCCTTCAGGGGAGTAATAACTTGATCATAATAGAAGAGATCCCCATTTTTTTTCTTGTTGACCACCTGTGCCTGGAAGATATTACCAGAGAGGATTGTGTTCCATACGTTACTGTAATATTCAGGACCCATCAGTCCTGACTTAAGAATGTTCGGTCTCCTTCCAATGGCCTCCTCCCTCCGATATCCTGTTATCTTTTCAAAGGCTGGGTTGACATACTCAATAATACCACTTCGGTCGGTGATGAAGAGGATATCCGCCACCTGATGGATAGCATTCTGGAGTTTGATTGCTTCGTCTTCTATCCGCTTCCGCTCGACAATCTCTTTCTCTAAGGACTCGTTTAGGGCACGCAACTCTGAGGTACGCTCTTCAACCCTCTGTTCTACTTCCGCATATGCCTTTTTTAAAGATTCCTCTGCCTCCCTTCGAGCTTGCTCATGCCTCATGATTTTCTGTATCCCCATACCTATGCCCATAAGACCTAACATCCATATCAGGAAATGAACCAGGGCATACATCTTCTTCTGGCTCCGCTCAATAGCCCAAAGAGGCTCCATGGGGACAGCGACGCTTATCCCTCCCCGAATATCTCCTTCTTTGTAACCATCCTTTGCATGGCATTTTAAACATTCCCGATTAGTGATAAGTGGCTGGATGAGACGAAAATAATCTTTTTGGTCAATCTTCTCTATAGAGCGGACTTCCTTCTTCTCCTGCTCAATTTCTTTCAGAGCCTTAGCCTCCCATGGATCCGGGAAATTTTCCGGATTGATAGGATTTAAGCTTACAAAACGAATGGAAGCGGTATCTCCTTTCTTTGTAAGTTTATATATCTGTCGCGTCATATATTCCGAATTCATCAATGTCAGCCTTACCCCTGAAGTTATGGTGATATCTCGTTCAGGGATGTGAGATAGATATGGATTGGGTGGGGTCTCTTCAGTCACCCGCACATAAAGCGGTTGATGCTGATGGATCCAGTCTCGGAATTGCTCAACTTTCTCTAAAGATAACTTTGCCTCAAGGTGTGCAGTCTTAAGGGTCATCTCTCTCAAATGAATCGTATTCCAGAGGAGGGAAGTGAGAATAATTATCGTCCATACCACTGGCACCCACCAGATATAATGCTCCCACCGGAAAGGATGTGCCTTGAACTTCCATTTATCTTTCATGGTTAAGTCTCCTTTTTACCTGCATAAAATACATCCCCCCACTTTTGCAAAAGGGAGGGGGTCCCTTCTTAATATCTTTCTCTCCTTCTTCAGGGAGTTTTATCATATCCATCCAATTCCTAACGCAATGGCAAGGAGCAGGAGCATTCCCCCGACTATTTGCTTGATGATGGACATGGTCATCTTTTTTATCAAACGCGATCCAAGGAAAGTCCCTAAAAAGGCGGAAAAGGTTGCGGTGGCTACGAGTTCCACTCCCCCATGGGCTGAAAGGGTTTCAAATTCTTTCGAGAAGAACGAAAGGCCATAAACCCCGAGACGTGAAAAGTCAACAAGGACGGCACAAACAACTCCTGTACCAATGAAGGCTTCTTTTTCAAGCCCTGCTTTCACCAGGAAGGCCGACCGGAGAGCTCCCTGGTGCCCGGATAAGCCGCCAAAAAATCCGGAGAGGGCGCCCCCTAAAGGGAGGTATTTTCGAGCGAAGGTCAACTTTTCGAAATAGGGAAGGAGGTCAAATAAGGAGAAGAAGAAGATAAGAATGGCAATGACCATCTTAATAGGCGTGACCTTAAACATCTTTGAACCGAGGGAATATTGAGTGATAGGAGCGAGATCTGATAAAAAGAAGAGGAGATAGGCCCCTAAGAAGGCAAAGACAATCGCGGGTATTCCAAAGGACAAGACCACTCTCCTGTCGGCCTTCTTGCCCAAAAGACCAACTTTAAATAAATTATTTCCAAGATGGACAGTGGCCGTAGATGCGATTGCGATTTCCAGAGGGAAAAAAATCGCAAATACAGGCATCAACAATGTCCCAAGCCCGAAACCCGAGAAAAGGGTCAGGGTAGAAACCACAACCGCAGCAAGTGAAACAATGATATAATCCATATATTCTCCTTTACCCCTTTAGAAAATCGAAGACCTTCTACCTAATTCCACATGGCCGCGGAGCCACCCGCGAACCATGAAAATCCGCCTCACCCCCACCCTCTCCCTCCTGGGGAGAGGATAAAGGTGAGGGGAAAGACTTATTTTCTACCTAAGTTTACAGCAATCTCTTTTCCCTTATTTTTTCAGGGAGATGCGAACTGAGAAGCCCACATAAGATGACAAGACTGAAAATGAATCCTTCATATCCCTTAAAAACACCCACCGATAGGAGGAGGAGAATTTTTATCATATTCAGCACCCCTTCGCTTACAACAAGCCAGACAAACCCATCCTTATATAACTCTCGGACAACAAGGAACACACCTGAGGCCACAGTGATTGTAGGAAATAGGAAAGGTACGCTATCCCCAAGTATAATCCCTCCATACCAAACACTGAACCCGATAAAGTGAGAAAATAGTAAAGTCATTTTGATAGGTTGATCCAATGGGATATGCCTCTTCACTTTAGTAAGCTTAATCTCAGCCATTTTTCATCTCTCCTTTATTTCTCAAACAGCTCCCCAAAAAGCTCCCTTACCTTCTCCTTGGCCCGTTTAAGAGCTTCTTTTCCTTTTGGAGTGATCTTATAGACCCGGCGATAGTGACCGGATGCCTCTTGAGTTTCAGATCGAAGATACCCCCTCTTCTCCATTCCATGGAGAATGGGGTAAAGGGTTCCAGGGGATAGCTTATACCCATGCCGGGCCAACTCCTCGATAATCTCAAGACCGAAAATCGGACCTTCTCCTGCATGGTAAAGAATGTGGAGCCTGATTAATCCAGAATACAGATCCTTGTCTTTCATGAATATTATCGCATATCGTTATCGTAATTCGATAATAACTTAGATTAGTTTAATTGTCAATGGTTTCCTAATACTTTTTAATGATTATTTTAAGACTTTCTTGAGCTTTTGGACGACAGTTTCTAATTCTTCGGCAGTCGTGGTGCGGCCGAGGCTGAATCGGATCGCTCCCATTCCATTCTCGGGCGGGATTCCCATGGCTTTTAGAACGGGAGAGACTTCCACAGAACCGGAATGGCAGGCCGCACCCGTGGAGGCGGCCACGCCATTTAGTCGGGCTAGTATTTCTGACCCGACTCTTCCAATAAAACTCACATTAAGCGTATTGGGTAGCCGATGGAGGGGATGGCCATTGAGGACAATTTCATTGTCGAAGTTTTCCTTGAGCATTTCCCAGAAACGGCCCCTTAATTCTTTCTATTTCGAACCTGGAGATTCGACACTTATAGACGAAGGTAAGAAAAAAATTTTCCTATACTGTGGTTAAGAAATAGATTGCTGTTGGGGATTATCCTCTCTATGAATTTTAAGGTTGCCTCGAGAATATCTGGGTAAACCTATTGAACTGAGAAAGAAGAAGAGCTTCAACAAAAAATTAATCTTCAGGATCAGGGAGGTAGTTAAAGTAATCACCCTAACATTTCTCCTTGAGATCTTTAAGTCTTCGGGTTTGTTTAGATAAGTTTTTTTGTATATTTTCCGTAATGTAAAAAGTGCTAATTCGATAGACCAGACACAGAACTTACGTATCCCTGTCTCACTTCTGGGGATAAGGAGGGTGTAAGTAAGGGCATTTTTAAGATGACTATGAGCAATTGCTACAAGCTCTGATATCCCTTTTTTAAATCCCTTTGAATCGTTTCCTCGGGATATATCTTCTAAGGCAAACCCTTCCCTCTTAAAGAGATCTTCTGGTAGCCAACAAACCCCTCGGTCTAAATCCTTCCAGAGATCTTTTAAGATGTTTGTCATCTGAAGACCCTGACCGAATGAGACTGCTAATTTCCTGAGAGCGACCCCCTTTCTGGAAATTTCAACTGAATAGTCACAAAAAAGATCGGTTAAAAATTCTCCAACGACTCCAGCCACATAATAACAGTAATCGTTTAAATCGGCCAAATTCCTTAACCCCTTTGGATTTCGATCTCTTTGAAACTTCATCATACCTTTACATACAACTTTAAGGCATTGTTTTAATCTTTCACGTTCATTTTCATTAAAACTTCGTGTAATGCAAATGATACGACTGAAATTTTGGATAAGTTTTCGTTCACCCGGAGAAGTGGCAGGAGAGAGCAAATGGGGCAAGTCGCTGGTCAATTTCTCGGGTGTTCCCCTCTCAGAGATAGCAGCGATTAACTCATCCCAAAAGAATTGTTTTTGGTCAAGTGTAAGAGCTTTTTCATCCTCGATAGTATCGGCGATCCTAAGTAATAAATAGGCATTGGCAACTATTTTACAGAGAGGGGATGGTAATTCTGGAATGGTAAATGCGAAAGAACGAGAAACCCTTTCTAACAACTTTTGCTGAAAGGAAAGATCTAATAAAGTGTTGGAAGAGACAAAATCCATTTTTCCTTAAATTATCTTTCACATCCCAATTTTAAAACTTTGACTTAGGTCAAGGAAAACGTTCCTGAAAAGGGTCATGATTATTTTGAATAGAAGGATAAAAAGTTAAAGAATTTTTGATTTAAGTCAAGGCGATCTTCGAAGAATTTTTTAAAATATTAATCAAAAAGTAAAGAAAGGGGGTGAGCCCATGAGAGATAGGATTGAAAAGGCACTGGAGAAGATAAGGCCAGCCCTTCAGCGAGATGGCGGAGATGTAGAATTGGTGGATGTGGTAGAGGGGACTGTCAAGGTGAGATTAAGGGGTGCTTGCGGGGGATGCCCAATGTCCCAGATCACTTTGAAGCAGGGAGTTGAGCAAGCCATCAAGAAGGAAGTCCCTGAAGTCAAAAGAGTGGAGGCAGTCTTATGACTGGGCGAGGAAACAGAACTGAAGCCATTTATTCATTTTTAAAAAGATTACAGGCAGACGAATCAAAAAAGAAATTCAGAATCGAAGGCCGAAAAAAACTTGAGGAAGTTATTTTAGAGAATGCCATGGACGGAAAGATCTCCTGCGCCACCTGTTTCAGAATCGCTGATCTTTATGGTATTCCGAAGAAGAATCTCACAAAGATACTCAACGAGATGAAGATCAAGATCACCCAATGTCAGTTAGGCTGTTTTTAATAATTTAAACTTGGAATAAGGTCTTCCACCACTGGGTCCTTTATAAAAGAAGGGGGAAAAATGGAAGAATACTTAAACAAACCCATTAAAGAACTGATTACGGAATTCCCAGAAATGGGAGAAATCCTGGAAGAGTATGGGATTGGATGTATCACTTGCAGTGCTGGGTCCTGTCTTTTTAAAGATATCATTGAAGTCCATAACCTCTCCGAGGCAGAAGAAGTGGAGGTGATGAATAAGATTTTCAAGGTGATCTATCCAGAAAGGGTAATTCCTATTCCGAAATTAGAACGGAAGGTCAAACCCACTTCAAGAGAGATCAATTACTCTCCTCCTATAAAGAAACTTGTAGATGAACATGTCTTGATAAAAAGGTGGATTGCTTTGATTCCAGAAGTGATCAAACATCTGGAGACTGAATCGAATGGAGACCTGAAGATTGTTTATGAGGGGGCTGACTTTATTCGTTCTTATGCCGATAAGTTCCATCATGCGAAGGAAGAGGATATCCTTTTCAAATATTTTGATGAGAATTTAGATATTATCAGGACCATGTTAAAAGACCACGAAAAGGGACGAAGTCAGGTAAAGGCCCTTATCGAATCCGCCGATAACAAGGACAGGAGGGGGATCTCCCAACATCTTTTGGCATATCGTGAGCTACTTTCGGAGCATATCAAGAAAGAGGATGAGATTCTTTATCCCTGGATGGATAGAAACCTTTCGGTAACCCAAGTGGGTCTGCTTTACTCAAAATTTAATGAGGTTGAAGAAAAATACGGAGATGGAGTAGCCAAAAAATACGAAAAATTTATCTTAGATTTAGAGGAAAATTTTTTAAAAAACAGAAAGGAGGCTAAAAATGAGAGCATTTGATGGTTGTCCAAGTTCAAGAATGATGGATTTAAGAGAAGAAAAGGGTAAAGAAGAAGCCCATACGGCGAAGATCAAATCTGAACTTCGCCAATGGCCAATCCAGCTCCACCTGATCCCTCCAACAGCTCCTTATTATCAGGGATCAGATGTCCTGCTCACGGCTGACTGTGTGGGCTATGCACTTGGAAGTTTCCACTCAGACTATTTAAAAGGAAGGTCGATCGCCATTGCCTGCCCGAAACTGGATGAAGGACAGGATGTCTACGTTGAAAAAATTAAGTCCTGGTTTGAGGAGGCCAAGATCAATACCTTAACCGTATTGATCATGCAGGTTCCCTGCTGTATGGGTCTTCTGAACCTGGCCAGAGAAGCTCTAGCCAATTCAAAGAGGAAAGTCCCACTGAAGGCAATTGTTGTGGGGATACAGGGAGAGATTCTTTCAGAAGAATGGGTATAAGAATCTGCAAGGGCTTTGATCCCATTCCTCTGAGGCTCTTAAAGTTTCCCATGGGCTCGAGGCCATAGGGATTGATCCCTTTTTTGCTCAGGGGTCTGTTACATTCACCCTCGGGATAGAGAACCGAAGGGAGGATGTGGAGTTTTTTCTAATAGAATTAGCAAAATCCGTAGAAAAATTAAGGTTACTCTCACCCTTTGGCCGACGGCCTGATGCCCTTATAAGGAGATAGAAAAGATGGAATGGTTCGTTTATATTCACGTGCTTTCGGTTGTGATCTGGATTGGTGGGGTGGCTTTTGTTACGGCCATTGTCTTGCCCGTTTTGGCAC
>FWPV01001349.1_pt1 | contig 44938 bp, 45 predicted proteins | sample 2228371 | NCBI WGS metagenome assembly FWPV01 (sample SAMEA103939776, study PRJEB20133) | metagenome
CGCCACTCCCCAACGCCAAAAGCGCATCTAGAGCAAGTGTGCTATACTTCGCGCTTGCCACTATGTGACTGAACACACAAATTATCTGAGCAGAGAAACACGCCATGGAGCAAATTTCACAAAAATATCGAAGCATTGGAGTTACCCTGTTTGTCGTTGGCGCAGCCATTGGATTCTTCCTTTCGGTTGGGGCGGTTTGGGCAAACCTGGAAGCGTCGTTTTACGGCTTCAACAAACTGACTAACGAACGGCTGGATTCACTGCGCTGCCCGCCTTACATGACCATTAACGAAACGGCCACTATTTCGGTGCGCCTTACCAACACCACCGACCGAACCATCAATCAACTGGTGCGGGCGCAGTTCAGTACGCCTGCGCTCATTATTTCCACCGATACAGCGCGCAGCATGCCGCCTGGCGCAACGGAAGTCTTCTCCTGGCAGGTGGACCGAAACAACATTGACTTGGGGCGCTTTGTGTTTGCCAGCGTGTATCGGTTTTCAAATTATCCCATGCCAGCGCAGGTAACCATTTGCGGTATTTTTGTGTTGCCCCTGCCCTGGCTCACCGGCCTGCAGTTTGTCATTATCACCGGGCTGTTGAGCGTTGCCGGCCTGGTAGCGGGCTGGCGCTTATGGGAGCAGGGTAATAAACCCATGCGCGATCATGCGCTGGAAGCCTCGCGCGCAATGCAATTTATGCTGGGGCTTGCGCCGCTTACCATGCTGGTTAGCCTGATGGGCATCTGGATACTGGGGTTGATGCTGCTGGTGGTTTACCTGCTGATGAGCGTAGTGACGCTGCGCTTTTTCATTCGCGCTTAGCAAGAAGAAAAACAAAAAACGGTGAGGCAAAAACGGCTGAACCTGGTCGCTTTTGCCTCACCGCGCTTAAGTTGCCCGCAATTGATTAAACTACAAGCACGCAGACCTCGTAGGGCGGCAAAATAAGTGATGTCCCCGCAAACGTTGGTTGTTCCACAGCCGAGAGCAAAACGTACCCGCGTGGTGTTACCCCCTCAGGCAAGGTAAATCGAACACGTCTGGCGCTAAAGTTGAGGGCTACCAGCAGGGTTTCCTCATCTGTCTGGCGCAGGTAGGCCAGCACAGCGGGTGGGGCATCTAAAAAGCGGATGCTGCCCCGGCGCAACGCCGGGTGCTGACGACGCAGGGCAAGCAGGTTTCGGGTAAAGTTGTAGAGCGATTGCGGGTCGGCGCGTTGGGCGGCCAGGTTGCGGGACGGGTAGTTTGGGTGCAGCCGCAGCCAGGGCTGCCCGGTGGTGAACCCGGCCTGGGGACTCGAATCCCACTGCATGGGGCTGCGGCAGCCATCTCGCCCTTTGTAAATGGGCCAATATTTTTTGCCGGGCGGGTCGAGGATTTCGCTGCGCTTGAGGGACAGATCGCGCATGCCAATCTCTTCGCCCTGGTACATGAAGGGCGTACCGCGCAAGGTGAGTAACACAGCCATAGCAATTTTGGCCATGCGGTCATCTTCGCCGCGGCAATAGCGGCTGGCCGCGCGCGGCAGGTCGTGGTTACTAAGCACGGTGGTGGGCCACACCCCCGCTGTGTTGAACAGGGCTTCACGCGCTTCAATGCGGCGGCGAATGTAGGCCGGGCTCCAGGGATACGTAAGCGCCTGGTCGGTAAAGTCGAAACTGAAGGCAGCGTGCAGCTTATCGGGGCCGCAGTAGCCAATCACTTTTTGCGGGGTAGCCAGGTAGGTTTCGCCCACAGCATACCGCTCTGGGTAGGCGTCCAGCAGGCGGCGCAGGTCATTGAGCATGGGGATCATTTCGGGCTGGTCTATGTCGTAAATGTGGCGCTGGCGGTCGAAAGCGCGCAGACCAAACTTGGGCGGGTTGTTGCGAAACTGAGCATCTTTGTAATATGCGTTGAAGACATCCAGCCGAAAACCATCTACGCCGCGTTCCAACCAGAAGCGAAAAACATCCATTTGGGCGGCATAGACCTGCGGGTTGCGCCAGTTGATATCGGGCTGCCAGGGCGTGAAAGCGTGCAGGTAATACTGCCCGGTGACGGGGTCAAACGTCCAGGCGCGCCCGCCAAACGCCGCCTGCCAGTTGTTGGGTTGGTCGCGCCAGATGTACCAATCGCGCCGGGGGTTGTCGCGGCTGGCGCGGGATTGGAGAAACCAGGGGTGCTGGTCGGAGGTGTGATTCATGACCATATCCAGAATGATGCGTAAACCACGCGCGTGGGCTTCGGCCAGCAGGCGGTCGAAGTCGGCCAGCGTGCCAAAGCGCGGATCAACCGCCGTATGGTCGGCGACATCGTACCCGAAATCGGCATCTGGCGTGGGGTAGAACGGAGAAAGCCACAGGGCATCTACGCCCAGGGCCGCCAGGTCATCCAGTTTGGCGGTGATTCCGGGCAGGTCGCCCAGTCCGTCGCCATTGGTATCATAAAACGAGCGCGGATAAATTTGATAAATGACGCCATCGCGCCACCATAACCAGTCTTGCATCACATCCTCCTTCCGGATGAAACGGCCTCACGTTGCGACAGATGCAACGATAACCAGCAAACTTTTCCGTACCAATTCAAACCTAAACGCCGTAGCAATTTTCTCATAATCGCGTAAAATGGGGGGTGATAAGGACGCTATGAACCCAAACGCAGAACACATCCTCGTTGTCGAAAGCGACCCCGATGTAAGCGACCTGATCGCCCGGCAAACGCTACAGGCGATGGGTTACCGCGTAAGCATAGCCAGCGACGCAAGCACGGCCATCAAACTGGCGCTTCAGTCGGCCCCAGACCTGATTGTGGTCAACCTGGACCTGCCAGGGCTGAGCGGCAAAGATTTGCTGGTAGCGTTTTCGTCGCAGGGCATTGATGTGCCGTTTATTGTCATTACACAAAAGGGGAATGAAGCCAGGGTTATTCAGGCCTTCCGGCTGGGCGCTTCGGACTATATTGCCTGGCCCGCGCGCGAGCCGGAAATTGTCTCGGTGGTCGAACGGGTGCTTAAGCAGGGGCGCGAACGCCGCGAACGCCAAAAACTAGACCAGCAACTAAAACAAACGAATGAAGAGTTGCAGCGCCGCGTACGCGAATTAACCACCATCTTTTCGATTGGGCGGGCGGTGCTTTCGATTACTGACCAGCGCCTGCTGTTCGACAAACTGGTCGAGGCGTCGCTCTCGGTTACGCTGGCCGATATGGGCTGGCTGCTGGTGCGCGATGAAAAAACCAAACAGTTTCTGCTGACTGCCTCGCAAAAGTTGCCAGAGGGCTGGGCAAAGAAACTCAACCAGCCCTTCGATGATGGCGTGAGCAACCTGGTGGCGCTTTCGGGTGAGACTCTGTCCATTAACGGCGACCCGCTCAAGCAATTCAAGGTAGCCATGCTGGGGCAAGCCATGCTGGTTGCGCCCATCAAAGTGCAGGGGCAGGTCATTGGGTTGCTTTCGGTGTTGCGCAAGGCCAACAAGCCATTTAGCAAGAGCGAGCAAACCCTGCTAGAAGCCGTGGCAGATTATGCCTCTATCTCGATGGTGAATGCGCAATTGTTCCGGGCGCTTTCGCAAGCAGCCGAAGCAGCCCAGGGCGGAGAAAAACGCCGCCTGGAAAGTCTGACCACCCTGCGCCAGCAATTGACTGTTCAGGTACAGTCCGCCGGACAAGCGCTGGATATGATGCTGACCGGACGTTTGGGGGCCTTTACCCCTGAACAACTGCAAGCGCTGCGCACGGTTCAGACGGCGCTAAAACAAATTTATACACTGGCCAACCAGCCAAATACCCAGCCCGTAAATCCGCAAGGAAAATGACCCCGCATGCCCAGAAGAGAACTCATCCTGCTGGCTGTTGAGACGCCCGCTGTACAACGCGCCATTGAACAAGCGCTTACGGCAGCAGGTTTTGAGGTCGAAATTGCCGCAGACTCTCAAAAACTGGAGAAGTTATTGCGTGAGCGCACGCCATCGGTGGTGGTCCTGGGCGAGGCGCTGGACGGTGCAAGCGGGCTGGATGTGTGCGCAGCGCTTTTGGAGCGCTTTCCAACTTTGCCAGTGGCGCTGGCGGCACACACCGAATCGGCGGCGTTCATTTTGCAGGCGCTGCGGGCGGGGGTTAGCGACTGTCTGTTGCCGCCATTTGAGGCGGCTGCCATTGTCGAAGCGATTGCGCGTATACGCAAACGCGCCGATGTTACTGGCGATTGGGTACGCAGAGAAGTGCGCCGCAACACCCAAAGCCTGCAACAACGCACTAATGAACTGGAAGCCATTCTGAACAGCCTGAACGAAGGGGTAATGGTCTTAGATAACGCCCTGCAGTTTGTCTTCGTCAACCTGGCCGCGCGCAATGTGCTGGGGTTGGGCAATGCCGCCCTGGCAAAAGACCCTTTGACAAACCACATCACCCAGCCAGATATTCTGGATTTACTCCACAGCGCCCAAACGCAGGGACTTAGCCAGGAACGGGAAGTGCCCCTTGGCGAAAAACAGGTTTTTTCCGTCAGGGTTTTTCCGGTGTCAGGCGTGGGCATTGTGGTAAGCCTGCAGGACATTACCACGTTGAAAATGATGGATCGCATCAAAAGCGATTTCATCCATTCTGTCTCGCATGATTTACGCTCGCCCCTGACGGCTATTTTAGGTTATGTGGAACTGCTGGAGCGCATTGGCCCGCTCAACGACCAGCAACGCGAATTTGTGCGCCGGGTGCAATCCAGCGTGCACAGCATCACCGCCCTGGTAAACGACCTGCTCGACCTGGGCCGCATCGAGGCCGGGTTCGATACCAGCCGCGAACCGGTGAACATGGGCGAGATATTGCGTTACAGTTTAGAGACCTTTCACACCCTGGCGCAGGAGAAAAACATCATGCTCAGCGCCCAAATTTCGCCCAACCTGCCGCCAATGCGCGGCAACCCCATCCGTCTGCGGCAGTTAGTGGACAACCTGCTGGGCAACGCGATTAAATACACGTCATCTGGAGGGCGGGTTTCGGTTCGCCTGCAGGCTGAAGATGACCAAATCATCTTTCAGGTGAGCGATACGGGCGTGGGCATTCCACTGGCCGATCAACCGCACATCTTCGAAAAGTTCTACCGGGCTTCCAACACCCCCAAAGATGCGCCCGGCACCGGGCTGGGGCTGGCGATTGTCAAATCCATTGTGGATAATCACCAGGGGCGCGTTTGGGTTTCATCTACGCCAGGGCAGGGCAGCACATTTTCGGTGTTACTGCCCACTTACCAGGAGAACGCCGCCGACCTTAACCGTTAAAACAAGTTTCCGCAGGTGGAGCGCCCTGCGGAAACTTTCGCCAAAGGAGGAGACGAGAAGGAGGAGGGATGTTGTTCACGAACTGTCTCCGCTTTGTATGTTATCGCATTTACACCGTTTAGAACACTGTAAAACGTCATATCATATTGTGACATTATTCACAAAGTGGCGGCGCTCGCTACCCGCCCGGGCGGCGCATGCCCTTGCGCAAACTGCGTGCGCTTTCAATTTCTACGCTTAGTTTCATCCAATCATCTACCAGCAGCACCAGGTGCGGTATATCCAACGGCGCAAAAAGGGGAGAAAAAAACAGCCGAATCAGGTTTTTAGATAGCGGATAGGCGCTTAGTTCGAGCAAAATGGCGGTGCGTCCGGCCACCGGCAGCACCAGGTCTTCTTGCAAGGCCGAGATTTTACGCTCCAGGTAGAGCGCGCCCATTTCGGTCGGCACAGAACGCTTAATGCGCCCGTAGCCCACGCGCATGCGAAAGAACGGCGCTGCAATGAGCAGGCTTTTGGGGTTGACCTGCACATAGGCCGCATTGCGCAGCGCAAAAAGCAAGAACGCAAACAGGAAAATAAACGCCCCCAACCCACCCAAAGAAATAACCCGCCAGGACTGCTCAACCGGAAAGACAAAAATGCCCACACCAGCCAGCAGCCACACCACCAGCCCAATGGCAATCACACGGCTGCGCCAGTGATCGAGCATGCGGGTGTACATAAGCAGGCGATATTTGCGCGGCCGGGCAGGCATGGTTTTTACTCCTCGTCGGCGTTACGGCTCAGTTTGAGCCCCTGGGGCTGGGGCGCGCCCAATTGCGCCGAAAGGCGCGTGATGGCCTGCTCCAGGTGTTCGCCGCGCAGGCTAAAGGTGATGTCGCCGCGGGTGCGCTCGATGATGGAGCGGGCCAAATCGGTTTGGCGGCGCAAGCCGTTGGTAATGGCATCGGGGTAATCCATGGTCACCAGCACGGCATAGATGTCATCCATAGCGGTCATCAGGCGTTCGGCTTCATCGGAATAGCCATGACGCAAAATATCCAGGCAGCGGCGGCGCAGTTCGCCAATCACTTCGGCCAGGCCGTTCAGGTAAGTAAACGGCTCCACGCCCAGGTCTTCGGGGCTGGGCAGCGGCTGGTTGCGAATTAGCGCGCAAGCGGCCCGGGCTTCCACAAATTCTTTCAGGGCGTCTTGGGTATAACCGGCAAAATAAATATCTGGAAAATCCGCCACCGCCTGGCGCAGGGACTGGGCCAATTGGTCGGCAGCGTTCAACTCAGACTGCATGGTTTGCAGGTCGTCGCGGTGCACCGCGCGAATGGCCAGCGCGCAATGACGAATGAGCACGCGCGATGCCGCTACGGCCCGGTCGCGGGCGGCGGTGCGGGTATCGAAACTTTCGCGAATTTTCTCGGCAATGGCTTCCAGTTTATCCATTGGGGTTCTTATCGTCGTCAGAAGGCGGCGCAATAGGCCGAAAGAGTTGGTCGGCCAGCGAAGAAGCCGGCAAGGTAATTTCGCCAAACGCGGCCTCGTAGCGGGCAATATTTTCGCCAAGTGCGCGCAGCAGCAACTTGGCGCTTAAAGGCGAAAGCATCACCCGCGCCGTAATGCGGGCTTTTTGTTCGCCGGGCATCAGGTGGGCAAAATCTATCACCAGGTCGGCCGGGGAATGGGCAATGCGCGCCAGATTGGCGTACACCGGCTTCAGGTCGGCGGGCAGTTCCAGCACCGGCGCGCCCGGCTTGGGTTGAGAAACAGTCATACATCCTCCGTAGTAAAAGCAGAAGCCCCAAAAGCCAGGCGGCTTTCAGGGCTTCGAAGATGCGCATTAGAAGGGGATATCGTCTTCGCCTGGCGCACCCACAAAACCAGCATCGCCGCCGGGCATGCCCATCTCGCCGCTGCCTTCGCCGCGCGAAGAGAGGAAACGCACCGTGTTGGCCGTCACTTCAAAGGATGCGCCTGCTGTGCCATCCTGCTTTTGCCAAATGCGCGGCCCGCCGGTGGCCGGGTCGGCCGTCAGGCGGCCTTCAACCAGCACTTTCATGCCTTTGTGCAGGTACTGGTTGCAGGTTTCGGCCAATTTGCCCCAGGCGCTCACGCGAAACCAGATGGTCTCTTTGACCTGCTGGCCGTTATTGCCGGTATATTGGCGGTTGGTCGCCACCGAAAACGAAGTCACCGCCTGGCCAGAGGGGGTGTAGCGCATTTCGGGGTCTTTACCCACATTACCGACGATGATGAGGGACTGATACATAACACATCTCCTTTTGGTGTATAGGTACCGCCGCGGCGCGACGGTGCAAACGTTTAGAACAACTCAATTTTACCCCCTTATTGCCCGCTGCCAATGTCCTTTCAGCAGGCAAAATCGAACGGATGTTCCGGCGGCTGGGCCGGGTAATGCCAGGGAGAGGTAGATTGGGACCACTGCCACGCCCCCAGCGCCGCCCCGCACGCCGCAACCAGGTGGTCGCTGAACGGGCGCGCCGCGCGAATCCCCAACAACCCGCGGCCTGCCAGCCAGTCTAACAGCCGCGCCCTGGCCGAAGGGTCGCGCTTGAAGGTGAACACATCGGCTGCGGGCGCGCCGCGCAAGGCAAAGACCGCGCCGGGGTGCACCTCTACCAGGCGCGGGGGATGCGCCAGCGTGGACAGCAAACGGGCCAGGTTGATGCCGCGCAGGGTGAGATACACCATTTTGGTCAGGGTAGGGGCTATAACGCCAATTTGCGCATACCCCAGGGCATTGAGCGTTTGCCGCAGCGCCCGGTCTGATGGGCGATAGCCGCCGCGGGCATTGTAAGAAAGCGGGGCATCTATGCCCAACACCACCTGACCTGCCAGCCCGCTTACGATACCTAAAATATCCATATCCCCCAGCCCCACGCGCGCTTCGAGGAAATGCAGGCCGTCGGCGCGTTGCGCAAAGCACACCAGGCAGGTATCGGCCAGGTTAGACGGGCCAGAAAGGTCTACGCCCATGATGTAGCGGGGGGCATTTTCCTCAGCAAGCAACACTGTCATAGGCAACGCGTATCCTCAAGCAAAATTTTACAACACCCACCACGCGCGACACCAGGCAAGCGAGAATAAAAAGAGAGAAACAAAATAATGGTTATTTACATGATAAAAAGGCCAATTTGAACAAAATAATTGACATTTGTAACAAAAAAGGCTATATTGTAAGTGCGGGCAGATAATTTTTCACAAAATATTTGTATATCGCCATACAGGAGGCGCGCCATGTCGAAGACTGCTCACCCCGTTTGGTTCATCTGGCTGGCAGGGGCGTTTTTAGCCAGCCTGCTTGCCCTGGCCGCACCGCATCAGAGCCGCGCCAACAGCCCGGCCCAGGTAGATGACGGCAGCAAATGCGTTACCTGCCACGAAGACCTGTACTACTTGCACGACACCGGCAAAGCCTTTTGCCTGCATGGCGTCCCGATGTCTTGCGTAGATTGCCACGGCGGCGACCCAACCGCCGTGACGAAAGAAGCCGCGCACTTCGACCGCAGCGCGCATCCCATCATCAACGAAGATGACAAAAAGTGCTACGAATGTCACCCAGCCGAAGCAGCCGAACGGGTACAGACATTTGAAACATTGGCTGGTGTGAGCGAAGTGCGGGTAGCCCAGCCATGCGATGTAGAAGTGCAAGCGCAAATTTCATCCGAAGCGCCTGCAAAACCCCGCTTTTACCTGGATCTGGGCATTCCCGAAACGCTTCTATTGGTTTTCGGCGCCTCAGTTATGCTGGTTGCGCTGGCATCTATCCTTTTCAAACCGAAACCCTAAAACAACTGGAGTAAACCACAATGAAGATCGCCATTGTCAGCGACGACGAGCAGACCGTATCACAGCATTTTGGGCGCGCCGCAAAGTATGTCATTTTGACAATCGAAAACGGGCAGGTGATTGCACGTCAGGTGCAGGAACGGGCGCATCACAGCCATCACGCGCATACCGATGATCCCCACCACACAGGCGAACACCACCAGCACGACCACCGCGCCATGCTAGCCCCGATTGCCGATTGCCAAATTTTGCTGGCGCGCGGCATGGGGCGGGGCGCACACCAGGCCCTGCTGGCACGCGGCATTCAACCAATCATTACCGACATCGCCGATATTGACCAGGCCGTGGCAGACCTGCTTGCTGGCAGGTTGGTTGATCACCCTGAAAAATTACACTAGCGTGAGGATAAAAAATCATGGAGCGCTCCGTTTTCGACATTCAGGCTGAGTTTTGCCGGGCCATGGGGCATGCGGCGCGTTTGCAAATCGTGCACGTCTTGCGCGAGCGCCCCATGATTGTGAACGAGATTGCAGCCCAAACCGGTTTAAGCCAGACGATGGTATCGCGCCAGTTAGCAGTGTTACGCAACGTGGGGGTGGTTACCTGCGAGCGCCAGGGCACTGAAGTGCGCTATCAACTGAGCGACAGTCAGATCGGCGAAATGTGTGACCTGGTGCACAAGGTCTTGTTTGAACAAATGAAACGCCGCTCGCAAATGCTGCGCCCACCCAAGGCGTAACTGCCAACAGCCAGGCAACTGGCGTTCACTCGATATGTTTTATAGAGGGGAAATCAACAAAATGGCGGTGCACCGTATCGCGCGATTGGCCAGGCGTTTGAAGAATGAGCAGAAAAATCGCGCGTTCAGCAAATGGATTACGCCAGATGTGCGGCAGGGTTGCCTCGAAGATGAGAAAATCGCCTGCCTCCAAAAGGTAAGTTTGACCATCAATCAGATACTCCACTTTACCCTGCAGGCAAAAGACAAACTCCTGGCCGGGGTGCACCACCTGCCGCTCGCCGCTCATGGCGTGCGGCTCTAGCGTAACGCGAAACGGCTCTACTTCTTGATTCTTCAGGCGTTTGCCCACCCCCTCAATAGTCAGCCCATTGGCGCGCAACACGGCGCGCTCTGCCTGCCTGACAAGCAGCACATCGCCCTGATATTCATCATCAAAAAAATAACTGATTTTTATGTTCAGCGCGCTGGCCAGGCTTTGCAAGGTAGAAACGCTTGGCGAAATCTCATCGCGCTCTATCAGACTGACCGAATTGGTCGAAATGCCAGCCCGGGCGGCCAGGTCGCGCTGCGAAAGGCGGCGCTCGATGCGTAACTGGCGTAAACGCTGCCCCACCAAAAGTTTTTGATTCATATCTGCCACCGGATAATAATAAAAAGATGTTCATATCATAACAAAAAACGCATAAATTCACAATATTTTGTGAATAGGCGCACAGGGCTTTCATAAAGTGGTAAACCGGTATTGCGAGGAGCGGTTTGTACGCCAAAGCAATCTCCCTGGGGCCTCGATAATGCTCGTTTAACGGGAGACTGCTTCGGCAAAGAACGCCTCGCAGTGACATGATTGCGGATTTAAGAAAACCCTGAATAAGCGCATTTATTGCTCGCGCCCATGTGGGCGCAAAAGCAGACAAGATTTACAAGAGTGCTATTTTGAGGAAATGGAAAACGCTAAAGCGCCGCCCTGGGGCGGTATTGCAGCGCCTCGGCCACATGCACGGCCTGAATGTGGTCACTCCCCGCCAGGTCGGCGATGGTGCGGGCCAGTTTGAGGGTGCGGTGATAGGCGCGGGCCGAGAGGTTCATCTGGCTCATGGCGGCCCGCACCAGGCTGTCGCCGGTTTCGTCCAGTTTGCAAAACTGGCGCACTTCGGCCACGCGCATATCGGCGTTGCACACCACCCCAGCCGATTTTAGCGCCGCAAAACGCTGCGCCTGGCGCGCGCGCGCCGCCTGCACCCGCTGGCGGATGACCTCGGATGGCTCGCCTAAGCGGTCGCTGGAGAGTTTGTCATAATCTACCCGCGGGACTTCGATGTGGATGTCTATGCGGTCGAGCATGGGGCCAGAGATGCGTTTCTGGTATTTGGTGACGGTGGAGGGGGCGCAGGTGCACGCCTTGAGCGGGTCGCCATAATAGCCGCACGGACAGGGATTCATGGCCGCTACCAGTTGGAAGTTGGCCAAAAAGGTGAGCGACCCCTGCGCGCGGCTGATAGTGACGATTTTGTCTTCCATGGGCTGGCGCAGCACTTCGATGGCGCGCGGGCTGAATTCGGGGAATTCGTCTAAAAACAGCACGCCGCGATGCGCAAGCGAGATTTCGCCCGGGCGGGGGATGTTGCCGCCGCCAACCAGCCCGGCGTGGCTGATGGTGTGGTGCGGGGCGCGGAAGGGACGCTGACGGATGAGCGGGGTGCCGGGGGGCAGGGCGTCGGCCACCGAGTAGATTTTAGTCACTTCCAGGGCTTCGTCCAGACTCATTTCGGGCAAAATGCCGGGCAGGGCGCGGGCCAGCAGGGTTTTGCCTGCGCCAGGGCTGCCGGTCATCAGCACGTTATGACCTCCCGCGGCGGCGACCTCAAGGGCGCGTTTGACGTGTTCCTGTCCTTTTATTTCGGCAAAATCGGTGGGGATGAAGAGCGGTTCGGGCGGGTTGGCAGCAGGCTGGTAGGGGGCAATAGGGCGGCGCCCAGAGAGGTGGTGGTAGAGTTCGGCCAGGGTGTGGACGGGGATGACTTCCAGGTTGGGGATGAGGGCGGCTTCGGCAGCGTCGGCGGCGGGGACGATGATGCGCTTGTAGCCATGCTGGCGGGCGGCCGCGGCCATGGGTAAGATGCCGCGCGTGTGGCGCACTAGCCCATCCAGCGAGAGTTCGCCCACCACCAGCGTTTGGTCGAGGCTTTCGGCAGGCAGGTGGCCGCCCAGCACGATGACGCCCAGCGCAATGGGCAGGTCGTAAGCGGGGCCCTCTTTGCGCACGGCGGCCGGGGCCAGGTTGACGACAATTCGGTGGCGCGGAAAGTGCAGCCCGGCGTTTTTGATGGCGGTTTGCACGCGCTCGCGGCTTTCCTGCACGGCGGCGTCGGGCAGCCCAACAATGGTCATGCCGGGCAGTCCGTTGGAGTAATCTACCTCTACCTCGACGATGACTCCATCCAGACCGATAACGGCGCAGGAGAAAATTCGCGCAAGCATGCACGCAGTTTAGAAGGGGCAGGGGGAATTGTCAAGGGGGGGATGTTGGGAATTTAGGGCTTTCTGTCACTGCGCGGGCTGAACGCTCTTTGTGAAGCCCGAAGCAGTCTCCCGTTGAACTGGCATGTTCGGGACCCAGGGAGATTGCTTCGGCGCGCAAACCGCGCCTCGCAATGACAGTTTACGACTTTAAGAAAGCCCTGGCCCTGGATGCGCGATTGGATAGACTCTAAACACAAAAAGTGCTATATTGATTGTGCACTCTTGTACAGTGCGTGATACAATCCGGCATTGTATAGACAACAAGACCGCATCCCTGCCCATCCATAAACCCATCTCAAGAGGAGAATGTGCTATGCGTCACCTGTTCAAGTTTCTGTCTGTGCTCATTTTAGCCAGCCTGCTCCTCAGCGCATGCGGGCCCACGCCAGAGCCCCAAGCCGAGGAATTCACCTTTGGCATGCTGCTGGTTGGTCCGTACAACGACCGCGGCTGGAGCCAGGCCCACTACGAGGCTGGCAAATACGTCGAAGAAAAGCTCGGCGCCAGGATGATCTACATTGACAAGGTTAACCCGGCCGACCGCCCCGGCACCACCCCCGCGCAACTGGCCGAGGAACTGGTGGCGCAGGGCGCCAAACTGGTCATCTTCAACTCGGATGACATGAAAGACAGTTCCACCGAGTTTGCCCTGGCCAACCCCAACGTGTACGTCATCATGGCCTCTGGCGACCAGGTCTGGAAAGACGGGCTGGATTACAAACCGATTGCCAACATGACCAACATCATGGGCAAAATGGAATACGGCAAGATGATTGCCGGCTGCGCGGCCGCGCTGACCACCCAAACCGGTCAAATTGGCTACCTGGGGCCGCTCATCAACGACGAAACCCGCCGCCTGGCTGCATCTGCTTACCTGGGCGCGCGCTACTGCTGGACTGAATACCTGGGCAAACCCGCCGCCGACCTGAAGTTCAAAGTGACCTGGATTGGCTTCTGGTTCAACATTCCTGGCGTCACCTCAGACCCCACCCAGGTTGCCGATGACTTCTTCAACAGCAATTATGACGTGGTCATTTCTGGCATAGACACAACCGAAGCCGTCACCGAAGCCAAAAAATTCGCCGGTGAGGGCAAGCAGGTGTGGGCCATCCCCTATGACTTTGTTGGCTCGTGCGAAGAAGGCAAAGAAATTTGCCTGGGCGTGCCGTACTTCAACTGGGGTCCCGACTATCTGCGCGTGATTAGCGCCGCCGCCAAAGGGCAGTGGCAGTCGCAATTCATCTGGAGCGGGCCAGATTGGAAAGACATCAATAACCACGACACCTCGGCTGTGGGTTTTGCCAAAGGCGATGCCCTCTCACCCAGCGCCGCCGCCAATGTAGATAAATTCATCGCCGAACTGGCCGGTGGGCTCAATTTGTGGAAAGGCCCGCTCAACCTGCAAGATGGCACCCCCTACCTGAAAGAAGGCGAAACCGCTACCGACCAGCAAATCTGGTATTTGCCGCAACTGCTGCAAGGCATGGAAGGCCAGAGCGTCTCGCAGTAATTTTCATTGCTTACCCAGCGGGGGCACAGGCACACCTGTGCCCCTCTTGTTTTGTTTCAAGGGTATACTAATTCCAGGCAATCAAAAAAAAATGGTCAATGTGTATGCTACCGCTCTGCTTTTGCAAGGGGGAAGCCCCCGCAAAAGCAGGGGGACACCACACAGGCAGGTGCAGCATGCAGGTCGAACTCCAAAACATCAACAAACACTTTGGCAGCGTCCATGCTAACAAAAACATCACGCTGAGCATTCCGGCGGGCAGCATTCAGGGCATTTTGGGCGAAAACGGCGCCGGAAAAAGCACGTTGATGAAAATCCTCTCTGGCTTCATCCATGCCGACAGCGGCGAAATTTTGCTGAATGGCGCGCCCGTGCGCATTGCCTCGCCCGCCGATGCCATTCGGCGCGGGATTGGCATGCTGCACCAGGACCCGCTCGACTTTCCGCCCATGACTGCGCTGGATAACTTTTTGCTGGGGCAGCCGGGCGGCCTGCTGCCAGACCGGGCCGCTGCCCGGCGCGACTTTTTGCGGCTGGCAGCAGAGTTTGGCTTTTCGATTGCGCCCGACGCCTATGTGGATTCGATCACTGTGGGCGAGCGTCAGCAATTAGAAATCATGCGCCTGTTATGGCTTGGGGCGCGGGTGCTCATTCTGGATGAACCCACCACCGGCATCAGCCTGCCGCAAAAGGAAAAGTTGTTTGCCACGCTGCAAAAACTGGCCGCCCAGGGCATGACGCTCATCTTCGTTTCGCACAAACTGGAAGATGTTGAGTTTTTGTGCCAGCAAGTGGCCGTGCTGCGCCAGGGCGAACTGGTAGGTCAGGCCCAGCCTCCCTATGCCACCGCTCAACTGATAGAAATGATGTTTGGCAAGCCAATCACTTTGGGCGGGCGCACCAAAATTGCGCCCGGAGAATCCGTGTTGCGGCTGGAAAACCTGGCGCTGGAAGACACGCGCTTGCAAATGCGCAACGTGAACCTGAATGTGCGCGCCGGCGAGGTGATTGGGCTGGCAGGCATGGAAGGGTCGGGGCAAACGCTCTTCTTGCAGGCTTGCGCCGGGCTGGTGCGGCCGGTAAATGGGCGCATTCGCCTGGGTAACAGCGACCTGACCGGCAAGCCTTACCTGCACTTTCAACAACGTGGGGTGGCCTATTTGCCCGCCGCCCGCCTGGAGCAGGGTCTGGCCCCCGGCATGACACTTAGCGAGCACTTTGCGCTGGCTGAGCCAGGGCAGGGGCTTTTCATCAAAAAGGACCGGGTTCTGCGCATCTCGCAAGAGCGAATTAGCGCTTATAACATCAAAGGCGGGCCGCTCAGCATGGTTGAGTCGCTTTCGGGGGGCAATCAGCAGCGGGCGTTGCTGGCGCTGCTGCGCACACCGCTTAGCCTGGTGCTGCTAGAGCACCCCACGCGCGGGCTGGATATCGAATCCAGCATGTATATTTGGGACAAACTGAAAGAACGCTGCGCGCAGGGCACGGCCATCATCTTCATTTCGGCTGACCTGGATGAAATTTTGCAATACAGCGACCGCATTGTGGTCTTTTTTGCCGGGCAGGTTTCGCCGCCGTTAGACGCCGAACAGACCAGCGTATCGCAACTGGGTTTGTTGATTGGCGGCAAAGGTTGGGAAACGATAGGAACAGGGAGTGAATAAGCATGCCAAAAGCGGGTAAAAATCTATTCTGGCAGGCGGGGGCAGTGATTCTGGCACTGGGGTTTGTCAGCCTGGTGCTGCTGGCGGCGGGCGCGCCCCCGCTAGAGGCGTTTGGTTACATCATCAGCGGGGCGTTTGGCTCGCCGGGCAAGTTTTCAGATGTTCTGGTGGCGTTCGTGCCGCTGCTGATGGTGACGGCCGGGCTGCTGGTCACCTTTACGGCCGGGTTGTGGAACATCGGCATTGAGGGCCAGGTGATGATGGGCGCGGTCTTTACCACGGGGGCGCTGCGGCTGGTTGCGGGCAGCGACTTTCCGCCGGGGCTGGCGATTGCGTTTTCGATAGCGGCGGGCATGCTGGGGGGGGCGCTGTGGGCGGCGCTGGCTGGGGTGTTGAAGACGTTTGGGGGCGTGAACGAAATCTTTGGCGGGCTGGGGCTCAATTTCGTCGCCACGGCTTTCACGTTGTGGCTCATCTTTGGGCCGTGGAAGCGCCCCGGCGTGGCTTCTATGTCGGGCACCGAGCCGTTCGATATGGCGCTGTGGCTGCCCAGCCTGCCGGGGTCACGGCTAAGTTTGTGGGCGCTGGGGCTGGGGCTGGCGGCGATTGTGTTTGTCTATTTTTTGCTCAACGGCACGTACTTTGGGCTGCGGCTTAAGGCCGTGGGGCGCAATGCCTTTGCGGCATACCTGCTGGGCATTCCTACCTGGCAGCACCTGCTGGCGGCGTTTGCGCTGTGCGGGGCGTTGGGCGGCATGGCTGGGGCTATGCAGGTGGTGGCGGTGTATCACCGCCTTATTCCGTCTATTTCCAGCGGGTATGGCTACCTGGGGCTTATGGTTGCTATGCTAGTCAATTATCGGCCAGTGTGGGCTGCGCCGGTGGCGTTGTTTTTTGCGGCGCTCAACATTGGCAGCATTCAATTACCCATCAAATTGCAACTGGATTCGTCGCTTTCGGGCGTGTTGCAGGGGGCGCTGGTCTTGTTTGTGTTGCTGGCCGAGGGCGCGCGCCGAAAGTGGGTGGAAAGGAGAAGGTGAGCATGGGCAACGATGTCATTTTGCTGGGGCTGGCCGGGGTGCTGGCCACTGCCGGGCCGGTGCTGTTTGCCGTGCTTGGCGAAACAATTACCGAACGGGCGGGGGTCATCAACCTTTCGATGAATGGCACTATTCTGCTGGCAGCTATGGGCAGTTTTGCGGTTGCGGTGCACACCAACAGCCTGCTGTTGGGCTTCTTAACCGGCATGTTGATTGGGGCGCTGGTAGCAACGGTGGTTGCCTTTGCCAGCATTACGCTGGAGCAATCGCAGGTGGCGGTGGGGTTTGTGCTGGCCGTTACCTGCCGCGACCTGTCTTATTTTTTGGGCAACGCCGTGATGGGGGCCAGCGGCCCGCGCTTGCAAAACACGCCTATCCCGGTGCTAAGCGAGTTGCCTGTGCTGGGGGTGTTGTTCTTTCGGCAGGATGTAATGACTTACCTGAGTTTCGTGCTCATTTTTGTAGCCTGGGCGTTCATCTTCAAAACGCGGCCGGGGCTTATGCTGCAAGGCATTGGCGAGCGCCCGGCTGCAGCCTTTGTGCGCGGGGCCAATGTGAACCGCCTGCGCTACTTTTACACCATTTTGGGCGGGGCGCTGATTGGGCTGGCGGGGCCGGTTTATTCGCTTTCGGTCAAGGCTGGTTGGAAAGGCACCATTACCGGGCTGGATGGAATTGGCTGGATTGCGCTATCCATTACGATTTTTGGCGGTTGGAATCCGCTGCGGGCGGCGGTGGGGTCGTATCTTTTTGCGCTGCTGCAATGGGCGGGGTTGGTGCTGCAACCCAGCCTGCCCAGCGTGCCTTCGCAGGTGTTGCAGGTAGCGCCCTTCCCGCTCATGATTTTGGCCTTGCTGCTGGTGAAGATTGGCGACGCCGAATGGGTGCAGCGCTGGCTGGCCGGTCTGCCAGAAGGCCCGCGCCGCAGCCTATCCCATTTGCTGCGCGCCCTGCAGGCCAAGCCCCCGGCGGCGCTTGGCACACCTTTCCGGTCGGAGTAGCCCGGTTATGAACGCTTTTGTGGGCTATCGCTGCAGCCTGTGCCAGCGCGAATATCTGCCCGAACAGGTCACCTATACCTGTGCGTGCGGCGGCAACCTGGATGTGACGCTGGATTTGGAGGGCATTCGAAAAAAATATCAGCCGGATGACCTGCTCTCGCGGGTGGCTGACTCGCTGTGGCGGTATCGGCCGCTTTTACCGGTGGAACTGCCCCCCAAGGCTGAACACACGCCGCTTGGGCTGGCCGGGGGCACGCCCGTGATGCGGCTTGCCCGCCTGGGCGAAGCAACCGGGCTGAAGTACCTGTGGCTAAAGGATGAGAGCCGCAACCCCACGGCGTCGTTCAAAGACCGCGCCTCGGCGGTGGTGGTGGCGCGAGCACAACAGATTAAAGCCGAGGTGGTGGTGACCGCCTCTACGGGCAACGCCGGGGCGGCGCTGGCGGGCATGGCTGCGGCTGTGGGGCAAAAAGCGGTCATTCTGGCGCCCAAAAACGCACCGGCGGCCAAAGTGGCGCAGTTGCTGGTGTATGGCGCACAGGTGATTCTGGTAGATGGAACGTATGACGATGCGTTTGACCTGAGCGTGCAAGCCGCGCATCAATTTGGCTGGTATTGCCGCAATACCGGCTATAATCCCTTTACTGCCGAGGGCAAAAAAACCGCTGCGTTTGAGATTTGGGCATGGTGGCAGCATGTTAAGCCCAGGCTGCCGGGCAGCCATAGCGGGCCGCATCCGTTTACGGTGTTCGTTTCGGTTGGCGATGGCAACATCATTGCCGGGCTGCACAAGGGCTTCAAAGACCTGCAAGCCCTGGGCTGGCTGGAGGGCATGCCGCGCCTGATAGGCGTGCAGGCCCAGGGGTCGGCGGCGATTGCCAACGCGTTCAACGCTGGCAGCGAGCAAATTGCCCCGGTGCGTGCGCACACCCTGGCAGACAGCATTAGCGTTGATTTGCCGCGCGATGGCGTGCGGGCAGTGCGGGCCGCGCGAGAAACTGGCGGCGCGTACATTACCGTGCGCGATGAGGATATTCTGCACGCGATTGCAACGCTGGGGCAGGCAGGCATCTTTGCCGAACCGGCCGGGGCGGCGGCTTACGCTGGTTTGGCGGCGGCGCAGGCGGCGGGTATGGTGGAAAACGACGCGCCGGTGCTGGTGCTAAACACCGGCAGCGGGTTGAAAGATGTGCGGGCGGCTATGCAGTCCGTTACGGCGGCGCCGGTTATCGAACCAACGCTAAAGGCGCTGGAGCGCGCTCTGGCAAAATAGATCATTTTTCGAGGTTGAGGTTATGCCAATCACTTATTCCATTGTAGCGCCAATTTACAATGAATTCGATAACATTCCCGAACTGTATCGGCGCGTGAGCGAGGTGATGGACAGCACCGGCGAACCATGGGAACTGGTGCTGGTAGATGACGGCAGCAGCGATGGTTCGACCGAGCGTATTCGTGAGCTGGCCAGACAGGATGCGCGGGTGCGGCCGGTTATCTTTGCACGCAACTTTGGACATCAGATTGCCGTCACGGCTGGGCTGGATTATTCGCGCGGCGACGCGGTGGTGATTATTGACGCCGACCTGCAAGACCCGCCCGAAGTCATTTTGGAATTGGCGAAAAAGTGGAAAGAGGGTTACGAGGTGGTTTACGCCGTGCGCGCGGAGCGCGAAGGCGAAACCTGGTTCAAAAAGACCACCGCAGCGTTGTTCTACCGCCTGATTTTTCGGATTACGGATGTGAAAATTCCGCTGGATACGGGCGATTTCCGCTTGCTGGACCGCAAGGTGGTAGACGTGATGAACGCCATGCGTGAGAAGCATCGCTTTTTGCGGGGCATGTCGTCGTGGATTGGTTTCAAGCAAATTGGGGTGGAGTATAAACGCGCGGCGCGCTATGCCGGGGTGACCAAGTATCCCTTCCGCAAGATGTTGAAACTGGCGCTGAATGCAATTACGGGTTTTTCGTACTTTCCGCTGCAAATTGCTACTTATCTGGGTTTCATTGCGGCAACCATTGCGATTGCTACTATTCCTATTGTGGCGTACTTGCGGATGACCGGTTCGGAATTTTTCTATGGGCAGGCTACCACGCTGATTGCGGTGTTGTTTTTGGGCGGGGTGCAATTGATTTCGCTGGGAATTTTAGGGGAGTATTTGGGACGCATTTATGACGAGGTGAAGGGGCGTCCGTTGTATATTGTGCGCGAAGCGCCGCCCAAAGAAGCACGCTAACAGGCTGCCTGAAACGCCGGTGTACGAACCAGGCACGGGCTGTAAAGTTGGTCTGCGCGTTGCAAGCGCTTGCGCAGGTTGGGAAGTTTTTGGCTCTCTATCTAAACGGAAAATTGCTGTGGATTTCTCTTTTATTTCTGATCGCGATTTTTTGCGCGATATGCTCAAAATTGCGCTACCGGTGGCGTTTCAGCAACTGATCACTGCCGGGCTCAACATGGTAGATGTGTTGATGGTGGGGCAACTGGGCGAAGAAGCAATTGCCGCCGTGGGGCTGGCTAACCAGGTCTTCTTTGTGCTCATTTTGTTTTTGTTTGGCATTACCAGCGGCATGGCAATTTTCACTGCGCAGTATTGGGGCAAGCGGGATATTCAATCTATCCGGCTGGTGCTGGGGATGAGCGTGGTGGTTTCGGCGGGGGCGGCGCTGCTTGTCTCAATGGCGGCGCTGCTTGCGCCTGAGTCGATTCTGCGGTTTTACACCACCGACCCAGAGGTGATTGCCCTGGGCAGCGGCTATTTGCGAATTGTGGGGTTGACCTATGTGCTGACGGCCATAGCCAGCGCTTATATTGCTGTGCTGCGCAGTATGGAAATTGTGACACCGACGGTGATGGTGAGTGTGCTGGCGTTGGCGTTCAAGACAGGGATAAGTTATCTGCTCATTTTTGGGCATTGGGGGTTGCCGCCCATGGGGGTTAACGGCGCGGCGACTGGCACGGTAATCAGTTGGGTTATTGAAATTTTGCTGCTTTTTGGTGTGGTCTATGGGCTAAAAACGCCGCTGGCGGCTAATCCGCTTTCGTTTTTGCGGTTTGGGCGGGGCTTTTTCCTTCGGGTGCTGCGAACGGTTACGCCTGCAGCCGCCAACGAACTGGCCTGGTCTTTGGGGGTAACGACTTACAACGCTGTGTATGCACGGATTGGCACCGATGCGATTGCGGCAGTCAATGTGAACGCGACCATTGAAAACCTGGCCTTTGTCATTTTCTTTGGGTTGGGGAATGCCTGCGCGGTGCTGGTGGGCAATCGGATTGGCGCGGGCAAACAAGATGTGGCGTATCAGTACGGGGTGCGCTTCATGACGATGAGCCTGATTGGCGCGGCGCTGATTGGGCTGAGTCTTTTGCCTTTACGCGGCCCCGTAGCAGATTTGTATGCCCTCTCGGCGCAAGGCACAGAAAATTTGCGCTGGCTGATGCTGGTTTTTGCGCTGACGTTGTGGCTGCGGGTGCATAATTTCATTTTGTTTGTGGGGACGCTGCGGGCAGGCGGGGATACGCGTTTTGCGTTTTTGATGGAACTCTCCTCGATCTGGCTGGTGGGCGTGCCCGCCGCGTTGATAGGTGGGTTTGTGCTGAAATTGCCAGTTTATGGGGTGTATTTGATGGTGGCGTTGGAAGAAGTGGTGAAGGCGGTTGTCATTCAGTGGCGTTTCCGTTCCAGGAAGTGGATCAACAACCTGGTAAGCGCGGATGCGGCTTAGAAAAAGCAACTCAACCTGCAGCAGTGATTTTTATGGTGGTATATTTTGCGCGCGTGAGGGCCCCCATGACGCCAAATAGCGCAAACATGACCCCATACTTTTTCTGGAACAAGCGGCGCACGTGCGCTACGGCTTGCGGCGTGGAGTCTTCTTGAGCGTGGGCGGGCAGCCAGTCGCCCAGCAACGCGCCATCGGCTTTGCAGGGGGCAATGTTGACTCGTCTGTTGTTGCGAATGCGCTTGACTTTGCCTGAGTCGGACTGAGTCCAGACGTATAATGCGTCGCCATCGGGCGCAAACCAAACGGGGGTGCGCACGCCTACTCCGCTTTTGCGGAAGGTTTCAAGGTTGAGGTATTGATGATTTTTGAACATCTCAAAAGCTGACATACACTACTCCTTTACGGCAAACCTTTATATCCACGCGCTTTCCAGGCAGTGAAGCGCTCCCAGCCCAGGGTGGAGAGCATGAGCGTCATGCCAAAGCCGATGAGGATGGTGGTGATGAAGAAGAAAGCCACTTCTTCGAGCGGCAGGATGCCAAAGAAGTTGATGCCCAGCGTCTGGTCTTTGGAGATGTTCCAGGTGGTGGCGCGCAAGGCAACGATGTCCATGAGCGAAAGGTATGTGCCGAGCGGGACGATGGTCCAAAAGACCAGTTTGCGGTAGTGCCAGAGCAGGTCTGCGCCAAAGAGGAATTGGGGAAAGATAGCCGGCAGCGCCCAGAAGAAGATGATGCCCAGGTAGTTCCATGCGTCGGCCCCAAAAAAGAACTGGTAAGTAAAGAAAACCCAGGCGGCAAAAAGCGCGCCAAAGGCCAGCCAGCGCCCGCGCGCAGAAGGTTTGAAAGGCTGCGTGGGCGGCGGCAGGCGGCGGGCCAGAAACCACCACCACAACCCGGCTAACAGGGTTTCGACAATAAAAAAGGTGTATTCTTCGATGGGTACATAGCCAATGGTGATACCGGTCACCAGGTTGGGGTTGTAGTACCAGACGCCAGTGGCAACCAGGTAGTTATCCCAGGGGGTGGTATAGGTGAGCGCCAGCAGAATGTGCACGCCAATGATGAGCGGTACTTTTTTGCTGTCGAAGCCGGGGGTAGGCCGATTGGCGCGGTTATCCAGCCAGGTGATTACCAGCAAGACGCCGATGGGAATGAAGAGGAAGTAGAAGAGGAAGGCGAAGTAGGTCATGAGAGGTTCAGTGGATGGTTGATAGTTAGTGGTTGGCGGTCGTTCATTAGCGGCGGGTGACTTTCATCAAGACGCCGGGGCGCGGTTCGAGCGTGGCGCCCATGTGGGGGTGAATCTCATGCGGGTTGAGCGGCTCAAAGGTGAAGGTCTGCAGCAAGCGGGCGATGACAATCCGCGCTTCAGCCTGCCCAAAGGCCGCGCCGATGCAGGCGCGCGGCCCGCCGCCAAAGGGGATGTAACTCATGGGCGGGGTTTTACGGCCGTGCGCAAAACGCTCCGGGCAGAAGTCTTCCGCGTTTTCCCAGATGACCGGGTCGCGGTGGGTGAGGTAGATGGAGTAAAACATGCGCGCGCCTTGTTCCATGCGGCTGCCTTCGCCAAAGTCCACATCTTCGCCGACGATGCGGTTGCCAATGTGGATGGGCGGGTAGAGGCGCAGGGCTTCTTTGATGACTTCATCCAGCAGGTGCGGGTGGCTGCCCGCAGGGGCGGCATCCAGTTCGGCGGTGAGGCGCGCCAGGGTTTGAGGGTGCTGCCCAAGCAGGGCAAAGACCCAGGCCAGCAGGGCGGTGGAGGTGTCGTGCCCGGCGATGAGCATGGTGAGCATCTGGTCGCGGATGCGGGCGTCGGGCAACCCGTCGTCTATGAGGTGTTGGAGAAGGTCGCTGCGAGGCGTTTGGCTGGCGCGGCGTTCTGCGATGATTTCGTACAAATAGGCGTCGAGCGCATTGAGGTGTTTGCGGTAGCCGGGGCGCGGGATGCGCCGCCAGAGAATCCATGCGCCGGGAGAGATGTAGTCTATGGCTTTGAGGATGGGTGTCCAGATGCGCGGCAGGTCGTCCCAGGCGTCTACGCCAAAGAGGGCATCCATGACGATGAGCAGGGCAATTTTGCGCCCTTCGACGAGCATATCCACTACCTGGCCGTTCTGCCAGCGGGCGGTGACGCGGTCAGTTTGGCGCTGCATCATGGCGGCGTAGGCAGGCAGGACGCGCGGGTGCAGGCTGGGTTCCATGAGGGCGCGGTAGTGGTCGTGTTCGTCGCCGTCGGTGACGAGCACGCCGCGCTGCAACAGGTCGGTGACGGGGTCGTGGTTGCGCCAGAGAAATTTGTGCCGCTCGGTGACCAGCACCTTACGGACGGCTTCGGGGCCAAAGACGATGTATGGCTTGAAGCCCGGCAGCGGGACCTGAAAGAAGCGCCCCACGCGTTCGGCCATCACGCGCAAGGGTCCCAGCGGCGACTTTTCGGCGAGGAAGGCGCGCAGGACGGCGAGCCCGGTTTGGGGGTCGGAGGAAGGCGAGGGCATGGGGTCAGGGGGCAGGTATCAGAGATAAGGGTAAGGGTCAGCGCGTTGCGGCTTTCGATTGATTATACGCGGCCAGGGTGCGCTCTTTGACCTTTTCGCGATCTACGATGGGTGTGGCGGGGTAGCCGGGGATGCGGATGCGTTTTTCCCAGGGGGCGTGGATGTCGGGGGCTTTGAGGTGGCGCAGTTCGGGCACCCATTTGCGGATGTAGTTGCCGTCTGGGTCGAATTTGGCGCTTTGCAGCACGGGGTTGAAGATGCGGAAGTAGGGCGCGGCGTCGGTGCCGGTGCCGGCCGTCCACTGCCAGCCGCCGTTGTTTGCGGCGGGGTCGCCATCCAGCAGGTTGTCCATGAACCAGCGTTCGCCCCACTGCCAGTTGATGAGCAGGTCTTTGACGAGAAAGGAGGCGACAATCATGCGGGCGCGGTTGTGCATCCAGCCGGTTTCGCGCAGCTGGCGCATGGCGGCATCTACCACCGGAATGCCGGTGCGGCCTGCCTTCCAGGCTTCAAATTCGCCGGGGTTGTTGCGCCAGGGGATGTTGGCCAGGGCCGGGTTGAAGGCGCGCGTGCTGACGTGCGGGAAGTGGTAGAGGATGGCGATGTAAAATTCGCGCCAGATGAGTTCGTTGAGGTAGTGCTCGGCAGATTTGAGCGCTTCGACGTTTTCGGCGTGACGCATGGCGTAGCGGGCAGAGGCGGCGGCCTGGCGCAGTGAGAGCATGCCAAAGCGCAGGTAAGGCGAGAGGGCGGATGTACCGTCCAGGTCCATGCGGTTGCGGTCCTGGCTGTAGGTGTAGATTTTTCGCTGCAGGAAGGCGTGCAGACGGCGCTGGGCTTCGGCTTCGCCCGCTGGAAAGAGCGCGGATTCGGGAGCGGATTGCACCAGCGCATAAGCGGATGGGTCGGATTGAAATGCGTGGGCGGGCAGGCGCTCTGGCGCGGGCAGGGGGTCGAGACTGGCAGGCAGCAGGGCTTTCCAGGTTTTGCTGAAGGGGGTAAAGACGGTGTAGGGCGCGCCGTCGGGTTTGACGACAGCCAGGGGATGATGAACCGTCTGCCCGTGTATCAGTTTGAGCGGCAGTTCGCGGGCGATGCGTTCGTCGCGGGCGCGGGCGTAGGGGGTGAAATCTTCTTCGGCGTAGATGAAAGCAGATTGGGGAGCGGATTGGCGAAGCGGATAAGCGGATGGATTGGGCCCGCTCTGGAATTGGCTGATCTCACCCAGTATTTGCGACAGCGCCTGCAGCGGATCTCCCATGCGCAGCACCAGGCTTGATCCGCGCTGGCGCAGGGATTCGTCCAGTTCGCGCAGGCCGCCAAAGAGGAATGCCTGCCGCCGCTGCGGGGTGCGGGATAAAAGACGCGGGTCGAGGATGAAGAGCGGGATGACCGTCCCGTGTTCGAGCGCGGCGTGAAGCGCGGGGTTGTCCGAGAGGCGCACATCGCGCCGAATCCACCAGATGGCTGTCATGGGGAATAATTCCTGTGGGGCAGGTCGGTGTTCGGTATTCGAGAATCGCGTATCGCGTACCGAATTATCCAATATCGAGATTTCCGCTCTGGCCTTCGGCGACTGCCGCCAGGATTTGGTCGGCCAGGGCGGCCGGACTGAGGGCGTTTTTGGGCATGCTGAAGGGCACTTTGCCCCAAAAGGGCGTATTCACTGCGCCGGGGCGCACCACCAGCACTTTGCGGCGGGCTTCTTTGCGCAGGGATTCGGCGAAGGCTTCCAGCCCGGCTTTGGCGGCGGCGTAGGCGCTTAGCCCGGGCAGGCGCAGGCGCTCGTGCACCGCGCCAATGAAGACCAGGCGCGCCTCTGGGCTGAGCAGGGGCAGGCTGGCCTGGGCGGTGAGGAACGCGCCGGTCAGGTTGGCGTCCAGGATGCGCTTCCAGGTTTCGGGGGTCATTTGGACCACGTTTTGCGAGGTGATGTCCCCGGCGGCGTAGATGAACAGGTCGAAGGCGTTTGTGATGGCCGCTGCCTGGTTGGCGGCGGCGCGCACCTGTGCGGGGTTGGCGACGTCCAGGATGGCGATGTTGTAAGGGGTGAATGCGGAGGTTTGACCGGGGTGGCGCGAAATGGCAGCAATAGTGTATCCATCGGCGGCGAGTTTTTGGGCCAGGGCGCGTCCGATTCCGCCCGATGCGCCCCACAAAATGACGTTGCACATAGGAAAACGCCTATTGCAGCAGTTCGGGCATGGTCGGCATGGGCACCCTGTCAGAAAAAATCTGGTGCAGCACAGCCAGCACTTTGTAGGTGAAGTTCGGGTCGAAGGTGTAAAAACCTTCGTACATGCGCGGCTCGCCAGGCAGGCGCTCGGCGGGGTTTTGCTCTTCGGCCAGCAGGCACATGCTCAGGCCGGGGCCGTAAGCGATGACAAACCAGAAGTCCACCAGGGCGGTGTTGCTGGTATCCACCGTCACCAGGCGCGGAAGATCTGGCGCGGGGGCGTCGGGCACGCCATACAGCCACAGCCCGGTTGCGGCTTCGGCCACGCGCGTATAAATCGCTCGCTGGTCGGCCACGCGCGAAAAAGCCTGAAACGAGACGTGCATTTGGGCTACGCCCGGCATGCTGATGACGGTATCTTCAATCAGGTGGCTGATTTCGGTCATGCCCTGTACGGTGAAAATGTAGCGAAAGTTGACGCGCTGCAGGTCTGCCGCCGAAGCGCTGCGCAAAAACGCTTCGGTACGCGGCGGAAAGAGCGGCAGCAACTTGCCAAAAAACTGTGAGAGGATATTTTTTTCCATAGATTTACTCCTAAAGAATGCAACGCGCTTTACGGGTGAGGTCTATTTTGGGGGAATTGGGGGCGGCGGGCGTGGGCCGGGCCGTTGCTGCGCCCCGGAATATGGGACGGCGTCCCAATCCCGAATCTTGCACCAGGCGGGCCACCCGCAGCGCGCCCAGCGTGACCCCGGCCGTGGACTGCCCCGGAAAGATGCTGTCGCCTACTATCCACAGGTTGCCAATGCCCGTGCGCGGGCTGCGCGCCGCAAGCAAACTGACCTGCGGGAAGCCGCCCACCATGCCCAGCGGGCGGCGGGTGTAGTAGGCATAAGTGACGGGGGTACCCGGCAGCGCCAGGCGGGCAGCTTGCTCAAAGCCGGGCAGGGCGCGCCCAGCGGCGGTAAGCATCAGGTCGGTGTAGCGCTGTTTTTCGCGGGCGTAGGCTTGCGGGTCACGGGTCAGCAGGTCGTGCCAGGCACGGGCCGAGGTGTGGGTGGAGAGGGTGGCCGTGCGCATACCGGCCGGGGCGCGGGTGGGGTCATCCAGCGGCGAAAGCGAGATGAAGACCGAGTTGCCCTCTCCCAGCGGGCGGTGCACATCCATGATCACCTGGTGGTGGGTGATGGGCGTGTTGACGATGCCGGCATCCAGCCCAACGTGCAAGACAAACGCGCCCCACATATCCGGCCGGGTTTGGGTTTCGCGCACCAGGGCAGGCGGGGCGTTTTCGCCTAGCAGGCTGTGCAGCGCCCAGGGGGTAACGTTGGCAATGAAGGCATCTGCTTCCAGGCGCAGTCCGCGCTGGGTGAGGACGGCCACAGCGCGGCCGTTGCGCACTTCCATTTGGGTCACTTGCTGGCGGTATTTCACCTCGCCGCCGTGGGCGCGAATCCAATCCACCAGGGTTTCGGCGATGCCGCCCATGCCGCGATGCACATGCACCACGCCACGGCGCGGCAGGTCGAGCACGGTAGCGCCATAGAGGGCGTTGGCATGGTCGCTGATGGCCTGGGCCGAGATGAGCAGTTGGGCGTCAATGAAGGCTTTGAAGGTTGCGTCTGTTTGGGGCGGCAGCAGGGCGCGGAACTTGCGCAGCAGGTGAGGCAGTCCGCCCAGGGTTTTTGTACGCAGGCTAAGGGGCAGGCGCAGGGCTTCGTGGACGGTGGCCGGGGGGAAAGGGAAATCGCGTGAGGCGATATCCCAGGTCAGGTCGGCCAGGCGTTCCTGCAATTGCCAGAACGGCTCGGTGTTGGGAAAGTGCGCCTGGCGTTCGGCGCGCCAGCGGGCGGGGTCGGCCCACTGGTGCACGCTGCGGTCGGGCAGGTGCACCACCCAGGCCGGGTCGGCGGGGCTGACATCCCAGCGCAGGTCGAGCAGTTGGGCCACGCGGGTGTGCGGGCCGTTGGGGTCGAAACCGCCCGCCAGAGTGGCGCCTGCATCGAAGCGGTAGCCCTTGTGGAAAAATGTTCCCGCGCAGCCGCCGGGGTAGGTGGCCGCTTCGAGCACGGTCACCTGCCAGCCCTGTTTGAGCAGCAGGGCCGCGGCGGTTAGCCCGCCAATGCCTGCGCCAATGACGACGACGCGCGGTTCGCTCATGTTGTTTACTCCGTAATGGCGGCCGGTTTGGCAGCGCTGCGGGCCGTGATTTCGGCGGCGATGGGATGGTTGTAGATGCCAAAATAGACGTAAACAGCCGCAACCAGCATGATGAAGCCGCCCAGCGCGCCCGGCGCCCAGGGGCCGATCGAACCCAGGATGAAACTGCCAAAAATGGGCGCGAAGGTGCGCGTCAGGCTTTCCAGCCCGTTAGAAAGGCCGAGAATGCCGCCGATTTCGTCGGGCGCAACGGCTTTGGTGAGCGTGGAAGAGAGCAGCACGTTGAGCATGCCAGCCGAAAGGGCAGTGGGCACAAGCACCAGAAGCAAGATGGGGATGGAGGGGGTGAGCGCCCAACCAAACAGCGCGAGCGACAGCCCAAGCACAGCAGCCAGGATGAGAACGTCATCGCGGAAGCGTTTGGTCATTTGCCCAACAAAAAAGCCCTGTGTAATGACCGACAGCACGCCCACAAAGGTGAGGATGAGGCCGGTCTGGTTGACGGGCAGGTTGAAGCGGGCAATGGCGTAAAGCGAGAAAAGCGTCTGGAACATGTTGAAGGCCAGCCCAAAGAAGACGCGCATGCCCAGCAGGGCACCGCTAAAGGGGCGGCGCAGGGCGGCAATGAGCGCGCCCAGGGTCACGGGCGGGCGCTGGCGTTTGCCCATTTCGGCGCGCTTTTCTTCGGTGAGCGATTCGGGCAGCCAGGCATAGACCAGCACCAGGTTGATGAAAGCCATGCCAGCGGCCAAAAAGGCCGGCGCGCTGTAACCAAAAGCCTGGCCCAGTCCGCCGCCTACGACCGGCCCGATGATGAAACCCAGCCCAAAGGCTGCGCCTATCATGCCCAGGCCGCGGGCGCGGTTCTTTTCGTCGGTCACGTCGGAGATGTAGGCCTGCGCCACGCTGATGTTGCCGCCGGTTAAGCCATCAATGATGCGGCTGGCAAAGAGCATCCAGAGCGCATTGGCAAAGCCGAGCAGCAAAAAGCCGATGAACGTGCCGAAAATGGAGACCAGCAGCACGGGGCGGCGCCCGTAACGGTCGGAGAGACGCCCCAGGATGGGCGCGCCAATGAACTGCATGGCGGCGTAGGAGGCAACAATCAGCCCGGTGACAAACTCGCTGGCGCCAAAGGTTTTGGCATAGTAGGCCTGCAACGGCAGAATGAGGCTGAAACCGAGCAGGTCAATGAAGACAATCAGGAAGATTGAGAACAGGCGTTTGCGATCCATTTTGGTAACATTCTCCACATCAGGTAGTATTCACGAACAACCTGCGCCGGCTGGCGCAGGTTGTTCGGCGGCCGTCTTACACGCATCACCCGGACGATGCGTGCTGGGCGGCCCAATCTACAATGATTTGCGCATGCGGGCCCATGTGCTGCTGCGCTGCAGAGGCATAGGCTGTAATGTAAGGGAAAATGCGGTCGGCAGATAACTCGTACTGCGTCATCAGGTTGCGCAGCCATTCCAGGTCGGGATTGATGAAGTGGATGTTTCCCAAGGCCAGGGCCGCTGCAAGCACATCGCCAAAAAATTCGTTGGCATGTTGCAGGTAATTGCCAGGCAGGTTGCGGGCGCGATAGTGCTCCATCACGCTCAACTCGATGAGCCCACGTCTGGCAAGGAACAATTCATACGCCTCCAGGTAAAAGTGCTCAATTGGATAGGTCTCTGGCACAACGCGGGGATACCTGATGAGTTGATCTACGGTCTGAATGGCGTCTTCGATCGTTTCGCCGAGGAAATGTCCATGAATGCGCTGGCGCACTTCGGGCAGGATGTTGAAAATGCGCCCGCCATAGGCCACCTGCACGCCTTTTTCGCTCAGTTCGGCTGCGGTTTGCATGAGCGTGGCCGCGGTAGGCAATTGCTGAGCAGACAGGATGACCAGGCGCGGCTGGATGGTGCGCACGGTTTCGAGCAGGCGCGCGTTGGGGTTATTTGCCCCCAGGTAAATGACATTCCAGCCGCGGCGGCGCAGGAAAAGCGACAACGTGAGCGGGGTAAAGGTGTGCCACTCGTTGGGCGGGCAAGCCACAATGATGGATTGGGCAAAAGAAGGCATGGGTGTGCCAGCCAGCAGGGTATCTACGCGGCGCATGGCCAGCGCCGAGGCGAAGTGTTCCTGCTGCACGGTGGCCTTGTTCTGGAACCACATCTCACCAATATCGTGCAAGCCGCGCTGCAATATCTCTGAGACTACCATCTCTGGCGGGTACATGGCCAGGGCCTGGTTGAGCAGGCTTTCGGCCAGCATTTCATTGTAAGCCATGCAGGCCTGCAACCATTGCTGGCGCAACTGATCGAGATTGGTGGCAGTGACGGGCGGCAAGACGGGGGCAACGGCCGGTACAGGCGCAACGGTGTCGGGTTTGTGCGCTTCGTGGAGTGGGTCGCGTCCTTCAGATTCGATGTCTCGCCACATCTCTACTGCGCGTGAAATTGAAAGCCCCTCCTCCTGACGCGCCATCAACCACTTGATGGTGTCAATATCGCGCTGCGAATAGAGCCTGTGCCCGCCGCTGGAACGTTCGGGCATGGGCAGTCCATAGCGACGCTCCCAGGCACGTAGAACATCGGCTTTAATTCCCGTCTCCTTGAGCACGGCTTTCAGGTTGTAAAGCGGTGCGTTTTTAGCAATCATTTGTCCTCTTACCAGACGCCATGAACTACGCTTTGGCTGGGGTGAGGCGTCCGGCGACTTGGCTGAGTTTTCCTTTGAATTCTTTGAGAATGCGCTCGGTCGTCAGGCGGGCCGAAAGCAGCACAATGGGCAGCCCGGTGCCAGGGTGCGTGGATGCGCCTGCAAAGTAGAGGTTTTTGTATTGGGCATGGCGGTTGTGCGGGCGCAGGTAACCCACCTGCCAGAAGTTATGGCTTAACCCAAATGCAGCGCCTTTAGCCAGGTTGAAGCGCTCTTTCCATTCGAGCGGGGTATATTTGATTTCAAACTTGATGTGTTCGCGCAGGTCGGTGATGCCCATCTCCTGCTCCAGGCGGGCAAAGACTGTTTCGCGGGCGCGGTTGACCATGGCGTCCCAATCTTGCCTGGTGCGCGGCTCAAGGTGACCGACCGGCACAAGCACATAGAGGGTTTCCTGTCCAGCCGGAGCAGCCGCAGGGTCGGTGCGGGCCGGGGCATGCACATAGAAGGAGGGCTTTTCGGGCAGGCTGTGGTCTTTGAAAATCTGGTCGAACGAGGCTTTGTAATCGCCCGCCAGGAAAACATTGTGATGGTTGATTTGCGGGTATTGCTTATCTACACCCCAGTAGAACATGATGGTAGAGCAGGTGTAGAGTTTTTTGTCCAGTTTTTCGGCTTCGGCATTTTCGGGCAGCAGGTGGCTGTAGATGTAGGGCAAGTCGGCATTGCCAACAAACAGGTCAGCCTGCCAGGTGCGGCCATCCTCGGTCTCAAGGCGCTCAACGCGGTTGCCGGCAGCGTGAATGCGCTTTACCGGCGCGTTATACACAAACTGAACGCCTAATTTTTCCGCAATGCGCGTCAAGGCCTGAATGGCCGCATACATGCCGCCCATGGGATACCACACGCCTTCGGCCAGCTCGGTGTACTGCAACAGGGAATACGTCGCAGGCGCATCGTACGGACTGAGACCTAAGTACATATTCTGGAAAGTAAAAGCCGCCTTGAGGCGCTCATCCCTGAAGTAGCGGCTGGTATTGCGGTAGTGCTTGTCCAGGGCTTTGAGCTGGAAGATGAGCGGCAAATTGGCCAGGCTGAAATATTCAAAAATGCTGTAAAAGTTGCGCCCAACGAACTTTTCCAACGAGATTTTGTAGTGGCGCGCGCCTTCGGCGATGTACGCCAGAAAGCCTGTAAAGGCGCTTTTATCCACAGCCTCTAACTGGGTTTGCATTTTGCCAATATCAGACGTGAGTTGCAGCTGCAAACCGTCTTCAAAATGAACCTTGTAGGTCGGGTCAATGCGGCGCAAATCCAGGTGGTCGCTCATCTTTTCGCCCAGCGCCGCGAAGGTCTCCTCCCACACTTCGGGCATCAGAAACAGGGTGGGGCCAATGTCAAAGCGGTGACCATCTTTGACAATTTGATTACAGCGCCCACCAGGGGTTGCATTCTTTTCAAGCACAGTGACTTGAAAACCATGGCGCGCCAGACGAGCGGCAGTCGCAATGCCACCAATGCCTGCGCCAATAACAAGTGCGGTTGGTTTGGTGTTCAAAGATTCCTCCGGGGTAATTGCACGCCAGGCGTGCGCAGTTTTGCTTTAGAAAACAGGGCATCAAACAAAAGCACAGCGTTCGATAGAGACATTATATCAACTGTCCAGGTGTTGTCAAGGATAAAACCGGAAATTATATTGACAAGATATTGACAAAACATAAAATAAACGTATAATATTGTCATATCGAAAGGGAGATGACGCCATGCAAGCACACTGGGAACGCAAACTGCTCGACCTGGCCGGCAACCTGCCGCACCCATCTACGCGCCCGGTTTTTTCGTACTGGGCAGGCGACGCCGCAATGCAAGCCGCTTACCGCCTGTGCGACAAAATTACTGCGCACTACAGCAAATCGTTCTACATGGCTTCGGCCCTGTTACCTGAAGAAAAGCGCTCGGCGGTGCGGGCGTTGTACGCCTTTTGCCGCAGCGTGGACGACATCGTAGACGAATCGGCAGATGAAGACCGCGATGCGCAACTGGCCTACTGGAAGCGCATTGTGCAATCGGCAGTTGCCCCCGAAACAGACCTGGTCGCTACCGCCTGGGTAGATACGCTCACCCGCTATCACATCCCCCGCATTTACGCGCTGCAACTGATTGACGGCGTAGCCCGCGATCTGACTCAAAACCGCTACCAAAACTTCGACGACCTGAGCACCTACTGCTATGGCGTTGCCTCCACCGTCGGACTGATGAGCATGTACATCGTGGGGTTCAAGACCAACGACGCCCTGCCCTATGCCATCAAGCTGGGCGTGGCGTTGCAACTGACCAACATTCTGCGCGACGTGGGCGAAGATTACCGCAGCGGGCGCGTGTACCTGCCACAAGATGAACTGGCGCTGTTTGGGCTCACCGAAGCCGATATTGCCCGCGGCGTGGTCACCGAAAAGTGGCGCACCTTCATGCGCTTCCAAATCGAGCGCGCCCGCGCCCTGTATGCCGAGTCCTGGCAGGGCATTCGCATGCTGGAACGCGAAGGACAAATGGCCATCGCCGCCGCAAGCGACTTTTACAGCGCCATTCTGGATGACATCGAAGCCCACGACTATGACGTTTTCACCCGCCGCGCCCATCTGGGCGCCTGGGGCAAAATGCGCCGCGTGCCCGCGCTGTGGTGGAAACTGCAAACCATCTAGCCATATTCTCCTCCTTTGGGTGGTGGACAGCCTGCCTTGTGCAGGCTGTCCACGTTTTAACCGCCAGGAGAAGTATCCCCTCACAGGTGAAATTTACCCAATCATCAAAATCTCGCGCAAAATGGGGCGCAACCCGCTAAAAAAGAACTCGACCGCAATCACCATCACAATCAGGCCCATCAGGCGCATCATCACCTTGTTGCCGTTTTCGCCAATCAGGGCCATCACCCGGCTGGCGCCCAGCATGAGCGCCAGCGTGAGGGTGAGAATAGCGACAATGCTGCCAAGCACCACAGCGCTTTCGGCCCACGACCGGGCCTGATCCATCAGAATAATCACCGAGGCAATTGCGCCCGGCCCGCAAATGACCGGAATGCCGAGCGGCGTAATAGACACATCGGTAATATACTCATGGATGGTCTCGTCATCATATTGCGTGCGCGTCAGGCGGGCTTGCAGCAACTCGTAGCCCATGATGAAGAAAATCACCCCGCCCACCACGCGCAGGCTGTTGACCGAAATACCAAAAAACCGAAAAATGAAGTGACCGGTTAGCGCAAACAGGAGCAAAATAAAAAGCGCCGTCAACACCGCCCGCACGGCTACCCGGCGCGCCTGACGCCCCTCCATCTTGGCCGTCATGGCCGTGTACACCGGAATCACCCCCACCGGGTTGACCATCGTAAAAATCGAAACAAACGCAAGCAGCGCAAACTCTACCAGCGGATTACCCATTCCATCTCCCAGTACGCAAAAATTTTTCCCAATTCTAACAGGAGCCGCCATGTCCCCTACCAGCCCCTCGCCCACCGTCCTGGTCACTGGCGCAAGCGGATTTGTCGCCATGCACTGCATCATCCAACTGCTCGAACAGGGCTACCGCGTGCACGGTACGCTGCGCGACCTGAAACGCGAAGCCGAACTGCGCGCTACCCTGTCCCGTTTTTGCGACCCCGGCAACCGCCTGACCCTTTACCCCGCCGACCTGCTCGACGACGCCGGCTGGGATGCCGCCGCCCAGGGTTGCGACTACGCCCTGCACGTGGCCTCACCCTTTCCGCTCAGCGAGCCAGAGGACGAAAACGACCTCATTCGCCCGGCGCGCGAAGGCACGCTGCGCGTGCTGCAAGCCTGCGCTGCGGCTGGGGTGCGGCGCGTGGTGTTGACCTCATCCATTGCCGCCGTTTCGTATGGTCACCCGCCCCAAAAAAACCACTTCGACGAAAATGACTGGTCAGATACCAGCAACCCCGCCATTGGCGCGTACGCCAAAAGCAAAACCCTGGCCGAGCGCGCCGCCTGGGATTTTATGGCCGCCCTGAGCAAAACACATCCCCTCACACTCTCCGTCATCAACCCTGGGCTGATATTAGGCCCCCTGCCCAATGCGCATGCGCGCTCTTCGGGCGAGCTGGTGTTGCAGTTGCTAAAAGGCCAACCCGGTGTAGCCCGGGTGCAATTCCATGCTGTGGATGTGCGCGATGTGGCCGCGGCGCACATTGCCGCCATGACATGGCCGCACGCCGCCGGAAAACGTTACCTGTGCGTGGCAGAGTCGTTCTGGATGAAGGATGCGGCTGTCATCCTCAAAAATCACTTTGGCCCGCGCGGCTACCATGTGCGCACCCTGGAATTCCCCAGTTGGGCGGTGCGCCTGCTGGGCAGGGTAGACCCTACCATCCGCCTGACCGTCCCCATGCTGGATAAATCCAGCACGTTCGACACCACCCGCATCCGCAGCGACCTGAACTGGCAGCCGCGCGGCCTGGAAGAGATGCTGGTTTCGATGGGAAACAGTTTAATTGAAATGGGGCTGGTGTAAGACGAACCAGGCCAAACGAACGGTAAAGCAACCGTAAATTTGGCTTATGCGTCTCCGGGTTCTGGCAGGGCGTGGTCCTGCAAATGTTCGATTACATCGAGAAAAAGCCAATCGGCAATGTCCGCGTTTTGCAGGGCGTCTTCGGGCAACTCAGAGACCAGGTTGAGCATCACCTGGCGCATGCGGTCGAAGTAATCGTACAGTTCGTTTTCGGGCATATTTGCAAAGCGGGCAATCGCCTCAGCGTTGAAGGCATCTACATCGGGCAGCTGCCAGGTGAAGGATGGGTCATCTATGATGCCGCTTATAACGCGATGCCCTTCTTCCCACCAGGCAATCACATGCGCAATCAGGTCACGAAAGCGAGCAAAACCCTGCTGCTGCAAAAAGGCTGCCTGCGCCTGGGGCGAAAGCGCCTGAAAACGGGGGATGTACACCGCCCAGCCGCCATCCAACGCGTGAATGACCTCGCGCAAAGTGAAGCGTGCCATGCTTAGCCTTTCGTTACAGCGTTCAAGAAATCGGCCAGCAGCCCATAGGCGGTTGTGTGCGGGCCCGGGTCGGTTTCGATGAGCGTCAGGTTGCCAAGCACATCGGTCTCGAACTCGATGATAGAGGTCGTGCCCTCGATGCCATAAAACGGCGATTCGACTGGCACCAACTGCGGGGATACTTTACCCACCACGCGCCCGCCCTCACGCTCGGCCGTGCAGACCAGTTTGTAACGCTTGCCTTCGGCTTTGGCCTGGGCCACCATTTGCGGGGTGATGTGGCGAATGCCGGTGCGGTCTACATCTTGCGGTTTCATGGGGGCATCCATCAGCACGGTTGCCAGCAGCGCCACTTTGATGGCGGCATCCCAACCGTCAATGTCGCCAGAGGGGTCGGTCTCGGCGATGCCAATCTGTTGGGCGTAGCGCACTGCGTCATCGAAGGATTCGCCGCTTTCCATGCGGGTAAGGATAAGGTTGGTGGTAGAGTTGAGCACCGCGCGAAAGGCCTTCAACTGCGCGCCCGGCAGCGCGCCGCGAAAGAGCGAGAAGATGGGCGCGCCATCCATCACGGTAGACTCGTGAAAGAACGAGACGCCTTTTTGGGCGGCCAGGGCTTTCAACTCGCGGTAGGCGTGCACAACCGGGCCTTTGTTGGCCGTGGCAACGTGCATGCCCAACCCCAACGCCTTGCGGATATGGTCGAGCGCAGGCTGACCGGTATCGTAATTGACCGGGCTGTTTTCAAAGAGAACATCGGCGCCGCATTTTTCGATGAAATCGAAGGAATCGGCGGCTTTGACGGGGGTCATCAGGTCCAGACGGCGGCCGGTTTTGAGCAGATCGAGCGCGCCGGTCAGGTCTATGCCGTTGGGGTTGATGAGGATACCATGCCGCCCGGTAGCAATGCCAGTGACGCTAAAGGTAATATCGTAGCGCGCTTTCAGTTCATCTTTTTTACGCAGCAACAGGGCGGCCAGGGCGCGCCCAACGTTGCCAAAACCAAGAAAAGCCAGTTTGTAGTGCATAATACGTTTCTCCGTTGGACAGTTATTCTATTAACCTGAATTCGGGATAATCTTTTTGAACCGTCCCGAAGGCTTTTAGATGGGCAACTTGAAGGGTCGAAATCAGCCTTCGGGACGCTTATCCCGAACTGACGTCTATTATCCCATGACTTACGAAAAAGGACTTTTTTCAACAGGATTCGCCGGATGAACCGGATGTTTTCGGCGTTTTTGAAAAGGCCTATCCTGAAGGATGTCATTGCGCGGGCGCTTGCCCTGAGCGAAGCCGAAGGGAAGCCCGAAGCAATCCCCTTCTTGGTGAGACTGCTTCGTCGGCTTTCAGCCTCCTGGCAGTGACATGGATTGATGTTTGCAACGAAGCGAACCTGTTGTTTTGCGTATGTCTTACTTCTATTATAACGGCGGATAGGGAAAGGCGCGCCGGTAGGTGGGCGGCAAGGGGAAAATGCCCCCGGTAATCAGGCTGCGGGCGCGGGTTTCGAGCGCGTCCACTTCCTCAGCGGTCAGGTGGGCTAAAAGGTCATTGCGCAGGCTGCGGGTGGTGAGGGAATCGAGCAGGGTGCGCAGAGCCAGGGTGTATTCTTCGGGCAGGGGCTGACCTGCAAAATCCCAAATCACCGTGCGGAGTTTATCTTCTACATGAAAGCACAGCCCGTGGTCTATGGCGTACAGGTGACGGGTGCGTTTTTCAAAAAAGACATGGCTGCCTTTGCGGTCGGCGTTGTTGGTGAGGTGGTCAAAGAGCGCCACAATGCTCAGGCGGGCTTTGTCTTCTTCCCGAAAGTTGAAGTAGTGATAGTTGGGGTTGTATTCGATATACTGCTGCAGCGAGCCTGGTCCGTAGGGACCGTCTTCGCGCAGGGTGGTGTAGGGCACAATGCCAAACCCAAGCGCCTCGCTGACCAGGTAGGCGGCTACCTCGCGGTGGGCCAGGCTGTTTTCGGGGAAATCCCACAAGGGCTGCTCGCCGCGCTTGGGTTTATAGACACCTTGAAACTGCCGGCCTTCGTGCTGAATGCGCACCAGAAAGGTGTAGTTAGAACCAAGCATAAATTGCCCTTCAAGTTCCAGCGCGCCAAAGGCAAAGGCTTGTTGGAGGAATTGGGGGGCGGGCATGGGGAATGGAAGTAGAGTAGAGAGTAGAGAGTAGAGAGTAGAGAGAGGAGAGAGGAGAGAGGAGAAGAAGAGAGAAGGAAACCCGGGTTAGTTTTTACTTTGCCAAAAGGGAAACACCCCGGCTTTAGTGCAGGTAACCGTTTTTCTTGGGGCAGAAGTGCCCTTCTGGCTCGATAGGCTGCCCACACTGCGGGCAAATGGGGCGTCCGCGCGCCACCACTTGCTCGCCCCAGCGGGCCAGGGCCAGGGCCTGGGCGCGGGTGCACCAAAAGCGCACCACCGCGGCGTCTTCTGGCTCCATGTTATCCAGGATGATTTCACGGGTGATAATCACCACCAGGTCGCGCGCGGCATCGTACCCCAGCCCTAACTCGCCTACGCGGAAGAGCGGGTCAACCGGCGGGTTGATGCGCATTTGCTCTTCAGAAAATTCGACATCCGGTTCGGCTAACTCGGGGTGTTCGCGGGCGATTTGCCGCAAAAATTTTTCGATGCCTGCGCCCAACGATTGCAGTTGAATTTTTTCAATGATGACGGTAATGGTGCGCGAACCCTGCCAGCCTTGCAAATAGAACACGCGCTGGCCGGGTTTGCCAATGGCGTCGGCGGTAATGTGGTCGGCGGGGTCAATATCCAGTTCAAAACGGGGCATAGGTTTACCTGTAGGGTGAGTTAGACCTGGTATAACGTCAGTTCGGGATAACCGTCCCAACGAAGGCTGATTTGCTGCTTGCATCGCGCGCGAAGGAAAGCCTTCGGGACGTTGAAAAGCCTATCTCGAATTCAGGTTAGTATACCAAGCCGTGCAAGGGGATGCAAACGAGAATTTCCGCATTCAATGAGGCAAATTTGACGAATGACCGCACGATGCGCATAAGGCGGGTCATGCGCTGCCTGTTTGGCGGCGGCGCAAAACGATATGCGATAAAAACAGTATAATTCCACCAACGCGCCAAAGTGAACAAAAGAGGAGTGAGAGCATGTACGACCCCAAAAAACTTGATGATTTGCGCCAATCGCTGCAGCAATGGGAAGACACCAGCCTGAAAAAGGCCCTCTCTGCCCTGCCCGAACGCCAGGAAGCCTTCATCACCACCTCATCTGAACCAATCAACCGCCTGTACACCCCGCTGGATGTCGCCGACCTGGACTACGCCCGCGACCTGGGCCACCCCGGCGAATACCCCTATACGCGCGGCGTGCACCCCACCCTGCACCGCTCCAAACTGTGGACAATGCGCATGTTTGCCGGTTTTGGCACCGCCGAAGAGACCAACCGGCGCTTCAAGTACCTGCTCGAACAGGGGCAAACCGGTCTTTCTATTGCCTTCGACCTGCCCACCCTGATGGGCTACGACACCGACGCGCCCGAAGCCCTGGGCGAGTTTGGTAAGTGCGGCGTGGCAGTTTCTTCCCTCAAAGATATGGAAATCCTGCTGGAGGGCATCCCGCTTGATAAAGTCTCGACCAGCATGACCATCAACTCACCCGCGGCCATCATCTGGGCCATGTACATTGCCGCCGCCGAAAAACAAGGCGTACGCCCCGACCAGCTGCGCGGCACCACCCAAAACGACATTCTAAAAGAATTCATCGCCCAAAAAGAGTACATCTTCCCGCCCGAACCTTCGATGCGCCTGGTAGTAGATACGATGGAATACGGCGCGCGGCATGTGCCGCAATGGAACACCATCTCCATCAGCGGCTACCACATCCGCGAGGCCGGTTCCACCGCCGCGCAAGAACTGGCCTTCACCCTGGCCGACGGCATGGAATATGTGCGCTGGGGCATTGCGCGCGGCATGGACGTGGACGAATTTGCCCCGCGCCTGTCGTTCTTCTTCAACGCGCACAACGACTTCTTCGAAGAAATTGCCAAATATCGCGCGGCGCGGCGCATTTGGGCGCGCGAAATGCGCGAAACCTTTGGGGCTAAAAATCCGCGCTCGTGGCTGCTGCGCTTCCACACCCAAACGGCGGGGGTATCCCTCACCGCTCAACAGCCGCTCAACAACGTGGTGCGCGTGGCCATCCAGGCCCTGGCGGCCGTGCTGGGCGGCACGCAAAGCCTGCACACCAACAGCCTGGACGAAGCCCTGGCCCTGCCCTCCGAAGAAGCCGTCACCGTGGCCCTGCGAACCCAGCAAATCATCGCCGAAGAATCGGGCGTAACCAACACAGTAGACCCGCTGGGCGGATCGTTCTTCGTCGAAGCCCAAACAGACCGCATCGAAGCCCAGGCTTACGACTACTTCCGCCGCATCGAACAACTGGGCGGCGTCATCCCCGCCATCGAAAAAGGCTTCTTCCAAAGCGAAATTGCCGACGCCGCCTACCGCTACCAGAAAGAGATAGACGCCAACATCCGGCGCATTGTGGGCGTGAACGCCTATGTGGATAACAAACCCGTCAACATCCCCATTCTGGAAATGGACCCCCAGGGCTACGACCGCCAGGTTGCCCGCCTGAACGAAGTGCGCCGCACCCGCGACAACGGGCGCGTAGGCCAGGCGCTCGACCGGCTGCGCATCGCCTGCCAGGGCGCCGAAAACACCATGCCCTACATTCTGGATGCCGTGCGCGCCTACGCCACCCTGGGCGAAATGGTGGCTGTAATGAAAGAAACCCTGGGCGTGTACGAAGAACCGACCTGGATCTAACCCCTGGGCGTCATGCGCGAGAACCTTTCCCTGTTGCTCTTTCTATCCCTGTGCTTTAGCGGCGGCTGGCTGCTGGTTTTTGGCGCGTTCAGGCTGCGGGCACGCGAGCATTTTGCAGCCGGGCTTGCCGCCGGAATCATGCTAAATGCCTGGCTGGCCAACCTGCTGGGGCAGGCGCTGCCGGTCACGCTGGCCTTCTGGCTGGCCCCTGTGCTCACACTGGCGGCCGGGGGCCTGCTGGCCTGGCCGCGGCGCGCCCATCTGCGCGCAGCCCTGCGCCTGCCGTGGGGGCAAATTTTCGCCTTTGGGGTGATTACAGGGACATATTTTCTGATTGGGCGCGGGCTGGCAATTTTTGACGACTACCAAAACCTGCCCATGGTCTCGCTGCTGGCCGCGGGGCGCATTCCGCCCCAATTTGCGCTCGACCCATCGGTGCGCTTTGGCTACCATCACCTGCTGCTGCTCTTTGCCGCGCAAATCATGCGGCTGGGGGATGTCTACCCCTGGGCCGCGCTCGACCTGGCCCGCGCGCTCGTCTTTGCCCTGACGCTGCTGCTGGCCTACAACTGGAGCGCGCGATTCACCCGCAGCCGGGTGGCCGGTTTTCTCGCGGCGGTCTTCGTCGCCCTGGGCGGCGGCGCGCGCTGGCTGCTGCTGCTCGCGCCAGAATCCATGCGCGCGGGGCTGTCTGCCAACGTACAACTCATCGGCTCTGGGGCAGCCAGCGCGCCAGATGTGATGACAGCCCTGGTCGGCAACTGGGCCATCGAAGGCGGCGGGCCGCTGCCTTTTCCCTTTGCTTTTGCCAATGGGGTCTTTCCCCCGGCCGTGCTCAGCCTGGGCGGCGTAGGGCTGATGGGCCTCATGCTGCTGGCATTGCTGCTACTCACCCAACGCGGCTGGCGCGGCTGGCCAAGCGCCGCCGTAAGCGCGGTGTTTTTGGCTGCCCTGGCTCTGCTCATCGAAGCCGAGTTCATCCTGCTCTATGCGGCTTTTGGGCTGCTTGGTCTGGCTGCCTGGGCGCAAGCCCGGCGGGGGCGCGCCTGGGCAGGGTCTGGCATGTGGCTGGGCGCGGCAACCGCGGCCGGGGCGGCGGCGCTGATTCAGGGCGGCGTACTGACCGAAATCGCCCGCGGGTTGGCGACGCGCCTGGCGGCCCCACAGGCGGCGGCTTCGTCCTATTTTTCGTTCAACTTCGGGCTGGCATGGCCGCCGGGTATCGTTTCGGCCCATTTGGGCGCGCTCTCGCTGGGCAATCCCTTTCAGGCTGCGGCGCTGCTGGCCGAGGTGGGGCCCATTTTGCTGGTTGCGCCATTGCTGGCCGCCTGGGGGGTGAAGATGTGGCGCGCCCGGCGCTGGTTTGAGTTCAGCCTGGTGCTGAGCGGGCTGCTGAGCCTGCTGACCTGGCTGGTGCGCTACGAAGGCACGGCCGGAGTGAGCGCCACCACCCGCTTGTATGCGCCGTTCCTCAAAGCCGCCCTGCTATATGCCGCGCCGCTGGTTTGGGCCTGGGCGCGCGGGCGTGAGGGGCGGCAGGTGGCTGCACTGGCGCTGGGCGGGGTGGCGGTGTTTGGCGGCGCGGTGATGCTTGGCTTTCAGATGATTGCCATGCAAAAGCCGGTTTATTCTTACTTCCTGCGCGACCTGGACGTTAAAGTGATGCGCGATTACTACGACCAGCTGGAAAGCGGCGCCCTGGTGTTTGACCCCATTCCCTCGCGCGCTGTTACCCTCTTTGGGCGCTATACTGATTCGTCCCAAACCTGGTACGTTCCAAAACCCACCTGGCTGACCCTGGCCGCCGACCCCGACCCCTATGCTCTGCGCGCCGCCGGTTTCGACTACGCCTATTTCGATGCTGCTTACTGGGACGACCTTTCAGACCGCGACCGGGCGCGCCTTACGGATGCCTGTGTGCAGCGCGTCTTTGAGTACACCGGTTACCGCAACGCCCCCGAAGACTACCGCTCCGATTTCCGCTGGCTGCTCGACCTGCGGGCCTGCCAGAAGTAAGCCCCGCGCTGAAAATTGGCGTGGCGGGCGTGTTGCGCGCTTAGCGGGCTTTCTGTTTGTGCTTCTGGCATGCGTGGGGTAAATCTCTGCGTCTTTGTCTGAACCTCAGCTTTTTGTCTTTGCGGGTTTGAAAGATGTCGTTTGTCATGTTGACTTTGGAATGAAATTTTTCATACAATGTTTTTCAAGAGCGGCAAACGGTAAAAAACAAGGGCGTTTTTTAATCTTTTGCCGCCTGATGTCCGATTCGATTTAGGGTGTTATACGGCATGTTGCCGTCTATAAGCAATTATGCGGCTTTTTGCCGTATAACCACTAGTTGGGTGCTTTCCTGCAAAACAAAGTAAAAAAATATGACGACATACTTATTGACGTGGAATCCTGAAAGATGGGAATGGAGTAATATCCAAAACAGCATTGCCAAGATAAACCGAAATGGTTTTTCGGATGGGCGATGGAGTTCTGGCGTCACCAAGAAAATACAGCCCAATGACCGTATTTTTTTGATGAAATTAGGTAGTCAAAAACCTCGTGGTATTATGGCGTCAGGTTGGGCAACCAGCAAAGTTTTCCAAGATATTCATTGGGACGATGACTCAAAACTTGCTCATTATGTTGATATTCATTTCGACACAATAATTGACCCAAGCCAAGACGCTATATTTTCAGTTGAATTGCTTCAAGACGGAATTTATTCAAGTGTAAATTGGACACCGCAAGCGTCAGGAATGAGCATCCCAGATGATGTTGCTGAACAGTTAGAAAAAGATTGGGCAAGGTTTTTGAATCGCTCTGTTCCAGTTCGGCAAATAGATTATGCTGATGAAATTGACGAGACAAAGACTTTTCACGAAGGCACGACTAAACAGGTGAAAGTCAATGTTTATGAGCGAAACGCAGAAGCACGAGCAATTTGTATAAAGAAATATGGTGCAAGTTGTTCAGTTTGTGGTTTTGATTTTGGTAAAAAGTTTGGTGAAATCGGCGCAGGCTTTATTCACGTTCACCACTTAAAGCCGTTGTCGGAAATCCGCAAAGGTTATAAACTTAATCCGATTGAAGATTTGCGCCCAGTTTGCCCAAATTGCCACGCAATGATTCACCAAAGAAAGCCAGAACCTTACACCATCGAAGAATTGAAAGCCATATTAAAGCGGGCAGTCGTGTAAGGCAAAAACGCACCCAACAAAGCGTGCAGCCGACTGGTGGGATTCGCCGCGACTTACGGGCATTTTCCACGCTCGAAGCGAATCCTGCTCTCAAGCCTTTGTCTCGTCCCGCCCACCAGCGGCTAACGCCAACCGTTGGCTTGCCCCCTCCAAAATTGAGTCCTTGAAAATATTATCGCTTCGTGATATTATTGGGGCATGATAGAGTCTTTCGCCTCCGAAGAAACCGAAAAAATCTTTCGTGGTCAAGTCTCAAAGAAGTTGCCGAAAGATATTCAACGTATCGCCCGCCGCAAGTTGATTTATCTGGACGACGCCGAAGATTTACAAGATTTATTCGCTCCACCAGGTAATCGGCTTGAAAAACTCAAAGGGGATCGGGCTGGACAGTATAGCATCCGCATTAATGACCAATGGCGAATTTGCTTCAAATGGTCAGGCAACAAGGCGAAAGACGTTGAGATTGTGGATTATCACGGATGAGAGAACCTATGATGGACAAAACTTTATCCCCCATTCACCCTGGCGAAATCTTGCTCGAAGATTTTATGAAGCCGCTTGGCTTGAGCCAGTATCGTTTGGCACATGACATTGGTGTTACCCCGATTCGCATCAGCCAGATTGTTAACGGCGAGCGTTCCATTACTGTTGATACCGCCTTGCGTCTCGCCCGTTATTTTGGCACAAGCGCGGCAGTCTGGCTTCGTTTACAAGTCCGCTACGATTTGGAAGTTGCGGAAAATGAACTGAGCGCCAAAATCAATCGTGAAGTCAAGGTTTTGGATAAAACGCCAAGTCACGTGTAAGGCGAAAGGCAAGCCAACAAAGCGTGCAGCGGACGGCGGGTATGCTCCCCGCCCGAAGCGGGTCTGTCCCTTCGGCTTTTTTCTACGCTCGGAGTTTTTCCTGCCAAGTCCCGCCGCCGCTAACGCAAACCGTTGGTTGCTATCCTTTCACGCAAGGTTAAAGTAGGAAAACAGATAATGAAATGTCCTTATTGCCACATCGGAGTAAAGCTTGACATAAAAGAGCAGTTTGCTCTTCCCGATAGCAACTATACAGATACAGGACTGGGCAAAGAATTTGTTTGTGGATTGTGTCCAGAATGCCAAAATCTGGTTGTATTGCCTGATTCACTGACATTTTTGAAGAGCGGGAGCTCTAGGAAGAACAGGCTCGAGTTTCAAG
>FWPV01002501.1_pt1 | contig 44915 bp, 35 predicted proteins | sample 2228371 | NCBI WGS metagenome assembly FWPV01 (sample SAMEA103939776, study PRJEB20133) | metagenome
GGAAATTATCAAACTTGACTGAGAAAAAAATTCAATTAGGTGGTATAGATACAGTTCAGTTACTTGGATTTAATGATTCTCATCTACAACTTATTGAAGAACGATTTGACACTTCCATTGCAGTAAGGGGTGAGTTGCTGACTCTTCGGGGGACTAACCATGAAGTTCAGAAGGTTGAAAAAGTTATTAATGAATTAATTTATCTTCTAAATAAAAATGGTAATCTTAGCATTAGTGATGTAGAAACTGTTATTGATCTTGTATCGGTTAATGGTACACCTTCCGAATCATATTATGAAACGATAACTGATGATGGTGATATCGCTATACTGTATACAAAGTCGGGTGTTATTAAAGCAAAAACACAAGGACAAAAAAATTACATCCAACAATTACGAAAGAACGATATAGTTTTTGCAATTGGGCCTGCCGGCACCGGTAAAACCTATTTGGCTGTTGCTGTAGCGGTAGCTGCTCTTAAAAACAGAGATGTGACGCGTATTATTCTTACCCGACCGGCTGTTGAAGCTGGTGAAAGCTTAGGTTTTTTACCTGGTGATTTCAGAGAAAAAATTGATCCATATCTCAGACCACTCTACGATGCTCTCGAGGAAATGCTTTCTGTCGAAAAATTAAAAAGCTACATAGAAAAAAGAATAGTTGAAATTGTACCTCTTGCGTATATGCGCGGAAGAACATTGCATAATGCATTTGTTATTCTTGATGAAGCACAAAATGCTACTGCAATGCAAATGAAAATGTTCCTTACGCGCCTTGGAACCGGCTCACGTGCAGTTATTACTGGTGATGTAACACAAATCGATCTACCTGCAAAATCAACTTCTGGTCTGGTTCAAATTCAAGAAGTATTGAAATCCGTTCAAGGCGTTGCTTTTGTTTACTTCGATAAAAATGATGTTGTAAGGCACCGCCTCGTCAAGGATATTATCGATGCTTACGATCGTTATCACGCCAATGGTAATTCGGAGCAGAAAGGATAATTATTAGTCGAGTTTTTCTTCGTCTTTATGGAAATTCCATAAACTATCCATTTCTTCGAATGAAGAAGAAAACACATCTTTCCCTTGTTGAGAGAGAGCATCTTCAATTTTTCTGAAGCGTTTTATAAACTTTTTAATAGCCATCTGAAGTGATTGTTCACTCTGAACACCAATGAATCGTGAATAGTTAACCAATGCAAACAATGCATCTCCAAATTCTTCTTCAATTTTAGCTTGATTTCCTGATTCTTCTGCTTGTCGTAGTTCGGAAAGTTCTTCTTCGACTTTCTTCCAAACATCTGATTTATCTTTCCAATCAAAACCAACCTTTGAGGCTTTCTCTTGAACTCTTTGTGCTTTTAATAGCGCAGGCAAGTGATCAGGAATTCCATCGAAGAGGTATTCCCTACCTTCATTAAATTTATGTTGCTCCCATTGTTGTGTAACTTCTTCAGCTGTATTCAGCGACTTGTTACCAAAAACATGGGGATGTCGTCGAATCATTTTTTCGGCAGAAGTAGATATAACTTCATCAATGCAAAAATGATTTCCTTCTTCGGCAATAATTGAATGTAGTACAATGTGAAGTAGTAGATCACCTAATTCTTTTTTTAGTTCATTAAAATTATCTGTTGTAATGGCATCGATTACTTCGTATGCTTCCTCAAGAAATGAATCGCATAAGGATTTATGGGTTTGTTTCCGATCCCATGGGCATTGTTGTCGTAAAGTTCGCACAATGTTTATAAAATCATCAAAAGTATATTTTTTTTCACCTGTTATCATATATACTCCAAAACTATGCAATACATCTTAAATAAAAACAGCTCCAGAATCAATCGTTGTTTTTTTTTGAGTTAATGAGTACCTTAATAGTAATTTGAAACGGGGCTGTAGCTCAGTTGGGAGAGCGCTTCGTTCGCAACGAAGAGGTCGGGAGTTCGATTCTCCTCAGCTCCACAGTTAATATGTCGGACCCCGCTTAATTGAGGGGATTGCTTTAGATGGGAGTTTAAAAAACTCCCTTTATATAAAGGATTTGTTTTGAAGAGTTTTCATAAATGTTTGGGGTCAAGTCCTGCGCAACAAGGCTGTGCTAAACCCCGCCAGGTCCGGAAGGAAGCAACGGTAGGCTCTTTGCTTTGTGTGACGCAGGGTAGCTTGGCCTCTTTTTTTAAGCTTAAAAGTAAAATTATACTATAGTTATGTAATAAATTAGTAACATGAAGGTTGCGACGATTATAGGCACAATATTGAGTGTATACTACAGATACATGTTCGTATCGTGTAGTTTAATGCCACGTCGACTTCCTTCGGAAGATAATACGTTATGTAACAATGAGAGGAAGTCCAAAAAAAATGAAAAAAGAAATAATTATAAACTCCACTGCCAACGAAAATCGAATTGCTATTCTTGAAGATGGCAAACTCGCAGAATTATTTATCGATATTCCAGGGAAGGAACGAAACGTAGGAGATATATACTTAGGCCGCGTTGCTAAAGTGATGCCTGGCATACGAGCAGCTTTTATTGATATTGGTCATGAACAGGATGCTTTTCTGCATTTTTCAGATATTGGTTCTATTGAAGAATATAGTTCTCTTTTCGAAGAAGATGAAGCAGAGGGTGATATTGAGGAAGATGAATCATATGGCAACAATGCACAGGATACGAGCAATCAATCACCTGTTGGTGTTGCTGCTCAGCTTGAACAAGCTGACACCCTTGTAAAGGAAACGACGGAGAAGGAGATAAAATCTACTACAGGATCAAATAATGAAGTTAATTTACAAAAAGGGCAGGAAATTCTTGTACAGGTAATAAAAGAACCAATGGGTAAAAAAGGTGTCAGAGTGCGATCAGCAATTTCTTTACCTGGTAGGTTTTTGGTTCTTATACCTTTTGATGGTAAAATTGGTGTTTCAAAAAAAATATCTAACTTTCGTGAAAAGCGTCGTCTTAGACGAATAGTTCGTCAAATTTTACCGAAAGGCTACGGAGCAATTATACGAACAGTAGCAGAAGGGAAGTCGGAGGAATTGTTAAAACAGGATTTAGAAGAATTAATCAAAGTGTGGGACGGAATAGAGAAGGCAGTTAAAACCGAAGAAGCACCAGCACTGATTTACAAAGATCTCAATACAACATCGAGCGTGATACGCGATTTATTTCAGGATACGGTTGAGCATGTTATTGTAGATAATAAAAAGCTTTTCAAGGAAATTCGAGCCTATGTTCAATGGATATCGCCTGATATGGTCGATCGTATCGAATTATACAAGGGAAAGGAACCAATTTTTGATAAATATGGTATTGAAAAAGATATAGAAACGTTGTTCAGTAAAAAAGTGTGGTTAAAAAGCGGAGGATACTTGTATATCGAAAAAACTGAAGCAATGACTGTTATCGATGTCAATAGCGGACGTTATGCGGCAAAACGTGATCAGGAATTAAATTCACTCCGTACAGATCTCGAAGCAGCACGCGAAATTTGCAGACAAATCCGTTTACGCGATATCGGTGGCTTAATTGTTGTCGATTTTATTGATTTAGAAGACGAAAGGAATAAGAAGAAAATTTATGATGAAGTCAAAAAGGAATTTCGAAAAGATCGGGCAAAGGTTACAGTACTACCGTTAACAGAATTTGGTTTGATGCAAATTACACGTCAAAGAATCCGGCAAAGTGTGCCTATGTCTTTCAGTGAACCGTGCCCTACATGTGCGGGTACAGGAGTGGTACAATCTAAATCGTCTACAATTAACCAACTCGAGCGGTGGCTGAAACGATTTAAGGCAGAACGAAAAGAATTTAGGCTCGAACTCCACGTACATCCCGTACTGGTTGACTATCTGACACGAGGTACAATTAGCCGTCTGATGAAGTTACAAATAAAGTTCTTTGTAAAATTGAAGCTTGTGCCGGATAATACTGTTGCTCCGGATGAATTTCGTATTATTTCTGTAAAACAAAACAAAGATATAACCGAAGAGTATAAGTAATTTTAGGGAGGTGTACTATGAAAATATTTATCGATACAGCAAACATACAGGAAATTCGTGAAGCAGCAAGCCTGGGGGTTCTTGACGGAGTTACAACCAATCCTTCACTAGTTGCTAAAGAAGGACGTAATTTTGTTGAGTTGCTTAAAGAAATCTGTACAATTGTTGACGGTCCTATTAGCGCAGAGGTAATTTCAACAGATTATGAGGGAATGCTGCGCGAGGCACATGAGCTTTCAAAAATACATAAGAATATAGTCATTAAAATTCCATTAATTAAAGATGGACTCAAAGCAGTCAAAACATTGACAGCCGAAGGAATTAAAACAAATGTAACATTATGTTTCTCTCCAACTCAGGCACTACTTGCTGCAAAAGCTGGTGCAACATACATCAGCCCATTTATTGGCCGGCTTGATGATATTAGCCAGGAGGGAATGGAATTAATTGAACAAATAGTAACGATTTACAGAAACTATAATTTCTCTACGCAAGTTTTAGTCGCAAGCGTTCGTCATCCTATACATGTAGTACAGGCAGCACTAATTGGAGCCGATGTATGTACAATTCCGTTTAAGGTTATTGATCAACTAATAAAACATCCATTAACAGATATAGGTATTGAACGATTTTTAGCTGATTGGAAAAAATCACAAGGATAATGCTGTGAAGGTGACTCCGTTTTACGACATTCATCGGGCATTAGGTGCAAAGATAGTACCCTTTGCCGGCTACGCAATGCCATTACAATATACAAGTATTATTGAAGAGCATCTGGCTGTACGTACGCGTGTCGGAGTTTTTGATGTTTCACATATGGGTGAAATTGAAATTTCAGGCACCAACGCACTGTTTTTTTTAGATTATATTACAGTCAATGATGTAAAAAAACTATATACAGGCCGCATACATTATTCTGTAATGTGCAATGAACGTGGAGGAATTATTGATGATTTGCTGATATACAAGCTCGACGACAATCGATACATGTTAGTTGTCAATGCAGCAAATCGTCAAAAAGATTTTGACTGGTTGAAAAAGCATGCTTTTGCTGGTGTTGCGATTGATGATAAAAGCGATGAAATAGCATTGCTTGCTATACAGGGACCCTTTTCACTTAACGTCTTACAAAAGCTAACAGACGTTGATTTGTCAAGTGTGCAATATTATCACTTTGTGAGGAGCAATGTTGTTGGTATTCCAATGATTATTTCGCGTACCGGATATACTGGTGAAATCGGTTTTGAATTGTACTTTGATGCTACTACTCAAAATGCTGATACCCTATGGAAAGCATTGTTCGAAGTTGGTCGAGAATACGGTATAACAGCAGCAGGTTTGGGAGCACGAGATTCCCTTCGCTTGGAAATGGGTTACTGTCTGTATGGGAATGATATTGATGAAACAACAAATCCCTTAGAAGCCGGACTTGAATGGATAACAAAGTTTACGAAGAAAGATTTTATCGGTAAACAAACATTAGTACAATGTAAAGAAAGGGGTTTAGAAAAAAAGTTAATTGCCTTTACAGTTCCAGATAAACGTATTGCCCGTAAAGGGTATAGTATTGAACAAAACGGATCAATAGTGGGAAATGTTACAAGTGGAGCATATTCACCTATGTTATACAAAGGGATTGGAATGGGTTTTGTAAAAACGCAATCTTTAAAAAATGTTCCATCTTTACAAGTTGATATCCGTGGTTCAAAAATTCCTATAACACTATCTCAGTTACCTTTTATACAAAAGTGAAAAAAACGGGAGGAGGATCTATGAAAATAGATGTTAGTTTTTCTGTTGCACCGTTCGATGAATTGCAATTGCGAGATAAGAATATAGTAGTGCTTGATATTTTGCGTGCAAGTACAACAACAACAGTTGCATTGGCAAATGGAGCCCGTGAAATTATACCCGTCGCAAGTATTGAATCTGCAGTTAAAATTTCAGGCAGTCTTTTTGGAGATGTAACATTACGTGGTGGAGAACGTAACGGAAAAATGATAGAAGGTTTCAACCTGGGCAATTCGCCGTTAGAATACACCGAAGCAGTTGTCAAAGGGAAATCGATAATCTACTGTACTACAAACGGTTCTGTTGCTATGGCAAAGAGTCGATATGCACGGCGTATGATTGTTGGTTCTTTTGTAAATATTAGTACTGTTGTAGATTATATGAAACAGGTTAACGAAGATTTCCTTATCATTTGTGCCGGTCGCATTAATGGGGTTGGAAACTTTAGTCTGGAAGATTCGGTTTGTGCGGGGATGATTATTTCAAAGTTAGAAAAAGAACAATCTGTCACGATTGAGTTATCCGATTCGTCACGTGCAGCACGTGCATTATACAAATCGTTTGGTCGTTCTATAGCTAAAATGTTACGCGAATGTGATCATGGTAAGTACCTTATCGAAATAGGATACCAAGACGATCTGAGAGTATGTGCTGATATTGATGCGGTTCCAGTATTGCCAATGTTGTATGGTACTTCTGTACGTTTAACAAAAGAAGAAACAAAAGAAGCATCTGAAGCAACTGCAGCATAGTTAGTTATTCTATGTCAGAAACAAATCAGAAAAAAGATAGTTCACCTCAATCGATTCATAAACAACAAATTGCTGCTTTAGTGTGCAGTGTCCTATCATTGCTTTTACTTCTGAGTTTGGTTTCATACTCGCCATCAGATCAGGCAAGCGGAGATATTTCTGTGTTCGACTTGTGGAAGGTGATAACGAACGATGAACAGCTTCTTACTAAAGCTGAAAACACAAAAAACTGGCTTGGACTTCTTGGTGCTATTATTTCTAATTGGTTTATCAATGGTACAATTGGTTATGGAATTATTGTACTCCCTTTCCTTGGTTTTCTGTGGAGTATCTACCTCTTTAACAAAAAGCAACTTCACAAAAAAATTGTATTTACTAACTATACTCTCTCTGTTGCAATTATTTTTGCAACCTTCGCTGGCGCATTACGATATCTCGATAGCACTTTGCCAATGGAGTGGAGTGGTGTTGTTGGTCATTTTCTGGCACATGTTTTTGTAACTATTGTTGGTTTAGTAGGTACATTTATAATTTTAATTACTTTACTTATTATTATTCTTACACTTCTTGTCGATCTCGATTATCGGATAACAGTTGCCCGTATTAAAAACTTCATATCATTCCTTAAAGAGCGCTCGTTATATATGCAGCAGCATAAAAAAGATGAACTGCAGAAAGAAAAAACACTGGAACATTTACCACTGATAATTGTGCAGAAAAAGAAAGAAGAAATTATATCTGAAGTTAGTGAAAAGAATAAACGAATCATTGATCAGCATCAAACAGACAAGGAAATAAATCCATTGCCGGTACAGATTAAGAAGAATGTGCACGATACAACTGAAGAAGAACCGCGTCCTCGTCATGAAATAAAAGAAGATCTGGAGTATGAGTTCCCACCTCTAAAGCTTTTAGAGGAATATGCTGACGATACAGAAGAAAACGAAACGGAAGTTAAACAAAATATCGAATTACTCCGTTTGAAACTGGCAGATTTTTCTGTTGATATTGAAAGTGTTACAGCAACAACAGGACCTGTGGTAACATTGTATGAGCTCGTACCCGCATCTGGTGTAAAAATAAGCCGCATCGAAAGCTTACAGGATGATATAGCTCTAGCATTAAAAGCAAGAGGTATACGAATTATTGCACCAATGCCAGGCAAGGGAACTGTTGGTGTAGAGATTCCAAACCACAATCCAAAAATAGTGGGGTTACGAAGTATAATAGGTTCTTCTGTATTTCGTGAAACAAAAGCTCAGCTTCCATTAGCACTTGGAAAAACTATTAGCGGTGAATGTTTTGTTGATGATTTGTCGCGGATGCCACATCTTCTTATCGCCGGAGCTACAGGTTCCGGTAAAAGTGTGGGAATAAATACCATTATTAATAGCCTTCTCTACAGATTACATCCATGCGAAGTGAAATTTGCAATTATTGATCCCAAAAAAATTGAACTGACACCGTATAAAAAATTACGTAATCATTTTATAGCGGTTTGTCCTGATATTGACGAAGAAATTGTAACAACTCCATCCAATGCGGTATTGCTCTTAAAGAGTGTTGAATTAGAAATGGAGCAGCGTTATAACCGTCTAGCAGCAGCAGGTGTACGAAATATAGCAGATTATAATGAACGACTCAAGGCTGGTAAATTGCACGATACAGAAACAATAAAACATTCCAAAATGCCGTATCTCATTGTTATTGTTGATGAACTTGCAGATTTGATGATTACGGCAGCAAGGGAGGTGGAAGAACCCATTGCACGTCTTGCTCAGCTTGCACGTGCTGTTGGTATCCATTTAGTACTTGCAACACAACGACCTTCTGTTGATGTCATTACGGGTGTTATAAAAGCAAACTTTCCGGCTCGTATTGCATATCAGGTTTCATCAAAAATTGATTCGCGTACAATTCTTGATATGAATGGTGCCGAACAATTACTGGGAAACGGTGATATGCTCTATTTACCTGCCGGATCTCCAAAACCAATTCGGTTACAGAATCCATATATATCGACCGACGAAGTGGAGCGTATTACCGCATATATCGGTAATCAGCAAGGTTATATGGAACCATTTAAACTCCCTTCCGTCGTAGCTAAAAAGAAAGGTAGTAATGGATATACAGGGAATACACGTGACGAACTATTTGAAGAAGCTGCAAGAATTGTTGTAAGACATCAACAAGGTTCAGTTTCGTTATTACAACGACGGTTGAAAATAGGATATTCGCGCGCTGCTCGTTTAGTCGATGAACTCGAAGCGGCGGGTATTGTAGGACCTTTTGATGGAAGTAAAGCGCGTGAAGTATTAGTTGAAACAGAAGCAGAACTTGAACAACTATTGAAGAGTATACAATGATGCGGATGATTCCTTTATTGTTAATAGTACTGAGTGTTGTACTTAATTATACCATAGCACAGGTTGATGGGCTGACGATAAATCAGATTACCGAACGGTTGCAACGACGTTATGAGATGATCGATGATGCAACAATACAGTTTTCGCAGAGAGTAAAATTCGGGTATTCAAAAATTGAACAATTATTTGAAGGTACACTGATATCAAAGAAGCCAAACTATTATCGTGTTGAAACGGAGCATCAAACACTTGTGACGGATGGTGTAACAGTATGGGCGTATTCACCTGTCAATAAGCAGCTCATTATCGATCATTATAAAGAGAATCAAAACACAATTTCCCCTGAACATTTTATGCTTAATATCCCATCGCAATACTACGCAACATTGCTGGGACGGGAAAAGGAAAAAGATCGAACACTTGTTGTGGTAAAGCTAATACCCAAAGATGATCGTTCTTTTGTACAATCTGTAAAACTCTGGATTGAGGAAACATCATGGATGATTGCCAAATTATCAATCGTTGATATTAACGAGACAGAAACTACCTATATAATAAACTCTATAAAACTTAACACCGGTATAAAAGATAAAGCTTTTATCTTCACTCCACCACCAGATACAGATATTGTAGATTTACGGTAACCGGATAAAGGTATGAATCAGAAAATACGCAATTCACTCAAAATACTCCTTAGCTTTGCTCTTTCGGTTGTATTTTTTTACTTCGCTTTTCGCGAAGTTAAGCTTGATGAATTGGTAGAAGCACTTAAAAATGCGAATTACTGGTGGGTGCTGTTACTTGTACCAATTGCAGTAATTAGTCATATACTTCGTGCATTACGATGGAAGTATATTCTGGAACCTATCAAATCAAATTGTTCTGTTAGGAATTTATTTGCTGCAGTAATGATTGGATATGCAGTTAATAATCTTTTACCACGTGTAGGAGAGTTAGTAAGGCCTATTGTGCTGGGACAGTCCGAAAAAATATCTCGTACTGCAGCACTTGGTACTGTTATAACAGAACGGATTCTCGATTTACTGAGTTTTTACTTAACTACTTGTATTGTTCTGTTTATTTATCCAACAGCACTCGATCCGTTTTTTGAGAATCCTGCCTCCGTGCGCCCGTTTCTATTGATGGGAAGTATCGTTGGTGTTGCGATCTTTTTATTATTGTACTTCAAAGCAGAAACATTCTTCCGCTTTATTGGCAAAGCGAAAGTAATCTTACCAAAGAGATACATTCCAAAAGTTGAATTGTTATTAGAGTCATTCTATAGCGGATTTAAAATTGCAAAAAAGAAGAATCGTTTTGGTCTTATATTATTCCTTGGTTTATGTATACAGGCTTTTTATGCGTTGGGAATGTATGAACCTTTTTTTGCATTTCAGGAAATGACAAAGCCCTCGCTTGATTTTGGCGCAGCTGTAATATTACTAGTTGTATCGTCCATCGCATGGATTTTACCTGCACCAGGTGCTCTTGGTACTTACCATTCGTTCCTTACAGTGGCACTTGTTAAACTCTACAATGTTGATGTTGCGACCGCTTTAAGTTATACACTTGTTACGCACGAGGTCAATTATATTATTATGATGATTCTTGGTGGTTACTATTATTTACGTGACCACGTAAGGTTTAATGAAGTTACTGAACAAAAGTTAACGGTTGAAAAATCTTAGGAAAGGATTACTGTTGTGTCCGTCTTCGATGCATTTTTACTTGCTATTTTACAAGGTGTTACAGAATTTTTACCAATCAGTAGCTCTGGGCATTTAGTAATTGCCCAATCGCTTCTGAATATTCACTCGGAAGCGCTTATTGGTTTTGATGTTTATGTTCACTTCGGAACATTAATTAGTGTCTTAATTATTTTTTGGAATGATGTACGGGCAATGTTTGTTCATTTTTTTACGTCAGTAATGAAGAGGAATATTATCGATGAATATAAATCATCAGATCCTTTCAGACACTCCATTTGTGTGTTGGTAGGTACTCTTCCTGCGGTGTTTGTTGGCCTTTTATTTCGTCACCAACTTGAGGAATTATTCCACGATCCAAAACTGGTATCAGTGAATCTTGTTATTACAGGGTTAATTCTTTTTCTTACTCGTCTGGCACGAAGCAAAGAAGACAGAAAAGTAACACTGGTTGTAGCTTTTCTTATCGGACTTGCACAGGCTGTTGCTGTAATGCCGGGAATTTCGCGTTCCGGTACAACCATTGCTATGGGTTTATTTTTGGGACTAACACCTGCACTTTCTGCCCGATTTTCTTTTTTACTCTCGATTCCGGTTATTGCAGGTGCAGCTATTCTTGAACTGAAAAATATATCTTATTATTCTGCAGAGTTGGGATTACTCCCGATAATTGTCGGGTTTGTTGTATCGATTATGAGTGGTTACGTTGCAATTCGGTTTTTATTACAGGTTTTAAAGAGGGGAAAGTTCAGTTACTTTGCATTTTATTGTCTTATTGTGGGGATTATCGGAATACTGTATGTTTAACTGGAGGAAAACACTATGGGCTTCTGGAAAAATGCAGTTGTTCTTACTGCAATTGTTACTATTATTAGTTGTGGTGGACGTAAAGTGATACACGCAACGTTAGAAACATCAAAAGGAAATATTGTTATAGAATTATATCCCGATGATGCTCCAAAAGCTGTTCAAAATTTTGTGGGGTTGGCAGAGCAGGGATACTATAATGGAATTATTTTCCATCGCATTTCCAAAGGATTTGTAATTCAAACAGGAGATTCTACAGGTACTGGTAGCGGCGGTAGAAGTATTTACGGTAAGGAATTTGAAGATGAACTTAACCCTGATGCACCTTCGTTTCAGGAAGGATATAAACGTGGTACTGTTGCGATGGCGAATCGTGGTCCAAACACAAACACAAGTCAGTTTTTTATTATGTTAAACGACGCACCTATGATGCCAAAACTCTATACAATCTTTGGTAGAGTAATACAAGGCATGGATGTGGTCGATTCTATTGCAGCAGAAGAAATAATTCCGCAATTAAGCGAACTAGACGGAAAACCGGTGAACGATATTGTGCTTAAAAAAGTTACCATTCGTAAGTAGCAATATGAACTCAAAAAATGAAAAACTTCCCTCATACAAAGATTTTCAGCAATTATTAAAGAAAAAAATATTACCGCCGGTTATATTATTGTTTGGTGAAGAAGATTTTCTTATTGATGAAGCCGTACAGGATTTGATCAAAGTAACTGTACCACAAGAGGTTTATGCGTTTAATGTTGATGTTATCGATGGAGAAAAAGCCGAAGTAAAAGATGTGCTTTCTCTGGTCTCATCTTATCCAATGATGAATGAAAAAAGGGTTGTTGTTGTACGAGAAGCACTTAAATTTATCAGTACTGAAAAGGACAAAGAACTACTTCAGCGTTATGTACTATCACCGGTGGAAACAAGTTGTTTTGTTCTTGTCGGTGAAAAAAAACCGGATTTTAGAGTAAAACTATTTGCTGAACTTAAAAAATCAGGTGCTGTCTATGAATTTCCACGCCTCTATGAGCATCAGGTGCCTGCATGGATTGAAAACCGGTTGAAAAATTGTGGTAAATCAATTGAACCAGAGGCGGCAATAGTGTTCCTTTCGGTTGTAGGAACTTCACTTCGTTCGCTGAATAATGAAATAGAAAAGCTTTTGACATTTATTGGTGATAAACAAACAGTTACAACTGACGATATACTTGCAGTTGTTGGTGTAACACGTGGAGCTACGGTCTTTGATTTACAAAATGCGATCGGTGAACGAAATTTTTCTAAAGCTCTCGCTATTACAAAAGCATTATTAAATGCAAAAGAATCACCACAAGGTATTATCGTAATGTTGACACGTTATATTCTTCAATTAATCAAGACAAAAGAACTTTATTGTAATAATGTACCGAGAGAAAACATAGCGTCTGAGTTAAAAATTCATCCATTTTTTATTGATGGTTATATCAATGCTGCACAACGATTTAGCATGGTTGAATTTGAGTCCGCTTTGTTACGGTTACGTGATGTTGACATCCAGCTAAAAACATCCGCAGTTACGGAAAATCATGCAATGGAAATATTGTTATACTCAATTCTTTTCCCTCAAAGAATAGAAGCACATATATCTGTTAATTAAAAGGTTATAGCTTGAATGGAGTTTCAGATGTCTTTATGTAGGATATTTATTGTGTTTTGTTGTATTGGATTGTTGAGTTGTTCATCCTATCAGACAACAAATGAGTTAGCTAATCATACAACGTCAGCGGAGATAATTGATACATTAAATAAAAAATCTGTTAGTCTAATAGAAGCTGTAGACACAACGTTAAATAATTCGCAGGATGACTCAACAGAAATCGTTGCAAGCGATACCAGTAACGGAAATGGTTTGGAACCTTTTATAGCTCAACGGATGGAAATAGCTCGACAATTCTACCTTTCTGCACTGGAGTATCAAGAGAATGGTGATACGGTACGATCACAGATGGAATTTGAAAATGCAATTCAGATTCTGAATGAATTAAGTGATTATCCGGAAATAGAAACAAATAAAGACTTTGTTGAATTAAGTGAGAGTATAGTTGAAGATTACGAAAAATATATTGACAAAATTGATCAGCTCAGTCCTTATGCATCACTGTTTGCATTAAGAGAAAAACTCAATCAGCAGATAGAAGAGCAAGATACCTCTGCTGCTGCCGATTCAGTGCGATCGTATTTACCAATAAATTTACACTTCAATACACAGGTTCCTTTAGAGGTCAATGAGTATGTCGAACGTGCTTTGACGTTCTTTTTAGGAAGAGGACGTCATCATATGGAGCGTTGGCTTTACCTTTCGGGTCGTTATATGCCAATGATGAAAAGAATTTTTAATGAGGAAGGTGTACCGGAAGAGTTGGTGTACTTATCAATGGCGGAGAGTGGTTTAAGAACCGACGCACGTTCCTGGGCAAAAGCGGTAGGACTATGGCAATTTATGAAAGGTACAGGAGCACTGTACGGTTTGCGTGTGAATTACTGGTATGATGAACGACGTGATTTCGAAAAATCAACAAGAGCTGCTGCACGTCATTTAAAAGATTTATATAGTGAGCTGGGTGATTGGAATCTGGTACTTGCTTCTTATAATGCCGGAGCCGGGCGTATTTACAGAGCAATTCGACAAAGCGGGAGTACAGATTTCTGGCAATTAAGAAAATATTTGCCTCGCGAAACGCGTAATTATGTACCACAATATATTGCAGTTGCACGTATAGCGCTTGCACCAGATAAACATGGCTTTATCAATTACGAAATAGCTGATTCGTTATCGTACGATGTCGTTGAAATCAATGATTGTGTTGATTTGCGGGTTTTAGCTCAGTGTGCTCTTACTACCGTTGATACCTTACAGGAACTGAATCCGGAATTGCTACGGTGGTGTACTCCACCGGGTGTTACCGGCTACCGCCTTCGTGTACCTAGTGGGCGAAAAGATACATTCATGGTTTTGTATGCTGCTATTCCGCAAGAACAAAAGCGTGATTGGGTTATTCATACCGTCAAAAGAGGCGAAACATTATCATCAATTGCAAAGCGTTACAATCTTACGAGTGCAGTATTACAGGAAGTAAACAATCTTCGTTCTTCGAAAAAACTATCAGTTGGTACTACGCTGGCAATACCAATTCCATCTTCGTATGCTAATGAGAAAGTACCGTTCGATTATTCGCCAATTGTAAAAGGGATTAGTTTACCTTCGCTGAAATCATACGTAGATCGAGAGAATAGTACACGTTCAACAAGAACATATCAACGGAAAACAGTCAGTGAACCAAAAAATAAAAGAAAAGTAACGTATCGGGTTAAACAGGGAGACACAATCGGTCATATTGCCGAGTGGTTTGGAGTACGTGCGAGTGATATACGTAACTGGAATGATATTGCTTACGGTAGTCACATTTATGCAGGTCAGGTACTTGTTATATATGTCGATTCAGCAAAGTATGATTTTGCAACCAAGATTGATGGAATGAGTTTTACTGAGAAGCAAAATTATATAAAGGATAACAGAAGTATAATAGCCAAAGAACTTGAATCAAAAAAGAGAGACGAAGGTAATGATTGGATTAATCATAAGGTACAAAAAGGAGAAACATTAGAAATTATAGCTAAGAAATACAATGTATCAATTGCTGATATAAAGAGATGGAATAATCTTTCATCAAATAAAATAGTTGTCGGGCAAATATTGGATATTTATGATAAGCCTGATGTACGAAAAAAAAATATTACAAAAGAAAACAGTACACAAACACCTGTAAAAACATCAAGTAGTGGTATTTTTTCCCCACGCCACACAGTACAAAAAGGAGAAACGCTTTCTGATATAGCAAAAAAGTACGGTGTAACAATAGAAAAATTAAAAAAAGTCAATAATCTCAGATCTGAAAAAATTATAGTCGGACAAGTACTCACAATACCTCCGAAGGGTTCATCATAATTATCCTTTACTCATTACTACGGTGGAGAGCTTTTCCCTCATTTTTTATTTGTAGGTTGTTAAACGTTTACAATAAATTCACTGAAAAATTCTTGCTTCTTAAAGCAATTACACTAAATTTCAATACGTTTATTGAAATGGTTGGAGTACAATAGATTAAGATATGCATAATAATTTTATAAACTCTGTTTTATTATTTATTCTCATCACACCATCTATTCTTATTTCTCAATCAATTTCAAAAACATCGGACAATATTACAACATTTTATACGAATATTGGAAAAATTGGATTAACCATAACAAATTTTGGTACCATTGGTACGAAAAATCAAGCATGGCCTTTACAGCCATCTTGCGAATATCCACTTGGATCAAGAATTGAACATATTTATCAGGGTGGTTTGTGGATTGGTGCAAAGCCACCTCAACATTCTTTTCCGGTTGTGAGTACAAGCTTTTACCGTGGAAGTTCCGATGATGTTCCGGAATTCACAACAGAACCGGGTGCAACAATCGAAGAACGTTCCAGTTTGCCAACGTCAAAGTTTTACCATCCAAATGCTATTAGTCATCAGGATTTTATATGTGAATATACTGATCGGTATACTCGCGTTCCGGCAACCGGTGATTCACTGATTAACCATTATCCGATTGGAGTTGTAGTACGACAGGAAAGTTATGCTTGGAATTATCCTTTTGCAGAGTCCTATGTTATTTTAAGATACATTATTAAAAGCATTAATCCGGACACAATTAGAGATGTCTATGTGGGATTGTGTTGCGAAAACACTGTGCGAAATACAAATTTTGTTCGACCCGGAGCAACTGGTTATTTCTTTTCAGCAGGTAATGGTTACGATTCGTTAACCCGAATGATGTACGGATTTGAATTCTCACCCTCGCCCGGTAATGTACCAGCTGATAGTTATGTGGGAGAAGTGTTGCTGGGAACAAATCCTTTTCCGGATGGAATAACAAATCTCTCGGAGCTTTATAAACAAACCTACATGAATGTATGGCGTTACAGTTCCGGTGCTCTGGATTTGATTTATCCATACTATGATTATGTTGAAGGAAATCCATATAACAGCAAGTATACGCGTATGACTCGTTCAAATCCATTGAGTACATTGAATACCATACGTACATCTCCTAATAATTATATTTCATTATTTTCGGTAGGTCCGTGGAGTACTCTTGCTCCCGGTGATTCAATTGAAGTAGTATTTGCTGTTGTTTGTGCAAAGAAAGCAGGTACACTCTTTGAAAACCAGGATACATATGAAGCAAAAGCAAATCTTTTTGCTGCAGCTGCATGGGCACAGCGTACATACAATGGTGAAGACTTGAACGGGAATAATATTCTCGATGCCGGTGAAGATTTTGTTTCAAGAATTCCTGGTGGATTGGTTGCTCAGCCCGATGGTCAGCTTACGCGTTTTGTATTACCTACTCCACCAACGCAGCCCAAAGTACGTGCAGAAGTTCAGAATCGATCTGTCGTTTTATACTGGGATAAATCGGCAGAGTTATCATTAGATCCACTTACCGGTAAATATGATTTTGCAGGTTACAAAATATACCGTACCAAACCCGGAACTGATTTTCTCTCAAATGCAACATGGTTGACCGATATATCTATTATTGGAGATTTTGACCGTGATGATGACACGCTTGGTTATAATACAGGATTAAAAAGAATACTCATCGATACTTCTTTATCATTTACAGGTCTTCAGTTTTCCGACGATACAACACGATATTTTTACAGATTCCCACCAAAGGATGATCCGGTAACACAGTTAAATGGATGGCAGTATGTTTATGGTATTTCAGCGTACGATCAGGGCGATGTAGCAAACAATTTACTTTCGCTGGAGTCTGCACCGGTATTGATTAATACAATGAGTGGTACAACACCAACAAGCGATCCCTCTGTGGAAGTTGGTGTCTATCCAAATCCATATTATATACGTGCTTACTGGGATGGGCAGGATGAGAGAAGCAGAAAATTATATTTTTACAATTTACCAGAACGTGCGACAATTACAATCTATACTTTGGCTGGAGATATAGTAGATGTATTGGAACACTCATCATCAAATGTGGGTACAAATATTCGTTGGTACGAACGTTTCGGAGGCAGTCTCCCTCGTCGAACTTCGGGTGGCGAACATGCCTGGGATTTAATTAGTATGCACGATCAGGCAATCGCTTCGGGTTTATATTTATTTACTGTAAAAGATCATGCAACAGGAACAATTAAACGTGGTAAATTTTTAATTGTTAAATAATAAAATTGAAAGGACATGTATGAAAAAATCATTACTCTTTATATTATCAATACTTTTCTGTGTATCGTTAATGGATGCACAAATGAAAGTGAAGAAATCAATAACAAAAGCACAGGAAGATGCAAATCCATATCGGACAGTTTCGATCAGAGATATTCAGTATGTACCGTGGGATTCGCTTTTTGAGGTTGAAAAGGTTGGAGCTAATGTTGCTACAAATTGGCTAAAGCAGGCGTCACCTTATTCCGATTCGAAACTTGGAAGAAAAGATACCATTGAAATTGTTGGACAAATTATTGTACCACCTAAAATAATCACATTTACTGGTCACGGTGGTTATAACATCGTTTTACGAGATACATCCGAAGCTACCGCAAGTGGTGCATGGAGTTCGATATTAGTGCGAACTCCTACAGCAAACGATACTGTAGCACTTTACAATGCAGGCTTTCTATCTTATGTAGTAGGCGATATTATTCGCTTAAGAGGGTATGTAAGTGAATTCCCTACGAATAATACAGTCAGCGCAACACAGTTTGTACCTGTGGCAGCGAACTTTATAGAAACTCCGACAATGTCGCAATGTGTGGAGTATATTGAAACAAAACCGGTGCCGCCTGTGCCTCAACTCGAAGTATCACAGTTTATGGAAGGTACTTTCGGAGCCGGTACAGTAAAATTTACAACAGGTGAACAGTGGGAAGGGTGTTACATCCAATTAACTGATTTGATTGTTGTAGCTGATGTCAATTCAGCAAATGGTACTGTTGCGATGGTTGACAGAGATGGTAACGAAATATCAACTATGGATGGCTCTAAATGGTTTACATTAAGAGGACACAAAGATCCTATGTCCACATTTGTCAAGCCTACTGTCGGACAGGTTGTAGATACAATCAGAGGATATATTGCTTCGAATAGTGGTGGTGAAGCAGCCCGTGGTTATAGAATCTTTCCGGTGTTTCCCGGTGACATTGTTTTAGGGGAAATATATCCCACTATTTCAAATCATCGTCGCACACCGGTAACTGTTAAGTCGACTGATACGGTAACGGTGCGTGTTACTGCCTATACAGCAGGTACATCTCCAATTCAATCGGTAAAGCTTTATTATAGTCTAAACAATGCTTCGTGGGAATCGGTTTTGTTTACTGATTCATTGGTTGCAGGAGATAAACGTAATGATTCAGTGTATGTAGCACAGATTCCGGCTCAACCGGCTGGTACTTTTGTAAAATATTTTTGCGAAGTGCAGGACGAAGGAGGACGGAAAAGAATTCTTGCAAATGCTGCAGGAGGTACGGCTTGGGCAGATACATCGCAGGGATTCTTTTTCTATACTGTAAAAGATGATGCTTACTCAATATATGATGTTCAATACACACCTTTCAGAAACGGAACAAGTGGTTTAATCGGTGGTGTTGTTACAATCGATGGAATTGTTACTGCAGATACGTCGTCCCTCAATATAGGATCGAATGGAACTTCACCATGGTATATTCAAAGTGGTAACCAGCCGTGGAGTGGTATATGGGTAAATGGAATATTAGATGAGCTTTATGGATTAGCTATTGGTGATAGTGTTCGGGTTACAGGTACTGTACAGGAATATCTCCAGGGTACAAGCGGTAGTGTTGGTCGGGTTACAAGACTCGGTAACGTATCTTCAGTACAAATTATTGAACATGGAAAGCAAGTACCATCGCCGGTTCTTTTAAAAACCGGTGACTTTGCCGTTATAAATGGTGCGTTATCCGCTGAACCTTACGAAGGAATGCTCGTAAGGTTTAATAATGTTACAGTAACTGATGTCTATCCTACATATGCAGATATGACGGAATATACTATTGATGATGGAAGCGGACCGGTTATTGTGAGAAGTGCAGATGGGAAAAACAGCTATTCTCCTGTGGCTGGCGATACACTCTATGGTAAAACAATATTAAACGTTGGTGATCACTTCAGTTATGTTCAGGGGATTATTTACTTTAGTTTTAATCAGTATAAATTTGTTCCAAGGACAGATTCTGATTTTGGTTTGTATACACCAGTAAGTGTAGGAAAAGTTTCGAATGTTGTGCCGCGAACGTATGAATTACATCAGAATTATCCGAACCCGTTCAATCCGACTACGTCAATTGAATTTGCAGTACCAAGTGCTGGCAAGGTAACCTTAAAGATTTACAATATCCTTGGTCAGGAAATAACAACACTCGTTAATTCGATTTACACAGAGGGTGTTTACAAAGTACAGTTCGATGGTAAGTATTTACCGAGTGGTGTTTATATCTACAGGCTTCAAACACCCGAAGGTGCAATTACCAAAAAGATGTTGTTGTTAAAGTAATATTTATCCGTTCAATCAGATGCGGAAGAGTACAATTACATATAAAATATTTATTTTCACTTTCAGTATAGTAATGATGTTTTCATTAAGCAGCTGCGTAAAACGTCATTCTACGCAGCTGCTTCCAAATCAATCGCCAAGAACATATTTCTGGATTATACCCGATACGGGAATTGCAACTGGTATTAGTAAACAAGTACTTCGGTGGTGGGGAGAAGATCCGGATGGATTTGTTACTGGTTATATTGTAGCAATAGTACCCAATTTAACGACAATTCCAAATCCTGATACACTCCAATATTTTTATACAAAAAAAACAGATAGCCTTATAAATTTCCCACTGCGTCAGGTTCATCAGATATTTCTGGTTTCAATTCGTTCTATCGATAATACATTTGATGTTATATTGCCCGAAGGTGCATTAATAAAATTATATCCTCACTGTTATTGGGATAAAAACAACAATAATATTTTTGATGCTGATGATATTGAATTGCCAACACTAATGTCAGCACTTGACTTAAAAGGGGCAAAACAAAAGTTTCCTATTAAAAATTCACCTCCAACACTCTTGTATGTGCCCGACGAAGCAGATCCTATGGTCTATGCTGAGCCTCCGAAAGTGACGTTTACGGTTGCAAGTTTTTCGTGGAAGGGCAAAGATATAGATGATGATGAAACGATTGTATCGTATAGAATTTCGCTCAATGATTCTGCTTTTACATCTCCGGTAACAGTTTCTTCAAGCATTACAACTATTACGCTAGCTGTTCCTCGTTCACGTAGTGATGGAGCGACAACAGTTGTCGATGCAGATGTGCTGATAGGAACATCGCCGAATCTTATTACTATAGGTCGATTGAGCGGATTGCGTTTAAATGATACAAACAAACTTTATGTTCAGGCAATTGATATTGCCGGCGATAGAAGCGAAATACTCCGATTCCCATCAAAAAATCGTACATGGTATGTAAAAAAACCAAAAGGCAAACTTTTAGTTGTTGCTGATTATATCGGTGGTGGTGATTCCGCTGCGGTCAAACGTTATTATATTGATAGTGTATTTGCAAAAATCCCTGCGCTGCAAGCAGATGGTTTCGATTATATAAATATCCGTATAGATACTACTTCTACACGTTCATTGGGTGGCATGGTGCCGGCTTTACAACATATTAATCCTGCATTTATTAAAACATTAAAACTATACAATTGTGTTTTTTGGTACACCGATGCAATTCCGAGTCTGCCAGTTGCACAATATTCATTGTACGATTACTGGAATTCGGATGACGGTGGACATTTGATTTTTACAACAAAATTTACAGATCCGTTTGATAACCATGATCCGGCTAAAGCATTTCGTGATTTTGTGCCGATAGATACACTTTCGGATGTGGCATTAAAAGATTTTTCAGGATCAGTTGTTACTCGTTTTAGTGGTTACGTTGCAGCCGATTCATCTGAGAATACCGATTTGTATCCTCCGTTACTTTTCAAACAACGAATTGCAACCGGCTTTTGTGTTTACCCGATTGTAAAAAATATTTCAGCACGGTACATCTATTACTTACCGTCATCGAATTATCCTCAAGAATACTCTACAACACCGGTAGCTGTTATGGATGAGAAGAAACGTGCAATATTTATCACCATCGCACTCGAACGTTTTTCTGCTACGTATCCCACTGGTGGTGGTGTAATAGAATTTTTCAAAAAGGCATTTAGGGATTTTGATATCTATCAATGATAACTATAAATAAAACAATAACTTACCTGATTCTTTTAACAATTATTATTACCCCGTTCTTGTGGGCACAAGGTACTCTAAAAGGGAAGATCACCGATAAAGCAACAAAAGAAGGGTTACCAAGTGTTAATGTTGTTATTAAAGGCACATATTACGGTGCTTCAACAGATTTTGACGGAAATTTTGTAATACAAAAAATAAATCCTGGAGTTTATGTTGTTGAAGTTAAATTGTTGGGTTACAAAGTAGTACAGTTTCCGGCTGTCAAAATTATTGATGGTAAAACAACCGAACTAAACGTTCAATTGGAAGAATCTGCACTATCACTTGGACAAGAGATAGAAGTAATCGGTGAAAAGCCATTGTTCAATATCGAAGAAACATCTAGCAAACGTGCTGTTACAAGTGAGGAACTGGAAGTTGCAGCCGTAAAGAATGTTCAGGAAGTTGTAGCTCTTCAGGTAGGGGTTGTACAAAATAACGATCAGCTTCACATCCGCGGTGGACGGAGTTACGAAACAGCATACATTATTGATGGTATATCGGTCCAGGATCCGCTATCGGGTACTGGGTTTGGTTTACAATTACCACCCGGTGCAATTCAGGAAGCAGAAGTTATTACTGGTGGATTTAATGCAGAATATGGACAGGCTACATCGGGAGTTATTAATCTGACAACAAAAGAAGGTTCCGATCGGTTTGCTGGTTCTTTAGGTCATAAGCAGGATCATTTTGGCATTAACAATAATACCCGCTCGAATTTTAATACCGATATTTATGACTTTACACTTAGTGGACCCGAGCCACTTACACGGTTTATGTTACCTGCAATAGGAATCGATCTGCCGGGTAAAATCAGTTTTTTTGTAAATGCAAATGTAAACCTAACAGATGGCTATACACGATGGGTCGAAAATATTAATTCCGAAGGGATACCTGAAGGCTGGATTGTTAAAGCACCGGGTGGTTTGAAGTCAGCTATTATTAAACAATCATGGTTGGCTCCACGTAGAAGCAATAACTGGTCATTCTTTGGTAAGTTGACATGGAAAATTACACCAACTATTAAGCTTTCGTATGCTGCAACGTATGCAATTGTTGTAAACCAAAATACACAATCTATACGTACAACACTTGAATATCAGGAGCCACAACCAGGTTATCAATATCTCTTTCAGCAAATACCGGACAGTGCAAACACCTTTGCTCAGATAAACATGCAACACGCGTTTTCATTGATACACACCATCAGTCCGAAAACGTTTTATGAGTTAAGAATAAGCCGGTACACAGCACATTTGCGAGCCGATGCAAATGGAAGAGGGTGGGATTATTACATGGAACCGAAAGATATTGTTACTTTTCCGCTGGTGTACAGGCAAATGGCAAATGATTCAATTATAGTAATACCTGGTGATGGTTTCTACGATATTGGAAGCCCTTCTACGTGGCGTGATCAGTATGTTGATGAGTACACTGTAAAAGTTGATTTAACAAGTAACTTTACAGAAAAAAATAAATTCAAAACTGGAATAGAACATCGTTTTCAGTATTTGCAAATGATCGATATCTTCAGGCCGTGGGTAAAACCACTTGGATATGACAACGATATTTACGCTGTTTACCCGATGGTTGGGGCGATGTATGTTCAAAACAGTCTCACCTACGGAGGAATGATATTAAATTTAGGACTCCGTTTTGATTACTGGTTTCCTGGTAAATATGTGGACGATGCAATGAACAACGATTTCGAATCACTCGTTAGTCCGACAATCCGTAAAGAATATTTTGCAAACACCTATTCATTGTTTGGGTTACGATGGAAAGGGCGATTAAGTCCACGGCTGGCTATTGCTCACCCTGTTTCAGATAACCAAACATTATTTTTCTCGTATGGTCATTTTTCAAAGTTCCCGCGTCCACAATATGTCTATACAAAACTATTGCGGAGTAGTGCACGCTCAACATCACAGACTATCGGAAATCCGAATCTGAATCCTGAAACAACAGTTGCCTACGAACTCGGACTTCGAAATCAGTTGACAGAAAACGATGTATTGAGTATTACAGCATATTATAAAGATATTTTCGATTACATTACAACCCGCACGGTACAGGTTGCTCCAACAGGTTATTCGAGTGGTACATACACCACCTACATTAATCTTGACTACACCCGTTCGCGAGGGATAGAAGTAGAGTACAAAAAACGTTTCAGTGAATTTTTCCGAAGTGCTATATCCGTTGCCTATTCAATAACTACTGGTAAAAGTTCATCTGCAGAAGAAGCAAAGTATAACATCCAACGTGGTCTTGTTGAAAATGTAAAAGAAACCTACACTGAATGGGACAGACCTTTTCAGGGTTCTTTAATACTAAACTTAAGAGTAGGGAAAGATAAACCACTCTTCGGTTTTGGGCAAGGAATTTTAGATGATTACAATATCTTTATGAGGTTCTTCTATCAATCGGGTAAACGTTATACACCGCAATTATTGATTGGCTACGAGTCGGGAAGCGGAAGACCAGTATACTCTGATGATTATTCGAATCCATATTTAAAAGTAGGAAAGGATGTTTTTACTGTTACACTGAATTTCGAAAAATATTTCACGCTTGGACCAACACGAATGACATTTTCAATAGAAATATCAAATTTACTAAACAGAAAGAATGCACAGATACTAAATCCGGTAACAGGAGATGCATATACACCTAAACAAGCCGATGGTTCATGGACACCAGTACCATATAGCTGGAACGATCCGCAGTATCCCGATGTACAGCCACCTATTAGTCCATACCCATACAATCCGGCCCGATATATGGAGCCGAGGAGAATTATGTTAGGCTTGGCAGTATCATTTTAGTAATTGAGTATGAGAAAACAATTAAAATATATTCTTCTGATTCTTTTGCTTGGTACATCGCTGCTTACAGCACAGCTTTTACCAAACCTTGGCGGACAACGTGCTGGTATTTCGAGTTTACAGTTTTTGAAAATCGGAGTTGGTGCCCGTGGTACAGGTATGGCCGAAGCAACAATTGCAACAATCGATGATGCTTCTGCATTATTCTGGAATCCTGCCTGTGTTCCGAATAGCAGTATGAACGAACTGCTTGCAGCATATTCTGCTTATGTTGTCGATCTTCATCATCAGTTTGCAGGTTTGACATACCATCTGACTTCTGACGATGTGATTGGTCTTTCGGTTATATCTCTTCAAACAGACGATATGCCCGTTACAACAGAGACTCATCCTTTCGGAAATGGTGATTATTTCCGTTACAGTGATCTTGCTATTGGTTTAACGTATGCCCGTAAAATGACAACACAGTTCAACTTTGGTACTACCATTAAATATGTGGAAGAAAATTTAGGAGTACTAAAAATTCAAACAGTATTAGTTGATTTTGGAACATTCTATCATACAGGCATTGGTTCGTTGCGAATAGGTGTTGTAGTATCTAATTTTGGTTCTGATATTTCACCAAAAGGAAGTGTGAAGATATTTGAAGGGTCAACAGTAACAGGGTTTCAATCGTTTTCTCCACCAACAACATTTAAGGTTGGTGCAGGATACGACCTTGTTGAAACAGAAGAACATCGTCTTACCAGTACGATTCAGTTAAATCATCCGAACGACAATGCGGAACACCTTCGCTTTGGTGTTGAGTATAGATGGAGTAAGTGGTTCTTTGCACGTGCAGGAATAAAGCGTACAATCGGTACATCATGGTTTAAAAAAGATAATACTGGAGCAGAAAATTATTCATTTGGTGTTGGTGTACAAATACCAATGACACTGACAATACTAAAATTCGATTATTCATTTACTGATTTTAATTTGTTAGGTACTATTCACCGTATATCATGTGGATTTACATACTAATGAAACGATTACTTTGTTTAGGTTTACTATTTATCACTGTACTTGTTTTTATTACTGGATGTAGTGAAGAAAAATTTCCTCTTGATGTTGTTTCTGAACTTGCAAAACAAAAATACACAATTGGTGATACAACGTATCTTGAAATATCACCTCCAATAAGTGGGTTCGTTGCACCTTCAACACTCTATATCGGAAAAGATAACCTTTTATATGTGCTCGATTCAACACGTATTGTAATGATGAATTTTGCAGGTGTTGTTCTTGCCGATCGGCCCTTCGAAAACCCAACAGCAATTGCACAGGATTATAAACTTGATCTTATTGTCGCTGGTACTGTTGAACGTACAGTTGGCGGAAGTCTTTTATCGGTACCGGCACTTTTTCGTATTCGTCTTCTCGATTCAAGCAGAAGTGTTTTTCATAATCTTGCACGCGCGCATATCGATACGATCCGCATAGAATCTTCACGACCGAATAGACGATATGTTGGCATAGGGGTAATGCCAGATAATAGTTACATCGTAGCGCGTACCGGTCCCGATAATAGTAGCCCTATAGATCCCGATACGAGAGTAATTCGTTTTTCGAAAAACGATCAGTTTCTTACACCAATAGCAGATCTGGCAACAGGGAGTGGAAATGGTATTCAGTTTATCAATCAACTTACAACACTTACAATGTTTTCAAATTCGAGAAACTTTTTATTGGGGCAAAAAGATATCGGAGTAGCTTACGGTGTACTGTGGTTAGTATATCAGAAAACAGATGAATACGAAGGCTGGCAACCCCGATTCGATCCTTCGAAACTATCCGATATCTCAGTTGATTTTATTGTTCAAAACCGTTTTGTGAATCCAACAGGTATTGCAATTGATAATCGTCGTCTTGATATTTTTATTGCAGATGCTGGACAGGATTCTGTATTTAAATTCAATAGCCGTGGCCAGTTGAAAAAAGAATCCTTTGGTCCGCACCAGGTTGGTCATAAATTTCATCCATACGGAGCAGCTTACTACGATAGGACTCTCTATATATCTGATAAAAACCAGAAATGTATTTTCCGTTTCCGCATGTCGACCGATTTCTAACCTCCGTAATGTAAATACTCTGACGATATTTATCATAGTCTGAAAACTTTTAAATTATTCCTCGCTATCAGAGTAAATTGTTAAGCGTATAACTAATGATGTTATTTATAACAACTGTCAATTAGTGGCAACGGTTGAACAAGAGCCTTGAGCGATTATCAACCTTAGGTTCAAGTATTGTTTGTTATAATAATTTCTGATAAGGATTATCTTTTTTTTAAATTCAATTTACTATTTACACACAATATGAAGGTAACTTAGCAGGCAGAACTTATTGCTAAAAACTGGGTAGCAATTTGAGTTTCTTATTAATTAAAAATTGAATTACACTCCATAATTGTATAAAAGCTATAAGCGTTTCGTCATACATTAGGCACAGAATTCAGCTTTAGTTGCTAAAAGTAACGTTAGAAAAACATTACAGTGTTACAATACTATAAAACTACCATATAGTACAATTATCGGCAAAACCTCTGCAAGTATATATTTGTTTTATAAACGATGTTGCAAAAGTATCAACAATTCCTAAAAGAGGTGAAAAAGGAGGTAAGGTATAAGCTGCAGTCGTTTTTTGATCATATATCACACATTTTGAAATACCAAAAATTGTATCTTTTATAAATTTTAGTAATATATTAATCCTGAAACTTATAAGATAATCTATAGTATAAAAAGGAAACCTTTTTTATCCTCATTCGTTTTGTAAATGAATAAAGAAAAAAGCAAACAGGAAGATGAAGCTCTGGTTCAGGCAGCACAAACTGGCGATGACAGAGCATTTGAAAAACTGGTTATAAAGTATCAACGTCAGGTTGTTAACATTGCAATGTTGATGGTTGGCGATCGCGAGGCAGCAGAAGACCTGGCGCAGGAAGTATTTATTAAGGTCTATAATAAATTGTCGCTCTACACACCCGAAACATCATTTTTTTCGTGGTTGTATAGAATGACAGTAAATTCATGTATTGATGAAATCAGGAGACGAAAAGCTCATAAATATCTTTCATTAAATTTTTTGACTGAAGATACTGGCGAGCATGAATCATCAGAGCCGACATATAAGTTACCTTCAACAGAAATACAGGACGATGAAATAAAAGAAATAATGAGAAAAGCATTACAAATGATTTCGAATGAACACCGCGAAGTATTAATCTTGCGTGAATATGAAAACTATGGATATAATGAAATTGCTGAAGCCCTCAATATTAGTGTGCAGGCAGTGAAATCAAGAATCTTTCGTGCACGGGCAGAATTACGTTCTGTAATATTAAAGTATTATAAGGATGTGTTATGAAAAAATGTTCAATGCTTCGCCGTATTTCTGAATACCTTGATAACGAGGTACCAGATAACGAACGTCTCATATTTGAAAAGCATATAAATGATTGTGAACAATGCAATGCTTTTATCCGTGATATTGTCAAAATTCGCACACGTATTCAACAGGCTGCCGATTATGAATATGAGCCTTTTCTTACACATCGGATTATGTATGTAATAGAGTATCGGCATCGTGAATTTCTTGCCTGGCAACGAGTAGAGGTTTCTTTTAAACACACAATATTTGCACTTGCAATGATAGTGTTACTAACACTTGCATTATGGTTGTATCAAAAACCGGAAACAGAGCAAAGCTATACTTTTTCTACAATTACAGATTCTACTGCATCGGTTTTAACGTTACAACCCCAAGAAATTTCAAAACAGGATATTGCCTATGCAGTCTTTACAAAAGGAGAATGAGGGAATACTATGAAACCAAAAATAAAGGCAATAGTATTTATTATAATAAGCTTTATACTCGGCGGAGTCGGTGGTGCATTGTTAATGCAATTGATAAACAAACCAACACCCCCACCAATGATGAAGCATCAGGATTTTATGAAAATGATGAGTGAAAAACTACAATTAACAGAGGTTCAGCAAGCGGCTATTGATTCAATCTTAGAGAATTCAAAAGAAAAAATCGATATTCATAAGAGAGCAATTTTTGCAATCAAAGATTCTGTACGGAAAGAAATTGATAGTATACTGACAAAGGAACAAAGAGAAAAACTAGAAGCAATTATTAAATCGGCACCTGAACCAGGGAAGAGTAAGTAGCGTTACATTCTCAATTTGAATCTCACAAGAAACTTAACTACATTAAAATCCGGAAAATGGATGCGCCCGTAGCTCAGCTGGATAGAGCGACAGCCTCCGGAGCTGTAGGTCGGGCGTTCGAATCGCCCCGGGCGCACGTAATGGTTACTTGGAAAGGATAAGATATGTTAAAGGCACAAAAAAAGATCACAAAAAAAGAAATTAAAGAAGATCAGCTTGTTACTGCATACTTCAAAGCAAAAATGTGGCTGGAGGAAAACAGAAAATATCTCAGTTACATTATCGGTATCCCCTTGTTACTTATTGTAGCGTTAGTTGTGTGGAATCAGAAAAAGAAAGATTGGAATGAAACTGCTACATATATGGTAGCACGCATTATGCCAGCATACGAACAGGGTAAATATGAAGATGCGATTAATGGAATACCACAGGATGGTATTCAAGGACTTCTTACAATCGTTCAGGAATATGGAAGCACCCCTGCTGGGCAAATTGCTAAGCTTTATTTAGCAAATTCTTATAAAGAGTTGGGGCAGTTTGATAAAGCGCTTGAGCAATACAACGATATCAACATTGATGATCCGCTGTTATATGCAACAGCATTAGCCGGTAAGGGTATTTGTTTGGAACATTTGAGTCGTTATGAAGAAGCAGCAAAAGCTTTTGAGAAGGCAGCATCAAAAGGTGTTGAGGAAATTCAGACTGCAGAAAATTTACAAAGAGCAGCATGGAATTATTACACAATAGGTAATAAATCAAAAGCGTTCGATTTGCTGACAAAGATTAAAAAAGAGTACCCAAATTCAACTGCTGCAAAAGACATCGAAAAACTGCTTGCACTTGTTTCTGCATAAAACAGGTGGTTTATGAGACTGCCGTCATTTACATTCTTGGATGTGAATGGCGGCTTTTTTTTATCTGCTTTCGATGGGGTAATTAATTTTACAAAACTAGTGAATATGTATGGTTAATTTTTTCCTACAAAAAACTTACACACGCAGAATATTAAAAATAGCACTGCCGGCAATTGCGGGTATGTCAACGCAAATGTTTGTTTCCATTTTCGAAACAGCGATGGTCGGGCGATTAGAAAATGCAGCAGTATCACTTGCTGCGATGGGACTTGGTGTGTTAGCAACATGGGTGCTTACGAGTTTTTTCTCGAGCCTTGCAACAGGTACCCATATTCTCGTTGCAAGGCGTTTTGGCGAAAAAAATTACGAAAAAGCCGGAGTTGTATTGAATAATTCGTTGTTCATTAGTTTTGTTTTAGGATTGCTTATAGCTTTTTTTGGATATAATTACTCTCTCCAGTTTATTGGTATATTTTCTGCCGATGATACAGTTGCAACCGAAGCTGCAAAGTATATTTCGTTTCGTTCGCTTGGTATACCATTTTTCCTTCTTTCTGTTTCCTACAGAGGATTCTTCTATGGAATCGGGCATACAAAAATTTTTATGTTCTCAGCAATCATAATGTATTTTTTTAATATTGTATTCGACTACTTTCTCATATTTGGAATCGGTCCTTTCCCTGCGATGGGTTTGGCAGGAGCAGGTATTGCAGCTTCTCTCGGAATGTTTTTCGGATTTATCTTTTTTGTGTTTGTAACTTTTTTGAAAGAATATCGAAAAAAATATAGGTATTACAAAGTACTCGGAGTATGTGTGGATACAATTCTTCAGATATTTAGAATTTCATTACCAGTCTCTTTTCAAAATGTACTTATATTACTTGGATTTCTTATCTTTGTAGCAATTGCTGGTATTATCGGTACAGTGGCTCAAGCTGCTACACAGGTTGTAATTACTGCCATGTTCCTTTCGTTTATGCCCTGCTTTGGGTTTGGTATCGCAACGCAAACATTTGTCGGCAATTCATTAGGTTATAATAATATTGCAAATGCGCGCACATATACAACAGAAACTGCAAAAATTACGACCTTATTTACATTATTCATCGGTATCGTTTTTGTTTCAATTCCTGATGTTGTTCTTTCGGTTATAACCACTGATAAAATTGTTATTGATGAAGCCCGTTCACTATTGCAGCTGGCGGGCGCTGCACAAATTGTTTACGGTGCAGGAATTATTTTTGCAAATGCGTTACAAGCAGCAGGTGCGACATTGTTTGTTATGTACTTGGAAATTGTTTCGCATTGGATATTGTTTTTACCATTGGCATATTTTTTAGGTTTACACTACGGAATATTTGGTGCCTGGTTGGCATTGCCTGTTTATATCATTGTTTATACACTTGGTGCATATTTGAAATTCAGATCGAATACATGGACTTCGATTAAGGTTTGACGTGAATGTAATCAAACGCATAGCGCTACTTCTATTATTCGTTGCTCTGACTATCATCATTTTTCTTTTTGATATTGTCAGAAACACAGTACAAATTGATTCATTCACTATTCTCTTAGTACGTGATTTGCTTATCTTTGTTGCTTTTATCAGTTTTTATTTCTTTCTGCGACAACAGGATTTACTCAATAAAACATCACCACAACTATTGGCAAAGTTATTGTCTGCAATTCTTATTGCTGGTGGTGTTTTGCTAGTGTCACGTTATTTGTTTCAACCTTCTGTAGAATTAACCCAACAACAGGCAAAAATATCGTACCGTGATCTGTATAGTATTTCTATCGTTGCTTTTGCTCTGGGTACGCTTGGAGTTTTGACATATGCGGTTCTCAGACAGTTTATATTTTTTAAACGTAAAAAATGGACTCGACGATATTTTTATCTATATAGCGTCCTCTTTCTAACAAACAGCTTTTTGATTTCCAAAAATGTTATTGAATTAGGTTCAACCGAATCGTTCTTTCTTTTTATTCCTTTAAATCTGCTGGTCATAATTCTTTCGTTCAGACAATCATGGATTATAGTGTTATCGAAACGAGAAAAACTTTATACTCTTGTACTCTCATTGTTATTGTCGATCTCATTTAGTATTATTTCAGTGCTTGCAAATAAGTTTGGTATTATATCAAATGTAATATCTTTTTATTGCCAACCATTAGGAATTAGTCTTTCGAGTATCTATTTCTTTGGTGCCGTTTACTTTGGTTTTACCTTTTTCAGTACGCTTTTCCACTTTCCTACTGCAGAGATTTATGAAAGAAAACAAGCTGAATTACAGTCGTTACATACACTCAACCTATTGGTACGTCAGGTATTCGATTATCAGCAGCTGGTTACAAATCTGGTAACGATAACCCGAAAGGTTAGCGATTCTAAAAGCTGTTGGATTGTTATGTATGAGTATGATGCAGACAATGATGATATTAAAAAACAAATTGCAGTCTGCGATAATATCACCACACAGCACGCCCAGCTTCTTTCGGATATTATCAAAATAACCGAAACGAAAGGGGAAGCTGTAAAACCAATTGTTATTGAAGATCTGTGGCGTGATAAACGTACAAAGGTGGTAAGGAATTACGATATTCCGCGATTGGCAATGATCGTTATTCCTCTGGTTTTCCATGATGAACTGAAGGGGGCGCTCTATGCTTTAAAGAGTGTTGAAGAAGGTTTTTACAAAGATGATATCGAAGTTCTTTCTACCATTGCTGATCATGGAAGTATTGCAATAGAAAATTCACGACTCATAGAAAAATCGCTTGAACGTGAGCGCCTGAAGCAAGAGCTTTTGGTTGCACAACATATGCAGCAACAACTTTTCCCGCAAGCAATGCCACAATATACTGATGTTGAATTTTCAGCTATATCAATACCGTCAACAGAGGTCGGGGGAGATTACTATGATATAATAATGTTTTCAAGCGAACAAATTGGGATTATTGTCGGGGATGTTTCGGGCAAAGGTGTTTCTGCTGCTTTCTATATGGCTGAAGTAAAAGGAATTTTTCTTGCGTTAGGGTCGTTTTATTTATCCCCGAGAGAATTTTTGATAAAAGCAAACAAGGCATTGATGCAGAGTTTAGACAAAAAATCGTTTGTTAGTCTGGTATATGGAATATTAGATCGTACAAATGCTACTTTTCGTTTTGCTCGTGCAGGACATTGTCCGGTTCTTTATTATTCCAACAATACTGTTCAGATTCTGAAACCAAGCGGTATTGGTGTAGGATTAACCAAAACAGATCTATTTGATCGGTTTACTGAAGAAGTAGTACTTCATCTTAAACCAGACGACATTTTGGTGTTTTATACAGACGGAATTGTTGAAGCAAGAAACAGTGAAGGTGAAGAATTTGGAATTGAACGACTTGTAGAGCTTGTAAAAAAATGCCGTACTTGTAATGCCAAAACATTACAGGAAATTGTATATAATAGTGTATTATCATTTATCGGTAATTCTTCTTCAAAGGATGATATCACATTGTTGGTTGTTAAGTGGAAAGGGAATTCGTGAACTGTGATAGTAAAGGAGTGTTGAAAAATGAATGATTTTAAAATTCAATTCCGCAATAAGAATGATATTGTAGTACTTGAACTGAATGGATATCTCGATGCACACACTGCACCTCAATTAGAAAGTGCAATCCAAACGTTTATGAAAGAAGAAAAATATAAAATTATTGTGAACTGTAAGGAGCTGGTCTATATCAGCAGTGCTGGTCTGGGTGTTTTTATGGCATATATTGAAGAAGTACGAAAGAAGAAGGGAGATATTATATTTACAAACATGTCGCAGAAAATTTATAATGTATTTGATTTGCTTGGTTTTCCGCTGCTTTACGAAATATATAAAGAAGAACAGGAAGCAGTACAAAAGTTTATTGATAAATCGGATAAATGATACGATTCGACTATGACGTATATTCAAGAACATAATGCTATCATTATAAAAAGCAGAACGGAGTTTTTACAAAAAGTTAGGGAATTTATTGAAGAACGTACTCTTCAATATGGCTTTAGTGAGGATGTTGCACAGAATATTGTGCTTGCTGTTGATGAAGCTTGCACCAACAGCATTAAACATGGCTACTCGAATGATCCGAATCAGACTATAAAAGTGGAAGTATCTCAAACACCGTTATATTTCGAGGTGCGTATTTATGATAAGGGGAAAACATTTAACCCCGATGCAATTGAAGAACCGGATGTGAAGAAAAATATCCAACGTCATGAACGAGGCGGATTTGGATTGTATCTTATGAAAAAACTAATGGATAAGGTAGAGTTTCATTTTGTACCAGGATCTGAAAACACAATTGTAATGAGAAAGTATCGTGAGCAAAAGTAATATTAATGTTATAGCTCCTTCATCGTACCTTCCACGACATTCGTTTACAGAGTTAACACAGGAAACACAGTTATTACCACTCCTTGAATATGCCAGTATAATCAACGCTTCCTACGATCTGAGTTTTATTGCAACTACACTTTTAAATACGTTGATGGGGAAATTTTTAATTACCCGAGGTATGTTTCTGTTGAAGGATATTAATTCAACGTATCGTGTTGTGATTTCGAAAGGTGTTCACCCGCCTCAATCGCAAGTGCAGGTTCAATTAAACGACAGTAACAGATTCATTATTGAATTGAAGAAAAACAGACATCGAAAAATCTATAAGTACTTTTTTGATTGTGAGTTAGAGTATTTATTTCCGTTAACTACTGCAAATGAAACAATCGGGATTGTAGCTTTGGGAAGGCGGTATTCAAAACAGCAATCATTTTCAGGTGTAGAAAAAAAGTTACTACATGCAATTATTACTCTATCTGCAACTGTCGTTGGAAAAGCAAGAATAATCGAACAATTAAACAGTGTTAATCGTACATTAGGTAGAAAAGTCCAGGAACTTAATACACTTTTTGAACTCAGCAAAGAATTTAGCAGAGGTATCGATGCTCATCAGGTTATACGTTTACTAACCTTTGCTTTGATGGGTCAATTGGGAATACAACAATATATCATCTGTTTGTTGAAAAATAATAGTTTGAGTGTTGTTGAATCGAAAGGCATGAAAACAGAATTCAATAATTCTGTTATTGATTCATTGAAAAACATTGACAAACCGATATATGTGGATCACCTTTTAAAAGATAGGAAGCATAAATCAACTGCAGCGTACTTGCTCCAGCAGGGTTTTCAAATCATTGTGCCGTTGCAACATCAGAATAAGATTTTTGGTTTGCTTTTGCTTGGAAATCCTATCAGACATCGTCGTTATGAAACAGAAGATTTTGAGTTTCTTGTTTCACTTGGTACACTAGCAACAATTGCACTGGAAAACCGACGTCTGATGGAGGAAATGATAGAGAAGCAAATTATTGAAGATGAATTAAAGATTGCCAGAGAAATACAGCAGGGATTGTATCCATCTGAAATTCCACAACCGGAAGGAGTGAATATTTGTGCATTGTCGTTACCAACAAAAGAGGTCGGAGGTGATTATTATGATGTAATCCAGCATTCTGATGATAAACTGGTAATAGCTATCGGTGATGTGTCGGGCAAAGGGATGCCTGCTGCTCTGTTAATGGCAAATGTGCAGGCAGCTTTTCGAACATTAATGTTATCGTCATACTCAATTAAGAAATCTATTGAACAAATTAATTCAGTTATTTGCTCAAATATTCGATCGGGTACAAAATTTATTACATTTTTTGCTTGTTTATTTGATACAAAGAAAAAACAATTAGTTTATTCTAACGCAGGACACAATCCTCCTTTTATTGTTCACAGAAACGGGCGCATAACAAAGTTAACAGAAGGCGGATTGATATTGGGCGTTTTTCCTCAGGTGGAGTACGATGAGCAGGTGGTACAACTTGCAGATGGAGATGTGGTTGTGTTCTATACCGATGGAATTAGTGAAGCAATGAATGCTAAGGAGGAAGAGTTTACAGAAGAGAGGCTTGAAGAAATTGTTCTAAAAAATCGCAGAAAATCAGCTGAAGAAATTGTAAAAGCAATTCAGAAAGCATTATCACTCCACGTTACCACTGCACACCAATCAGATGATATTACACTGGTTGTTATGAAGGTGTATTAAGCAATTATTTTTATTGTCTTAATTTTCAGTTATCTTAAGTGTTGATGAGTGCGCGTCAAAAAATATCTAAGAAATTAAATACAGTTACTTTACAGCGTGCTCTTTCGAAATTAGGTTTTTGTTCACGTAGCGAAGCTTTGAAGTATATTCAGTCGGGAAAAGTAGCAGTTAATGGACTTATAGTTACAAATTCGCATCAATGGATAAATATAGTTGACGATTCAATTACCGTTGATGGAAAACCAATTGAGAAAAAGACTTTTCTTTATGTTCTTTTTAATAAGCCTAAAGGAGTAATTACAACAAAAAGTGATGAGCTTGGAAGAAAAACGATCTATAATGTTCTTCCGGATCAATTCCATCATCTTAAACCAGTCGGCAGATTAGATAAAGATACAAGCGGCTTGTTGCTATTAACGAACGATCATCGTTTTGCAGAACGAATTACAAATCCGGACAGCCATATAAGAAAAGTGTATGAAGTTGTAACTAAAAAAATAATGAAGAAGGAACAATTTCAGCAGTTAAAGAGAGGAGTAACAATTACTGTTGATGGTAAACAACATTGGTCACAACCGATGACAGTGACAATGCCTGAGTCCGACGTACTTCATATTACGCTTGATGAAGGGAAGAACAGACAGGTCAGAAAAATGTTAGAATGTGTCGGAGCAGAAGTTAAAAGTCTTCGACGAATTGCAATTGGCGGGTTAGGGCTTGGGCAGTTGAAAGAAGGATGCTGGAGATATTTAACTGAAAAAGATTTTGAAAAATTATTTCAGACGTAAAAGGGACTAAGTGTGCCAAAAGTAGTGAGTGAATTAATAGAAGTCTATGTTTTTCGCATTCATGGTCAGGAGCGTCAGTATTTACTGTTACAACGTTCTGCAGACGATGGATTATATCCAAATATGTGGCAAATAATTACCGGCACGCTACATACGAACGAGAATACCATGGCAGGAGCTTTGAGAGAATTACAGGAGGAGACACAATTGTCGTATAAGCGGCTGTGGAGTGTGCCAACAGTAAATTCTTTTTATGATGTAAGGAATGATGTTGTTCAGATGGTACCGCTTTTTGCAGTAGAAGTTGACGATTCATGCGAACCGATACTATCGAATGAACATCAACACTATCGGTGGGTAAGTTATGAAGAAGCGATAAAAGAAGTTGCATGGCCTACTCAAAAGTGGGGATTGAAAGTTATTCACGATTATATTGGAACTCAGGAAGCAGCAAGTCAGTATTCAGAAATTGTTCAATTAAATAGAAAGGATAAACAGTGAGTCTTTTAGTTGTTGGTTCAGTAGCACTCGATACGGTTGAAACACCTTTTGGCAGAACCCAAGATGCACTTGGCGGATCGTCGGTTTATATTTCAACAGCGGCAAGTTATTTTACTCAACCGGTACGTTTGGTCGGTGTTGTTGGGGGTGATTTCCCGAAAGAACATATTAAGTTTTTACAATCGCGTAATATCGACCTCGATGGATTGCAAATTATAGATGGTGGTAAAACATTCCGCTGGGGTGGTCGTTACCATTATGATTTGAATGTACGCGATACATTGTTTACCGAGTTAAATGTATTTGAACACTTTAAACCAATTATACCGGATAATTATAAGAACTCATCGTACGTCTGCCTTGGGAACATTGATCCGGTGCTTCAACTTGAGGTTTTAAACCAGATTTATAAACCGAGATTAGTTGTAGGCGATACAATGAATTATTGGATCGAAACGAAGCCAAAAGAGCTTGCCGAAACAATGAAACATATGGATGTATTAATAGTTAACGATTCGGAAGCGCGGTTGTTAACAAATGAACCGAATCTGATTAAAGCAGCAAAGAAAATCATTGAATCAGGTCCACGGATCGTGATCATTAAAAAGGGAGAGCATGGTGCTACACTTGTTACAAAAGATACAGTATTTACTGCACCGGCTTATCCGTTGGAAAATATTTTTGATCCAACAGGAGCAGGAGATGCTTTTGCAGGTGGCTTTATTGGTTGGTTGGCTCGTACTGAAGATTTATCACCAAACAACTTAAAGTGTGCGGTTATTTATGGTAGTACACTTGCATCGTTTTGTGTTGAAAAATTCAGTGTCGATAACTTACGTGATTTAAATTATCTCAAAATTCATGACCGCTTTCTTGCTTTTATGGAGCTTTCCAGATTTGATGATATTAAATATTAATTTTGAATAAAAAATGATTGTAAAAACTGAAGCAATTGTGTTACGTACATTGAAGTATCGGGATACAAGTAAAATAGTAATACTGTTTACAGAAGACTATGGAAAGCTTCAATGTATTGCAAAAGGTGCGCGGAGCTGGAAAAATAAATATGGTGCTTCGTTAGAACCCTTGGCTCATACACAAGTTGTATTTTATAAAAAAGAACAACGTGAACTTCATCTTATATCTCAGGCGACGTTATTATCATCGTTTAAGAATATCCATACTTCCCTTGAACATTTTATACATGCTTATGGCATAATTGAGCTTTTGTATCGAACAACACATAGCGAAGAAAAGAACGAAATACTTTACAAGCTTTTATTGAATACATTGCAAATGATGGATAAAGTTGAAGATCCGAAATTATTGTTTTCTTCTTTTCAATTGAAATATGCTTCGCTAATGGGTTTTACACCGTCTTTAACACATTGTTCAAAGTGTGGAAAGGCATTTGAGACGACTCACGCAGTCGAGTGGAGAATTAAAGAAGGTATTGCCTTATGTCATAAATGTAGTGGTAATATTAACGGAACACTAGTTCACAATATATCGTCTACTTCACAGAGAGTTCGATTATCAGGTGCTGACGTTGGATTATTGCAGAAACTATTGTCAATTGATATACAATTCATTTCTTCGTTAGAATTGAATAATATCCAAAGGAACTTAATTGAAAGTGCTGTGCGTTCGTATATAGAGTATCATATGAGTGACGGAAAGCCATTACAATCATTAGCATTGTTAGAAAGTGTATAAAAAGAAAGGAGAAATTATGTCATCGATATCAGCGAAATCAATTTTGGCTGCTATATTTTTAATTACGTTAGGAATAATTTTTGGCGTTATTTTAGTTTCAAGTTTTAAAGGAGTGGATTTTTCGTTTGCAGATGATAATGTTAAACTTGGAGCTAAAGAGGCACCCGTTAAAACCAATGAAACACTCTTTGCACTGAATGAAGCATATCATAAAATAGGAACATTTGTAACACCCTCAGTAGTGTATGTTGAAGTAGAAATGGATCCTGGTACTAAGGATGACGGTGATATCTCTCAATTCTTTTATAAATTTTTTGGTCCCGATTTCAGATTCGATATGCCACGGCGGGCACCGGAACGTGGAGCAGGGTCTGGAGTTATTATTACGGCAAATGGATATATATTAACCAACAATCATGTGGTGGCAGGAGCAAAGAAGAATGGTATAAAAGTACAACTGTCGGATACTCGTGAATATCGTGCAAAATTGATTGGTACCGACAAGTATACAGATCTTGCTGTTATCAAAATCGAAGCAAACGATCTTACTGTAGCAGCTCTTGGTAACTCTGATGAAGTTGAAGTGGGACATATTGTATTTGCTATAGGTGCACCACTGGGACTTAAATCGACAATGACAATGGGTATTGTCAGTGCGCTTGGTAGGCAAATAGGAATTATTAACGACGAAAGTGGTTATGGAATTGAAAACTTCATACAAACAGATGCTGCTGTAAATCCGGGCAACAGCGGAGGTCCGTTGGTAAATATTAAGGGTGAGGTAGTAGGTATTAACACTGCTATTGCAACAACGAATGCACGCTATCAGGGCTACAGTTTTGCAATACCAATTAATTTAGCCAAAAAGGTAGCAACAGATATTATCAAAACCGGTTCTGTAAAACGAGGTTATATTGGCATTCGTATTGAACCGGTTGATGCTGTTACTGCAAAAGCTGCGGGACTTGACAAGCCACGTGGCGTTAAAGTACGCGATGTAAATGAAAAGAGTGCCGGTGAGGAAGCAGGAATTCAGGCAGGTGATATTATTCTGACTATTGATGGAAAAGAAGTCAACTCTCCAAATGCTTTACAATCAATGGTTGCAAGTAAGTCGCCGGGAGACGTTGTTGTTCTAAAGGTGTGGAGAGATAAAAAAGAAATAACATTGCAAGTAAAGCTGAAGCCAAGAACAGATGATCAGGAGAGTACACAGAAAACTGAATCGTCAACAGAAAGCGATACAGGTATTTCAGATAAAATTAAACTTGATGAATTAGGTATTACAATACGTAATTTAGACAGCAAATTGAAAAAAGAGTATAAAGTTGACAATGGGGTATATATTGAAAGTGTAGAGCCATTTAGTTATGCACAGGAAAGAGGATTGTTACGTGGTGATGTGATATTGAATATCGGCGATAATCCTGTCGGAAACACAAAAGAATTCAGAACGATACTCAAAAAATTTAATTCTGGCGATGCTGTTATGTTGCGTGTAAAAGGAGAAGATAAGAAAATTCGTTTTGTGGCGATAGAAATACCATAATAAACTGTAGTATACTTGCTATTTTCGAAAGCGGAGTGAACAGCTCCGCTTTTTTTATATAACGGCACAAGTTGTTCCTTTTTATAATAATTATATTCTATACCTGAACTACTATTGATACAGAAACTGTTGCATTTCCTCCCTTGTGTGGCTATATTGCTTCCACTTTGATATTTTGAAGGATAATTCCTCACAACTAAAGGAGATTTTTATGGCTGATATACCAAATGCCGGTAAAAGTACAAAGTATATTCCCTACATATCACCCGAGACAAATCTTAAAGAATTTACTATACAATCATTAATCTTAGGACTTATTCTTTGTGTTGTACTCGGCGCTGCAAATGCCTACTTGGGTTTAAAAGCAGGTATGACTATAGCTGCGACATATCCGGCTGCTGTTATATCTATGGCAGTACTTAGGCTTCTAAAGGGGAATATATTGGAAGAAAACATGGCACGTACCATAGGTTCCATTGGAGAGTCGGTTGCTGCAGGTGCTATTTTTACAATACCTGCTTTTATAATTTCGGGAGTATGGAATAATCTTGACGACCATTACATCGAAGCGACTGCAATAATGTTGTTTGGTGGAATAATTGGAGTGCTTTTTGTTACCCTTTTAAGAAGGGTTATGGTTGAAGATGTTGAACTCCCATTTCCTGAATCTGTTGCAGCAAGCGAAATACACAAAGCAGGTCAGCGCGGCGGAACAGGTGCTATGTATTTATTTATCGCTGCTGTTATCGGTGCGTTAATTCAGGGGTTGAAACAGTTAAGTCTCTTTGCTGCTTCCTGGGAAAAATTTATTCCTTTCTCAAAGAGTGCTGTTGAATTTGGCAAAACAGGTCAATCAATCTCTGCAGGTGGTGGAGTAGTGCTTTCTACTCCTGGTGTGAGTCCTGCGTATATGGGAGTTGGTTATATCATCGGTCCTCGTTTAGCATCGTTAAACTTTGCCGGTGGTTTATTAGCATGGGGACTTTTTGTACCGTTGTTGATGTTCTTTCTTGGTCCACAACTTACAGAAACTCTTCCACAACCACCGACGGAAGAACATTGGTTAAGTGAGGCATCATTAGTTTGGCGGTATATTGTTCGCCCGATAGCAATTGGTGGAATGTTAATGAGTGCGGTTTATACGTTGTGGCGAATGAGAAAAAATTTATTCGGTGGATTAAAACGTTCTGTTGGCGATGTTAAAAAAGCTGCCGCAGGAGGAATTATTGTAAACCGTGTGGAACACGATCTCAACATTCGGATTGTCTTTGCTGGCATACTTGTCATGTCTGTCTTAACATTTTTTCTCTATAACTACTTTGCTCAGGATGTTGCTGCTGCTTTAACTGCAACTATTGTTATGATTATTGCAGGATTTTTCTTTGCAGCTGTATCGGGGTATCTGGTTGGTCTTATCGGATCCAGTAACAATCCGATAAGTGGTTTAACGCTTTCAACAGTTATTGTTGCAGCATTATTGATGGTAGCATTGGGACAAAAAGGAATAACCGGTATTGCTGCGGTACTAGGTGTTGCAGGTGTTATTTGTGTTTCTGCTGCTGTCGCTGGTGAAATGTTGCAGGACTTGAAAGTTGGTCATATACTCGGTGGTACTCCATGGAAAATGCAGGTAGGTGATATTATTGGTGTCGTCCTTGCTTCCCTTGTAATGTTATTTCCGATTATTGTTCTTCATCAGGGTGACATTAATACCGGTGGAACAGGATTAGGGGGTAAAGTATTACCTGCACCACAAGCGAGTTTAATGGCATTTGTATCTCAAGGTATAGTTGGCGGACAAATGGCATGGCCATTGATTATTGTTGGTATTCTTATGGCTATAGGATTTATACTTGTTCAGGTTAAAAGTCCAATGCTTGTTTGTGTAGGTATGTATCTACCACTCGAAACTTCATTCGCAATATTTATCGGTGGAATTGTGCGTGCTATACTCGATAAAACTGCAGAAAAACGTCTGATGAATGCTGCACAAAAAACCCGAATTGAAAACAACGGTACGCTGTTGGCAGCAGGTCTTATTGCAGGCGAAGCACTTGTCGGTTTGGTTTTTGCAGCATTGGCATTTTGGGAAATACCAACACCACAGATCTTTGAACATCCGTCGTTTGTAGGTAGTATTTTTGTTTTCATCATTATCAGTTTGTTCTTGATAATTGTTCCATTAAAAAATGCTGGCAAAGCCGATGAGCCGGCACCGCCGGGTGCAATAATGTAAGAGGGATGTAATGAATACAGAATTTTGGAATCAAAAGCCACAACGAGCTGCGGATTGGGAACTGACGCCCGATCGAATGGTTATTGTGCTTTTACCAAAATTCAAATCGCAATTGCTAAAACGATGGTTACTTCCATTACTATCTCATCAGCATTTCAGAATCAAACTCGATAAAATTGGCAGCTCTTTCTGGATGCTCTGTGATGGAAACCATACGTTAGGAGAAATTAAACTGGAACTTAAAAATACATTTTACGAAAAAATAGAACCTATTGATCAACGTATTGGGAAATTTGTTGATCAATTGTACAAGTGGCAACTTATAAAATTTAATTAATATAACATGAGGTGATTTATGAAGAGAGTGTTGGAAGGAATACAACCTGTTTTGGTGTGGAAATACTTTGAAGAAATCAGCCAGATACCACGTGGCTCAAAAAATGAAAAAGCCATATCGAATTATATTGTGCAGACAGCACAAAAATTAAAACTTGAAGTTCAGCAAGATAAAAATCTTAACGTGATTGTCCGGAAACCTGCTACAAGCGGCAAAGAACATGTTCCATCGATATGTTTACAATCGCATCTCGATATGGTGTGCGAAAAAAATAAAGATACAGTTCATGATTTCCTTAAAGATCCTATTCAATTGGTGCTCAAAGATAATGTACTTATGGCAAACGGTACTACACTCGGCGCCGACAATGGTATTGGAGTTGCTACTTCATTGGCGTTGATGGAAGCAACAGATGTAGAACATGGACCGTTAGAATTTCTCTTTACAGTCGATGAAGAAACAGGTTTAACAGGTGCGAGTAGACTTGAGCCAGGATTTGTAAGAAGTAAAATCTTAATTAATCTTGATTCCGAAGAAGAAGGGCATATATATATCGGCTGTTCTGGTGGTAAAACAACAACCTTAACATGGAAACTTGTTTCAGAAGCAGTTCCTAAAAATTATGTACCGATGATTATTAAAGTAAAGGGACTTCGGGGTGGCCACTCTGGTTTAGAAATCGATAAAGGACGTGGTAATTCGATAAAAATTCTTAACCGTGTACTGCTCGCTCTCGAACAATACAATATACGGATAGGAAACCTCGAGGGTGGTAATAAAAGCAATGCAATACCACGTGAAGCAGAAGCATTGATATATGTTCCTCTAAAAAAGATGAACGATTGCGATGCAGTTGTATCGCAATGGAATTCGATCATACGAGAAGAACTAGCATCTGTAGAGCCGGATTTAATTATTACAGCCGATGAGGCTAAGCAGAAGAAAGGAGCCAAGGTATGGAAAAAGAAGCTACAAAATCAGGTGCTAAAAACCATTGCATCAATGCCACATGGTGTAATCAAAATGAGTGCTGATATACCTGGATTGGTCGAAACTTCAACAAATGTGGCAATTATTCGTACCTTACCTAAGAAAATTGAACTGGTAACAAGTCAACGTAGCTCAGTGGCTTCCGAAATTATAGAAATTGTTCAGACAGTACAATCAATTGGCGAACTAGGCGGAGCGGAGGTAAGTACTTCGGAAGGTTACCCCGGATGGAAACCTAATCTCGATTCACCGATTTTAGCAATTGCAAAAGAGACATATAAGAACCTTTATGGTGTCGAACCGGAAATTAAAGCAGTGCATGCAGGGCTTGAATGTGGTATTATTGGAGAAAAATATCCTGGTATGGATATGATTTCATTTGGTCCTACACTCGAAGGAGTGCATTCACCAGATGAAAAAATCTATATCGATACTGTTGAAAAATACTGGAAATTTCTGCTAGCTATTCTAAAAAATGTGCACTAATTCCAAGCGGGAAGTTTGTAACATACTTCCCGCAATCTCTAAATACTGTAGGGTTTTCGATGGATTATACACAACAAGTTAAACCTCTACCACCACGATGGTATCGGTGGACAGTGCTTGTTTGCATCAGTATTGCAATGTTTGGCAATTACTATATCTACGATGCAATTAGTCCACTTGCCGATTTACTTGTTAAACAATTAAACTTTAGCGACTCTGATATAGGGCTTCTTCAGGGTATCTATAGTGTTCCGAATATTATTATGGTACTAATTGGTGGATTCATTATAGATCGGCTTGGTACTAGAAAGGCAACTTTTATTTTTGCCACACTGTGTTTCATCGGAGCTTTCATTACTGCAAACGGTGGTAATTTGTTAACGATGGCAACAGGTCGTTTGGTTTTTGGTTTAGGAGCGGAATCAATGATTGTTGCTGTTA
>FWPV01002502.1_pt1 | contig 44898 bp, 40 predicted proteins | sample 2228371 | NCBI WGS metagenome assembly FWPV01 (sample SAMEA103939776, study PRJEB20133) | metagenome
CCCGCCGCCGCTCCGCAACCCGCCGCGCCCGCGCCGGCGGACGCCACCCCGGCGCCGGCGGACGCCCCGGCCGCCACCCGGAAAAAGCTGTCCCCGATCCGGCGCGCGATCGCGCAGAGGCTGGTGCAGGCGCAGCAGACCGCGGCGATGCTGACCACCTTCAACGAGGCGGACATGAGCGCGGTAATCCAGTACCGCAAGACGCACCAGGAGGCCTTCACCGCGCGCCACGGGGTCAAGCTCGGCTTCATGAGCTTCTTCACCAAGGCGGTGGTGCACGCCCTCAAGGCGGTGCCCGCCGTCAACTCCCAGCTCGACGGCGACGAGGTGGTGACCTATCACACCTACGACATCGGCATCGCCGTCAGCACCCCGAGGGGGCTGATGGTGCCGGTGGTGCGCGACTGCGCGCGCAAGTCCTTCGCGGAGATCGAGCGGGAGATCCTCGCCTACGCGGCCAAGGCGCGCGAGGGCCGGATCGCCATCGAGGACCTGCAGGGCGGCACCTTCACCATCACCAACGGCGGCATTTTCGGCTCGCTGCTCTCGACCCCGATCCTCAACGCGCCGCAGTCGGCCATCCTCGGCATGCACGCCATTCAGGAGCGGCCGGTGGCCGTCGCCGGCCAGGTGGTCATCCGGCCGATGATGTATCTGGCGCTCAGCTACGACCACCGCCTGATCGACGGCCGCGAGGCGGTGACCTTCCTGGTCGCCGTCAAGCAGGCCATCGAGGACCCCGCCCGGCTGCTGCTGGAAATCTGACACCGCGCCCATGAACGCGAGCACCTACGACGTCATCGTCATCGGCTCCGGGCCCGGCGGCTATGTGTGCGCGATCCGCTGCGCCCAGCTCGGGCTGAAGACCGCCATCGTGGAGCGGCAGCCGCACCTCGGCGGCACCTGCCTCAATGTCGGCTGCATTCCCAGCAAGGCCCTGCTGCATTCCACGGAGCTGTTCCAGCAGGCGGCCCACGGGGCGGCCCACGGCCTGGTGTTCGAGGGCCTGCGGGCCGACCTCGGCAGGATGCTGCGGCGCAAGGAGGCCGTCGTCGACCAGCTGCGCAAGGGCGTCCACACGCTGGTTGCACGGCGCGGAATCGATATCCATGAGGGGACAGGATCGTTTGTCGCGGCGGACACGGTCGCGGTGCGGTCCGCCGACGGCGGCAGCCGCACGCTCAAGGGTCGCCATGTCGTGGTGGCGACCGGCTCGGTGCCGGCGGAATTGCCGTTCCTCAAGCCGGACGGCAGCGCCGTCGTCACCAGCACCGAGGCGCTGAGCTTCGCGGCGGTTCCGGAGTCCCTGCTGGTGATCGGCGCGGGGGCCATCGGCCTGGAGCTCGGCTCGGTGTGGGCGCGGCTGGGGTCCAAGGTCACCTTCATCGAATTCCTGCCGACCATTGCCGCCGGCACCGACGAGGACGTCAGCCGGCTCGCCGAGCGCATCTTCCGCAAGCAGGGCATGGTGTTTCACACCGCCACCCGGGTGACCGGCTGCGAGCGCACCGGCGAGCGGGTCGCGGTCGCGGCCGAGCAGCAGGGCGGGAGCGTCCGCTTCGAGGCGGAAAAGGTCCTGCTGGCGGTGGGGCGCAAGCCGTGCACCGAAGGCCTCAACCTCGGCGCCATCGGACTTGCCACCGACGGTCAGGGGCGCATCCCGGTGGAGGGTTACCGCACCCGCGTGGCGGGCGTGTGGGCGATCGGCGACGTCATCGCCGGCCCGATGCTGGCGCACCGGGCGGAGGAAGACGGCGTCGCGGTGGCCGAGGCCATCGCCAGCGGCCGGCCCGCGCACGCCGACTACCGCCGCGTGCCCGCGGTCATTTACACGCACCCGGAAATCGCCTCGATCGGGCTGACCGAGCGGGCCGCGCGCGAGGCGGGCGTCGCCGTGCGCACCGGCGTGTTCCCGCTGCTGGCCAACGGGCGCGCGCTCGCCCAGGGGGCGGCCGACGGCATGGCCAAGGTGGTCGCGGACGCCGCCAGCGACCGCCTCCTCGGGGCCGTGATCATCGCGCCCGGCGCCTCGGAGATGATCGCGGCGGTGGCCGCCCACATGGAATACGGCGGCAGCGCCGAGGACCTGGCCGGCACCATCCACGCCCACCCGACCATCGGCGAGGCGCTCAAGGAGGCCGCGCTCGCGGCCGCCGGCCGCGCCATCCACATCTTGTAGGGAATTTCCATGACAAGCCGGTTCACCAGCCGCGCCGAGCTCCTGATCGCGGAGCTGCGCGGGTTGCCGCCGGAGGGGGCGGCCGGTCCGGACGCGGGCGCCAAGCCCCTCGGCTCGCTGCTGGAGGCCTGCATCGAGCGGTACCACATCGGCCGGCACACCCCGGAGGAGGCCATCCTCGAGAACTGGGAGCGGATCGTGGGGCCCGAGTTCGCCGGCCGCTGCCGCCCCCGGCGCATCGACCCGTCCGGCGCCCTCGTGGTGCAGGCCGCCAACGCCACGGTGCGCCGCGAGCTCATCTTCATGGAGGACCGGATTCTGACGGCCCTTGCGGCCATCCCCGGCTGCGGGCATGTCAACCGGGTGGTCCACCGGGCCGGACCGTAGCGAATTCGTGGCTGCAAATCACAGCTCCACGCGCAGCCCGTCGTGGGCGAAGGCCATCCCCTCCGGCAGCCGCCGGCCGTCGCGCTCGTGGTCGACCAGATAGGTCAGGTGGGTGAACAGCGTGCGGCCGGCCCCGAGCTGGCGCGCGGCCTCGACGGCCTCGTGCACCGTCATGTGGGTGGGATGCGGCATGGGGCGCAGGGCGTCGAGCACCACCAGGTCGGCCCCCTTGGCCAAGGCGACAGCCTGCGGGGTGAGCCGCTTGCAGTCGGTGTAATAGGCGCATTTCCGGCCGGTGCCGGCCTCCTGGAAGACCAGCCCCATCACCTGCATGCGCCCGTGCGGCAGCGGGGTGAACCACACCAGCCCGCCGGCCGTCTCGAGCACCTCCGGCATCAGGCGCAGCTCGAAGGCGGGATAACCCTTGAACTCGGGCTTGGGCCGGATCGCGTAGGGATAGATTTCCGTCACCCGGCGCAGCGCCTCGGGCATGCCGTAGACCGGCAGCGCGCGGCCGTCGCGCAAGTCGATGAACCGGCGCAGGTCGTCCATGCCCATGATATGGTCGGCGTGCGCGTGGGTCAGAAAGAACAGGTCGATCCATTCGACGCGGTTCTCGATGCACTGCAGGCGGAACTCGGGGGCGGCGTCGACCTGCAGGGCAAGGCCGCCCATGCGGACGTGCACGCTGCTGCGGGTGCGCCAGTTGCGGGGGTCGGCCAGGTCGCAGCCCTCGCCCGGCGGCTGGGCGATCATGGGCACCCCCTGGGAAGTGCCTGTCCCCAAAAAGATGATTTCCATGGCAAAGCGTTCTGCTGGTTCAGCCGCCGGCCCCAACGGCGGACCGGGGCCGCGCGCCCTCCCACCGGCCGGCGTCGGCCGGCTCGCCGGGGAAACAAATGCGCCGCACCGCCTCCTCGAAGCTGTCAGCTCCGGCGATGAGGTCGATTTCGATCCGCAAGAACAGCAGCGGCAGCCCCGGCGCAAAACCGGGCGGGATGCGCACCGCGTCCTTCTCCGTGGTCACCAGGGCGTCGAGCCCGGCGTCCCGGGCGTCCCGGGCGACCCGCTCCAGCTCGTCCGGCGTGAACCGGTGATGATCAAGGAAGCGGAACCGCTCGATGTGCGCGGCGCCCAGTTCGGCGAGGAAGGCCTCGAAACTCTCCGGCGTGGCGATGCCGCTGAGGGCGCCGATGCGCTTGCCGCGCAGCCATTCGAGCGGCTCGCGGTGGTCGCCCGTGACGGCCTGCAGGTGCTTGGGCCGGTGCATGCACTCGATCCACTCCTGCTCGGAACGGTATTTGCGGAGCGTCCGCAGCAGCTCCGGTCCCGGCGGCTCCTCGGATTTGGTCAGAAACACATAGGAAGCGCGGCGCATCTGGCAGACGGGTTCCCGCAGGATGCCGCGCGGCAGCAGGCTGCCGTTGCCGAACGGGTTGGTCTTGTCGATGAGCAGCAGCTGGAGGTGATCCTGCAGCTGGTAGTACTGGAAGCCGTCGTCGAGGATCAGCGTGTCCGCCCCGAACTTGCGGATCGCGTACCGGCCGGCCTTGACGCGGTCCTTGTCGGTCACGACCGCCACCCCCGGCAGGTTGCGGGCCAGCATGTAGGGCTCGTCCCCGGCCGTCTCGGAGTCGCAGAAGACGGTCCGGCCGTCGCTGACAACCCGCGGCGGGGGCGGCGGACGGTGGGTGAGCCAGCGCAGCCACTTGCTCGGCAGGGGCTCCCGCCGGCTCTTGTAGCCGCGGCTCAGGATGGCGACCTTGCGGCCCTTGGCGTGCAGCGTCCGGGCCAGCTTCTCGACGACGGGCGTCTTGCCCGTCCCCCCCACGGTCAGGTTGCCCACCACCACGACCAGGCAGCCCAGGTGCTGGGCGCGCAGAATCCGGTATTTGTAAAGCTGATACCGGATGCGGACGACCGCGTGGAACAATTGGCTGAGGACCCGCAGCACGGCCGCCCAGGCCGCCGCCCCCCGCCCCGAGCGGCGCCCGTAAACCACGTCGACGGTGAAGGCCAGGAAGCGCTCCCACTCCCGCCTGAGCCGGTCCCACGCGCGCATGGCAATCCTCACGGGAGAGCGCCCGCGTCCACCGGCCGGCTCACTCCTCCGGAACGTGCGGGTCCCATTCCAGAACGGTGTGCTTCTCGATCTCCTCGATGGTGGTCAGTCCCAGCAGCACCTTCTTGAGGCCGTCATAGCGCAGGCTCCGGTAGCCGAGCTTGGTGGCGTAGCGCAGCAGCTCGTGCTGGCTGACGTTGGCCGCGATCATGCCGCGCATGCGGTCGTCGACCAAAAGCAGTTCGTGGAAGGCGATGCGCCCCGCATAGCCGGTCTGGCGGCAGTTGCCGCAGCCGATGCCCTGCGAGAAGGCCACTTTGACATCCTGGGGGATGTCCGTGAAGTACCGCTCCAGCACCTCGACCGGCGGGAAGAAGGCGCGCTTGCAGCTCTCGCAGACGCGCGCGGCCAGGCGCTGCCCGAGCACGCCGATGATCGACGGGGCCACCATGTACGGCTCGATCCCGATCTCCACCATGCGCACGATCGCCTGGATGGCATTGTTGGTGTGGAGCGTGCTGAGCACGAGGTGGCCGGTCAGCGCGGCCTCCGTGGCGATGCGCGCGGTCTCGAGGTCGCGGATTTCACCGACCAGGATGATGTCGGGGTCCTGCCGCAGGATCGACCGCAGCAGCAGCCCGAAATTCAGGTCGATGTGGGCGTTGACCTGCGATTGCGTGACGCCCTCCATGCGGATTTCCACCGGATCCTCGATGGTGGTGATGTTTTTGTCCTCGGAATTGAGCTCCTCGAGGACCGCGTACAGCGTCGTGGTCTTGCCGCTACCCGTCGGCCCGGTCACGAAGATGATGCCGTTGGGGCTGCGGATCAGCCGGCGCAGCGGCTCGAGGATGTTGCCGGACATCATCATCTGGTCGAGGCTCATGACCGCCCGGCGGCTGACGCTCGGCAGGATGCGAATGACCGCCTTGGTGCCGTTGACCGTCGGGATCAGGCTGACCCGGAAGTCGGCCTTGCCCATGCCGAACGGCATGGAGAAACGGCCGTCCTGGGGAAAGCGCGATTCCGCCACGCTCAGCCGGCACAGCACCTTGAGCCGGGTGGTGAAGGCGCGGTGGATCGCCTTGCCGTAGGTGTAATAGGGCTGCAGCTTGCCGTCGATGCGGAAGCGCACCGTGGCCCGGTCCTCGCGGGGCTCCATGTGGATGTCGGAGGCGCGTTCCCGCACGGCGATGTAGATCATGCCGTCCAGCAGCCGGCTCAGGCTGTTGGACTCGGCCAGGTCCTTGAGGTCCTCGTCGGTGAGGGACTGGAGCAGGTTCTCCTGCTCCTTTTCAAATTGCTCGATCTCCTCGAGGACATTCTCCTGGCTGCGGTAGTACAGTTCGATGGCGTGGTTGATCTCGCGCGGCGGGGCGAACACCGGCGAGACCTCGATGTTGGCGATCGCCTCGATTTGCTTGACCAGCCGGGTGTCCCGCGGGCGGGCCATCGCGACCGTCAGCACGTTGTTGATGACGTACAACCCGATGACCTGGCCCTTGCGCGCGATCTCCAGCGGCACCCGCTGGATCGCCTCGGGAGTGATGACCGCTATCAGGGGGTTGACATAAGCGACGCCGAGGCTGTCCGCCCACATCTTGCAGAGGCGGTTCTTGCTGAGCAGCTCCCGGTCGATGAGCTCCTCGAGGAACGCGAGGGTCGCCCCGCCGCAGCGTTGCAGGATCGGCTCGATGTCCTCGGCGATGAGGTTGCGTTCACCCTCGCGCAGGGCATCCAGGAAGGCTTTGTTTTCAGGACTTTGCACGGCGCACCTTGGTGTTGCGGCTGAACAGTTTGGCGATTTCACCCTGGTCGACCATTTCCTGGCCGAGGGAGGAGCCTTCGCGCTCGGCCTGCACCTCCTGCAGCAGCTCGCGCAGCGAATAGCGGGCTTCCCGAAGGACCGGGACCCTGCCGGATTGGTGGGAACTGGATTTGTCGGTCATGCGCCCTCCTGGAAAATTTGATTGAAAAGGTCCTTGAGCAGGGCGGATATCTCCTGCTGCGGGGTATCCTTGCGAATGTAATGCGTGGCGCCCGCCTTGGCCGCGTTCTCCACCAGGTGACGGGAAGCATGCCCCGTGAGCATCAGCACCACGGCGTGCGGGTCGATCTCCAAGATTTTCGGCAGGACCTCGAGACCGCTCAATCCCGGCATGTTGATGTCCAGCAGGACCACATCCGGCCGCACCTCCTGGAAGCGGGTGATCGCCTCGTCACCGGTGGCGGCTTCATGAATCTGCTCGACGCCCAGATTGGAGAGGATGATGCGGACATAGGAACGGATATGGGCCTCGTCGTCCGCAACCAAGGCAGAGCGTGGGATTGCCATAGCGCGGGGATTATTGAAGCGCCCCCTCGCACAGCAAGCTATAATCTGAATCCGCTGGCAAAATCGGGCCGACCGTCCATGCTGTCCGCATGGACCGGCGGATTTGGTGGATTGTGACCGTGGTGGAGGGCGCCGACAAGGCGGCGGAACTGGCGCGGGCGGCTGTGGCCGAGCGGCTGGCTGCCTGCGCCCAAACCGGACCGACGATCCAATCCTATTACCACTGGGAGGGCCGGCTGCAGCAGGCCGAGGAAGTGCGGGTGGTCTTCAAGACCGACGCGGCCAGGCGCCGCCAGTTGCAGGAATGGCTGCGCGCGCGGCACCCGTATGCCGTTCCGGAAATCCTGGCCTGGCCCGCCGAGGAGGCCGACCCGGCCTATGCCGCGTGGGTGCGGGAAGCATGATTTTTCCGCGAAAATCCTTGCCCTCCGGGGCAATTTCATTTGCGTGCCCCCTTTCAACCAGGAACATTTGCCATGTCCCAGCATCCCAGCTTCAAAGCCGGCACCGGCGCAGGAAAAAAGCGGCGCAACGTCCTCAAGCGCTTTGAACGCGTGTCCCTGCTCGCGCAGCGCGGCGAGTGGAAAGAAGGCGACCGCGTCATGGGGTTGCGGAAAACAAAGCCCGCGGACTAGTCGCGCAGGCTGAGCCGGGCTTGGCCCGCCGGGGAGTGAGGCACGCCCCGCGTGCCTATGAGTCCGTTGCGGCGGGGGCCAGAAATGCTTTCAGGGCGTCGAGCGTGCGGTGGAAGCATTCCTCGAGCGCCTGCACCCGCCCGGGGATGTCCGGGCCGCGTCCATTGCGGCAGCAATCCTCCAGCTCCCTTGCCAGTTGCCAGACCCGGCGGCCGCCGATGTTGGCGCTGCTGCCGGCAAGCGCATGGGCGGCACGGCCAACGCTGCCGTAGTCTCCGGCCACCAGCCCGGCCTTCAGTTCGGCAAGCTTGGCGTGGCTTTCCTCCTCGAACAGCCCCACGATCTCCCGCAACAGGTCGAATGAGTCGCCGGCCCCGGCCTCCAGCAGCATTTGCAACTGCTCAAGGTCAAGCAAACTGGAGGAATCTAAGCGGGTAGAATCGTCCATGTAACCTGCCTAGCTTTGTGCCAAGCATGGCCGAATAGGTCAAAATCAAACTTTACCGGACCCGGCGCGGAAATTTGCATGCCGGCGGGCGCGCGGACAGCCACGCTCAAACCGTCCCGCACTGATTGACCTCAGCCCTTGGTGCTGGTCGGCGACTCGTTGCCGTCAGCCATAAGCGGGACCTCGACTCTAGCGGTCTCCGGCTCACCATAGGCATGATAATGCCGGTATGACTTGTCGTAGTAATGCGGATAGTAGCCCACTACATGGATGTTGAGGTTGTTCAGAACCGCCCCGAGTATCGGGACGTTTGATTCGCTCAGGCGCCGCAGGCTAACCCCGGCCGTTTTTCGCTTTACCATGTTGTAGCGGATGATCAGCAGCACTCCGTCAACCAATGGAACGATGTTGAGGGCGTCGCTGACGGTCGCCACCGGCGGGGTGTCAATAAAGATGCGGTCGTAGCGCAGGCGGAGCTCGTGGATAAGATTGGTGAACTTCTCGCTGCTCAGTATCTGGGTCGGCGTCTTGCTGCTGCCTCCGGACGGCAGAATGTCCAAGTTCGGCACGAAGTCTTTGTGGATAACCGAATCGAGGTCGGCATTCTCGGTCACGTACTGGAGCAGCCCCGGGCTGCCGGGCACATCAAGCAGCTTGGCAATGCTGGGCATGCGCAAGTCGGCGTCGAGCAGCAGGGTCCGCTCGCCATGGGCGGCAAATGTGATCGAGCAATTGGTGCAGACAAAGGTTTTGCCCTCGCTTGGGATCGTACTGGTCAAGAGAATCACCTTGGCGTTGCGGCTCTCCTCGTTGAGCTTGAGGCTGGAATGAATGACCCGAAACGCTTCGACGGCGTTCTTGTCATGGTGGTCAGCCACGAGTCTGGCCTTCTCTTGCGGGTCGATGCTGAAAACATGCGGCACGATGCCGATCAGCGGCACACCGAGGGTGGACTCGATGTCGAAGGCAGACTTCACTTTGTCGTCGAGCAACGCCAAAAGCATGACCAGCCCAAAGCCGACGCCCAAACCAAGCACCAGCCCGATGATCAGGTTCATCGTGATATCCGGTTTGTACGGGCCGGCCGGTCGCACCGCGCGGTCGATGATGCGGGCGGTCTGTCCCTCGGCGGCAACCGTGACCGCGGCTTGCTGCAGGCGACTGAAGTAATGGTTGTACAGCTCCTTGCTGATCGCCAAGTCGCGTTGCATGGCATGGAATTCCGGCCGTAGCCGGTCCAATTCGATCATCTCGCGCTGCTTTTGGGCGAGGCGCTGTTCTGAGGCGCGCAAGTTGGCCTTGGCAATCTCATGGGAGTTCTGGATCATGGCCGCCGCCGATTCCACCGCGCGTTCCAGCTCTGCCTCGGTTTCTTGCAGCTGCTTGACGGCAGCCATCATGCTCGGGTGCAAATCGCGGAATTTCTTGGAAAGGGTCGCAAGCTGAATCTTCTGGAGGGTATATTTGCCGAGCAGATCGGACACCATGGGGCTTGAGGCAATAAAGCTCAATTCCCAGAGCGGTTCACCCCGGTCCCGCGCCGCCTCGATTTGCCGGACCAGATTCAGGGTGTCGTCATAGGCCTTCTTGTCGGCCTCCACGCGCGCGTTCAGGCTGATCAACTGGGCATTGTCGATGTCCTGGGATTGGTCGACGGAAAGCGTTCCATGGCGTTCCTTGAAGTCCGCCAAGCGGATTTCCATTTCCTTGATTTTGGCGAGCTGCTGGTCCGCCTGGGTGCGCAATTCGTCCACCGCGCGGAGAGAGCCCTCGATTTGCTTGTTGCGGTTAAAGTCGATGTATTCCTCGGCGAAATAATTCGCCACAACAGCCGCGATTTCCGGATCCGGGTGGGAATAGAGGATATTCACAACGAGGGACATGCGCACCGGCGCAATGGTCCGGTTGCGATACAGGATTTCGCTGACACTGCGGGTGCCACGCAGGGCAGCGTCCAAGCCGCGCTCATAGGGGGCAAGAAAACGGGCACGCAAGGGACCCTTGATGCGCTCGTCCACCGCCTGCACGATGGTGAGGCTCTCGAGAATCTTGATCTGGGTGTTGAAGTCCTCGGCACTGGTGACCTCCTGCCGCACAACGTCCTCGATCTGAAAAACCCGGTCTTTTTGCCGCAGAATCTCGACGGTGGCGACGGCGCGATAAATCTTTGGGGCATTGAGGGTGTACAGCGCGAATCCGAGGAACACGACGAATACCGAGACGACCAGCCACCAAATCCGCTCACGCAGGATCAACAGGTAATCGTTCAGGCTGCGGGATGGGGAGGGCGCCGCTTCGCCATAGCCGGCATACCCCTCCCCGTAATAGTAACCGCCGTAGTAACCCCGGCTGCCGCCGGAAGTGTTGTAAGTGTTCCTCATGAATGTTGTGCGTTTGCGTTGGGGGCTGTTGGATTACCAAATCCGTTCGGGCACATTGATCAGGTCACCCTGTTGCAGTGGATAATCGGTGGTTGATATGCGGCGGGCGTCCACCAGAATGACTTGGCGTTGGCCATCCGGGCCGATGCGGGTGATGGTGACGTTGCGTTTGTCAGCCAGTCGGTCGGAGCTCCAGCCGCCGGCCATGGCGATCGCCTCGAGCAAGGTCATGCCTTTCTCGCTTGGAAAGGGTATCAATCCCTGGCGGTTGACTTTGCCGATCACTGTCACGCTGCGCTCGGCGTAGCCCAAAACCGTGATCTGGATGTGGGGGTTGACGTAGTAATCGCGGTTGTAAGGCTCATACAGCAGTTCCCGGACCTGTTCGATGGAATAGCCGGAGACCTTGACCGGGCCCAGATGGGGAAGCGTGATCTGGCCGTTCTGGGAGACCCGAACCTCGCTCTGGAATTGCAGCTCATCCGCAACATAAAGGCTGATGCGGAGGTAATCCAAAGGGGTGATCACATAGGAACTGGAGACGACATCGGAACCGGGAGGACCACTCCCTGCGCCGCTCCCATCCCCGCTCTGGGCAACCACGGGAGCGTTCATGAACAGCGAGAGCGCGAGGCAGACACACGGGCAAAACCAAGACACAAACTTCATAAAGGACCAGTTGCGAACAAGGAAAGCATCCTCGGGTCAACACTAATTGACCCCGTTGCGGCCGGGACGTTCAGGAAAGATCGGGCAAGCTCAGTAGCGCAAGGAGGCGGACACCTGCACTTTGTTGTTCTGGTAAGTGGCGCTGCCAAGCGTCTTGCCTTCAACATCGGTGTGCTCGTACCGGACCGCCAAGCTCACATATTCGTTGGGGTGGTAGGTGGCCCCCAACTGGAAAATCCAGATGTCCTCCGCACGCGGGCTGAACTGATAACGGCTTTCGCCGTATGTCAGCCCGGCATTGAATCCGACCTTGCTGTTGAGCTGGTAGCGGGCCCCCAAGGAGCCGCTGCTGAAGGCGTAACTGGTGCCCCCGATGGCGCTGGTGCGGTAGTCCCGGGCCAGCGTCGCATAATAGGTCCGCTTCACATCGCCCGTGTAGATGAAGGTGACGTTGTAGGAGGCCGAGGAACGATCCAAGTCCGAGTTGCGGTAATTGCGCTCCTGCCAGCCGACCGTTACATCGGCATACAAAACCGGGGTTAAAAGCTCCCCGACCGTGCCCACATAGTAGAAATAGTCCTTGAAGTCGGGGTTCTGGCCGGTGCTATCGGAGGTGTCCACCTTCCGATAGCGCGCCCCCGCGGTCAGGTCGATCTTGGGACGGACCCGGTAATACAGGGTCACCGGAACGGAGATGCTGGAGTGGTCCGTGTACAGCGCGTCGTTGTCATAATCGGTCTTGGAATAATCCACACCCGTGCCGATCGCCGTCAGTTGGGTGATCTCGTAGCGCAGCTTGGCGCCGTAGTCGGTCATGTCGCGGTCAATCAGCCGGCCACGCAATGTGCCGGCAACGTCAACATCGTCCGAGGATTCCTCGCGGTAGCGGGCATAGGCGGAAGTCAGGCTCCGGCCGGAATTGTAGCGGGCCGTGAAATTGAGGTCTGAATAATCCGCATCCAGCTCGCTGTAATCTCTATATGCCTTGAAGGTGTGCTGGTAACGCAGGATGGCCGAGGCCGCGCCCTCTTGGGCCATTCGAAGCTCCAAGCCTGGGCTGAACGTCAGATAAGTGTCGGAAATCCGCGGGATGAGGTCTGTGTCCAGCAGGAAGATATTGGACTCGTAGACCACGCCCACGTCGGCAAGGAGGTGCAAGTGGGTGTCCTCGCCCAATTGGATAAGGGACGCGTGCGCGCTCAGACCGGCTAAGAGCACGATCGCGGCCAAGGGTGAGTGACAGTTCGGCTTGTTCATGGTGTTTGGCAGGCAGGGTTATGGAAAAACTTCAATATAATTTAGAAATTAAGACTAAAAGGCGACATGAGAAGAAGGTGGAGGAACTGGTAACCGTTGACAAGGAAAGAATGCTGGTTGGGATGCAAATAAAAACGTCTCATGAGTGAAACGGCCCCAAACCAATCTGTTCGCCCTGCGGCACCACGGACCTATTCGACCTGGATGGGATTTGCGGTGCGGGAACTGACCCCCCGGGGGTCCATCCGCATCCGGATTCGGTGGGGCCGGGTGGCGGTATTGCTGGTGTTGCTCGGGATGGTGGCATGGGTTGGGAAATCGGCGGCGTTGCTGTATTTTTTCCGCAAGGTCCGCAACTTCGAGGCGGTGACCTTCAAGGACGCGGTGCTGTTTCCGCTGAACCGGGCCAACCTGCGCCTCGAGCAGGGCAATTACCAGATTGAGCAAGGGAGACGGGCGTTGGAGCGGGAAGATTTCCTCCGGGCTTTCAATTTGCTGCGGGAAGGCGTGGCGCGTGCGCCCGGCAATGTCGAGGGGCGGATGCTGCTGGCGCAGATTTACGCCAGCTGGCGGCCGGATTTGGCCGCCGACCTGCTGCTCGACGGAATCCGATATGGCAGCGGGAATCCTCAATACGTGAAGACGCTGCTGATGCTCCTGCTTGCGCAAAAGCGGGACACCGAGATTCTGGAGCTGACCGAGCGGCTTCTGGCGCAGCAACCGCCTGAGGAGGTGCGCCATTTGCTGACCGTGGCGCGGCTGCAGGCGGCCATGTACAATGGCAAATACGAGATTGCCCGGGAGCTCTTTGATACGACCGACTTGGCCCAGACGATGGACGGCATTATTCTTGGGACCCAATTGTACATGCGGCGGGGTAACGTCGAGAAGGCCACCGAGGTGCTGAACGCCATCATACGCAGCCATCCGGACGCCAAGATCGACCCGGTGTTCTCCCAACTGGCGGGCATTTACAAAAGCCAAGGCCTGTTTGACCGCGGGCGTGAAACGGCCCTGGAACTGGTCATCCGCAACCCGCTGGACTGGCAGCCGCGTATCCTGCTTGTCGACATGCTGTCCAGTTCCGGGCTGGTGGAGCGGCGGGACCGCGAGATCGAGGCCTTGCTGCAGCAGCACCGCAACGACGAACAGGCGATGATGGCCTTGGCCCAATTGGCCGCCAACTACGGCAACGTGCGGGCGGCCTTGCGCCTTTACGAGATCGCGCTGGAGAACGGCTACAGCCTGAGCCTGTTCAGCCTGAGCCTTGCGGAAGCGCTGGTCAAGGGCGGTGAAAGCCAGCGGGCGATCGAGCTGTGCAACGAGCTGGTCCGCGAGGACCCTCCTTGGCTGGCCGCCGCGGAGAGCAGCTTCAACGCGATCCGGTCGCTGGCGTATTACACCTTCGGCGATGCGGAGTTGGGGCGGCTGTATCTGCGGAACTTTCTCAACTCGCCCCGGACCTCGGTCAACCAGCTCTATCAGGCGGCGCGCAGCTTCAACGACCAAGGTTTGCCCCGGCAGGCCTTGCAAATCCTGGAGGAGGCGTACAAGCGGGAGCCGCGCAACGAGGCCGTGCTGGCGCTGATGATCGATGTGGAAATGGCGACCGGGGGCTATTTTGCGATCGACCGCCACCTGCGCGAGCTGTTCAACCTGCGCCGCCCGGACTACCAGCTGCTGGAAAGCATCCACCAGCGGCTGCAGAGCGACCGGTTCCTCTTCACGCCGGATCGGACGGGCCTGCTGGAGCGCCTTGAGGCGATTCTGGCCGAGCGGGAGCAGATGAATTGGGACATTTGGGAGCGCCGGGCCCCGGGCGCCTGATCGTGAGCTCGAGCACCCGCGTCTCGTCCACTCGGGTGATTGCGATTTCGAGGCCGGCGATGGAGAGGCGTTCGCCGGCTTCCGGAATCCGCCCCAGCTCGCTGGTGATGAGGCCGCCGATGGTGGAAACCTCGTTGCTTTCCATCTCCACGCCGAAGAGGGAGGCGATCTCATGGAGCGGTGTGAGGCCGGAGACGACCACCTCATGGGCCTGTTCATCGCTTTTGATCAAAGCCTCCTCCTCCGCATCGAATTCGTCCCGGATATCGCCGACCAGCTGCTCGAGCACACGCTCCAGCGTGAGCACCCCCTTGGTGCCATGAAACTCGTCGATCACGAGGGCCATGTGCATGCGATGCGCCAGCAGCTTGGTGAGGGCGGATTCGAGGGGCTCCTCGCTGTCGATGCGGATCATGCTGCGCTTGATGCGGCGCAGGTCGAGCTGGGCGAGATCCCCGGGGTAGCGGAACAGGTCCTTGATGTGAATCAGGCCGATGCAATGGTCGAGGTCCCCGTAGCACAGGGGAAAGCGGGTGTGGCCGCTCGCCTTGGCCATTTGCAGGTTGGCCTCCAGCGGCTGGTTCAAGTCAAAATATTTCACCTGGTTGCGGGGCAACAGGACATCGGAAACGACCAGCTCGCGCATGAGCAGGGCGTTTTTGAGGATCAGTTGGGCGACCAAGGACATCTCCGGGGACTCCTTGCGCAAGCGGTCAACCTGGGTCTCGAGGTCGAGGACATCGAGGCTAGGCATCGGCTCCTTGCGCCACAGGCGCCAGATGCAGCGCACCATGCCGAGGGCAAGGCGTCGAATGGGCCGGGTAAGCCAACCGAACAGGACGATGAGGGGCTGACCCAGCCGGAGGCTGCCGAGGGGATGGGCGAGTCCCAGCGCGCGCGGAAGGAGTTCCCCGACCGCCTGCTGCAGGGTGAGGGCCGCGAGAAACGCGAGCGCGGCCGCCAGCGCGCGGCCAAAGCCGCCGACTTCCCGGCCGGGCAGGGCCACCAGGGCGAAGAACAGCGGCAAGCTGAACAGGGCGTACAGCAGCAGGCAGCCTGCGTGGGCAAGCCGGATGACGCGGTGGGACCGGTCGCCAGCCTCCAGCAGCGGCGCGAGACGCCGGTCGGCCTCCACGCGGTTGCGCAGCTCCGTGTTGAAGTGGCTGAAGCGGATTTTCAGCAGGCTGAACTCGCAGGCCACCAGCACCGCATCCAGCAGCAGGGTCAGGAGGATGCCGGCCAACGATACCGATGGGGTGGAAAGCATCTCGTTCATAGCGGGTGCTCCGCGCCGGTCGTCCGGCGCTCAGGCGAGAATCCGCGCCATGGCCGCGAGAAACCGTTCATTCTGGGACTCGGTGCCGATGGAGACGCGGAGGTGGTCGGGCAGCCCGTAGCCGTCGAGCGGACGCACAATGATGCCGTGCCGCTGCAGGGCGCGGCAGATTTCGGCCGCCCGCGGAATGGCGAAAAAGACGAAATTGCCATGGCCGCCGGTGCATTCAAGGCCCAGGCGGGCCAAGCCGGCGGTGAGCTGGCGGCGGCCGTGCGCGTTGCACTGGCGGCAGTGGCGCACCCATTCCGTGTCGGCCAAAGCGGCCCGGGCGGCGGCTTGGGCGACCGATCCCGTGTTGAAGGGTGGGCGGACCTTGTTGAGCAGGGCGGCAAGCTCAGGATCGCTGTAGCCGTAGCCGATCCGCAATCCGGCCAGGCCGTGGATTTTGGAAAACGTGCGGGTGGCGATGATCCTGACCCCGTCGCGGATGAGGGCGGCCACATCGAGGCTTTCATCTTCGTACTCGGCGTACGCCTCGTCGTAGCAGAACACAACCCATTCGGGCAGGGAACGGGCGAAGCGTTCGACCTCGCGCGCCGGCAGGGCGGAACCGGTCGGGTTGTTGGGGTTGGGCAAAAACACCAGCCGGGTGCGCGGGGTGATGGCTTCCCGCATCGCGTCCAAATCGTGCGCCAGTCCAGGCATCGGGGCACTGACCACCCGGGCGCCGGCCAGCAAGGCGGCGATCCGGTAGGAAATGAACGCGAACTCGCCGACCACCACCTCGGTGTCGGGCCCGGCAAAGACATCGCACAGCAGGTAAAAAATCTCGTTCGAGCCGGCGGCGAGGGTGAAGTGCCCGGGCGCCAAGGCATGTCGTTCCGCCAAGTCACGGACCAGCTCGTAGCCGCTGTTGTCCGGGTACAGGGCCATGCGGGCCGCGGCGGCCCGGGCGGCGGCCACGGCTCGCGCCGAGGGGCCCAAGGGATTCTCGTTGGAAGCCAGCTTGATGATGGTGGCCGGGTCGAGTCCCTCCTCGCGGGCAAGGACTTCAATCGGTTTGCCGGGCTGATAGACAGGAAGATGCGCGATTTCCCGGCGGGCGAGGTCGGTATAGTTCATCAATTTTGGTTTGTGCGTTTAACAGCTTCAGCCCGAATATCAACCCCGGTGATGGAATTGCTCCAGATTCCGGAAGGCGTGGCCACTGCCGCCGAAAACATGGCTTGCGATGCCTGCCTCCTGTGGGCGGCCGGCGATCTGGACCTTGCCCTGTGGCGTGTCTACGGCTGGAGCGAAGCGGCGGTGACTTTCGGCTACAGCCAGCGCTGGGAATGGGTCCGAAACCAGCTGCCAGGCTTCGAGGGGGCCTTGGTGCGGCGAATGACCGGCGGCGGCATCGTCGACCATCGGCGCGACTTGACCTATGCCTTGGCGGTGCCGGCCGCCCACCCGCTGTACCGCAGCCCGGCCGCCGGTTTTTATCGGGGCTTGCACCAAGTGGTTGCCGCGGTGCTGCGGGCCGCCGGGATACCGGCGGAGCTGGCGCCGTGCCGGACCGGTTGCGGCGCCGACGGAAGGGCCGCGCCGGTTGCGGGCATCTGCTTTCAGCAGGCGGAAGCCCACGACGTGATCGCCCCGGCGCACGGCGCCAAACTGGCGGGCGCGGCCCTCAAGCGCCACCGGCTCGGCCTGCTGGCGCAAGGCAGCCTGGTCCTGCCGGGGCACCACGGGCTGGAGCGCGCCGCCCTGGCGCAGGCGATGGGCCGGCACCTTGCGGAATGGCTGGGGCTGCGCTTGCAAGCGGGTCCCGCACCCTTTGCCGCGGACCGCCTGGAGCGCGAGCGGCGGCGCTTTGCCTCGGCGGAATGGAACCAGCGGCGCTGAATCAAACAGGGCGGACCAGCGTGACGATGTTTTCGATGTGCCGGGTCTGGGGGAACAGGTCCACCGGCTGGACATCCGTCACCGCGTAACCGCCCGCCAGCAGGACGCGCACGTCGCGGGCCTGGGTATCGGGACTGCAGCTGACATAAACGATGCGGCGGGGCCGGTACGCGAGCAGTTGCCCGAGAAAATCGGCGTCGCACCCCTTGCGGGGCGGGTCCAGCAGCACGGTGGTCGCCTCCGGCGGAAACTCCAGCCCGGCAAACACCGCCGCCGCCGAACCCGGTTGGAACGCCACGTTGGCGGCGCCATTGCGGGTCGCGTTGGCCCGGGCCAGCGCCAACGAACGCTCGTTGACCTCGATGCCGCGGACCCGCTCAAAGCGCGTGTGCCCGCAGATGCCAAAAACCCCGACCCCGCAGTAGGCGTCGACCAGGAAGCGGACGCCCGGGGCGGCCGCCTGACGGAGGGCGTAGTCAACCATGAGCGGCAGCACGTGGGGATTGTTCTGGAAGAACTCGCCCGCCACGAATTCAAATTCGCAGTCCCCCACCCGCTCGACGGCCGGCGCCTCCATGTCCGTCACGACGCCGCGGGCCGTGTCGCGCAGCAGGAGGGTGCCGCCGCGCCGGTAACGCCCGTCCTGTTGCCGGAGCAGGGCGCGGGCTTGCGGGAGGGCGGCGTTGATCGCGGGGCTGGCGATCGGACAGGCCGGCACGTCCACGATCGCCCGGCTGGCGGCCTTTTGAAACCCGATGGCCGTGCCCGGCAGGTGCGGCGGCCGGCGGAAGTGCGGCGTGATTTTGGAGCGGTATCCGTAAATCCACTCCGGGCAGGCCAGGCATGGGTTCACCGCGACGGTGAGGTCGGCCATTTTCTTGAGCAACTGGACGATCTGGCGCCGTTTCCATTCCAGTTGGGCCGGGTAGCGGTAGTGCTGGTATTGGCACCCGCCGCACACGCCGAACAGCGGGCAGCGGGGCTCGACCCGATCGGGGGACGGCTCCAGAATCGCGACCAAGTCGGCATCCGAATAGGCGCGCTTGTTGCGCCAGACCCGGGCGCGCACCCGCTCGCCCGGCAGGGCCAACGGCACGAACACCACCCAGCCGTCCACCCGTCCGACCCCGGAACCGAGGTTGGTCAGGTCCTCGATCACCAGTTCCAGCTCCTGGTGATAGGCGAACGGCTGCGGATGGAAATTGCGCGGCGGCCTCATCGTGCAGCGGGCATCAAGCGGCGGCCGCCGGCCCGGCTCAAGCTGCAATTTTGCTCGTCTCCCCGGCCGCCGCGGCCGAGGGTGGGGAGCAGTGCCATGTTCGAGCTCATCCGCAGTGTGCAGAACCCGCGGGTCAAGAACCTCGTGCGTCTGCGCGAAGGCAGCCACCGTCGCCGCCAGCAGCGCTTCCTGATCGAGGGCTTGCGGGAGATTCAGCGGGCGCGCGCCTGCCGGTGGCCGCTGGAAACGCTGTTTTTCTGCGAGGAGCTGTTCCGGGAGGAGGAGGCCCTGACGCTGCCGGAAGCCTGTGCGCAGGCCGGCTTGGAAGTGGTCCGGCTGGCGCCGGAAGCGTTTCGCAAGGCGGCCTACCGGGAGAACCCGGACGGATTGCTCGCGGTGGGCGTCCAGCAGGACCAGCCGCTGGAAACCCTGCACCTGCCGCCCCGCCCCCTGCTGGTGGTGTTGGAGGCGGTTGAAAAGCCCGGCAATCTCGGGGCCATTTTCCGCACGGCCGCCGCCGCCGGGGCCGACGCCCTGGTGCTGGCCGATCCGGTCACCGACCCCTACAATCCCAACGCCGTCCGCGCCTCCCAAGGGGCGCTGTTCGACCTGCCCTTCCGCTGCGCCACGAGCCCGGCCGTGATGGCGTTCCTCGAGCGGCATGGGATACAACCGGTGCTCACCACGCCCGCCGGCCCAAACCTGCTGTGGGAGGCGCGCCTTGACCGGCCGGTCGCCCTCGTGTTCGGCTCCGAGGAGCGCGGCCTCAGCCCGGCCTGGCTCGCCCGCCATCCCGGCTACCGCCTGCCGATGCGGGGCGTGAGCGACAGCCTCAATGTGGCGGCGACGGTGGCGGTGGCCCTGTTCGAGGCCGTCCGGCAGCGTCAGCTCGCGCCCCCCTGCTGCTGATTCAATTTGCGCAGGGCCAGGGCGTTGAGCGCCTGCAGGTCCAGCTTGCCCGAGGCCAGACTGGGGATGGCGTCCACCCGCAGGATGATTTTCGGAATCCACAGGTTGGGAATGCCCCGCTGCGTCAGGCGCTCCCGCAGCAGGTTGGGCCGGATTTCCACCGCCGTCAGCAGCACCAGCGCCTCGCCCTTGACCGGGTCGGTGATGCCGGTGACCGCCACCAGGGGCGATTCCGCGTCCTCAAGGTGGAAACACTCGGCGATGAGCTGCTCGAGGCGGCCGTGCGGCACCATTTCTCCGCCCAGCTTGGAAAAGCGGCTGATGCGCCCCTCGATGTAAAGGTATCCGTCGGCGTCGATCCGCGCCAGGTCGCCGCTGACGAACCAGCCGTCATGGAACACCCGGCGGGTGGCTTCCGGGTCGTTGTAGTAACCTTTGAATACATTGGCTCCCTGCAGCTCCAGGATGCCCTTGCTGTTGAGCGGGAGCACCTCCCCGCTGGACGGGTCCACGATGCGCGCCCGCATGCCGCGCAGCGGCTTGCCAACCGAGCCGGCCCGCTTTTGCGCCGGCTGGCCCGGCATCTCCGGCAGGTTGACGCTGACCACGGGGGAGGTCTCGGTCAGCCCGTAGCCCTCGAGGTAATCCCCGCCGAAGTGGCGCTCCCAGCGGTCGCCGAAGCCGGGCGGCGTCTTCTCCGCCCCCCCGACCACGTACTTGAGGGTGGCCAGCTGGGCCGGCTCGGCCCGCTTGAAGTAGGGCCGCAGAAACGTCGGCGTGCCGATCATCACCGTGACCTGCTCCGCGGCGATGGCCTCGGCGAGCCGGCGCGTTTCCAGCGGCGAGGGCAGCGTCACGCAGCGCACGCCCGCCAGCAGCGGGTACCAGAGCGTCACGGTGAACCCGAAGCTGTGGAAGATGGGCAGGCAGGCCAGCATGGTCTGGCGGCTGTCCAGCAGGCGGCAGGCCCGGATTTGCAGGCAGTTGGCCACGACGTTGCGGTGGCTCAGGGGGACGCCCTTGGGATCGCCCGTGCTGCCGCTGGAAAACAGCAGCCCGGCCATCCGGTCGCCGCCGGTGACCGGCACCCGCAGCGCGCGCACCAGCGCGGCCGGCGGCAGCACCGAAATCAGGGCCAGCCGCCGCAACACGTCGGCTTTGCGCACAAACCCGCGCTCGCGCACCAAGTCCACGACCTGTTCGGGCCACGGAAAGTCGGCCAGTTTCTCGCGCACCGGGCCGGCGGTTATGACGGTGCGCACGCCGGAGATGGCGAAGGCGCGCTCGATCGCTTGGCGGCCGGCGGTGAAATTGAAGTTGACCGGCACCTTGTCGAGCAGGGTCAGGGCAAGGTTGGTGAGGATGCCGCCAAGGCCGGCGGGAAACACCACCCCGACCCGCTCATCCGGAATGGTCCGCGCCCAGCGCTCGGCCAAAGTCAGGGCGACCGCAAGGAGCATCCCGCCGCTCAGCTCGCGCCGTTCCTGGGCGAGATCCACCACCAGTTTGCGGAAGCGGTCGCGCGACAAGCCGCGAACCGCCAGGCCGGCAAGATGCAGCTCCAGTTCGGGCTCGCGGTTGAATGCCGCATAGCCGGTGTCCAGAATGTACCCTTGGCGGGAGCCTTGTTGCATGTCCCAAGCTCCCCCTCAACGCCGCAGCCGGTCAAGGCCAACCGCCGCAATGATGATGGCCCCGATGATGATTTCCTGGACGTAGGTCTCCCATCCCATGAGCTGGGTGCCGCTGCGCAGGCAGGCCATGATCAGGGCGCCGACCACCGCGCCGAAGATGCTGCCGACCCCGCCGCTCAGGCTGGCCCCGCCGATCACCACCGCGGCGATCACATCCAGCTCCAGTCCCACCGCCACGGTCGGGTCCCCCTGCTGCAACCGCGCCATCTGCATCAGCCCGGCCACCGCGTACAGCGCCCCCGCAAGGGTGTAAACCAGCACTTTGCTGGACTCCACCGCAATGCCACAGAGGCGCGCGGTGGCCTCGTTGGAGCCGATGGCGTAGACATGGCGCCCGAACGTCGTGCGGGCGAGCAGAACCCCGGCGGCCACGGCCAGAACGAGCGCGATGCCGACCCCCGGCGGCGGCACCCACAACGGCCAGTCCCCCGGATTGTTCATGAGCCGGTTGAACGGATGGCCGGTCCCGTAGTTGACCGTCTGGTTTCCCGCCAGCCACTTGGCCGCCCCGCGCACGATGCCCAGCATGCCCAGCGTCACGATGAACGGGTTGATGCGCAGGCGGGCGACCAGCAGCCCGTTGAGCAGTCCGCAGGTGATGCCGCCCGCCAGCGCCGCCGCCGACGCCGCGCCCGGCCCGTACAGCCCGCGCAGGAAGATCGCCGCCACCACACCGGTGAAGGCCACCACGGAACCGACCGACAGGTCAATGCCCCCGCCGATGATGATGAAGGTCGCACCCAGCGCGCAGATGGAAACCACCACGGATTGCGACAGCACAAACTTCAGGTTGACCACGCTGAGGAAGCCGGGGGTCCCGGCAAACACCAGCAACACGAGGAGCAGTCCGGCCAACGGGCCGACCACCTGGGTCAGGGAACGGGAACGCATCCGCCTCATGCGGCATATCCTCCAATGGCGGCGGCCAGCAGGCTTTCCTCGGTCCAGTCGGCGCGCGGCCGGCAGCACGTGATGCGGCCGCGGTGCATCACGGCGATACGGTCGCACATCCCGAGCAACTCCGGCAGGTGGCTGCTGACCAGCACCACCGCCTTGCCCTGCGCCGCGAGGTCCGCGATCAGCTGGTAAATCTGGGCCTTGCTGCGCACGTCTATGCCCCGGGTCGGTTCGTCCAACAGCAGCACGGCGGACTCCTGTTCCAGCAGCCGCCCGAGCGCGACTTTCTGCTGGTTGCCCCCGCTGAGGCTGTCGACCGGGGCATCCGGACCGCTGGCCCGCACCCCGAGTTGCTGCAGCCAAAACCGGCCGCGTTCCGCCATGCGGCGCGGCGACAGCAAGCCGGCGCGGGTGTAGCGCCGCAGGCAGCCCAGCAGCAGGTTGTCGGTGACGCTGCGGCGCAGCAGCAGGCCCTCTTCCTTGCGGTTTTCACTCAGCAGGCCAAGCCCGCAACGCAGGGCATGGGCGGGTCGCTGGCGCCGCACCGGCCGGCCATCGACCGCGACCAAACCGGCGACGCGGCGGTCCAACCCGTAGATGCAGCGCAACAGCTCGGTTCGGCCGGAGCCTATCAGGCCGGCAATGCCGAGGATTTCACCCGCCCGCACCTCCAGCGAGACATCCTTGGGCTTGGGCCTGCCGGCCAGCGCCTGGAGCCGCAGCACCACCGGGCCGGCGGCCGGCTCGCGGCGCGGGTAAAGGGCGCCGAGTTCGCGGCCGGCCATCATCCGGATCAGATCGTCAAGGCTTGCCTCCGCCATCGGGCCGGTGTGCACCACGGCGCCGTCGCGCAGCACGGTGTAACGGTCCGCGACTTGCTGGCATTCCTCGATGAAATGGCTGATGTAGAGGATGCTGACGCCGGCCGCCTTGAGCTCGCCGATAAACCGGAACAGGCGCGCCACATCGGCGCGGCCGAGGCTGCCGGTCGGCTCGTCGAGGATCAGCAAGCGCACTTCCCGCAGGCAGGCGCGGGCGATCTCGACCACCTGCTGGGCCGCGACGGGCAGGCGGCCGACCGGCGCATCGATGTCGATCTCGGCGTGGCCGAGGCGGCCGAGCGCCTGCCACGCCTGCATGCGCTCGCGCGCCGGACGGGTGAAGCCGAGCACCGCCGGTTCCATCCCCAGCAGCAGATTGGCGCGCACGGAAAGGTGCGGGGCCAAAGTCAGTTCCTGGTACACCATCGCCACGCCGGCCTTGAGGGCGGCATGGGGATGGGCCGGGGCGTACCGCTCGCCCAGCAGCTCCATCTCGCCGCTGTCGGGACGCAGCGCGCCGCTCAGGATTTTCATCAGCGTGCTCTTGCCCGCGCCGTTCTCACCGATGATGGCATGCACCCTGCCCGGCAGCACTTCGAGGTCCACCCCCCGCAGCGCCTGCGTGGCGCCAAAGGCCTTCCAGATGCCGCGCAGGCGGAGGATCGGCACGCTCGCGCTCATCGGGTCAGCGCATCCCGGCCCGGTCCAGCGGTGGCTGCAGGAGGCGTTGCACGGCGGGGTCGCGCAACTGGTCGCGGGTGACGATCGTGACCCCGGTGTCGATCACCTCCGGCACGGATGCTCCCTGCAGCCAGGCAACCAGGGTCTTGACCGACTCGTACCCCATCCGGAAAGGGTCCTGCAACACCAGCGCGGCGATGTCGCCCTGCTCCAGCGCCGCCACGTTCTGCTCGCCGCCGTCGAACCCGACGCACCGCACCGTGCCGGCCAAACCGAGGTCGCGCAGCGCCAGGAGCATGCCGTTGGTGGCCGACTCGTTCGGGGCGAACACCCCGTCCAGTTCCCGGCCAAGCCGGTTGAGGAGGTTTTGCGCCGCCGTGAAGGCGCTGTCGCGGGTCGGCCCGGCATATTGGTTTGAGGACACCACGGTGATGCCCGGATACTGGGCCATGGCGGCGAGAAATCCCGCCTCCCGCTCCTCGGTGCTGGCCGAGCCCACCTGGTAGCGCAGCAGCGCCACCCGGCCGCGGCCGCCCAGCAACTCCGCCAAATGATGCCCGGCCAGCTCGCCGCCCCGGAAATTGTCGGTGGCGACAAAACTCACCACCTCCGGATCATCCAGGGCCGAGTCGAAAATCACCGTCGGGATACCGGCGCGCCGGGCCTGCTGCACCGGCGCCACCAGCGCCACCCGGTCGAGCGGGGCCAGCACAATGCCGTCCACCCGCTGGCCGATGAAAGTCTCCACGACCCCGATCTGCTGGGCGCGGTCATCCTCGCGCAGGGGGCCCTTCCAGATGACCCGCACCGGGATGCCCTCGGCGGCCAAATCCGCCTGCGCCGCCAGCGCGCCGGCATGCACCGATTTCCAGAACACATGCGTGGTGCCTTTGGGAATCACCGCCACGGTGAGCTCCTTGCCCTCCCCGGCACGGGTGCAGCCGCCGGCAAGGAGCGCCAGCAGACCCAGAAATGACAGCACGAGCGGGGCCAGGCGTATCCGGATTTTCATGCGCGCAGCGTGGAAACGCCGTCACGGTAGGCGCCGCCGCTGCGGCTTGACAAGCTCAATCCGGGCCGTTCCGGCCGCCCGCCCTCACTGCCAGCGGCCGATCAGGCGCAGATAGTAGCGGTGGTCGAGCCGGACGCGGCCGAAGTCGGGCTGGTTGTTGTATTGGCTGGCGACGCCGAGGCGCAGCTCCCAGCGGTCGGAGGCGTCGAGGGGCAGATTGAAGCTGCTGTCCTGTTCGAACAGGAAGTCGGCAAAATCGTCCAGGGCGGGCAGAAACGTGTAGGAGCCGCGGAAACGCGACCACCTGACGAAGCGCCAGTTGACGTCGAGGCCGAGGTCCAGCCCGGGATACTCGGCGGAGCCGTCGGCAAAAAAGTCCTCGTAGCGGAAGCTCAACCCGGAGCGGGTTTCGAGGCGCAGGTCGGGATTGAATTGGAAGCGGTGGGTCAGGCCGGCGGCGGTGGTCGAGCGGATGGCGATGCCCTCGAAGCGGTCGCGCTCCAGCTCCTCGCGCACGAACAGGCCGGAACGGCCGGTCAGGTAGCGGGTGTAGCGGCCGCCAAGGACAACCTCGTCGGCGGTGGACTGGGACGGGGTCCGCCCGTAAGTGTAGCGGCCGTAAAGGTTGGTGCGATCCTCCTCGGGGCGCTCGAGCTTGGCCTCCAGCGTGACGGCGAGGTCAAAGCGGTTGGTGTTGCCGTCGCGGCCGGTCAGATTGGCGCCGCCCTGAAAGGCCCAGCGCGGCCGCTCCGCCGTCGGCTCCCCGCCGAAGGCGGGCTCGCCCAGGGCAAACACGTGCGGCGCGGCGCCCTCGCGCTCTTCCGGGAGCAGGGAGTCATCCGGCAGGTAAACCACCCGCAGCCCTGCGGGTATCTCCAAATCGCGGCCCGGCGCCAGCACCAGCCGCTGGACATGGTCCAGCTTGACGGAAATCACGCCGGCGTAATCGGTGGCCAAGGCGAGCGTGTCGCCGCTGACCTCCTCGACCCGGCCCACCAGCACCGCGCCGTCGCGGACCTCGACCCGGTCGAGGTGAACGGCGCCGGCGGCGCCGCAGCCGGCGCCGACAGCCAAAACCCATAGCAGATTCAGTGCGCGTTTCATGCCCCGCTCAGGACCGTGCCGGCAATGCGGCCGGCAGCAATTCAGAAATGCCGGAAAATTCAGAAAACGGGCCGAAATCCTTCCTTGCTGTCCGGCGGGGCATCCCCTTGATAGCGCACCATGAACCTTTTTGAACCGGTCGAGGAGGCCCCGCCTGACCCGATTCTCGGGCTGGCCGAGGCGTTCCGCAATGACGCCAATCCGGAGAAGATCAACCTCTCGATCGGCGTGTATCAGGATGCCAGCGGCACCGTGCCGGTGCTGGAATCGGTGAAGGAAGCGGAACGGCGCTTGGCCAAGGACTCCCGGAGCAAAGGCTACCTCCCCATCGAGGGCCATCCCGCCTATCTGGGGCATGTCCAGCGCCTGGTCTTCGGCGACGGCAACGCGATGCTGCGGACCGGCAGCATCGCCTCGGTGCACACGCCGGGCGGGACCGGCGCGCTGCGTCTGGCCGGGGAATTCATCCGCCACTGTCTCGGCCCGCGCACCGTCTGGCTGAGCAACCCGACCTGGCCCAACCATGCCGGCATTTTCCGCGCCGCCGGCCTGGAGATCGCCACCTACCCCTACTACGACGCCCGCACCCACGGCCTGAACCTCGAGGGCCTGCTCACGGTGCTCGAGGACATCCCGGAAAACGATGTCGTCCTGTTTCATGCCTGCTGCCACAACCCGAGCGGGGTCGATCCCGACGGCGACGAATGGGAGACCATCGCCAAAATCTGCAAGGAGCGCCGCCTGCTGCCCCTGCTGGATTTCGCCTACCAGGGGTTCGCCACCGGCTGGGTGGACGACGCCGTGGCGGTCCGGGCCTTCGCCGAATACGGCATGGAATTTTTCGTCTGCTCCTCGTTCTCGAAGAATTTCGGCCTGTACCAGGACCGGGTGGGCGCCCTGCACGCGGTCGCCAAGAACGCGGCCGAGGCGCGCCGCGTGCTCAGCCAGCTCAAGGCGCTGGTGCGCGTCAACTACTCCAACCCGCCGGCGCACGGGAGCGCCATCGTCGCCACGATCCTGGACGACCAGGCGCTGCGCCAGCAATGGGAGGAGGAGCTCAAGGCGATGCGGGTGCGCCTCGGCGCCGTGCGCGAGCAGTTCGTCGCGGGGCTGGCCGCGGCCGGCGTGCCGGGGGACTTCTCGTTTCTGCGCCGCCAGAAGGGCATGTTCTCCTTCACGGGACTGTCCGAGGAGACGGTCCAGCGGCTGCGCCAGCGGTATTCCATCTACCTGGTCAAGAGCGGCCGCATCAACGTCGCAGGCATCAACGAGCGCAACTGCGCCCGCCTGTGCGCCGCCATCGCGGACTGCCTGTAGCGGGCGTTTCGCTACGCGAAGAACCTGCGGATGCGCTCCAGGCCGGCGGCCAGCGCCGCCGCCTCGGCGGGGGAGTTGTAGAACGCGAAGCTGGCGCGGGCGGTGCCGGGAATGCCCAGCCGCGCCATGAGCGGCTGGGCGCAATGGTGGCCGGCGCGGATGGCGATGCCCTCGGCGTCGAGAAACGAGGCGATGTCGTGCGGGTGGGCGGCGTCCATCACGAAGGACAGGACCGGGACTTTGTCGGCGGCACCGCCCAGGATGCGCGTGCCGGGCACGGCGCCGACCGCCTCGGTGGCGGCCCGCAGCAGCGCCGCCTCGTGCGCCGCGAGGCGCTCCGCGCCGAGCCCCTCGAGATAGTCCAGCGCCGCGGCCAGCGCGATGGCGCCGCAGATGTGGGGCGTGCCGGCCTCGAAGCGGTCGGGCGGCTGCTTGAACACGGTGCGCTCGAAGGAGACCGACTCGATCATGTCGCCGCCCCCCTGATACGGCGGCATGGCTTCCAGCAGCGCCCGCTTGCCGTAAAGGACGCCGATTCCGGTCGGCCCGAACACCTTGTGCCCGCTGAACACCAGCCAGTCGCAGTCCAGCGCGCGCACGTCCAGCGGCAGGTGCGGGGCGGACTGGGAGGCGTCCAGCAGCACCGGCACCCCCTCGCGGTGCGCCGCCGCGATCAGCTCGCGGGCGGGATTGATCACGCCGAGGGCGTTGGAAACGTGCACCAGCCCGACCAGCGCCGGGCGGACCCGGGCCAGTTTGGCCAGAAAGTCCCCGATGTCGAGGGTGCCGTCGTCGTGCACCGCGGCCACCTCAAGGCGGATGCCGCGGCGCTCGCGCAGCAACTGCCATGGAACGATGTTGGCGTGGTGCTCCATGGCGGTGATCAGGACGCTGTCGCCGGGCTGGAAACGGCTGTGGCCGAGGCAGCTGGCCACCAGGTTGATCGACTCGGTGGCGCCGCGGGTGAACACGATCTCGCCCGCCTCGGCCCCGATGAAGCGGGCCACCCGCGCCCGCGCCCGCTCGTAGTCCTCGGTCGCCCGCTGCGAGAGGGCGTGCACCCCGCGGTGAATGTTGGCGTTCTCCCGCTCGTAGAATTGCCGGATGCGGTCGATGACGCACCGGGGCTTCTGCGCGGTCGCCGCATTGTCGAGGTAGACCAGCGGCTTGCCGTTGACCCGCCGGCGCAGGATCGGAAAGTCCGCCCGCAGCGCCTCCAACTCCGCGTCGGTGAATGCCTTTGGCGTTGCCATCCGCGCAACTTAGCCTCGTATTGCGTTCCTGCAAGCGCCCGGTTGGGCAAAGTTTTTCCATGAAAGTCCGCACCCTCATCCTGATCCTGCCGGCGCTCGCGCTCGGCTGCGGCCCTGCGGCCGGCGCCGCCGGGGCCGGCCCCTTCGCCGCCACGCTCGACCGCCTCGCGGTCAGCGAGCCGGAATTCCTGCTCCACCTGGACTTGGAGGGGGATTTCGCCGCCCTCGGCTCCCTCCTGAACAACGCCTGGCTGGGGTATCTGAGCGGCGGGCCGGGGGTGCCGCCCGTGCCCGTCGATTTCCAGCGCCTGTTCGGTCGCCTGGGATTGACCGACCTGGTGGCGCTGACCGCGGTCTCCGCGGCCCGTCCCGGCGGCGGCTTTGTCAACCAGGCCCTGTTCCGGTTCGCCGGTCCGCCCCGCGGGCCGCTGTTCACCCTGGCCGGGGAGACCAACCTGCCGTTCCGCGTCCCGCGGCAGGCGCCGGCCGACGCCGACCTCGCGGTCGAGTTCACCCTCAACGGCGAGGCGCTGCTGCGGCTGGTCCATGAGCTGGCCGGCGACTGGCTGGGGCCGCTCGGACAGGGCGCGGTGGACATGCAGCTGGACCAGCCGCTGTTTGACGCGGGCATGTCGGCCCGCGAGCTGGTCGCCCGCCTCACCACGCGCGTGCGGCTGTTCCTGCAGCCGGCGCTGGCCGGGGTCCCGGGGCAACCGGTCCTCGAGGCCCTGCTCACCGGTCGCGGCATCCTGGTGCTGGAAGGCGCCGCCAACCTGCTGCAGGACTGCGCGCCGCTGCTGCGGCAGGCGGGATTCGTCGAGACGGGCCAGCCGCCCCGGTCCGAATGGCGCTGGACGGCGGCCGGCGGACCGATCCCCTTCGGCATCGCGCTGCAGGTCCTGCCCGGCAGCGACGACCTGGCCGCAAGCCTGGCCGGGGATTCCCTGCCGTGGCTGCTGGGCCCGGGCCCGCGCCTTGCCGACGCGGCCGCGTTCACCGCCCTTGCCGCCGGCCTGCCGGACAGCGGGGTTTCCTTCTGGTACACCACCGGCCGCCTCGACCGACTGCAGATCGACAACCTCGACGCGCAGCTGCCGCTCGCCCCCGCCGCCGTCCCGGCCGTCGCCGCCCTCAAGGCGTTTTTGCAGCGCCACAGCGGCCCCGGCGCCGGGGCGGCCGTGCTGGAAGCCGACGCCCTGCGCGTGATCTCCCACGAGCGGGCCTCCACCAAGACCCGGATCGCCCTTTCCGCCGCGGCCATCCCCTTCGGGGTGGCGGCGACCGCCGGACCGCTCATCCGGCAGCGCCTGCAGCCGCCCGCCCCCGCCCCGGAGGCGGCCCCGCCCGCGGCCGGTGACCGGCCCCAACCGTAGCAGAAATATGGATACACATCTCTATCTTTCGCTGTTGCCGGAGGCGCTGATCTTTTCCCAGCTCGATCCCGAGCGCTTCGGCAAATACATGGCCATCGGCGACAAGAAGCTGAGCCGCGGCCCGGCGATGTTCTTCGCCCTGGACCCCGATTTCCAGTCCGACGCCTTCCGGCTGGAGGAGGCCCGCGCCAAATGCCGCCCGCATGCCGACGGCTCGCCGCGCCGCTCGACCTACGTCTCGGTGTACAACGTGGTCGCCCAGGTGCCGGTCCCCGCCTACGGCAACCTGTATCTGACCACCCAGGACGGCATCACCCTCGAGTTGCGGCCCGCCGACCAGCCGCCGCCCGAACGCCCGGGCTTTCACCTGTACCAGGAAATCTGCCCGGTGTATCCCAAGGTGGCCAGCCCGCTCGGCCCGGAGCGGTTCGTCAAGTACGTCACCGACCCGCGCACGCCGGTGTTCCTGCCGCGGCTGGTGTTCTGCGAGCTGCGCCTGGACGGGCTGGCCACCGATCCCGAGAAAAGCAGCGCCGCCAACCTGCCCTACTCCGATCTCAACCACCTGCGCGAATGCCTGACCGCCCTGCGCTACCGCCAGGACAAGATGACCAAGATCGTGCTGCGCGACCTGCAGAAGGACCGGCTCTATCCCGTGATCGAAAGCGGCTTTTTCGTCGGCGACCAGCAGCACTTCCGCTTCTATCCCTTCCCTTCCGAGGAGGACCTGGTGGGCAAGCACCACCGCTGGTGGGCCTCCGCCACCTCCGTGCCGCGATTCTGATCACCCTTTTGCCCCGCCATGGACGATTCGATTCATTTCCTCGCCCCGCTGGCCGGCCTGCTTGGCCTGGCGTGCGCGGGGTTCATTTACCGCGGCATCCGGCGGCTGCCGGCCGGCGAAGGCGCCATCCGCGAGATCGCCGACCAAATCCACACGGGCGCCATGGTGTTCATGCAGCGCGAGCTCAAGGTGCTCGCCCTGTTCGCCCTGCTGGTGGGGGGCTTTCTGCTGTACAAGGACCCTTATGAGTCGCTGGCGTTCTTTCTCGGCGCGCTGGCCTCCAGCGCTGCCGGCTTCGTCGGCATGTTCACGGCGACCAAGGCCAACGTGCGCACCACCATCGCGGCCCACACCAAAGGTCCCGCGGAGGCGCTGCGCACCGCCTTTTTCGGCGGCACCATCATGGGGTTGACCGTCGCCTCCATGGGCCTGCTCGGCGTCGGCGGCCTGTTCCTGTTCTTCGGCCGGAGCGCGCACGATGTGCACATCATTCACGGCTTCGCCATGGGCGCGTCGCTGGTGGCGATCTTTTTCCGGGTCGGCGGGGGCATCTTCACCAAGGCGGCGGACGTGGGCGCCGACCTGGTCGGCAAGGTCGAATCCGGCATTCCCGAGGACGATCCGCGCAACCCGGGGGTCATCGCCGACAACGTGGGCGACAATGTCGGCGATGTGGCCGGCATGGGGTCGGACTTGTTCGAGTCCTACTGCAACGCCCAGATCGCCAGCATGGCGATCGCCGCGACCATGACGGCGGGGGACTGGAGCCGGATCGCGGCGACGCCCTCCAGCCTGCTGTTTCTGCCGCTCGCCCTGGCCGCCGCCGGGCTGGTGTGTTCGCTGGTGGGCATGCTGATCGTGCGCGCGACCGCCCACCGGGAGCCGGCCCGCGCCCTGCGCACCGGCACGCTGTCCGCCTCCGCGCTGTTCATCCTATCCGCCTACGGCGTGATGCGGCTGCTCGGGGTGTCGCCGCTGGTGTGGTTGTGCGTGCTGGGCGGAGCGTTTGGCGGGGTGCTGATCGGGCTGGCCACCGAATACTACACCGGCGGCCGCCCCATGCGCGAGATCGCCAAATCCTCCCAGACGGGCGTGGCGACGGTCATGATTTCCGGGCTGGCGGTCGGCCTGCAGTCGGTGGTCGTGCCGCTGTTGACCGTGTCGGCCATCCTGCTGGTCACCAACCACCTCGCCGGGCTCTACGGGGTCGGCATCGCCGCGGTCGGCATGCTCGCCACCATCGGCATCACCATGAGCATCGACGCCTACGGGCCGGTCGCCGACAATGCCGGCGGCATCGCCGAGATGGCCGGCTTGGGCAAGCGCACCCGCGACATCACCGACGCGCTGGACGAGGTCGGCAACACCACCGCCGCCATCGGCAAGGGCTTCGCCATCGGCGCGGCCGCGCTCGCCAGCCTCGCCATCATTGCCGCCTACGTCAATGTGGTCCGCCACAACTACCCGGATTTCACCCTGCAATTGGCCGACGCCGACGTGCTCACCGGCATCTTCATGGGCGGGCTGCTGCCGTTTCTGGTCAGCTCGATCACCATGAACGCGGTCGGCGCCGCCGCCGGCGAGATGATCGCCGAAATCCGCCGCCAGTTCCGCGAAATCCCCGGCCTGTTGGACGGCGACGCCAAGCCCGACTCGGCCCGCTGCGTCGACATCGCCACCGAGGCGGCGCTCAAGCGGATGTTCCTGCCGGCCGCGATCGCCGTGCTCAGCCCGGTGCTGGTCGGGCTGGTGTTCGGGCCGGAAACCCTTGGCGGGCTGCTGGTCGGCGCCCTGCTGGGCTGCGTGCTGATGGCCCTGCTGATGGCCAACTCGGGCGGCGCATGGGACAACGCCAAGAAGTTCATCGAGCAGGGCCACTACGGCGGCAAGAACTCCGACGCCCACCGCGCCTGCGTGGTCGGCGACACCGTCGGCGACCCGCTCAAGGATACTTCCGGACCGTCCATGAACATCCTCATCAACGTGATGGCCATCGTCTCGCTGGTCATTGCGCCGCTGTTGTAGCGTCCGGGGCCGCGGGGTCGGAGACCGGGACGGCATACTCATACAGCACCCCCTCGAGGGCGCCGTTGAACAGGGTGTGCGACCGCTCCACCGCAAGGCGCACCTGGCGGGCGGCCTTGCGGTTGGTGGTGAACATCGCCAACCGCCCGCCCGGCACCAGCCGGCGCGCCGCAAGCCCAAGCTCCCGGTACAGCCGCGGCAGCTCCGCCCCCTCGCCCATGCGCTCGCCATAGGGCGGGTTGGTCGCCATCAGCCCGCCCGGAACAGCCCCGGAATAATCCTGGAAGGCGCCCGCATGCAGGCCGATTGCCGCGCGCGGAAAGTGCGTGTCCCGCAGGCGCTGCGCGAGGCGCACCGTGGCCGGATCGATTTCGCAGCCGATGACCGGGCCGGCATCGTCCGGGCGCTCCCGCCCCTCCAGCAGCCGCAGCTGCTCGGCGTGCAAGGCCGCGTCGTAATCCAGCCAGTGCTGGAAGGCAAACGCACGCCGCAGATTGGGCGCGACCCGGGCGCGAATCATCCATCCCTCAAACAAAAAGGTGCCCGAGCCGCACATCGGGTCGATCAGCCCGACGCTCCCCTCGATGCCGCACATCAGCAGGATGCCGGCCGCCAAGTCCTCCTTGATGGGCGCTCCACCGTGCTCGGTCCGATAGCCGCGCTTGAACAGCGGCGCGCCCGAGCTGTCCAAACACAGCGTCACCTCGGGGCCGTGCAGATGGACCACCACATGGACCTGCGGGTCCCCCTTGTCGATGGCGGGCCGGACCCCGCCCGCCAGCTTGCGGAAGGTGTCCACGATCCCGTCCTTCACCCGGTGCACCACATACTGGCTGTGGCGCAGGTCCGGCGATTGCCCGTTGACGTCGATCCGCAGCGTCTTGTCCGGCGTGAACAACCGGTGCCAGTTGGTGCGCCGCGCCTGGAAATACAGCCGCTCATAGTCGCGCGCCTTGAAGGTGCGCAGCGGCACCAGCACCTGGATGGCCGAACGCAGCGCCATGTTCAGCCGGTACAGCCCGGCGCGGTCGGTGGTGAAGTACACGCAGCGCTTGCCCGCCCGGACCTCACGCCCCTCCAGCGCGGTGACCTCCGCGGCCAGCACGCCCTCCAGCCCGGGCCGGCAGGTCGCCACGCACTCCATCAGGGCGCTCATTCACCCTCCTTGCTCTTGCTCCTGATCCTTGATCTTGCTCCCCTTGGGAGCGGGCGGTTGAGCAAGAGCAAGGAGCAAGATCAAGGATCAGGAGCAAGGAGCAAGAGCAAGAGCAAGAGCAAGAGTTAGAAGGGGATTTCCTCGTCCTCCTCGATGGCGTGGGTGCCCGATTCCTCGGCGGCGGGAACCGCCTGCGCCTTGCGCTCCGGCTCGTGCACCGGAGGGCCAACCGGCGCCGCCGTCTTGCCGGGAATCGCTTCCAGTTTCCAGACCGTCAAATCCACGAAATAGCGTTCGTTCCACTCGCGCCCGCGCAGGTCGAAGGAAACCTTCACCCAATCCCCTTCCTTGAAATTCTGCAACAGGTCCGCCTTCTCCCGCAGGCAGTCCAGCTTGATGTCCTGGGGGAAGCGGTCCTCCACGGTGGTCACCACCACTTCCTGCTTGTAGAAGCCGCTGGGAAAGTCCTGGCGGGGAAGAATTTTTTTGATGGTTCCAGTAAGTTCGTATGTCATGCTCTCCAGCGAAAGTCGCCTCCCCGGCCTTGTCCACCGCAAACAGCGCCTGTTTTCAGGTGCCGGGCCCGCCCAAAAAAAATCCCCGGCTGGCAACCAGCCGGGGACTCAAAACACCGGAAGGAACCGATTGTTGAAGTTCCGCTTAGGCCTTCTTGGTCAGGCGCCGGCGGGCGACCAGCAGACCGCCCATGGCCAGCACCCCCAACGCGCCGATCAGGCGCGGCTCGGGCACCGGCGTGAAGTAGCCGTAGCCCGCGGCGCTGTCCTCTCCATTAACGCTCTGCCAGCGCACCACCACATGTGGGAAGTCGCGGCTCAGGTAGGCGTCCCAGTCGATGGTTTCACCCGGATTCAGTCCTTGCAGCGTGAACGAGAAGCTCAGCGTGTCGCCCGAAGAAATCCCCTGGCTTGAGCCCGGCGGATGCAGCGTCGCGCCGAAATAATAGTTCTTGTTCAGTTTCAGGATATTCGTGGTATCGTTCTGCAGCTGATTGGTGACGCTCCAGTGGGTGGTCGCCGGATCAGTGTAGAAGTCCCCGGCACCCGTAAGGGCATTCAGACGCCGCCCTTCGCTGGTAAGCGGCTTCAGAATGTAGAACTCGGTGATGCGCGAGTCGTAACTGCTATTGTTAAGGACCTCCGCCCACACCGACGGCAACGTGAAGGTCACTTCCCCGGCAGCGCTCGTGCCCACCAGGTTGGTGTACCCATCAATCGAGATGTCGAACATGAACGGCTGGACCAACGGATCGTTGGCGGCCAATCGGGCCGTGCCCAAAAGACCGACAGCAATCGAAAATAAGACACACAGGATACGGTTTTTCATGATCATAAGATTGTGGTTTTATTGCGACAAACCCCAATCTGGGGAATTCCCCTTAGTAATGCAAGTTTTTTTGCTCTTTTTGAAAAAAAATCCTGCACCCCGAGCGGCTCGTCTTCCGGGCCGCTGATAATATCCATATTATATTGAAGATCAATTACTTAAAAAAATTCATAAGCGCGTCGTCCCGCTGGCCGAGTGCGATTTTTCGGTCTATTTCGGCGACTTTTGCATCCAGAAATTCCTGTAAGAACCGGCTGAGGCGGCGTGCTTCTCTTCTCGGAATCCCCCCGACAGCAGTGGATGGAATGCCTGATTCAGCGTTCATGGAGCCCTCAGGGTTGGGATGTGCGGTCGGCAGGCGAAGCACTTGTGGAAGGTCCGTGCGGATTGCGCACATCCGGGGCGGCGACATGGCGGAGTCAATGGCTGGCTCTGCCTAATTTGACGCAAAGGACGGGCTTTCCCGGCTGTGCGGGGGCGGCAGGTTGAAAGCCATGGAGCCGATTGCCGATGTGATGGAAGCGGACTGGCGGCCAGCTGCGGGCCTGGATGAGGCGCTGTTGTTGTTTGAGATACCGCTGCCGCGGTTGCTGGCGTACTTGGAGACCGCCACGGGCAAGGCGCCGGCGGTGGCGGAAGGGGGAGTGGCGGACTGGCACCTGGCGCTGCGGGAGGGATTCGCGGGCCGGCTGCACATCAATCTGGGCATGGCGGGAATCGAGGAACCGGAGCATCCGATCGAGGAGAACGCGGCCGCGCTGTACGCGGCGCTGCTGCTGGGGGCCGCCTCGATTTCCGTGATCCTGTCGGGCGATCTGGAGCGGGCGGTGCGCGCGGGCCTGATCACGCGGCGCCAATTGGCGGAGCACGCGCGGGCATGGGCGCGGGCGGAGGCCGGCATCAATCCGCAAAGGCCGCGTCGCCGCGCAGGCGCGACCAGGGCGCCGTGTCGCGGCTCGGCAGGCGGCAGGAGAACTGGCTGAAGCGCACCTCCGCGGCGCCGTCAATGGAGACGGCCGCGCAGGCGCGCATGGCCGGGCGGCCCCACGGCGTGTCGCTGCCGGCCGGCGCGGCATCGGGGGGCAGGAAGCCTTGCGGGCAGGGCCGCAGGTCGAACAGCCCCGACGGCCAGGGCGTGTGGCGCTCGATCGCAAGGCTGACGCGTTCGAACAGGATGTCGCGCACGTGGCCGGGCGGCGTGCTGAAAATCACCATACCGTTCTCGCCGGTGCAGCGGAGGTCGCGGAAGCGGAGGCCGCGCACGACGCCGTTGCGGACGCCGGGTGCGCGCGGCAGGGAGGTGATATAGACGGGCTCGCCGGCCCCCCACCAGGCGGGCGAGTAGCGGCGGGTGCCGATCTCGATGTTGCTGAACTCAAGGTCCTCGACATCGCCTCCATCGCGCAACTGGACGGCCAGGCCGCGGTTGCTGTGCTCGATCACGCAGTCGCGCAGGCGCACGCGGCGGAAGTCGTTGTGCGACTCGGAACCGACCTTGAAGGCGGCGGAGGCGCTCCGGAGCCGGCAGTCGGAGATTTCGATGTCCTCGCACGGGCCGTAGCGGGCGAACGGCGCGGTATTTTTCAGGACGATACAGTCGTCGCCGGCGACGATGTGGCAGCCGTGGATGCGCACGCGCCGGCAGTGGTCGGGATCGATGCCGTCGGCGTTGGGGAAGCGGATGTCGTTGGCGATCCGGACATCGGCCACCTCGACGTCCTCGCAGCCGCAGAAATGCAGGGTCCAGTTGGCGGCGTTGCGGAAGGTGAGGTCGCGCACCGTGAGGCGGCGGACGTCCTCGAAGCAGGTCAGGGCCGGGCGCCAGGGGACGGTGCGCACGAAGATGTCCCCTTCCAGGGCGCCGGCGAAGGCGTGGCACTGGCCGTCGATCGTGCCCGTGCCGGAAAGGGTGACGTCCTCGGCGTGGCGGCAGCCGATCCACAGGCGCTTTTCGGACTCCACGCCGAAGTCGAACACCCTGCGCGGGAAAGCCTCGATGGCCGTGGCGCTCATCAGCGTTGCCCCTTCCGCGACATGGAACTCGATCCGCGAGCGCAGCTCGAAGGAGCCGGCGCGCACGGTGCGCCCGGCGGGGATCAGCACGCGGCCGCCGCCCGCGGCGGCGCAGGCGTCGACCGCGCGCTGGATGGCCGCCGCATCGTCCGTCACGCCGTCGCCGGCGGCGCCGAAGGCGCACACGTCGAAGGTTGTCATCGTTCCAGTTGCTTGAGGGTGCTGCGGGCATCGGCGTCGAAGAGCGGATGGTCCGGCTCGCTGGCGCACAGGCCGCGGCCGCCAATGGCGATTTCGGCGTCGCGGGCCCACACCAGGCCGTAGGGCACGCGCCGGGTGCCCGCCCGGATTTCCGCCTCGTGGCCGTTCCAGAAGGGCGACATCAGGCGATTGTCGGATTCAAACAATTTCCATTCCCCCACGGGGTAGACCGGCCAGCGCACCCGCAGGCCGGTTATTTCAATGTCGCGCGCGTGCTGCACCACGAAGGCCGCGTTGGCCGCGCGGGCGTCGGCATAGTCGCCCGGAATGAAGCCGGTCGACTGCGCCTCGCGGAAGGGCGCGGCGTCGTCCAGCACCGGGTAGCGCAGCCGCAGGTCGCTGAAGCGCACGCCCTCGATCGGCCGGTCCGGCTTGCCGATGATGGTGATGCGCCCGTCGGTGGTGATGTCCAGGCCGGTGAAGGACACGTCGCGGAGCACGCTGGGACGGCGCAGCGGCTTGTCCTTGCCGAAATCCGGATGTTCCGGGTGCAGCAGCCCCTTGAACACATTGGGCCGGTCCAGCTGGATCAGCTCGATCGCGCGGTTGGCCGGCCAGCCGCCATCGGTGCTGGCCGCGATGTTGCTGACGCGCACCCGCTCGATGGTGCAGCCCTCCACCGCGCGCAAGTCGAACACCCGCGTGCAGCGCGGGATCACAAGGTTGGTGATCACGATGTCGCGGAAGTCCTCGCGCGACTCGTAGCCGATGCGCACCCCGACGCAACTGGTCCGCAGGATGCAGTCGCTGATGGCGATCCGCTCGCAGGAGCGGCTGTATTCGCTGGTCTTGAGGGCGATGGCGTCGTCGGCGGTGTCGATGTCGCAGCCGTGGATGATCGTGTCGCGGCAGCCGGTCAGGTCGATGCCGTCGCAGTTCGGGCCGAACGGCGTGTTGCGGATGGTGATTCCCTCGATGCGGCAGTGGTCGCAGTCGTGCAGGTGCAGGGTCCAGCCGGCCGATTCCTCGAGCCGGACCCCCTCGATGCGCACATGGCGGCAGCGCACCAGCTCGACCATCGGGCTCACCCGCTGCAGTTTTTCCTTCCAAAAATGCCATGCGTGGGGCCGCTCGGGATGCCAGAAAGCCGGGCCGTTGCCGCGGATGGTGCCCGGCCCCGTGAGGGCGATCCGCTCGCAATCCTCCGCCAGGATCAAATGCCAGGGCGTGATGTCGTTGTGGTGCCCCCAGACGCGGGTCTCGTAGTCCCCGATCCGCGGCGAGCCGAGCAGCACCGCTCCCTCCTCGAGGTGGAGCGTCACCCCGGTGCGCAGCCGCACCGTGCCGCTGAGGTAGGTGCCGGCCGGCACCACCACGCGGCCGCCTCCGGCCGCATGGGCCGCACCAATGGCGGCGTTGAGCGCCGCGGCGTTGTTGGTCGCGCCGTCGGCGACGGCGCCATGCCGGGTAATGGGGATGTCGGCCATGGACGGAAGGGCGGGAGGAAAAAGGATTCACAGGATTCAAAGGATGAAAAGTGCCCGAACGACAATCCAAAGCGGCTTCCGCCCCGTGGCCGCCGCACCTTGGGGGCCTTTTGTGCCGGGGCACCTTTTCGTCCTTTTCCTCCGGCCCCGGTCCCGCAACACTGCCTGCCATGCGAATGATCGCCCTGATGGCGCGCAAACGGGTCGAACGGCTCTGGACTCCCGCCTTCATCGCCCGGCTGAGCGGGCTGGGCAGCCTGGAACTGCATGAGGATGCGGCGACCTGGCCGCGCCAGCGGGTCCTCGACTGCATCCGCGGCGGCGAGGTGCTGTTGACCGGCTGGGGGAGCCTGCCGGTGCCCGAGGAGATCGCCGCCGACCCCGGCCGCCTGCGCTACATCTGCAACATCAGCGGCTCGATCCGTCCATGGGTGCCGCGCTGCCTGGTGGCGGCCGGCATCCCGGTGACCAACTGGGGCGACGCGCCGGCCCAGTCCATCGCCGAAGGCGCCATGACCCTCCTGCTCGCCGTGCTCAAGGAAATCCCCGCCCATATCCTTGACAAGCGCGCCGGCGCATGGGTGCCCGCCAGCGTCGACCGCATGGGCACCCTTGATGGCCTGCCGGTCGGCCTGTTCGGGCTGGGCGCCATCGGCCTGCGCTTTGTCGAGCTGATCCGGCCGTTCCGGCCGGTGCTGATGGCCTACGATCCCTACGCCGCCCAGTGGCCGCCCGATGTGGAGCGGGTCGGCTCGCTCGCCGAACTGTGCGCGCGCTCGTTCGCGCTGGTCCTGCATGCCGGGTTGACCCCGGAAACCCGCCATGCGCTCGACGCCGCGCTGCTGGCCCGCCTGCCCGACCACGCCGTCGTCATCAACACCGCCCGCGGCGGCCTGATTGACCAGCAGGCCCTCTTCCGGGAATTGGCAAGCGGCCGCCTGCGGGCCGGTCTGGATGTCCTCGACACCGACGGTCAGGACTGGCTGCCCCTGCCCCATCCGGCGGTCCACTGGCCCAACCTCGTGCTCACCTCGCACCATATCGGCCGCGGCAGTTGGCCGCCGCCCGGCCAACTTCCCAGCAGAGAGCTTGCCGCCCACCATTTGACCTGTCTGGATAACCTCGAGCGCTTCCGCTCCGGCCAGCCGTTGCGCTTCCTATTTGATGTGAACCGTTACGACCGATCCACCTGAAACATGAAGACTCCACCCGCATGGCTCAACACCGCGTTCTTCTACGAGGTGTACCCGCAAAGCTTCCTTGACAGCAACGCCGACGGCATCGGCGACCTGCCGGGCGTCATCGCCAAGCTCGACTACATCGCCTCGCTCGGCTGCAACGCCATCTGGCTGAACCCCTGCTTCGAGTCGCCCTTCCAGGACGCCGGCTACGACATCACCGACTTCTGCAAGGTCGCCCCGCGCTACGGGACCAACGACGACCTGGTGCGCCTGTTCGAGGCGGCGCACCAGCGCGGCATGCGCGTCTGTCTCGACCTTGTCGCCGGCCACACCTCGGTCGAGCACCCCTGGTTCAAGCAGTCCGCGCAGGCCCGGCCGAACCCGCTCTCCAACCGCTATGTGTGGACCGACTCGGTCTGGCACAACGCGCCCCCGGGCCTGACCCAGGTAAGCGGCTACAGCGAGCGGGACGGCAACTACATCGCCAATTTCTTCTACTTCCAGCCGGCCCTCAATTACGGCTTCGCCAAGCCGGATCCGCGCCATCCCTGGCAGTTGCCCGTGGACCATCCGGACTGCCGCGCCACCCGCGAGGAGCTCAAGCGCATCATGCGCTTCTGGCTGGACCGCGGCGCCGACGGCTTCCGCGTCGACATGGCCGCCTCGCTGGTCAAAGGCGACCCGGACGGCAAGGCCACCGGCGAGCTGTGGGGGGAGGTGCGCCAGATGCTGGAGGCGGAGTACCCCGAGGCGGTGCTGCTGGCCGAATGGTCGAACCCCGCACAAGCCATCCCCGCGGGCTTCCATGTGGATTTCCTCATCCACTTCAACGAGCCGGCCTACACCACGCTGTTCCGCGCCGAACCGGAGCGCGACCTGTTCCGGCTGTTTCCGGACCTGCCCCCCAGCTTCTTTTCCGTGGAAGGCAAGGGGGACATCCGCGCCTTCCTGGAACCCTACCTCCGCCACCACGCCGCCTGCAAGGGCCGCGGCTACATCTGCGTGCCGACCGGCAACCACGACATCATGCGCCTCGCCCACGGCCGCAGCCCGCAGGAATTGCGCACCTGCATGACCTTTCTGATGACCCTGCCCGGCGTGCCCTGCCTCTACTACGGCGACGAGATCGGGATGGATTACGTGCGCGGCCTGGTTTCCAAGGAGGGCGCCTACAACCGCACCGGCTCGCGCACCCCGATGCAATGGGACCGCTCGCCCAACGCCGGCTTCTCCAGCGCGCCGGCCGGGCGCCTCTACCTGCCGCTCGACCCGCGCCCGGACCGTCCCACCGTGGCGGACCAGGAGGCCGATCCGGACTCCCTGCTCCAGCATGTCCGCGCGCTCGGGCGCCTGCGCGCCGCCCACCCCGCGCTGCAGGCCGACGCCGAGTTCCGGCCGCTGTACGCCGAAAAGGGCCGCTACCCATTCGTCTTCGAGCGGCGCGCCGGCAGCGAGCGCCTGATCGTCGCGGTCAACCCGTCCGGCCGGCAGGCGACGGCCAGCCTGCCGCAGGGGGTGGCCGCGCTGGAGCAGCTCGGCGGCACCAAGTGCACCTTCTTCAAGACGACCACCCGCACCGCGCTCGAGATGCCGCCGGTCTCCTGCGGCATCTTCGTCGAGCAGCCCCGCTTCCCCTGAGCCGCCCGTGAACCGCCCCCCCGTCTACCTCGCCTCGGTCGCCCTGGAACCCAACCGCTGGGCCGGCGGCGACCGGCGGCTGCCGTCCTTTGAAATCACCGCGCTCGCGACGGACCTGCGGGCGGCGGGCTGGGACGGTCTGGAGTGCTGGGAATACCACTACACCATGGCCTCGCCGGAGGAGCGGGCCCGGCTTGCGACGCTCGCGCCGCCGGTGAAGGTCTTCAACACCTACTGGACGCCCGACCGCGAGCCGGAACCCGCGCGCATCCTCGACCCGGTGGCCGCCCTGCCGCAGGTGGAAGCCGTCAAGTTCAACTTCGCCGGCAACCGCGCGACGCTGCCGGAGCAGTTCGCGCGCGTCCGCGACTGGCTCGCGGCGCTGCCCGCGCGGGTGGCCCTGCTGTGCGAGTGCCACCACGGCTCGCCGGTCGAGACGCCCGGCGAGGCGAGCGCCTGGCTGGCGCACGACCCCGATCCGCGCAAGGGGCTCATCATCCATCCGCTGGCGCTCGATGAGACGCGGCTCCGGGAATGGTTCGCCGCCTGCGGCGGCGCGATCCGGCACCTGCACCTGGCCTGGCGCGACGCGGCCCTGGGCCGCTGGATGTCCGTCGCCGAGGACCCCGGGCGTGTCCGCCGCCGCCTGGAGCTCTGTCACGAGCTCGGCTTCCGCGGCTCGTTGGCGGTGGAGTTTGTCTCCGGCACCGGCCGCCCCGGCGAATCGGTGCAGGCGCTGCTCAAGCAGGCGCGCGCCGACCTCGCGGCGTTGCGCCAAGTGGTCGCCGGCATCGGCCGCGCCGCTCAGACCTGATGCCTTCCCCTGCTTGAGAACACCCGCCGGGACGCAAGGCCGCCGGAACCGCGTCGCGATCTCCGCGTGCGTGGCGCCTTGGTGAGGGAATTCCGTTCCGGATCACATCGGGTCGGCGGCCTGCAGCAGCCGCGCCGCGTTGCCGGCCCCGATCGCCGCGCGCTCGGCGGCGCTCAGGCCGCTGCTGCGGAACTCCTCAAGCAGGCGGCCCCAACCGGGCGCGCGCTCGCGCGCCGGATGCAGCAGCAGGGGGAAGTCCGAACCGAACAGCAGGCGCTCGGCGCCCACCAGATCGCAGACGGTGCGCCAGACGCGCCGGTCGTACAGCAGCGGGCTGGCGGCGGTGTCGAACCACACGTGCCGCAGGGCGCCGCGCACCCGCCGGTTGAGGGAATAGAAGGGCAGGCCGCCCCCCCAGTGCGCGGCGATAAAGCGCTGCTGCGGGAAGCGCTCGAACACCGCGAGCGCCTCGTTGAGGGGGGTCTCGACCCGCCCGGGATAGGCGTGGCCGGCCGGCTCGGTCAGGTGCAGGGTGACGGGCCAGCCGGCGGCGGTGGTCCAGCCCAGGATGTCCGCCCATGCCGGATGGCCCCAGCCCGGCGCGGCCTGCACCTGGGGCAGGATTTCGCCGGCGGCGCAGGCGCCCCAGCGGCGCGCCTGCTCCAGCGCCGCCACCGGGTCGGGCAGGCCGGGATGCACCGCGGCGGCGGCCAGCAACCGGCCCGGATACCGCGCCAGCCATTGCGCGTGCCACTCGTTCTGCTCGCGGGCGGTGTCGGGATTTTCCCAATACCAAGCCAGCAGCAGGGCTTTCTCGACGCCGTCGCGGTCCATGGCGCGCAGCAGGTCCTCGGGAGTGGCCCAGCCCTGCGGACCTTCGCGCACCAGCCGCGCCCAGTGCGGCTCGCCGCGCCGCCGCGCCCAGTCCTGCGGGTCCGCAATCACCCCGGCCGGATAACAATGCACGTGACAATCCCAGACCGCCTCGCCCACAGCGGCCTGCTCCCCGACGGACGGCGCACCGGTTCCCATGAATTGAGTTTACACCGCACCCCGCGCCCGTGAAAAGCTGGGAATCGGCCGATTGTGATGAAGGGCGACTACCAGAAATTCCAGGGCCGCGGGCGGGACTCGCTCCTGCACCGCAACCTGCGCATGTGCACCGAGGAGGGCCTGTTCGCCACCCCGTTCGTCATCCTGACCGTGCCCGGCAATGTGTTCATCGCCGCCCTGCTGACCTCGGTGCTCGGCATCGGCGAGTCGCTGTACGGCTGGATCGTCTCCCTGCCGGCCTGGGCCAACGCCCTGCAGATTCTCCTCGTGCCGCTGCTGGCCCGCCGCTTCTCGGCGCGCACCCTCACCATCTCCTTCGCCAGCCTCAACCTGGCGGTGTGGCTGGCGCTGGTGGCGACCCTGCACCGGCTGCCTGCGGATGACCCCGACCTGACCGGCCGGCTGATGCTGCTCTATTTCGCGGTGATCAGCCTCACCCAGGCGGTGGCCGGCGTCAGTTGGATGTCGTGGATCCAGGAATGGATTCCCCGCCGGGTGCGCGGCACTTACTTCGGCCGCCGCAACCGCATCATGGGCCTGGTCACGGTCTGCTTCGTCGTCGCCGTCGGCGAGGTGTTCGCCCGCTTCGGCGAGTCGCTGCTGGCCTTCCAGATCATCCTCGGCGTGACCGGCCTCGGCCGCATCCTCTCGATCTACCTGATGACCCACATTTACACGCCGTGGTCCAATCCGGACCGCGGACCGGCCGGCCGCAGCCGCGCGCGCTTTGCCGAATTGCTCCGGCCGGGGCCGTTCCGCGTCTACCTCGCGTTCGCCGCCATCCTTGCCTTCTCCTTCTCCCTCACCGGACCCTTCGCGCCGGTCTACATGACCGAGTACCTGCAGTTTTCGGTTTCCCGGCAGACCCATCTGCTGATCCTCGCCAGCCTGAGCTCGGCCCTGCTGATGCCGCTGTGGGGCCGGCTGTGCGACCGCTACGGCTGCCGCCCCATCATCCTGGTCACCGCCCTGGCGTGGATGCTGCAGAATTACCTTTGGGTGATCCTCACCCCCGCGCTGACATGGCTGCTGTACCCGATGTGGATTTGGGGCGGGGGCCTCTCCGCCGGGGTCCTGCTCGGCGGCTTCAATCTGGTGCTCAAGCTCACCCCGCCCCACCTGAAGGCCACCGGCATCAGCCTGCACTTGGCCGTCACTTCCGTCGCCGCCGCCTTCGCCCCGATCCTGTCCGGGTGGTTGCTCACCAGCGACTGGCTGCCGCTGGCCGCGGGCGTCCCGCGCTACCGGCTGCTGTTTGCCGTGCAGCCCAGCATCGTCATCGCCAGCCTGTTGCTGCTGCAGCGCGTCGCCGAACCGGCCGCGGCCGCCGTCGGCTCCTTCACCGGGGCCTTCCGCACCATGCGCCAGGTGCTGGTCCAGAACGGCAACCTCATCCTGGCCAACATGACCGTCTCGCGCCTTTTCCGGAAGGCGCCCGTCGGCGCCGCGCACAAGAGGACCGGTGGCGCGGACGCCACCGGTCCCGCGGGCGAACGCTGACGGCGCGCGGCGCTTCAGGCGCCCTTCTTGCCGAGCGCCGGGCAGCAGGCCGCGGCCGCGGCGGGCTGGTCGGCCTTCC